>ULQK01049582.1_pt1 | contig 33647 bp, 20 predicted proteins | sample 1954371 | NCBI WGS metagenome assembly ULQK01 (sample SAMEA4835652, study PRJEB28245) | human gut metagenome | biome: gut microbiome; material: fecal sample | place: Denmark | collected 2008 | reverse complement strand
GGGGCTTTAAATTCGAAAACTCAACATCGGCTGAAAGCCGATAATTCAAAATTCAAAATTCAAAACTCTTATAGCTTACAAACACAAATCGTCCTCGAAAAAGAACGGACATAAGCAGATGTTTTTTCTGTTTATGATCGGCCTTTTCGAGGACGATTTTGTTTTTATATTGTTGCCTTATAAAGGTTTTATCTTATAATGAAGGTTGACCTAAAAGCTTATTCCTTATGAGAGGATTGGCCTAAAAGCTTATTCCTTAAGAAAGGATTGACCTAAAAGCTTATTCCTTATGAAAGGATTGACCTAAAAGCATATTCCTTATAAGAGGATTGGCCTTAAGGGGGTTGACCTAAAAAGGCTTGACCTTATAAAGCAATTTTTTTTTTAGAACTCTGCCGACTTCGGTGTGCGGGGGAAGGGGATCACGTCGCGGATGTTCTGCATGCCTGTAACGAAGAGGATCAGACGCTCGAAACCGAGGCCGAAACCGGCGTGGGGGCATGAGCCATACTTGCGGGTGTCGAGATACCAGGTCATATCCTTCATCGGGATGTTGCGCTCCTCGATCTCGTTCATGAGCTTGTCATAGCTCTCCTCACGAACAGAACCGCCAATGATCTCGCCAATCTGCGGGAACAGCACGTCGGTACCCTGAACGGTCTGGCCGCTCTTGCCGCCGAAGCCCGACTCTTCCTCGTCGAGCTTCATGTAGAACGCCTTGATGGCCTTCGGATAGTTGGTCATGATGACAGGACGCTTGAAATGCTCCTCAACGAGGAAGCGCTCGTGCTCAGAAGCGAGGTCGTCGCCCCACTCGCATGGGAACTCAAACTTCTTGCCTCCCTTGATGGCTTCCTGAAGAATGCGAATGCCCTCGGTGTAAGGCAGGTGAACGAACGAAGAGTTGAGCACACCCTGCAGACGCTCAATCAGACCCTTGTCGATCATCTTGTTAAGGAACTCGAGGTCGTCCTTACAGTTGTCAAGAGCCCAACGGATGCAATACTTGATGAAATCTTCCTCCAGCTCCATCAGTCCGTCGAGGTCCAAGAACGCAACCTCAGGCTCTACCATCCAGAACTCGGCGAGGTGTCGCGGAGTGTTCGAGTTCTCGGCACGGAACGTAGGACCGAAGGTGTAGATGGCGCCAAGAGCGGTTGCTCCCAGCTCACCCTCGAGCTGTCCTGACACGGTGAGCGAAGTCTGCTTGCCGAAGAAGTCGTCAGAATAGTCGATCTTTCCGTCCTCGGTCTTCTTGAGGTTATAGAGGTTCTTTGTTGTCACCTGGAACATCTGTCCAGCACCTTCGCAGTCGCTGGCTGTGATGAGCGGTGTGTTGAAGTAGAAGTAGCCATGCTCATGGAAATAGGTATGAATGGCCATCGCCATGTTGTGGCGTATGCGCATCACGGCGCCGAAGGTGTTGGTGCGCAGACGCAGGTGAGCATACTGGCGCATATACTCGAACGACTGTCCCTTCTTCTGCATGGGGTAGTCGCTGCCGCAAAGGCCGTAAATCTCGAGCGTGTCACACTGAATCTCGCTTGTCTGTCCCTTGCCCTGGCTCTCAACGAGTTTACCTGTGGCACAGATGCACGAGCCTGTAGTTATCTGCTTCAGCATGTCGGCATCAAACTTTGTCGGGTCGACAACAATCTGGATGTTGTTTATGGTGGAACCGTCGTTGAGGGCGATGAAGTCGACAGCCTTTGAGCTGCGGTGAGTACGCACCCATCCCTTCACGCAAACGTCTGCTCCAAAGTCGGTGCGCTTAAGCGCATCAATAACTTTTGTTCTTTTCATCTTTTTCTTATATTAAGCGACGAGAGACAAGTGAGCCGTGTCACCTGTCACTCGTCCACATAGATATTTCTTTATTCTATTTACTCGAACGCTCCCATGCGCAGCATCTCCACCTCTTTCTCGGTGAGGAAACGCCAGTCGCCGCGACGCAGGTTCTTCTTGGTGAGGCCTGCAAACTGAACGCGGTCGAGCTTCACCACGCGGTAGCCGAGGCTCTCGAAGATACGACGCACGATGCGGTTCTTGCCGCTGTGTATCTCGATGCCCACCTGGCTCTTGTCGGTATCGCTGGCATACTGTATGTCGTCAGCATGGATCTCGCCATCCTCCAGCTCTATGCCTGTAGCGATCTGCTGCATGTCGTGAGCAGTAACGTTCTTGTCGAGGTAAACGTGATAAACCTTTTTCTTCAGGAACTTAGGATGTGTGAGCTTAGAAGCGAGGTCGCCGTCGTTGGTGAGCAGGAGCACACCTGTGGTGTTGCGGTCAAGACGGCCTACGGGGTAGATGCGCTCAGGACAAACGTTCTTCACGAGATCCATAACGGTCTTGCGCTGCTGTGGGTCATCGCTTGTGGTCACATAGTCCTTGGGCTTGTTGAGGAGCACATACACCTTCTTCTCAAGCGTTACGGGCTGGTCATGGAACTTAACCTCGTCTGTGCGTACCACCTTGGTGCCCAGCTCGGTAACCACGTTGCCGTTCACTGTCACCACACCTGCCTGTATGAACTCGTCGGCCTCACGGCGGCTGCATACACCTGCGTTGGCAAGATACTTGTTCAGACGTATGGGCTCGTTGGGATCGAGGTGCTCGTCCTTATACTCGATGCGCTTCTTCATGCTATACTTAGCGTTGGGATCATAGTCGGCTGTGCGCTGACGATAGCCGCCCTGCTGACCGTAGCCGCCGCGCTGCTGACCGTAGCCGCCCTGACGCTGCTGACCGTAGCCACCACGCTGCTGACCGTAGCCGCCGCGCTGCTGACCGTAGCCGCCGCGCTGCTGACCGTAGCCGCCACGCTGCTGACCATAGCCACCACGCTGCTGACCGTAGCCACCCTGCTGACGGGGCTGATAGCCACCCTGCTGACGGGGCTGGTAGCCACCCTGCTGGCTCTGGTAGTCGTTCTGCTGGCTCTGATAGCCGTTCTTCTGCTGGTCGTCACCCTGCTGCTGGTTGTAACGTGGGCGATAGCCACCCTGCTGACGCTGCTGGTAGCCACCCTGACGCTGCTGATAGCCACCCTGACGCTGCTGGTAGCCACCCTGCTGACGCTGCTGATAGCCACCCTGGCGCTGCTGGTAGCCACCCTGCTGACGGGGCTGATAGCCACCCTGACGCTGCTGATAGCTGCTGTTGCTGCTCTGCAGACCGGCGCCGAAGCCCTCGGGACGGAATCCGCCCTCGTCGTTGTTGCTCTTTTCAGAGCTGTAAGCACGTTGTGTGTGAATGCGGGGACGCTGTGAGCGGCCCGTGTTGCTGCTGTACTCTCGCTGATAGTTGCCTGTTGGACGGCTGTAAGCCTGAGTGCTGTCTTTCTTTTCAGAAGACTGTTCCTGTGTCTTGTTCTCTTCTACTTCCATTGTGTAAAATGTTTCTTTTTCTTGGCCTCACGGCCGTGGTTAATAAATTAAAAATCTCGAAAAAATTTAAAACTATAGTACTATAATCTCTTCCTTTTTGTAGCATCTGTCTGTGCCATGGCTGATTCTAAGCAAGCTTTTTTCTACCCATTAGGCTTAACGAGAATGCTCTTCATTAAACAAAGATTCTTTAGTTACGGCGTGGCCTCTTGTTGTGCCAACCTTAATCTACTCTTGTTCTTATTGATTGAAAACAATTCGTTTTAAAATTAAAATTCAAAATTCCTATTGATAATTTCTTTTTTTGCTTGTCGGTGACATCATGGCGCGTCGATGATCTCATGGCGCATCGATGACCTCATGGTGCGTCTACGGCTTTTTTACGGTCCCGACATGTCGCGTCTGCGACGCTCCTGTTTGATAGGCAGGTTTAATTTGAACATTGCGGGACAAGCCATGCAGCGCGTCCCGCAATGTGGCGCATTAAATGCCTGTATAGTTGTGCGGCGTGATGGCCATGAGCTCTGCCTTCACGCTGTCGCTCACCTGCAGACCCTTGATAAACTCGTGGATAGTCTCCTCTGTCATCTTGGTGTTGGTGCGTGTGAGTGCCTTCAGTGCCTCATAGGGATGCGGGTAAGCCTCGCGACGCAAGATGGTCTGTATGGCCTCAGCCACGACAGCCCATGTGTTGTCAAGGTCGGCGGCGATGGCCTTCTCGTTGAGTATGAGCTTGCGCAGACCCTTCAGCGTGCTCTCCATGGCTATGACACCGTGGCCGAGAGGCACACCGATATTGCGCAGCACGGTAGAGTCGGTAAGGTCACGCTGCAGACGGCTCACGGGCAGCTTCTGTGCGAGGAACTGCAACACGGCGTTAGCCAGACCGAGGTTACCCTCAGAGTTCTCAAAGTCGATGGGGTTCACCTTGTGGGGCATGGCGCTTGAGCCTACCTCTCCTGCCTTGATCTTCTGCTTGAAATATTCCATCGAGATATACATCCACATGTCGCGGTCGAGGTCGATGATAATGGTGTTGATGCGACGTATGGCATCGAACACGCTGCCCAGACAGTCGTAGTTGCTTATCTGTGTGGTGTACTGCTCGCGCTCCAGACCCAGCTTCTCGCTTACGAAGCGGTTGCCGAACGCCTTCCAGTCATACTGAGGATATGCCACATGGTGAGCGTTGTAGTTGCCTGTAGCGCCGCCAAACTTGGCTGTCATCTTGCAAGCCTTGAGCTGTGCGAGCTGCTCTGTGAGGCGATAGACGAACACCATGATCTCCTTGCCCAGACGTGTGGGCGAGGCGGGCTGTCCGTGGGTCTTTGCCAGCATGGGCACGTCCTTCCACTCGTCAGCATACTGCTGCAGCTGTGCTATCAGCTCCTCCACCAGCGGACAGTACACGTTCTCCAGCGCCTCCTTCATTGAAAGGGGCACGCTCGTGTTGTTGATGTCCTGTGAGGTGAGGCCGAAGTGGATAAACTCTTTGTAGGCATCGAGGCCGCCAATCTTGTCAAACTGCTCCTTGATGAAATATTCCACCGCCTTGACATCGTGGTTTGTCACCTTCTCGATGTCCTTAACACGCTGTGCGCCTTCCTCGTTGAAGTCGGCATATATGCTGCGGAGCTGTGGGAAGAGAGCATGGTCAAAGGAGGCGAGCTGCGGGAGAGGCAGCTCACAAAGTGTGATGAAATACTCAATCTCTACGCGCACTCTGTAACGGATGAGTGCATACTCGGAAAAATAGTCGGCCAACGACTCGGTCTTTCCTCTATAACGGCCATCTATAGGAGATATGGCTGTCAGCAAATCAAGTGTCATAAATTTATCTGTAAATGATTCTTTTTCTTCTGTTAGGGTGTATGCCTGAATTATGGTGCAAATTTACAAATTTAATCTGAAACAATACGATTTTTTCTTTCTAAAGATAACATAAATAATTATAAACGCTCTGATTTATAGACATAAAGCAATGTTTTTCACATTTTTCTTGTTCTTTTCGACAGAACGGCATAAAAACTGATGTTTGATAGACGAAGCACAGACGACTCACCGTTAAAGAGACGACACGCCGTTAAAGAGAAAAAGGATGTAACCTTATGAGTTACATCCTTCTCTTGTGTGGGCGTTGACGGATTCGAACCGCCGACCCTCTGCTTGTAAGGCAGATGCTCTAAACCAGCTGAGCTAAACGCCCTTGCTTTCAGTAAGCGGTTGCAAAGGTAAGAAAAGTTTTGCAACCAGCCAAACAGTTAGCATAAATATTCACTTTCTTTAGTATTTCGGTGTAGCTTTTCACATCGTTTCACACAAAATCAGCCGTTTGAGGTCAAAAAACAAGCCCAAACAGACTACAAAAGACCTCCGCAACGAGAAGCCCCCAAAAATAAGGATGCGATGTGACGAGCCATGCCGCACACACCACATCCTCTTTTTTTAACTTAAAAACTATTTTTTTACAAAACCGCTGAGCCATTTTTTAAGACGCCCGTCAGCGGAAGCAGTGTCTTTATTCATACTTGAATCGCCAGATCTGATAGTTTCCGGGGTCATTGCCGCGGTCCGAAACAAAATAGATGAAGCCGTCGGTTGTCCAGTAAGGCTGGCCGTCATACGACTTGTTCACGGTGAGCTGCACGAGATTGTTGCCGTCGGTGTCAACAACATAGAGGTCGGCATCCTTCTTGTCCTTCTTTGACGACTGGAACACTATGCGCTTGCCGTCGGGCGAGAAGCGCGGATGGAAGGCGAAGCCCTTCTTGGCATCGGTCACCTGCACCTGCTCGCTGCCGTCGATGTTCATGACCCAGATACTGGTGCTCTTGGCATCGCTCGAATATTTCACATAAGCCACCTTTTTGCCGTCTGGCGAGAAGCTGGGCTGATAACCGTTAGAGAGGAGCGTCGTCTCGCCCGACGTCATGTCTTTCATCCAGATGTCGCTGTTCTGCACGATGACGGTGCTCACGCCAAAGCCGAAGAGCATGCCTGCCCAGTTGACCTTGCGATAGTAAGTGTTCTGGATCTTGTTATACACAATCTTGGAGCCGTCCTTGCTGAAGCTCGGGTTCTCCTCATAAGCGTCAGAGCTCTCGGTTATCTGCGAGAGCGCCTTGCCTTTGTTGTCGAACATGGTGTAGATGTCAGACGTTGAAGATCCGTCCTGCATGCAGCTGAAAGCGAGCTTGTCGGTTGCAGGATTGTACCACGGGTTGCGGTTGAAGTTTTTGCCGCTGGTCTTCTGCGACATGGCAGCAGAGAAGGGGTTGGCTTTCTTATAGATGTTATAATATTTCTTGTTCTCACGCACGGAGAAATAGAGAGGTGCACCATTGTCGCCGCCGAAGGGATCCATACACGGCTCAGCGTTGTCTGTGACCTGTGTCAAGGTAGAGAGGTTCTCGCCTGTCATGGTGATGGCAAACTTCTTCTTGGCGTCCACGTTCATGGCCACCGCCGTCAAAAGGGCTGCAAACAGAATTTTTTTCATAAGCTAGAATTTTAAATTAATGTTTATATTGTTTTTTATTCCTTGAATTCAATTTCTTGAATTTCATCCTACATTGTGTTGGTGTGTCGCATCGCCACGCCGTTAATTCTAAATTTGTCTGGTTGGCGACACGCTGTCTTCTTCTTTGCAAATATAAAACATTAATTCTTTAGTGGCAAGAAAAACACCCGTTTTTTTCTGCCTGCCACAAAAAAATCACAATTCAGCACCCTTTTCAGGTAGTTATGCCCGTCATTTGTTCTGCTCACGCCCAATGGGTTCTGCTCATGCCCTACCCCATCAAGGCTCCTCCACCTTTATCTTCACATCCAGCGTCTGCTCAATGACGGGCACGATGTCTTCCAGCTGGGTTGCCGTGAAGCGTCCCGTGAGGCGGCGCGTCAGGTTGTCTTGTGCGGTGGTTAATATGCTTTTCAAAGAAATAGGAAAAGCATTTACTAATAACGTATTGATAATTAACTACTCAAAGGATTTATAATGCATGTATAGGGTGCGTATTACGGACTTTTTTAATAAAATGTGAATCCTGAAAAGATGATTGAGGTTCACATAAGGGCAAAAAAATCCCCGCGGTTTGTCCGAAGACAGAACCACGAGGAAACACCCCAGTGGGCGTTGACGGATTCGAACCGCCGACCCTCTGCTTGTAAGGCAGATGCTCTAAACCAGCTGAGCTAAACGCCCTTGCTTTTCGTAAGCGGTTGCAAAGGTAGGGATTTATATTGGTTCCCGCAAATTTTTCGGCAATTATTTTCAAATTATTTTCCATTTTCTTTTCTTTCTACCTGTCGGTTTAAGGGAAATGGTAAAAGGGAAAAGGGAAAATCCTATAGCCAAGGCTTTTAAGGGAAAAGGGAAAAGTGAAAAGTGAAAAATCCTATAGCCAAGGCTGCGCAAGTAATAAAGCACATGGATTTTTCACTTTTCACTTTTCACTTTTCCCTTAAAATATGCAGTTTTTACAGCTGAAAATGAATAAATATGCAAAACGCAAAATGTAAGACGTTTTTGGCGTTTCCGAATCACGATGCTAAAAAAAGAGGGCGATTTTTGACGCTAATTCTTAACAGATGTTAAAAACACCCTTAAGTTGTCATTAAGCCTCTTTGAGGTCGTCAAAGAGCCTCTTTGAGGCGCTCAAAGAGGCTTAATGAGAAGCTCAGAAAGGCACTATCAAAGTGTCACTTGGCCCATTTGGGAAAACCGCCGTTTTATGCAGTCGGAATGAATATTTATGCAGTTGTTCGACGGGCGCAAAAAGAGCAAAAACGAGGGGATAAAAACAAAAAGGGGATGCCCCAAAAGGAGCATCCCCATGTTAAAAATATCTTGCCTTGTCAGAGGACAATCTTCAAAAGATTAGTTCTTAACCTGAACAGTTGCACGACGGTTGAATGAGATCGGAGAGAGGTCGTTTACACCACCCTTAGCCTCTGTTGTGATCTTGTCACGGTTAACACCCATCTTAACGAGCTCGTTAGCAACGGTATTAGCACGCTTCTCAGACAGCTTCTGGTTGTATGGAGCCTTACCTGTAGCGCTATCAGCATAGCCAGTAACGAGCAGGTTAGCGTCGTTCTCCTTAGCATACTCGGCCATGTTCTTAACGTTAACAAGATCCTTCTTAGAAGCGATGTTGTAACGGTTGATGTTGAAGAACACAGAAACGGGTGTGCCTACAAACTCCTTAACAACCTTGTTCTCATCCTTCTTCTCAGCGAGGAGCTTCTTCAGACGAGCGTTCTCGGCGTTAGCGTCGTTGAGCTGAGCGTTGAGAGCATCGATCTGAGCCTGTGAGAGAGCCTTGATAGCGTCAACATCGGGAGTCTTGTCCCATGTAGCCTTACCGAGGTTGAAGGTCAGACCTACCTCAGCGTAGAACTTGTTGTCGTGGCTATCCCAACCGCGCTGCTGGCTACCGTTAGCTTCGATAACGCCATCAGCGTCACACTCGAGACGGTCCCAACCAAGCTCGAAGTTGATACCAACCTTCTTGCTTACGCGGAATGTGTTCAAGATACCCATGCTGTAGTTCATGCCATACAGGTTGTGTGTCATTGAACGTGTGAGACCAGCACCTGCGAAAGGAATGAAGTTCCAAACGCGGTTAGGATTGTATCCGTAGATCATGTTGCTCAGGTTGAAGAGCACATGCTCGTTCAGAGTCCAATACTTGTTGCAGTTGCCATAGTTGTCGTCGTCGGTTACGGCCTTGCCCCAGATGCCTGAGAGCTTTGTACGAAGACCGATGCCCGGTGTAAACCACTTACCGATGGCTACAGAAGCGCCAGGGTTTGAGCGGAACTTCTTGAAGGGGCTCTTAGAGAGACCGAGACCATGCTCCTCGTTTGAGTACCATGCGTTCCAGTCTGCACCTACCTGAATGAACCAGTTGCTCCAGAATGAATTGGTAGCTACACTATGCTTGAGTGTAGGATCTGCCTCCTGAGCCGAAGCTGACAGAGAGAGGCCGGCAAATGCCAATGCGATCAATAATTTTTTCATAACCTTTATTAGTTTAATAATCAAAAATATCGTTTTAAACAATTCTCGCGGGGAGCCACTACTCCCCTATTTCGATGCAAAGTTAACAATAAAAATTAAATCTTGTTACTTTTTATCGAAAATTTGTACTTTAAGTGCTAAAAAAAGGCAAATTTTTCACAACCAGGCCATTAATAAAGCCTTATGTGATAATAAATTGCTGATAATTAGCCAAAACTGAGACTTTCCGGGCAGATGCTCCTTTTTCCATATCTCCAAACAGACACCATCAGCCTTAACCCAAACCAGTCATTAGGCCGATATGGGGTTAACCGAGCAGATGCTCCATCTCCTTTTGCTTCAAGATGCAGAGAATGGTCTTGCCGTCGGGCGTGTAGTTGAAGTTGGAGCAGGCGAACAGGTTGTTCACAAGATTCTCCATCTCTGTGTTGTCGAGCACCGTGCCGTAAGACAAGGCGGCATGGCGAGCCATGCTTAAAGCCAGCGTGCGGTTGATCTCGTCGACCACACTGGTGGTCTGGTTGCCTGCAGCAGAGAGCATGTCGGTAAGCAGCGCCACCATGTCGACACCCTCAAGGCCGGCAGGCACGGCATTCACGGCATAGGAGCCGCCACCAAGCGAGGTCAGTTCGAAGCCTATAGCTTGCAGCTCGGGCATGATCTTCTGAAGCACCACATCGTCGCCCGGCATGAGGTGCAGGGCTTCGGGGAACAGCATTTTCTGCGACTCGGCATGACGGTTCTCCACCCGCGCCAGATACTGCTCATAAAGGATGCGTATGTGGGCGCGGTGCTGGTCGACAATCATAAGACCCGACTTCACGGCTGTCATTATGAATTTTCCCTTATACTGGTAGTGGGCGGGCGACTTCTCCTCTATCAAGCTCTCTCCCTCAAAGATGTCTGCCTGTCTCTCTTTGTCTTCTTTCGTGGCTGGCGGCAGAGGGAACGTCTGCAAAGCCGAGGTCTGTATCTCCTCACCGTCACCCACATAAGAATGGAGGGCCGACGGGGTGAGTAGGTCGTCGTCGGGCGTGAGGGCACTCATGGCTAACGGCTGGTCGTCGTCGCCTTGACCGTCGCCCCGTGACGGACTACCAAGTGAAGAGCTGGTCAAAGAAGAACCTGACATGGAGGAGCCGGACATGGAGGAGCCCATGAGCGAGGAACCTCTGAGAGATGATTCCGCAAGAGAAGAACCCGCAAGAGAGGAACCTGCAAGAGAAGAACCTCCAATAGAAGAACCCGCAAGAGAGGGGTCGTCAAGAGAAGACCCTAACAGGTCGTCATCGGCAGAAGGCAGCGGTTCGCTGAACGGCGTTGCGGCAGCAGCGTTTCTCCTTTCCTCTTTGAAGGGATTGTATGTGGGGTTATATTGCACCTTGGGGGCTGTTATGGTGTCGTCCGGACTGAACACGGGTATGTCGGGACGCTCCTGTGTGTCGAAGTCGAAGGTCGGCACATCATTGAAAATGCCCACGGTGTCGCGCACGGCAGCAGCTACCATGGAGAAGATCTGCTGTTCGTCCTCAAACTTTATCTCTGTCTTTGTGGGATGGATGTTCACGTCTATGTTTTCGGCCGGCACGTCAAAATAGATAAAATAGGGCACCTGCTCGCCTTCGGGCACCAAGCGGTCAAAGGCTGTGACGACGGCCTTGTGAAAATAGGGGTGCTTCATGTAGCGGCCGTTGACAAAGAAATATTGCGGGGCGTTCTTCTTGCGTGCCGATTCGGGCTTGCCCACAAAGCCTCTTAGCTTGCATATAGTGGTGTCAAACTTCAGCGGCAGCAGATACTGGTTGAAGCGTTTGCCCACCACGTCGACGATGCGCTGACGCAGCGCGCCCGCCTTCAGACTGAACATCTCGGCACCGTTGCTGTAAAGGGCGAACGACACGTCGGGATAGACAAGCGCTATGCGCTCAAAGGCGGTGATGATGTTTTTCAGCTCGGTGCTGTTGCCTTTCAAGAACTTACGGCGGGCAGGCACATTGAAAAACAGGTTCTCGACGTTGAAATTGCTGCCTTCAGGACAAGAGCACGGCTCCTGCGAGGTGACCTTGGAGCCGGCGATAGACAGGTGGGTGCCCACCTCGTCGCAGGCACGGCGCGTCTTCAGTTCGACCTGTGCCACGGCAGCCACCGATGCCAGCGCCTCGCCACGAAAGCCCATGGTGTGAAGAGAGAAGAGATCCTTTGCCTTCGTGATCTTTGATGTGGCATGACGCTCGAACGCCATGCGGGCATCGGTCTCCGACATGCCTTTGCCGTTGTCGATCACTTGTATTGACGTGCGTCCAGCATCAACCACGAGAACCGTTATCTCGGTGGCTCCCGCATCAACAGCGTTCTCGACAAGCTCCTTGATGACACTTGCCGGACGCTGAATAACCTCACCTGCCGCAATCTGGTTAGCGACAGAATCGGGTAAAAGCTGAATAATATCGTTCATTTTCTTAAGTTAACGAGTTGACAAATTGACATTTAGTCTTCATGTAAGAGCAATGCTAACATAGAGCCATGACAAACACGCAGGCGGCAAGAAGAAGGAGCACAAGAAGGAGCAACGCACCGAGACGCCACACAAGGCTCTGTCGGCGTCTGCCTTCTTCCTCCTGAGGCTGCATCTGCATGCGCTCTTTGCGCTCGTCCACATATATATAATGGTGACGGAAGCCTCGCGGGCGACGGTTTCCAAAATAAAACATCATTGCACCTCCTTACTGTCGTTCTTTTTTAAAAGCCTATTGTTTTTTCTTGTCTTCTGCTTCAGGAACCGCCTTTTCCTCCTTTTCAGAAGTCTTCAGAGGAGCATCTTGAGCCGTCGTCGTCTTGCTGCCAAGAGCGGGGAGCGTCTGCAGCGGTGCCTCCTGTCGCTTGACCTTCTTCAGCTCGCTTCCTGTGCCCTTGCCTCTCCACACGAACACATCGGCGGGGCCGGTGGGACGCAGGTTCTCGAACCACTCGAAGGTGTCGAGATGATAACGCTGCGGCGGAATCTGGGTCATGGGATACATGGTGCCAGCCGCCTTTGAGGTCCATATCTTCTGCAACTTGCGCTCTGGGCTCATAAACATGCGCAACGTGTCGGTCTCAAGATAGTTGAGACCCGTGAGCGTGCTGTCCTTGCTGTCTTGCGGATAGAACACCGTCCGCACGTTGCCCACGGCCTCGGTCTTTCTTATGGCGCCATCAACGAAGAAGGCATCCATGCGGCGCGATGCCACCTGGTTAAAGTGGTCCTTGTCGTCAACCTTCTCCACGGAGAGAGCCTGGCCAATGACCTCGGCCTTGCGCACGGTACTGTCGTTCATGAAGATCTTGATCTGCTCGCCCAAGATCTGGCGCTCGCCGCTCCATGCCACAGGATCCTGGTACATGGTGAGACAAGAGTCGAGACTGGAGAACACCATCGAGTCACACAAGGCCTGCACATCCTTGCGGTAAGCCTTGACGTGCCTGTAGCCATGCACCATGCGGTAGACCGAGTCGGTGTCGATGTTGAAGGTATAGAGCTTCAGCGTGTCGGCATGCACATAGAGCGTGTCTTGCTGCGAATAGTCTTTCATGAGAGCCTTGCGTGTGGCGTAGCCATAGCCTGTCTTGTCGTTATAGAACAGGTGGTCGCAAAGGAGCTGGTTCTTGTTCACCGTGTCCTTATAGACCACGTTGCCGAAACCTTCGTTCAGCCCTGTCGTGTTGTCGTGGAACAGGCTGTCGCCGGTGATGGTCTTCTCCTTGTTCACGATGGTGGAACGGCCGAACAGCTGCGAGAGGTCGGTCTTTGAGTTGAAATAGCCGTCGGCGGTGTGGATGACGTTGTCACCCGACACGATCTTCGACGGGCCTGTGACGTGAGCCAGCGATGTGCGGGTGTCGTAGAACAGGGTGTCGGTGTGTATGACATCGTCGTTGCTCCTCATGCGCACATTGTAGAAGAAGGCGGCCTTACGGCTCTGCGTGTTATACTGTCCCCAGTCGCTCACCAGCTCGTCCTTGCCGTCGACGAGCTTGCCGCCCTCAAAGAAGTAGGCGTTCTCGTAGATGCGGTCATAGTCGAGACTGTCGGTGTAGAGCGTCTGTGTGCGGTGCTTGAGCACCACGTTATGACGGGCGCGCATCATCTGCTCCTGGCCGTCATACTGGCCATATTTGCAGGTGAGTGACAGGGTGTCGCCCTGCTTGAAGCGCACATGTCCGAACGCCTCCACCGAGTTTTGCTCCTGGAAGAAATAGGCGCTGTCGCACCACAGCTGTGCGCCGTCGTTGGTGAAATGGACCTTGCCCTTAACGATCTGTGCTCCGGGCACGGTGCCCCACTGGTCATATTTAAGCTCATCCGAATGGACGAGATAGACACGACTGTCGTGCTGTGCCTTCTTCTTCGACCGTTTCGGCGGTGCCGTCATGGCCAAGACCAGGCATAGTCCAAACAGGCATAGAACCAACGTGAGAATGATTCTATGCCCGTCTATTTTTTTCTTATATATGTTTTCTGCTATTTTACCCATCCTTCATATTCGTAGTCGCAGTTCTTATAGCGGTCCTTCATGCGCACATAGGTCTTCTTGATCTTTTCCACAACCCAATCGTGCAGCTTCTTCTGCTTCTCATGCTGAACAACGACGTTCTTCATGACCTGGTAGTCTTCGGTTATGGTGGCGCGGTGACCCTCGATGCGGTTCTTCAGCTTGATGATGGCCACAACGGTCTTGTTGTTCTTGTTAACCATGCGGAACGCGTTGGACACGTCGCCCACCTTCATGCCTTCAACCTGACGGGCCACCTCGGTGGGGAGCTGCTTCATCTGGAAACGTGATGTCAAGCCGTCCTCGCCATAGGTTGACATGAGGCCGTGGTTGTTGCGCGTGTCCTTGTCGTCAGACACATACATGGCAGCATCCTCAAACTTGGCCTTGCCGTCGCGTATTTCGTTAGCAAGGGTGTCAAGGCGCAGACGGGTGGCCTCAACCTCCTCTTCCGACACCTTGGGGGTGCGCAGGATGTGACGGACGTTGACCTTGTCGCCGCGCTTGTCGATGAGCTGTATGATGTGGAAGCCATACTCCGACTCCACGATTTTCGAGATCTTCTTCGGGTCAGTGAGGTTGAAAGCCACGTTGGCGAAGGCGGGGTCGAGCATGCCGCGGCCTGTGTAGCCGAGCTCACCGCCCTGACGTGCTGAGCCGGGGTCCTCGCTGTAGAGACGTGCAAGCGTGGCGAACGATGTCTTGCCGCTGGTCACGCGCTCGGTATACTCGCGCAGGTCTTCCTTCACGCGGTTGATCTCTTCCTGTGAGATCTTGGGCTGTTTGGTGATGATCTCAACCTCTACCTCTGTGGGCACGAAGGGCAGACTGTCGGCAGGAAGGTTGGCAAAATAGCGACGCACGTCGGCGGGTGTGACCTTCACATCCTCGACGAGCTTCTCCTTCATGCGCTGCACGAGGAACTGGTTACGGGCATCGTCGCGGAGCTGCTGGCGCATCTGCGTGACGCTCATCTTACGATACTCCTCAAGCTTCTCCTTTGAGCCGGCATACTGGATCCACGCATCGATCTGGCGGTCGATGTTGGATGTTACCTCGCTCTCGCTCACCTCGATAGAGTCGATGGCGGCTTGATGGAGGAACAGCTTCTGAAGAGCGAGCTGCTCAGGAATGGCGCAGTCGGGGTTGCCGTGCCATGTCATGCCCTCCTGCTCTGCCTGGAGGCGCATCATCTCCACGTCCGACTTAAGGATAGGCTCGTCGCCCACTACCCATATCACCTCGTCGACAATGCTCTCTTCGGGCACGTCGTCAATGGTTGCCGTGTCGTTCTTTGCTGCGCTTGTGCTGTCGTTGTCGCCAGCGCTAAGGGCGGCAACGCCACTGAGGGCGGCGCGACCACGGTTCATGCCCGCGTTGGCTGTGACGCCCACGAGCAACAGAGCTGCTATAAAGCAGATGAATGTGCTGTATGCTTTATTCATTGTATGTTGTTTTCGAATGTTGTGTCGTCTTAATGGTTGTTCACGGTGGCGAGAACCTGCTTGTCAACCACCACCTTGTGTTTCTTTCTCAGAGCGGCAACCCACTGTTTCTCCAGCTGGTCCTGATAGTCGGCAACCACTTGTTCGCGCACGTCGCCCATGTTTTCGGGCGTTTTGATGGTCTTGCCATAGACGTCGCTGAAGGTGTAACCCTGAGGTGCTGTGTCGACGGTGTCTTTCTTGAACACGTCCTTGTCTACGAGGGCGTTGTCGCCCTTCTTAAAGATGCCTTTCACCACCTGTATGCGGCGCACGCTGTCGTTGAAAGTCTTGCGCAGCGTCTCTGCCCACTCTTCAAACGGAAGGTTCTCAACGGCTTTCTTCACAGCCTCTATGTCGGCCTGGTCCTTGGTGTGGTAGGCGATGCCCTTGAAGCGAGGCTCGTCCCACTTATATTTTTTCTTGTTCTTCTTATAGTATGCTTCCAGACCCTTCTCGTCCTTGGCGGCCTTGTCCCACACGTTCCTGTTGCTTATCTCGTAAAGCAGCAGACCGTCATGATACTCGCGCACGAGGTTCTTGAGGTCAGAGTCGGCAGCCTCCATCTCGGCAGCCTTGCGGTCGACCACCTGCTCGGCGGTGAGCTGTGGCACCGATGCCTTGGCAATGGAGTCGATGTTCTGTGATATTATGCGCTCGCGCACCGTTGCCTGGTCTACGAAGCGCTCCACATCGCGTTTCACGCTGTCATAGGGGAAGAAGCAGCCTTTGTCCATGAGCTTGGCTATGTGCCAACCAGCCACGGTCTTGAACGGCACGCTGACCTCGCCTTTCTTCATGGCGAACACGGTGTTCTCAAACTCGGGGAGCGTCTGACCCTTGCATATCCACGAGATGTCGCCACCACGCTTTGCCGAGCCCTTGTCATCGGAACATTTGCGTGCCAGCTCGGCAAAGTCGGCACCCTTGGCAATGGCTTTGTAGATCGAGTCGATGCGTGTCTTGGCAGCAGCCTCCTGCTCCTTGGTAGCCTTCTGCGACATGCGCACAAGGATGTGTGAGGGGCGCACCATGCCGCCCATAGAGTCGATGCGGTCGCGTGTCTCGGCATAGATCTTCCACGCCTCGCGCTTAAGGTCGTCATTGCTCAGGAACGCCGGTCTTATCTGCTGGTCGCGATATGACAGGAACTCCTTCTTGAAACTCTGTGTCGTGTCTATGCCTGCCTCTTCGGCGGCGAGGACCTTGAGCTTGTAGTTGATGAAGAGGTCCACATATTCGGCCACACTCTTCTTGTCAACAACCATCTCCGAGTTGTTCTTGTTGTAGGAATATTCAAACTCTGAACGCGACACCGGCTTGCCGTCGATAGTCATTATCGTCGGGTCGGTCTGTGCCCATGCTGACAGTACGGAAAGGAGCAGCATGGCAGTGAGTAGCATTGACTTCATTGTTGTTATGCGCAAAACGTCGATTGTTTAAAATTTGTCGTTATTATGTTCTTTCTAAAATTGTTCCATCCCCACACCCTATACATTATTAATATATAAGGGGCAGGGATGGGCCAATATTTTATTGTTTGCTTGTTTGCTTCTTGCCTACGGCTTACTGCGGACGCGAGTAGTTGGGAGCCTCACTGGTGATGGTGATGTCGTGAGGATGGCTCTCAAGCACACCGGCGTTGGTGATGCGGGTAAACTTGGCGTTGTGCAGGTTGTCGATGGTCTGGGCACCACAATAGCCCATACCTGAGCGGAGACCGCCGATGAGCTGGTAGATAACCTCCTGAACGGTTCCCTTGTAAGGCACACGTCCGGCGATGCCCTCAGGCACGAGCTTCTTCACGTCCTTGGTGCCAGCCTGGAAGTAGCGATCCTTTGAACCGTTCTCCATAGCCTCAAGCGAACCCATGCCGCGGTAGCTCTTAAACTTACGGCCGTTGAAGATGATGGTGTCGCCGGGGCTCTCCTCGGTTCCTGCAACGAGCGAGCCGATCATCACGCTGCTACCACCGGCAGCGAGGGCCTTGACAACGTCGCCCGAATAGCGGAGACCGCCGTCGGCGATGAGAGGCACACCTGTGCCCTGCAATGCAGAGAAAACATCATAGATGGCGCTGAGCTGGGGAACACCCACACCTGCAACCACACGGGTGGTACAGATAGAGCCCGGACCGATGCCCACCTTCACGGCGTCGGCACCGTTGTCGACGAGCATCTTGGCAGCGGCACCTGTTGCCACGTTACCCACAACGATGTCTACGTTGGGGAAGGCAGCCTTGGCCTGAACCAACTTCTCTACGACATACTTTGAGTGGCCATGGGCTGTGTCGATGACGATGGCGTCGGCACCGGCCTCAACGAGGGCCTGCATGCGGTCAAGCGTGTCGACGGTCACACCCACACCTGCGGCTACGCGCAGACGGCCTTTCTCGTCCTTGCAAGCCATGGGCTTGTCCTTGGCCTTGGTAATGTCCTTATAGGTGATGAGACCCACGAGGCGGTTGTCGCTGTCTACAACGGGCAGTTTCTCAATCTTGTTGTTCTGCAGAATGTCGGCAGCAGCAGCAAGGTCGGTCTGTATGTGTGTGGTGACGAGATTCTCTTTTGTCATCACGTCGTCGATGAGCTTGTCGAGGTGACGCTCAAAACGCAAGTCACGGTTGGTAACGATGCCCACAAGGTGGTTGTCGTCGTCAACAACAGGAATGCCGCCGATGTGATACTCGGCCATCATGGCGAGCGCATCTTTAACGGTGCTTCCACGGCGAATGGTCACGGGATCGTAGATCATTCCGTTCTCGGCACGTTTCACGATTGCCACCTGGCGCGCCTGTTCCTCTATCGACATGTTCTTGTGGATCACGCCGATACCTCCCTCGCGCGCTATGGCGATAGCCATTGCCGATTCTGTCACGGTGTCCATGGCTGCTGTCACGAACGGCACGTTAAGATTAATGTGACGCGAGAACTTTGTTTTCAACTCTACCGTTTTCGGCAGTACCTCTGAATAAGCAGGGATAAGAAGGACGTCGTCATAAGTAAGACCGTCCATTACAATTTTATCTGCAACAAATGATGACATAAGTACTTTTGAAATTTATTGCGTGCAAATTTAGCAATAAAATTCCACATTTCAGCATAATGGCTTTTTTTTCAATGTCTTATTAATGCAATTTAACTTACACCTTTGCACAGCGGTTCGTGCCGACAACGCACCGAACACCGCAGAGAAATAGACGCCGAACAGACAAAAAGGAGGCCTCTTTTCCAGAAATGCTTTGTCAGACCCCATAAAAAGCCATTATACACACAATGTTATTTTTGAAAAGAGCACATCTTGATTATCAACATGTTATGTTGTTACGGCAGCAAGAAACGATAATATAAATGCAGGAACCGCTTGAAAAGAGGATGAAAATAATTATCTTTGCATGCGCACAGCCCGACAGCCAGACGCAACACGTCATTGCAAATTTAACGTGTCCTAAAAGGATAAACATAAACGACAGAACAAAAATAACAACAATGAGAAATTTTCTTTTACTGCTTTTCCTCCTCTCATGCCTCGGAAACATCAAGGCATCGGAGGTGGACAATCCAAAGGCCAACCCTAAGGCCGTTGTGACAAGAGGCAATGCGCGGTTCACCGTGCTTACGCCAGAGATGATACGCATTCAATACAGCAAGAAAGCCTTGTTTGAGGATCGCGCAACCTTTGGCGTGGTGAACCGCAACCTGCCAGTACCCAAGTTCAAGACAACAGAGGAGAACGGATGGCTGGAGATCAAGACATCGGCCCTGACGCTAAGATACAAGGTGGGCGATGAGATAGACGCAGCACAGCGCAACTCGAAGAGCCTCAACATAACGCTCACCATGAACGGCAAGCAGGTGCTTTGGTATCCTGGCAAAGACAACGCCCTAAACCTCAAAGGCACAACACGCACGCTCGACGGACAGATGGGCGACAACAAACGTAAGGAGCTGGAAGACGGAGTGGTGTCAAGGGCTGGATGGGCCGTGATAGACGAGAGTCCGTTAACCAAGCGCGGCGACGGCAGCACCACCTTCGCGTTCGACAAGAAAGCAGGAGGCATAGACTGGTGGGCAGAGCCTGTGGACAAAGAGGCCGTCGACTGGTATTTCATGGGTTACGGACATGAGTATCGCAAGGCCGTGAGCGACTATGCCAAGATTGGCGGGCACATGAACATGCCACCGCTCTACACGTTGGGCTACTGGTACAGCAAATATCAGAAATACACACAGCAGGAGTTTATGGACATTGTGAACGAGATAAAAAGTCATGACATTCCGCTCGACGTAATGATTTTCGACATGGACTGGCACGACCGCGACTGGACAGGATGGACATGGGACAAAACGGTAATTCCTGAGCCAGAGAAGCTCATCAAGTTTATGCATGACAACAAGCTGCGCGTGGCTCTCAACCTACACCCTGCCGACGGTGTGGACAACGACGAGGAGTTTTTCTCAGACATGACACGCGACCTCGGCCTGCCTGCCTCAACGAAGAACATACCGTGGAATCTTGAGGACAGCACCTTCTACAAGGTGATGTTCAAGGACATACTGCGCAAGCGAGAGGCACAGGGTGTAGACTTCTGGTGGCTCGACTGGCAGCAACATCTGCTGAGCAAGAACGTGAAAGGACTGGGTGAGACGTTCTGGCACAACCATGTGTTCTACAACGACATGCGTGTAAACCGTCCTGACCGCCGACCCGTAATATTCCACCGCTGGGGCGGACTGGGCAGCCACCGTTACCCGTTAGGCTTCTCAGGCGACTCGTTCACAACATTCGGAACGCTGGCCTTCCAACCCTGCTTCACAGCCACAGCCTCAAACGTGTGTTTCGGCTATTGGGGTCATGACCTCGGCGGCCATCAGCAGTTTCTCGGCAACGACCCGGAGCTGTATCTACGCTGGATTCAGTATGGCGTGTTCTCACCCCTCTTCCGCACCCACGCCACAAGTTCGCCAGACATCGAGCGCAGGATATGGAAATACAGCAACTTCACACAACTGCGCGACGCCGTGAACCTACGCTACCGTCTGATGCCATACATCTATAATGCGGCACGCGAGGCCTACGACACAGGCATAGCCATCTGCCGCCCACTCTACTATTACTGGCCAGAGCGCAACGAAGCCTACGACAATGAGGGCGAATATATGTTTGGCAGCAACATGTTGGTGGCTCCCGTTACCAAACGGTCGGGCGAGGACAAGTTGGTGGAGAGCAGCGTGTGGCTGCCCGAGGGTCTGTGGTTTGACGTGTGCAAGAACCGCATGGTGAAAGGAAACACCACCATAACCCAGACCTACACCCTTGACGACACACCACGTTTCGTGAAAGCAGGATCCATCATACCCTGCTATCCCCACATCACCAACCTCAAGTCGTGCCCGGAGAAGCTCATTCTGGAGGTGTATCCCGGTGGTAACGGCTCAATAAACTATTACGAAGACAACGGCGACGACAACGGCTATCAGCGTAACGAGTATGCCACAACGCTCATTGCCCACAAGAACACCGTCAAAGGATCTTCTCTAACCATCCACCCACGCAAGGGTAGCTACAAGAACATGCCTACAAAGCGTAGCTATGAGGTGGTGTTCAAGACAACAAAGCGTCCTGATGCCGTGAAGCTTAACGGCAAGGCTATGGACAGCAATGCATGGAGATGGGACGACAAGACGGGTGACATGACAGTGCTCATTGCTGACGCTTCGTTCAACAAGACTTACAAGATAGAGTTTTGATTTTTTGAAATTTAATTTATGGAAATTAAGAGTTATATAAAATATGTGTTGTGTGCCATCTGTCTACTTTCAACAACAGCGATGTCGGCACAAGATTTTGACGAATTGTGGATAACAGGTACTGCCGTGCCTGGCGGCGCACAGAAGATGGAGCGCACACCAGACGGACAGTTCCGATACGCCGGACCGCTGGGTGAAGGACAGGCCCGTGTGCAAAGCACAGAAACCGCTCAGGCCGCCACGTTATGGCTACAGCCCGATGACGAGGACGCACAGTTTGTAAACAAAGGCATGGGTTATCTATCCACCACAGATAAAGACGCGAAAGGACTGGCGGTCACGTTTGCCGCCAACTACTACCGCCTGTATGTAAACCCCATGGAGGGCACCATGCGCGGTGAACTGTTTCGTCCGTGGGACGAGCTGTTCTTGGGTGGTGGAGCCACAAAGAACGGATGGGAGAAGCTAAAGATGCAGCCCTTCACACAGAGCAAAGCCGATGCCTGTGTGTGGACATGGGAGGGCGAGCTGAAGCGCAACGACAAGGTGGAGGAACCTGATGCCTTTAAGTTTGAAGGCGTGGAGGAATGGGGACAGAAAGAGCTGCATCCCTTCAGTGCCAATGCTGACATCTTGCACACCTCGCTCCTTCGCACAGGCGGCAAGGACACAAAATGGCGCATACGCCGCGACGGACGCTACCGCATAACCGTGAACATTCTGAAAGAAACGGTGAAGGCCGAATATCTCGGCGAGTAGAGATAAGCGGATGTGAACCAAGATTCGTGAATCAAGAATAGAGGTTTGTGAATCAAGAATAGAGGTTTGTAATAGAGAATTGAGATTTGAGATTTGTGTATCGAGAATAAGGAAAACTAAAAAATGATGGGCCAGCCTTTCTTAGGTTGGCCTATTTTTTTTATTTATTTCAACATAAAAACATGGCGAAAGACACGAAATTTTCTTACCTTTGCATATCTTATAGTTAAAGCCGAACTATCATGACACACATAAAGACCATTTTTTCGATTTTCTTATTGCTCTGTATCGCCAAACCGGCAGACGCTGTGAGCGATGACCTAAAGCAATGGCTCAACAAGCTCGACGAAAGTTTGGAGAAGGCTCCGATGTATGAAGCGGAACACGAACAGCACATAAACGCCATGAAAAAGCTTCTTACAAGACACGAAAGCCTCAACAAACGCTTCGAGACGTTACACAGCATCTACCTTGCATACCAGTCATACAAAGCCGACTCAGCCATAGTATACGCCTACAAGAGTTTGACCGTGGCCAAACAGATGAGGCGCAAGGACTATGAAATTGTGGCCATGTGCAACATTGCCCATATATGCATAACCTCAGGCGACAACATACAGGCTTACAAGATAATGAAATCTATCGATGTCAGCGGAATGCCGGCATGGGTGAAGATTGAGTATTACAAAACCATGCACAAGCTATGGACAGAACAAAAATGCTATTTCGTTTCGAACAAGGCACAGCAAAACGACTACAGCACATATGCGAACCAATGCACCGATTCGTTGTTGGCTATCGTCAAGCCACAGTCGAGCGACTGGTACCAGTTCAGCATAGCCAAGGCTGCATCGCAAGACGACAACGACCGAGTGATTTGCTTAGCAAACGAGGCTGTGAAGCGCAAGAAAGACAAGCACCGTATGGCGACCTACTACTTTGATGAGGCCTGGGCATACCGCAGAAAGAGCAACGAGGAGATGGCAATAATAAGTTTCATAAAGTCTGCCATCTGCGACAACGAGTCGACCACAAGAGAGATAACATCGCTCTACCACGTGAGCAGCTCCATACAGCATTTTGACAATGCAAAGGCCAACCAATATGTAAGCAAGGCCCTTGAATTCATCAATTTTTACAACGCACCAATAAGACTCATCGCATTGAGCAACATCATGCCAGCCGTAGAGAAGACAAAACTCGACATGGTCAAGCAGCAACGAGATATCGTCTTCGTGTTGTTTCTCTGTGTGATTGTTGTTGTTTGTATCCTCGCAGGAGCTTATGTCTACTACCGTAGGCTCAATAGAAAACTTAAGCTGGCACAGCAGCAGAACATACAGAACCTTGAAGCCCTCAACGCCACCAACGAGCAGCTCATGGAGACCAACAAGCGACTCTTAGAGGCCGACAAGGTGAAAAACGAATATATAGGGCGCACGCTCTATGACGCATCCGAATATATAGAGTCGCTGGAACACATATTCAACAAAGTGAACAAATCGGTTATGACGCGACGATACAGTGACATCGAGAACGTGACAAGCCAAGAATATCTTAACAACGAGCGCAAGACCATATTCCGCAACTTTGACAAGACGTTCCTTGTTCTTTTTCCAAATTTTGTTGAACAATACAACACCCTCTTTAACGAAGATGACCGTAAGTACCCGTCAGAAGAGAACACTCTGACAAGCGAGATGCGCATTTTTGCCCTCATACGAATGGGCATAAAGGAGAGCGACCGCATAGCACGCTATCTGGGCTACTCTGTTCACACCGTCAACACCTACAAGACACGAGCAAAGAACCGTTCATGCGTGAGCAATGACGAGTTTGAAACACGCATAATGTCGTTTTAAAAACTCATAAGGCCATTAAAACAACGCATAAGGCCATTAAAACAAAAGGAAATGTGACGACGCACACACGATGGTGCAACGCACATTTCCTTTTTTTATCTGCAAACGGCTCAAAAAAGCCTCATATTGGCAGAACGACACATGCTCAACATCCGGTTTTAGCCTTACACCATTAATACAAAATTTATATTATTAAAATATTACTTCCTTAATAATCAACATCTTATAAAATCAAAAAGCATACAAGCGATGATACAAGCAAGATTTAATTAGCTTTTTTTATAACTTTGCAACGTCAATCTAAAAAAACTTGCAAAAAGCTATGGCTAAAGTAAACAGCCCCAATAAGCCAAGCTCAAATTATTAACATTTTGGAAACACTAATTATAAGAAATATGCGAAAATTAAAAACCTCTATCTACCACAGGCAAAGAGTAAAGACCTATGGGGCCGCATTGTTGTGTGCCATGGCACTGACAGCCGCATTCCCATTGCCGACGGTAGCAGCTAACAGCGTAGCCTCTACAACCGTAGAGCAGCAGAAGAAAGCAAAAATCACAGGCATCGTTACAGACAGTAACCGCGAGCCTCTCATTGGTGTGAACATCACGGTTGTGGGTTCAAAGGGCACAATACGCGCCATCACCGACATAGATGGTATGTTCACCATCATGGTGCCTGAGGGTCGCCAACAGCTCGAGTTTACATATATAGGCTACAAGAACCAAACCATCGCCGTAAACGGATCGAAGATTCTGGATGTGCAGATGGACGAGAACGCCAACGAGCTGACCGATGTGATAGTGACAGGCTACACCACACAGAAGAAGGCATCTATCGTTGGATCCATAGAAAACATCAAGCCCGATGAGCTACACTACGGTACAAGCCGCGACCTTTCAAACAACCTGGCAGGCAAGCTGTCGGGCGTGATAGGCATACAGCGCTCAGGAGAACCAGGATATGACAGCTCGAGTTTCTGGATTCGAGGCATCAACACGTTTTCGGGCAGCAACAAACCATTGGTGCTCGTCGACGGCGTGGAACGCGACCTCGACAACCTTGACACATCACAGATAGAGTCGTTCTCTGTGCTCAAAGATGCGTCTGCATCGGCCATGTACGGTGTGAGAGGTGCCAACGGCGTGATTGTCATCACCACCAAGCACGGCAAGATAGGACCTCCACAGATAAAGTTCCACGTTGAGCACTCCATAAACCAGCCCACAAAGCTTCCTGAGTTTCTCAACGCGCCCGACTACATGACGTTACTCAACAATCTGGCACAACAGGATAACCAGGTAGAACCCTTCACACAGACACAGATAGACCGCACACGCAGCGGCTACGACCCAGACCTCTACCCCGACGTAAACTGGGTAGACGCGATAACAAAAGACTATGCTTACACCACCCGCGCCAACGTCGACGTGAGCGGCGGTTCCGACTTCTTGCGCTATTCTATCGTGGCCTCTTATTTCCGCGAGACAGGAATCTTGGAGCAAGACAAGAGTCTGCCTGTTGACAACTCTACCAACAACCAGCAGTTCTATCTCCACTCGAACCTCGACATGGATGTAACGAAGACCACCACGTTGCGCGTAAACATCGGCGGCTACCTTAACCGCTTCCGCAAACAGCGTTGCAACACCGATGGCGCTTTCAGCAACGCCTTCGCCACCCTGCCGTTTGTCCACCCCACACACTACAGCGATGGAAGCATACCTGTCATATCTAACCGCTCCAACCCATGGGCCGAGGTGACACAGGGAGGATATGAGCTAAACACAGCATCAAAAATTGAGACGCTATTTGCTGTAGAGCAGAAACTCGACTTCATAACAAAGGGCCTTAAAGCCAAGGGTGTGTTCAGCTTCGACCGTTGGAACAAGAGTGGACGCGGACGATCGCTCAATACGGCACGCGTTTATCCCGCCACAGGACGCGATGAAGAGGGTAACCTCGTTTATGACGTGCTCACCACCGGCGACGAGTCAATGGGTAGCTTCACGAACACCGAATATGGAAATAGCCGCATATACATCGAAGCCGACCTTATGTACAACCGCACATTTGGCAAGCATGATGTGAGTGCCCTGTTTTTATACAACCAACAGTCGTTTGACAATGGCGACATTCAAGACTACCGCAAGCAAGGCATTGCCGGACGCCTGTCCTACACCTTCGACAATCGTTATGTGGGCGAGTTCAACTTCGGCTACAACGGCTCTGAGAACTTTGCCAAGGGTCAACGCTTCGGCTTCTTCCCTTCTGCCGCCATAGGATGGATCATGAGCGAGGAGCCATGGATGGAGAACATGCGAAAGGTGTTTAACAACATCAAGTTCCGTGCCAGCATCGGACAAGCAGGCGATGACAACCTGCCGGGACGCCGCTTTGCTTACCTCACTACGCTCAACACGGGTGCCAACGGTTTCAAGTGGGGAACAAAGGGACAGAAAAACTACGGCGGCATCACTGAGGGACAGATCGGTGTGAGCAACCTCACATGGGAAACGGTAACGAAATATAACCTCGGCATTGAGTTGGGACTGTTCAATATGCTCAGCTTCAACTTCGACATCTTCCGCGAGAAGCGCAAGAATATCTTCATGCAACGCCGACTGGTGCCCACACAGACAGGATTTCAAAACTCGCCATGGGCCAACTTCGGCAAGGTGTCTAACGGCGGTGTCGACATGAGCCTCAACTTCAATAAACAGTGGACAAAAGACCTCTACACCTCGTTCTACTCCAACTTTACCTACGCCAAGAACCGTGTGGACGAGTATGACGAAGCCGAGAAGCGCAAAGGAACATACCGTGCACAGACAGGCCGGTCACTCAACGAGCTGTGGGGCCTGACAGCAGAGCGACTGTTCATGCCAGAGGATTTCAACGAGGACGGCTCGCTCAAATTCGGCATCCCTTCGCAAGAGAGCATCGGTGGCGTAAAACTCAAGCCCGGCGACATCAAATATGTCGACATGAACGGCGACGGCGTAATAAGCGAGGAAGATGAAGGCTACATTGGCGGAACCAATGACCCGCGTATCGTTTACGGATTCGGAGGACAGGTAGCCTACAAAGGCTTTGACGTCAACATTTTCTTCCAGGGCACTGCCGACACCTACCGCATCATTGGCGGCTCGTCCTATTTTATACCGGGCAGCGGCACCACCGTGCAAGGCAACGCCTACTCGCAAAACCTGTCCGACCGATGGACAGAGCAAAATCAGGACCCATATGCGTTCTGGCCACGCCTTCGCTACAGTCCCTACCAGAACAACTACCGTTCATCTACATGGTGGAAGAAGGACATGAGTTTCCTGCGCTGCAAGACAATCGAGGTGGGCTACACCTTCAAGAAAGAGTGGCTACACGCCGTCAGAGCCAAGTCGCTGCGAATATACGTCAGCGGCAACAACCTGTTCTGCTTCTCGCCGTTCAAGCTGTGGGACCCAGAGCTTGGCACAAGCAACGGTTTGAAATATCCGATGAACAAATCGGTGCAGTTTGGTCTTGACCTGACTTTCTAAGCTTTGGTCTGACAAAAAAATTTTTGATTAACGCATAAAAAAAAGCGAAAACAAATGAAAAAATTTAAGATAGCATCATATATTGCAGCCGCCATGCTGACGCTCACTGGCACCACGGCATGTTCCGACTACCTTGACAAGGAACCCGACACAGAGCTTGACTTGTCGATGGTGTTCACCAACCGCGACAAGGTGTACTCCATGCTGGCTTACGTCTATAACGTTATTCACAATCCTGACAAATATGCGCTTATAAGCGACGGTTACGAGGTATTTGCCGATGACCTTACCCCCTCGGTGCGTTGGCGACAGTGGGACTGGAACACAGTGATACCCAAAATTTTCGGTGAGTGGACCATCAACTCTAACTGGAACGGTGACCTCTGGGCAGGCATGCCAAAGTACATCCGTCAGGGATACATACTCGCTGAGAACATCAAGGCTCTGCCAGAACAAGATCTGCCAGCATCGGAGGTGGCGAACATTAAGAGCGAGATCAAGTTTCTAACCGCTTACGCATGGTGGCTCATGGCCGAGAATTACGGTGCCATACCATTCCGTCCCGACTATATCGCGCCCACCGATTTTGATGTCAACGACCTGATGATTGGACAGTCGAAATTTGACGATGTGGTCGACTACTGCGACAAGCAGATGCTGGAGGCTGCCGATGCCTTGCCTTCTGTTTACACAGATCCATCGAAATATGGACGAATAACGAAGGTCATGGCACTGACGGTGCGCGCACGAATGTTGCTCTTCGCAGCAAGTCCTCTGGTCAACGGTAACCCGTGGTATGCCAACTATCGCAACCACGACGGTGAACTGGTGTTCAGTTCCACCTATGACCCCAACAAGTGGGCAAAGGCTGCCGAGGCCTGCAAGCTATGCATTGACGAAGCCGAAAAGGCTGGTTACAAGCTATACAAGGAGCTTAACGACGACGGCACCATAGACCCGTTTATGTCGACCTACAACGTACACATCCTGAGCTGGGAAGAAGGCAATAAAGAGATCACCTTCCCCTACACAAAAGACTGCAGTTATAACTTCTACCTCAGCAAAACATCGGTGCGCGAGGTAGGTGGAGGCAACGGCTTAGGTGTGTACCAAGGTTTAGTTGACGCGTTCTTCACCAAGAACGGACTGCCTATCACCGACCCCGAGTCTAACTACCGTGAAGAGGGATTCTCTACAGGCATAGACAAGCGCAACACCAACTGGGAACATGGCACGGGCGTGGCAGGAGAGGTTACAGACAAGGGCACATACAACATGTACTGCAACCGAGAACCGCGTTTCTACAACGCCGTGACCTTCAACGGCGCTTGGCTCACCTACCTAAACCGCAAGGCCGATTTCTTCTACAACCACTCAGACAACATACGCTCAAGCTCACCGCACGATGCGCCACAGAACGGATACCTCGCACGCAAGGGTCTGCGCATGACCGACAACATCAAGGTGCAGTGGACCGGCCGTCAGGCGTTCATCTACCGTCTGGCCTTCACCTACCTCGACTATGCTGAGGCAGAAAACGAAGCCCACGACACCAAAGAGGCACGCTTACAAGCCATCAAGTATGTCAACATGATTCGTGAACGTGCAGGCATACGCCAATACACCTTCGACGATGTAGATAAATTTGACGAAGACTACATTCACCTTGACAACACACAAGAGGCCGTACGCAAGGCTGTGCACATGGAGCGCCGCGTAGAGCTGTGCTGCGAGAACAACCGTTGGTACGACATACGCCGTTGGAAGGAAGCAGAGAACCTGCCCGAAATGACGGGCGACGACTACGGCATGAATGCTGCAAGCGGCACCAACGCCGAGACGTTCTATAAGCGCACCGTCTACCAAACTCGCGTGTGGAACCGTAAGTTCTATTGGATGCCTGTTTACATCGACGAGTATGACAAGAACCCGAACCTCGTGCAGCCGCCGTTCTGGACAAACTAATGAGAATGTGTTAAAGCATCTTTTCTTAAAATAAAAAAAGACACAAAGCAATGAAATATAAGACATTATCCGCAGTGCTCATCGCACTGATTGTGGCCTTGACGGGGTGCAATGAAGACCCCACCTATTATAAGCTTGATGACCAGCCCGACCACATGCACTTGAAGGTGTCGGAAGCAGACATCACATTAAGCAAGGCTCTTGAGAATGACGTTGCCGTGACCTTCACATGGGAGGCAGCACAGTCGCCCATCGCCAATTACGACTCTATAACCTACGCCTTCCGCCTGTACAACACAGAGGATAAAAATGGTAGCTCAACCGAGTTTATGAAGATAGGACGAGAGACAACGAAATCGTTCACCACAGACGAGCTTAACTCCATTATCGGCAAGTGGATAGCCCCTGGCGAGAAGATAAACATCACGGCTGAGGTGGTGGGAACGGTAAACAACGAAAAGACATACATCAAGCCAGAGATGTCGACCATTACGTTCGACGTGACGGGGTATGAGAAATATCCAACCAACCTTTACCTCCATCTCGACGCCGACGACGGATCTATCATTACGGCACGTCTGTCACAGCGCACCATTGGAACAGGCATCTACGAGGGCACCATCGATATGAAACCAGGCGCGTTCTTCTTCACCACCACCGCTGGCGCCGACTATCCGGCATACGGCAAGGCGCAAGACAACACGCTGTCATATGTGTCGGAGGGCGAGATTAGCAAGTTCGACAACACAGCAAGCGGTAAGCGCACCATCGTTGTCGACACCAACAGCGACTACTTCGACTGCAATGTCTACAATGTCATCGTTCCACCAAACGGTTTCCTCCACATCGTTGGAAACGGTTGTTCTGTTGGATGGGACCTCAGTAGCAGCGAGGCCGACTTCGTGCAGACTGATGCGCGTCATCCATACCTGTGGTCATGGACAGGCCAGTTCAACGCTGGTGGCGAAATAAAAATCGCGTTAGGCAACGGATGGGGCGACCAGTTCTTCTTCGCTCCCAAGAACAACGCCGACCCGATGACCAACCATGAGCTTCTGCCATACCGTTATCAAAACAACGGCGGCGATGTGAAGTGGGTGCCCTCGGTGTCAGGCAAGTACAAGTTCACTCTCTGCCTGCTTTCCGATGACATGTGGACCTCATTCGAGGCCGTAAAATAACGTGGCTAAAGGAACGAAAGAGCCCAACAGTAACAACAAAAGGCGGGGACTGGAATAAAGCTATATTTCAGAACCCGCCTCAAAAAACATACATTTTTTATATCCTGCAACAAATATGAGAAAAACAATTATTGCCATCATCGGCGTCATTTGCGCCATCGCCATCATGTCATGTGTCGATGAGACGGGAGCTGGAACGCCATCGCCCAAGCAAATGATGTTAGAGAGTTCAGAATATGAGGTCAATTTTTCAACCGACTCTGTAGATGTGCTCAACCTGCGTTGGATCGACGTGGGAAACGCCAAGTATGAAATGTTCATCACAAACAGCTACACCAACGACACCACGTTCATCGATGCCTCTACAGCAGAAAAAGCCGAGCTGAGCACCATGTGTATGGCTCTGCCATACACCACACTCAGTGGCTACATAGAGGCCCATGGACTGTTTAGCGAACCTTCCGCCACATCAACAAGTCTGATCATCGGAATAACAGGTAAGCCTGCCGATGCCTATAAGCCCTCTGCGCTCAGCCCCGAAGGAACAACCGTCAGTGCGGTCATTACATGTTATAAATAAAACTGTTGAGAAGATTGAAAAAAGAAAAACGCAAAAAGAGAAACAGCAAAAAGAAAAGAAAGACAAGAAAGATTGAAAAGGAAGAATTGTAAAGATGTAAAAAGGCCGACACCGTTATGTCGGCATAACTGAAAGAGCGATAAAAGAAGAAGGCTTGCACCTCGCGATTTAAACGCAACGGTGCAAGCCTTTTATCTTAAACCCAAATCGGTCATTAGGCCGTTTTATGTATTATTTTAAAACTGCTTGCAGTCTTTTGGTTTTTATAAGTTGTCTTTTGCTTGTTTTTAATTCGCAATAGCTCGCTATTACTCATTAAAAGCCAAACAAAATCCATTCTTCTAAAAATCCAAAATACAAGCAAGCCCTAACGACCGATTTGGGTTAAACATCATTTCATCATCCACAATCCGCCCACATGCACCATCGGCACGACAATCTCTTCCTTGGTGCTGTCCTTGAAGCACAACAGGAGGAAGGCGTTGCCTTCATGACGGGCGGTGTCGGCGGTGGCACGCACAATGCGCACCTCCTGTATGCCATGATGCTCATCGTTCTGCTGACCGACATACATACGCATGTTGTCGATGAGCTGGCTACGGTAGCTGGCGGGAATGGAGTCGGGACGGAAATGTCCATCCACAAACTCTTCGTAGTGGCCGTGAAGCAGGTTGTCATAGTAGAGCTTTGCCGTGCGGCCCACCATCTCCGAGGGGTCCTTGTCGGTCTTGCCGCCACAGGCGAAGAGCAACAGGGCAGCAACGACAAGCAACAATACAGAATGTCTGTGTTTCATAATTCAGAAAAATCTTTTGTCAAAAATGTCCCGTGCCGCACACCTCTCCCCCAGCGATAAAGCTGGAGAGGGTGGGAGGGCTGAAGGGGCTACTTCTGCCTTATAAACACGTTTATCGGGCAGCCGTGCATAGGCCAGTTGTCGCGGATCTTGTTCTCAAGGAAACGGCGATACGGCTCCTTGATATACTGCGGCAGGTTGGCATAGAACACGAACGAGGGGATCTGTGTGTTCGGGATCTGCGTGCAATATTTGATCTTGATATACTTGCCCTTGGTCGATGGTGGCGGATAAGCCTCGATGAGAGGCAACATCACCTCGTTGAGCTTGGCTGTGCCCACCTTCGATGTGCGGTTCTGATAAACCTGCTTTGCGAGCTCCAGCACCTTGAAGATGCGCTGCTTGGTGAGAGCAGAGGCAAAGACTATGGGGAAATCGACGAACGGTGCCATGCGCTGACGTATGGCGTTCTCGAAGGTCTTGATGACCGCCTGGTCCTTGTTCTCTACAAGGTCCCACTTGTTTACAACCACCACCAGCGACTTGTTGTTGCGCTGTATGAGCTGGAAGATATTCATGTCCTGTGCCTCGATGCCTCGTGTGGCATCGATCATCAGTATGCACACGTCCGAGTTTTCGATGGCACGGATGGAACGCATCACCGAGTAGAACTCGAGGTCTTCCGACACCTTGTTCTTACGACGTATGCCGGCGGTGTCGACGAGGTAGAAGTCGAAACCAAACTTGTCGAAGCGTGTGTAGATGCTGTCGCGTGTGGTGCCCGCAATCTCGGTCACGATGTTGCGGTCCTCGCCAATGAAAGCGTTGATGATGCTGCTCTTGCCTGCGTTCGGACGGCCCACCACGGCAAAACGGGGGATGCCGTCTTCTGTCTCGTCGGCGGTGGTCACGGGGAGCTTCTCAAGCACGAGGTCGAGCAGGTCGCCTGTGCCGCTGCCTGTAGCCGAACTGATGCATTGAGGGTCACCCAGTCCGAGGGCATAAAACTCGGCGGCATCGTAGATCTGGTCGTTGTTGTCGGTCTTGTTGGCCACCAGGATAACGGGGAGCTTTGAGCGGCGAAGAATGGTTGCCACGTCCTGATCCCAGTCGGTCAGGCCTGTCTGCACATCCACAAGGAAGAGCACAAGGTCAGCCTCCTCTGTGGCAACGAGCACCTGTCGACGGATAGCATCCTCAAAGATGTCGTCTGAGTTGACAACCCATCCACCGGTGTCAACGACAGAAAACTCTCGTCCGTTCCACTCACACTTGCCATACTGTCTGTCGCGTGTGGTGCCTGCGGTGTCGCTAACGATCGCGCGGCGCGATTTTGTCAATCGGTTGAAGAGTGTTGACTTGCCCACGTTCGGACGGCCAACAATAGCTACTAAATTTGCCATTTCTGTTTTTTCAGTCTGTTGTTTTCCCTCCACACCTCATATTATAATAAAGGGGAGGGCCGGATGTGGTCTCTGCATCCAAGTTAATAATTTGCCGGAGCCGACCATGCTCTGGCCCTCGTCATCCGACGAGAGTGTGCCCTCTTTTCCATTCAGGGCGATTTTTTTTGAATGTTGAATGTTGAGTGTTGAGTGTTGAATGGTCGGCTTCGCCGATGTTGAATTAATGATTTTTGAATTGATTAACTCGTAAGTTTTAAATCAAGATATCAAAAATTGAGCAAGCCAAAAAAATTGAACCATTCAAAAAAATTGAGCAAGCCCCAAAAACTGAACCATTCAAAAAATTGAACAAGCCCCAAAAATTGAACCATTCAAAAAA
>ULQK01096321.1_pt1 | contig 33767 bp, 28 predicted proteins | sample 1954371 | NCBI WGS metagenome assembly ULQK01 (sample SAMEA4835652, study PRJEB28245) | human gut metagenome | biome: gut microbiome; material: fecal sample | place: Denmark | collected 2008 | reverse complement strand
AAGAAATCAAAAGCCCCGGTTAACACCGTAACTCGCAACATTATGGATCTTTGCGAAGAGACTGGCAACATCTACGAGAGCGTTGCTATCATCTCAAAGCGTTCAAATCAGATTGCTGCAGAAATCAAACAAGATTTGAATAAAAAGCTTCAAGAATTTGCTTCATATACAGACACACTGGAAGAGGTGTTTGAAAACAGAGAGCAGATAGAAATATCACGCTACTATGAAAAATTACCCAAGCCGACACTTCTCGCCACACAAGAGTTTGTTGACGGCAATATCTACTGGCGTGATCCATCACAAGAAAAGGAAGACGAATAATGCTACAACGCAAACAAACATTATTTCTGCTTCTCGCCATTATTGTCTCCGTCATCTGCTCTACCTTTCCCCTTGGCACTATCGAGCCCCAAGGTATGGGAACAGAAATGAGTATATATTCATTATTCGTAAAAGGAGATAATATCAGCTACTGTTCATGGCCCTTGTTCGCCATTATGCTATGCACATATCCCGTGGCAATTATGGCTATCGCCATGTACAAGACACGCAAGAAGCAGGCTAAGATGTGTATGGTTGCTGTGATCATTAATATAATATGGTATGCCTATTATGCTATGTCCATCCTAACCACATTCAGCAAAATGGGCACATTCCATATCAACATCACTGCGCTGCTTCCCGCTCTCGCTATAGGTTGCTACCTTTTGGCAAGAAAAGGAATTTTGGATGACGAAAGGCTTGTGCGTTCGGCAGACAGAATAAGATAAAAGACGATTTGAAATATAACCCAATCAAGGAGATTAAGTCACATTATTCTCCTTTTTTATTGCCACTAAGCGACAGCTAAATAGCCGATAAATTGATTAACCACACTCTTGCTACGACTCACAACGACACATACCAATAAACACAACTATGCCACAGAGCTGTCTTGAGCCACATTGCAAGCCCGTATCAAATGACACGTAGGCACGCATCAAACATCACGTAGACACGTATCAAACACTACGTGAGCATGTCACAAAAGACAAGAAGGCAACTAACAACCAGCGCGCCTCCAAAAGTACCTATAATAACGACAACAACAGTCGGTATAAGAGGAAACATACACAATCTACCTCCGGATAGCATGTTTGCTCATGAATGGTCTACAACATCTTCAATCATTAGCATATTCATAAAGCCTTCACTCTATAACCCAACAATCAACGAAAAAACGGATTAGCAACCCCAAACCGACCAACTATATTCACCACGCATAACAAGAATACGCTAACAATCCGTCTGAAACTTAGGGACAAAAAAAGAGCTGTAAGCAACTTGTCTTACAGCTCTATCCATATTGTTATCGTAATTATCCGATATTAGTCCTTGAAGTAAGCTTTAACATCCTCATTAGGAACCATGCGCTCATCAAAAACGTAAGCACCAGTCTTGGGGCTCTTAACCATCTTGATTACCTTGGTATATGCACGTCCGTCAGTTGAACCTTCGTGCAAGGTAGCTACCGCTTTTTTTGCCATTGCTTAAATCTCCTATTACTTAATCTCCTTATGAAGAGTCATCTTCTTCAGGATGGGATTATACTTCTTCAACTCAAGGCGCTCAGGAGTATTCTTACGGTTCTTGGTAGTCACGTAACGGCTTGTTCCTGGCAGACCACTGTTCTTCATCTCGGTGCATTCGAGAATGACTTGAACTCTGTTACCTTTAGCTTTCTTTGCCATTTGTTATATCTCCTAACCTTAAAATTAATCTACATTGTTACCCTCGGCGATTACCTTGATATCTTTCCAGTCGCAGTAACCATTCTGTACAGCCATCTTAAGAGCGGCGTCAAGTCCAACCTTATTGATAAGGCGCAGACCAGCGGCACTAATCTTCAGGCTAATCCAGCAATTCTCCTCTACATAGAAGAATTTCTTGCTGAAGAGGTTAACGTCAAAACTGCGCTTTGTGCGATGCTTTGAGTGAGACACATTGCAACCTAACTGTGCCTTCTTACCTGTGATTTGACAAATCTTAGACATTTCTATCCTTAATTTTTGATTCTTAATTAGATACTTATTCCAAACAGGGTGCAAAATTACAATTTTTTTCGGAATAAACAAAATAAATCCCTAAACTTTTTCAAAATTAAGGTTTTTTATTGTTTTTGCATCCACGATGGTGATACTCATAGACATGGGCTTACTTTACCTCTTCGGCGTCCGTATCTTCAACGATGGGGTTCTTCTCCTTATAATAGTCGAGGAAAAGACGCAAAGCAATATTGGTTGCCTTGGCTATATTAATGTCACGGCCATTATCCTCTTCTATCTTGAGCGTACGCACATCGTCTTTAGAACCATATCCAATCCAAATTGTACCTACAGGTATCTGTGAAGTACCGCCACCAGGACCAGCGATACCAGTAGCAGCGATAGCATAATCACACTCCAAGGCATCGCAAGCCCCTTTGACCATAGCTTCTGCCACTCCTTGACACACAGCAGTCTGTTCTTCTATCAATTTGGAATCGACATGAAGCAGACGTTCCTTGACGTCATTGCTGTATGAAACGACACCACCTTTGAAATAATTACTGGCACCAGGTACCGCTATAATCACTTGGGCAATACGACCACCTGTACAACTCTCGGCGGTTCCCAGTGTCTTTCCTCCAGCATAGAGATACTGCAGTATTTCCTTGCTGAGTATTTTGCTTTCTAATTCCACTATATATTATATTTATGGGTTGATAATCAATACTTACTCAAACGTCACTTTACTGAAAGCCGGCAGAGATATATCGGCAAAATCATGGTCACGATATTTGAATGTGCCGACACAGGCAATCATAGCAGCATTGTCGGTGGTATAACTGAACCGAGGAATATAGATGGTCCAACCAAAACGACGGGCATGTTCCTCAAAAGCATTGCGAAGACCGGTATTGGCAGAAACGCCGCCAGCAACAGCCACATGGGTTATGCCAGTCTGCCGTACAGCCTTGCGCAGTTTGTTCATCAGTATATCTACGATTGTAGCTTCGAGACTGGCGGCAATATCCTCTTTATGATTTTCCACAAAGTCGGGCTCATCTTCTATCCATTTACGCAGATTATATAAGAACGATGTTTTCAGACCTGAGAAACTATAGTCCAGCCCAGGGATATGAGGTTCGGAGAACTGATATGCCTTGGGATTGCCTTGGCGTGCGAGACGGTCGATTATAGGCCCTCCAGGATAACCCAGACCCATAACCTTTGAGCATTTGTCTATGGCCTCTCCAGCAGCATCATCGATAGTTTGCCCCAATACCTCCATATCATTGTAGGCACGGACAAGTACAATCTGAGAGTTACCACCTGACACCAACAGACAAAGGAATGGCAGCGGCGGACAGGAGGTATCATCATCGCTCTCCTTGATAAAATGAGCCATAACATGTCCCTGAAGATGGTTGACATCTATCAGAGGTATATCCAAAGCACGTGACAATCCCTTTGCGAAGTTGACACCTACCAACAATGACCCCATCAATCCTGGGCCACGGGTAAACGCGATGGCTGACAGTTGTTCCTTGGTAATACCAGCACGGTGAAGAGCTTGGTCCACAACCGGGACTATATTCTGTTGATGGGCACGCGAAGCCAACTCAGGAACCACGCCTCCATAAGCTCGATGCACCTCTTGCGAAGCGGTGACATTGCTCAGCAACACTCCGTTGCGCAACACAGCTGCCGAGGTATCATCACACGAAGACTCTATACCTAATATATATATATCGCTCATATCATGCAGATTTAATAAGTAAGTATCTCGACGCCATTCTCTGTCATTACGAATGTATGCTCCCATTGTGCAGAGGGCAGTTCGTCACCAGTAATAACCTCCCACTCATAAGGATCATCCGCATCTATAAACACCTCATAGGTTCCCATATTAATCATGGGCTCGATGGTAAACACCATGCCAGGCACAATCAACATACCCTGACCGCGATGGCCATAATGCACCACCTCGGGCTCCTCATGGAATTTCAGGCCCACACCATGTCCACACAAGTCGCGCACCACGCTATAGCCATTTTTCTCGGCATGACGCTGCACTGCATGGCCTATATCCCCGACAAAGCAATAAGGCTTGGCAGCCTCCATACCTGCCTCGAGACACTCACGGGCAACACGCACGAGACGTTCCTTTTCAGGCGTAGTCTTACCGATAACAAACATACGTGAAGCATCGGCATAATAGCCATCCACAATAGTTGTCATATCGACATTGACAATATCCCCCTCTTCCAGGACATCTTCCTCCTTAGGGATACCATGACACACAACCTCATTGATTGAAGTACATACGCTCTTGGGAAAGCCCTCATAGCCCAGACAGGCTGGGATGGCATTGTGGTCCTTGCAATACTGCATACAGATATCGTCAATTTCCTGCGTATTCATACCTGCATGTATCTGGCGGGCCACTTCGTCAAGACAGCCCGTATTGACCACACCGCTACGGCGTATGCCTTCTATCTGTTCGGGAGTCTTAATCAAATCGCGTGTTGGCACCAGCTTTCCTTTCTGCTCCCAATACATTACCTTTTTATCAAGTTCAGTAGGCTCCTGTCCAGACAGACAGTGCCAACGTCTTTTCTTATGAAACATATCCTATGTTATTAAATCACTGCAAAATTACTTCAAAATCAAGAAACTGCCAAAGATAAGGCTATTTTTTATCACTGTGACTGTCGAACAATGACAACTTTTGCCGCCGTGCATCGTCTATAGACAAGAGTCTCTGCTGCTCATCGTAATAACTCTTCCGAAGTTCATCATAGCGATGGTCCAGCTCCGCCTTATACGCCTCACGCTCTTCACGATTAAGCAGACGCGCAGCTGCGAGCGAGTTTTGCGATGCATCCTTCATCCACACCACCGGACCGTCATAGACCGGAGCCACCTTGAGGGCAACATGCATCTCTGAGGTGGTAGCACCGCCTATCATTATAGGTATATCCAGGTGCGCCCGCTCCATCTCGTGGGCCACACAGACCATCTCTTCCAGTGACGGCGTGATAAGTCCCGACAGGCCAATGATGTCTGCCTTGAGTTCGATAGCCTTGCTCACTATCTGGTCGGCAGGCACCATCACACCGAGGTCGATTACTTCGTAATTGTTGCACGCCATCACCACGCCAACAATATTCTTGCCGATATCGTGTACATCTCCCTTGACAGTAGCCAAGATTACCCGCCCTGCCGATGTCTGGTTCTCGTCACGTTCCGCTTCGATATGCGGTTGGAGTATAGACACAGCCTGTTTCATTGTACGTGCCGTCTTCACGACCTGTGGCAGAAACATCTTGCCTTCACCGAACAGCCTGCCTACCTCCGACATTCCATCCATCAGCGGCCCCTCTATTATCTGCACAGCCCGTGGATATTTCTCAAGGGCTTCTGCCAAATCTTCAGCCAGATAATCGCCTATGCCCTTGCGCAGTGCATATTGCAGACGGGCTTCCAGCTGTTCCTTTCGCCAAGCCTCTTGCTGCACATTGGCTGACGGCAAAGCGCCACCGGCCTTGAGAGCATCCTGCTCCTGCTTCAGACGGGCAGCCAGTTCAATGAGGTCTTCCGCAGCTCCCTTGCGGCGGCAGAGCACTACATCTTCTATAATACGCAGATGGTCTTCGGGGATATCCTGATAAGTGACACGCGTAGAGGGATTGACAATACCAAAATCCATACCAGCCTGAATGGCATGATAGAGGAAGACGGCATGCATAGCTTCACGGATATAGTTGTTGCCACGAAAGGAGAAACTCAGATTGCTCACTCCGCCACTTACGTGGGCTCCGGGCAGATTTTCCTTTATCCATCGGGTAGCGCGGATGAAGTCCAGAGCATATCGGTCGTGCTCTTCCAGTCCCGTAGCTATCGAGAGTATGTTGGGGTCAAAGATGATATCACACGCATTCATGCCCACCTGCTCCGTCAGAATGTGATAAGCGCGCTGAGCTATCTCGATACGTCGCTCATAGGTAGTAGCCTGGCCCTCTTCGTCGAAGCACATGACTACCACGGCTGCACCGAAGCGCTTGACATCCTTGGCGTGGCTGACAAACACATCCTCTCCTTCCTTCAGCGAGATGGAATTGACCACCGACTTTCCCTGACAACACTTGAGGCCAGCAAGGATGACATTCCATTTCGACGAGTCAATCATCACCGGAACGCGTGCCACGTCGGGTTCCGATGCCAATAGCCGCAGGAAATGGCTCATCTCGGCTTCAGCATCAAGGAGGGCATCATCCATATTGACGTCTACCACCATAGCACCGTCACTTACCTGGTGGCGGGCTATCGTGAGCGCCTCTTCGTAGTTCTTCTCCTTGACAAGTCTGAGAAACTTGCGAGAGCCAGCCACATTGCAGCGTTCGCCGACATTGACAAACATTCCCGGCCGAACCTCCAGCGGCTCCAGTCCACTCAGTTGCAGATATTCACTTCTATCGCAGGGGACATAGGGCTGCTTGCCACGAGCAAGTTCCACATAGCGGGCGATAAAATGGTCATCGGTACCACAGCAGCCACCGACGATATTGAGTATGCCTTCATCTATCAGAGCGCCTATCTTGGGAGCCATAGTGTCGGCAGTCTCGTCGTATAGTCCCATAGAGTTGGGCAAACCGGCATTGGGGTAAGCTGATATATAATAAGGTGACTTGCGGGCGAGCTCCTCCAGATACGGTTTCATTTGAGATGGACCGAACGAGCAGTTCAGTCCGACTGAAAACACCGGATACGAACTGATGCTCGCCAAGAAGGCATCGAGCGTCTGTCCGCTCAGCGTGCGACCAGCCAGGTCGCTCACCGTCACACTCAGCATGATGGGCAGTTCTATGCCACGGCGCTCCATCACGCTCACCGCAGCATCCATGGCCGCCTTGGCATTGAGGGTGTCAAATATGGTCTCTATCAGAAACGCGTCTACCCCACCCTCGGCCAAGGCATCGACTTGCTCCACATAGGCGTCAAGCAGTGTATCATAGTCAAGGTCACGTGCAGCAGGGTCAGCCACATCCGGCGACATCGAGCACGTGCGGTTGGTGGGACCTATCGAGCCCAGTACAAACCGAGGGTGCTCTGCCGTTGCATAGCGGTCAGCCATCTCACGGGCAAGCCGGGCACCGGCCAACGCCATCTCACCCGACAGATGCTCCAAGTGGTAATCGGCCTGGGATATACGCTGCGAAGAGAAAGTATTGGTTTCTATCATGTCTGCACCAGCCTCAAGATAGCGCCGGTGAATATCCTGCACGATATCGGGACGGGTAAGACACAGCATATCATTGTTGCCTGCATACAGTACATCATCGCGCAAGTCCAACCTTCCGCGGAAGTCGCCTTCCGAGAGACCGTAGCCTTGTATCATCGTGCCGATGGCACCATCGAGTATCAGTATGCGTTGCTTGACAAGTTGGCTTATATCCATAAACAATCTGACAGGAATACGCCTCGGCCTACTCCTGTCTCAAATAAAATCAATTAGAAATGTTTTCTTACACGGTCCATCTCCCGACGGTCTTCCTTTTCCTTGAGAGTCTGGCGTTTGTCAAACTCTTTCTTACCTCGGGCAAGGGCGATATCCATCTTGGCTCTACCGTGCTCGTCGATGAAAATCAAAATAGGGACGATGGTAAAACCCACATCCTTGGCAGCGGCCTCGAGATGACGTATCTCGCGCTTCTTGAGCAGAAGTTTGCGGTCACCCTTAGCCTCGTGATTGGAAAAAGAGCCATAGAAATAAGGGCTGATGTTCATACCCTTGACCCATATTTCCCCACGGTCTATCACACAGTAGCTATCGACAAGCGAAGCCTTGCCGGCACGTATAGACTTTATCTCCGTACCGGTGAGTACCATGCCTGCCGTATAGGTATCAACGAAGAAATACTCAAACGAGGCTTTCTTGTTGCGTATCTGCACAGGGCTCTTCTTGCGTATATCCTGTTCTTGTTTGTTCATTTTTTCATTCTCCTTTCTTACTCGTTACCGCCATCTGTCAAGCCTCTATCTCGCAGAAACGGTCCAGATGCTCATCCACATAGTGGGCTATGGCAGAAGTGAATCCCTCTTCGCCCTCAACAAACTTGTCATCAAGGTCGTCAAACTCGGGGAAGCGCTCAAACATGGCCATAAACTCGTCGTCGTCACACTCACGCTCTATCTCTTCATGATACTTGGAATAGAGTTTGTGCGCACGGCGTATAAGACTGCACAGTTCAGGCAACCCCCAACCACGCACAGCCTTGTCAAACGGATTGTGGAAGATAAAGTGTCCCCAACCGTTGTGGATAAGCTGGACAAAGCCACCATCCATCATTTCTTCGCGCATGGCAATATATGCCAGCAGCGTAATCTGGTCGGCATTGAGCATCCCCATTGTCTCGGCTGTAAGTTCTCCACCGATAGCCTCATAGGTGGCATCCACTATTACCTGCACAAACTCATCCATGCCTTCGCCGGCAGCTTTGGCCAGAGCGGCGTCTTTGACTTTTACTATCATAATGATGCAAAATTAGACAAAAAAAACGGAAAAAGAATATGTAAGGTACAAGAAAATAGTGTTTGCCCTTGAGATTTGACTTGCGGCGGTCATGTTTGCCAACTCAGAATGACAAAACGGCAGCATTTGCCATTGAGGTATCTAAAAAATCATGAGGCAGAACAAAAAACCCTCATCATTATTAGGTAGTTTGTTTAGTTTTTTATAACTTTGCGCTTGAAAAAGGGGATGCCCGTGACCAACGTATCGCCCTTGACAAGCGTGAATAAGTAACAGTACTTTATATTTATTTTTGAACAACATGATTTATTCAAAGGAAGTTGACAACATGTGCGTTGTCGCCAAAGGCCCGAACCACGGACCAGCTCCAATCCCCGAAGAGGGAAAATGGATTCAAGCCAAAGAGATTAAGGATATCTCAGGTTACACTCACGGTGTGGGATGGTGTGCTCCTCAGCAGGGTGCTTGCAAGCTGTCTCTGAACATCAAGGAAGGCGTTATCCAGGAATGTCTCGTTGAGACCATCGGCTGTACTGGTATGACCCACTCAGCTGCTATGGCTTCTGAGATTCTGCCTGGCAAGACCATCCTCGAGGCTCTGAACACTGACCTCGTTTGTGATGCCATCAACACAGCTATGCGTGAGCTCTTCCTCCAGATTGTCTATGGCCGCAGCCAGAGCGCCTTCTCTGAGGGTGGTCTCGTTATCGGTGCCGGTCTCGAGGACCTGGGCAAGGGTCTGCGCTCACAGACTGGTACTCTCTATGGTACCGTTGCCAAGGGTACTCGCTATCTCGAGCTCACCGAGGGTTACATCACCAAGATGTTCCTTGACAAGGACAGCCAGGTATGCGGTTACGAATATGTACACCTCGGCAAGATGATGGAAGCCATCAAGGACGGTATGGACGCCAACGAGGCTGTGAAGAAGTTCACTGGCCGCTACGGTCGTACAACTGCTGAGCAGGGTGTTGTTAAATCAATTGATCCACGTAAAGAATAAGGAGATACACAACTATGATTAGAAAAGTAAGTTATGAAAGCCAGGAGCGCCGCGAGAAGCAGGTGCTGGCTGCTCTGAATGCAAATGGTATCAGTAGCGTAGAAGAGGCTAATCAGATCTGCGAAGAGGCTGGTGTTGATCCTTATCTGATGTGCGAAGAGACTCAGCGTATCTGCTTCGAGAATGCTAAGTGGGCATACGTTTGTGGTGCCGCTATCGCCATCAAGAAGGGTGTTAAGACAGCTGCTGATGCAGCCGAGGCCATCGGTATCGGTCTGCAGAGCTTCTGCATCCCCGGTTCTGTAGCTGATGACCGCAAGGTAGGTCTCGGCCATGGCAACCTCGCCGCCCGTCTGCTCCGTGAGGAGACACAGTGCTTCGCTTTCTTGGCTGGCCACGAGTCTTTCGCTGCTGCCGAGGGTGCGATCAAGATTGCCGAGATGGCCAACAAGGTTCGCAAGAATCCTCTCCGCGTCATCCTCAACGGTCTTGGCAAAGACGCTGCCCAGATTATCAGCCGTATCAACGGTTTCACATACGTACAGACCAAGTTTGACTACTACAGTGGCAAGCTCGAGGTTGTAAAGCGCATTCCTTACAGCGACGGTCCTCGTGCCAAGGTTAACTGCTATGGTGCTGACGATGTACGCGAGGGTGTTGCTATCAACTGGAGCGAGGATGTAGACGTTTCAATCACTGGTAACTCTACCAACCCCACACGCTTCCAGCACCCCGTAGCCGGAACTTACAAGAAGGAGCGCGTGCTCGCTGGCAAGCCTTACTTCTCTGTAGCTTCAGGTGGTGGTACCGGCCGTACACTGCACCCAGACAACATGGCTGCAGGTCCCGCTTCTTACGGTATGACTGATACTCTCGGCCGTATGCACTCTGACGCTCAGTTTGCAGGTTCTTCTTCAGTTCCTGCTCACGTAGAGATGATGGGCTTCTTGGGTATTGGTAACAACCCAATGGTAGGTGCAACAGTGGCTATCGCTGTAGCTATCGACCTGGCTCTCAACAAGAAGTAATTCACGAGCGACACATTTTTCAAACATAAGTTTATCCCTGTGACTTCTATGTCACAGGGATTTTTTTGTACCCTTGTCATCACAAGAATCCCCATTGGAACACATATTCGCCTCGACGATGTACGCAAAGTGGGGTTGGTAACAGTCGGACTCAATGATGAAGAAAGTATATGTGTAAACACATCATTTTGCGCTATAGACAAAGCAGTCGCCTTGATGCCGTAAAGGGTACGATATCTACTGATAGCGCTGGAGATGGCGTTAAGGATGAAGGCGGAGCGGGAAACGCGGAATTAAAAGTTCGAGTTATACGTTGTTGAGTTTGATTTGACGAATTCCCAGTTTGAAATCAACTTTGGGCGAAACACCTTTAGGTTGTCGGGGAAGAACTGCAAAATGTTGCGGAAGAACAACCTATTATCGGGGAAGAACATTTGACTAACGGGGAAGAACAGCAGACTGTCCTGGAAGTGGAGATGACTGGTTTGGAAGGGCAACAGACTGACGGGGACGAGCAGTTGACTGACGGGGACGAGCAGCTGACTGATAGGGACGAGCAGCTGACTGATTTGGAAGTGCAGTAGATTGTCGGGAAAGTCCAGCTGACTACCAGGGAACACGGGCAAGGCAATGGTGTCTGGCGGCTACACTAAGGATTGCTGCCGTCTGATAAAGATATGGACGAATTACTTCTTCTGCGTATTCGGCAGGAAGCCGGCAATGACTCCTAACAAGGGAAGGAACGCGCTGGCCTGGAAGATAAACTCGATGCTGGTCCTATCGGCAAGCCAACCGAAGAACGCGGAGCCAAGACCGCCCAAACCGAACATAAGTCCGAAGAAGATGCCAGCTATAAGTCCCACCTTATCGGGCATAAGGTCGGTGGCATAGACCACAATCGACGAGAAAGCCGACGCGATGATGAGGCCTGAGAGGAATGTGCAGACGATGGTCCAAGGCAGACTGGCATAAGGAATGGCTATCGCGAAGGGCGCTGCTCCGAGGATGGAGAACCATATCACATACTTGCGGCCATACCTATCGCCAAAGACGCCACCTGCCAAGGTGCCGATGGCAAAGGCCAACAGGAATACAAACAAGCATATCTGCGACGCCTGTACACTGATACCGAACTTGTCGATAAGAAAAAAGGTGAAATAGCTCGTGATACACGACGTATAGAAATACTTGGAGAATACAAGCAGAATGAGTATCGCCAGGGCACGATACTTGGCTCCACGGGAGATGTGGTCGTTCAATGCCGGAGTGGGCAGATGATGGTGCTGGGCATAGACCAGGCGCGCCTTATACCAAGCTCCCAAACGCATCATAATCAATGCGGCGAGCAGTGCTGCAAGGGCGAACCAGGATATGGCATACTGGCCGAAAGGCAAGATGATGACAGCAGCCAGCAAGGGGCCGAGGGCGGAACCTCCGTTGCCTCCGACCTGGAATATAGACTGTGCCAGGCTTTTCTTTCCTCCCGATGCCAACTGCGCTACGCGTGATGCCGTGGGGTGAAAGATTGAAGAACCAAAGCCGACCACACTCACAGCCAAAAGAATGAGCAGATAATTCTCGGCAAAAGCCAACAGCAGAAGTCCTATCAACGTAAAGCACATGCCCACGGACAAGGCATAGGGGCGTGGATGCCTGTCGGCATAGAGTCCGGTGAATGGTTGCAGGATGGAAGACGTCATCTGAAAGACCAGAGTGATAATGCCTATCTGCGCAAACGAGAACTCAAACTTGTCCTTGATGATGGGATAGATAGACGGGATAATCGACTGAATCATATCGTTGAGGAAATGTGATATGCCACAAATCACCAACATGGAATAGACCGTACTCTCGGTCATGGTGGGATGTCCCTTGATTATGCTGCCTATAGATTTCATCATCATTAGTCTTAATACCTATTATATATAGTAACCGCCTGCCAATATGGCAGGCGAATATTGCACGCGGGCTCACCGCAACAGTAGCAGAGGGGCTGAGCACGCCGAAGAAAGCATCATCAGAAGGAATAGGCGAAGCCCAAAGAGGCGTACTCCTTCAACTGATAATAGCCATGACGGTCACTGCGCTTGGTTCCGTCGTCAAAACGGGGATAAACGAATATGTTGCTGGATATATACTTGTTGAACTGGAAGGTAAACGTATTCTCCCACTCAAGCTCGGCACGCTCGTAGGTAGTATAACCATAGAGACGGGTCTTCCAACGTATGTTGTCGGCAAACTTCCACAACAAATCGACCGTAAACTGCGAACCGAAGTTGTGCAACTGGTGCTCGCCTTCGTCCAAACCGTAACGAGAGGCGAGCTCAAGACGGTTGACGTAACGGAAATTGTAAGCCAGCGGAGCCAAGTGGATGGAACCGGTAAGCCTATCCTTCAAGCACTTGACGTTGTAGTCCATACCGACAGAGAGATTGACATTCAACGGGCCCAAGAAGTCGGTGGTAACGACATTGGAGTTACTGTTCCACTGTCTGACGAACTGGGTAGCGGCTATCATCTGGATGGTATAATACCAGCTTCTGGATGCCTGCAATCCCAACTTGCTCGTCAGACGCAGCAAGTTCTCGCTTACTCGCATGGTGTGCAACGTATCCTGTCTGGAGGTCTGGAATCCCAACTTCATCTCAAGTTTGTTGTCCCATCTCACCTTCTGCTTGTTGTTGTAATTGGCATTGAGGGTTATCGAACCTACCATCGAGTAGTTGCTTTCACCACCTTTGTACCAGTTGGAAGAAATGTAATTCTGCAGGAACTGGAGATAATAGTCGCCGGAGTATGTCCAGAAGTTGGGTTTCAGCACCACAATATCCAAGGGAGCCACAACTGTCTCCTGGGGCTTGGGGGCTACCTTCTCAACGATTTCAGGAGCATGGTCGACATGTATTGCCTCGGCCTTACGTATGTCTCCAGCACGCTCCAACTGGCTCTGCGTAGAGCGCACGAGGTCGGGACGCCCGAGATAGAGCGCCAGCAGACTCTCGTCGATAAGGTTGGCATCGCGGTCGATATCAAAGAAGTTGTGGGACACGCCTTTATAAAACGTGGTCGGCATAAAGAGCAACTTGTACTCGATCCCCAGTTTGGGCAGTGCCGGCACAGTCATGGTTGGCACAAACTCTTCGAGATGGGCAGAGTCCTGGTGGACGCGGAAATGCAACAGCGAATCCATATAGAGAGTCACCATATCCGGCTGGGCTTGTGCGGCATGTCGGCGCGATGACGACAGCGATTGCGAATGTCGTGACTGGGCCGACACGGACGTAACATCACACAGCAAACCTAAAAGGATAATGGCAATAAACTTAATTCTCATAATTGTATAGTGGCTATTTGTGCTTGCAAAGTTACTGCATGCTGTGAAAAATACAAAATAAATCTCAATGAATTTTTGTTTTAGAAGTCCGCGAAAGCAAAAGTCGTGAACAAAAGGGAAAAAGCGTGGAACAAAATAACACCTTTTCTTTGCAGAGTTCACCAAATTATTGTAATTTTGCAACTTGAACAAATATTAAATTATCACAATCGTGGCAGACACAAAGTATATTTTTGTAACAGGCGGTGTGGTTTCTTCATTAGGCAAAGGAATCATCTCATCGTCTATCGGCAAATTGTTGCAGGCCAGAGGCTACAACATCACCATCCAGAAGTTTGACCCCTACATCAACATTGACCCGGGTACACTGAATCCTTATGAGCACGGAGAGTGCTATGTGACGGCCGACGGTATGGAGACCGACCTCGACTTGGGACACTATGAGCGCTTCACTGGCATCCAGACCACGAAAGCCAACTCAATGACCACAGGACGTATATATAAAAGTGTAATAGACAAAGAGCGTCGTGGCGACTATCTGGGCAAGACTATCCAGGTGGTGCCTCACATCACCGACGAAATCAAGCGAAACATCAAGATGCTTGGCCAGCGCTACCACTATGACTTTGTCATCACTGAGATAGGTGGTACAATCGGCGACATCGAAAGCGCGCCCTTCATGGAGGCTATCCGCCAGATGAAATGGGAATTGGGCAAGAAGGCTGTCAATGTGCATCTCACCTACGTGCCCTACCTCAAGGCTGCGGGCGAACTTAAGACCAAGCCCACACAGCATAGCGTGAAGGAACTGCAAAGCGTGGGAATCCAGCCTGACGTGCTCGTCCTCCGCACCGAAAAGTATCTCGACGAGGGTTTAAGAAAGAAGGTTGCCGCTTTCTGTAACGTCGACTTCGACTGTGTCATCCAGAGCGAAGACCTCTCAAGCATCTACGAGGCTCCTGTATATATGCAGGACCAAGGTCTGGACACCGCCATCCTGCGCAAGGTGGAAGAGCCCATTGGCGAGAAGCCTTCACTGGGTCCCTGGCGTCAGTTCCTCGAGCGTCGCGCCAAAGCTACCGAGACTGTCAACATCGGTCTGGTGGGCAAGTATGACCTACAGGACGCCTACAAGAGTATTCGCGAGAGTCTCTCACAGGCTGGCACCTATAACGACTACAAGGTAAACATCAACTACATCAACTCCGAAAAGATTACGGAAGACAACGTGGCCGACCTGCTGAAAGGCCAGGACGGTATCATGATTTGTCCCGGCTTCGGCCAGCGTGGCATTGAGGGCAAGCTGATTGCCGCTCACTATACCCGCACCCATGACATCCCCACCTTTGGTATCTGTCTGGGTATGCAGATGATGGTTATCGAGTTTGCCCGCAACGTGCTGGGCTATGCCGACGCCAACAGCCGCGAGATGGACGAGAAGACGACTCACAACGTGATAGACATCATGGAAGAGCAGAAGAACATCACCAATATGGGAGGTACTATGCGTCTGGGTCTGTATGAGTGTATACTTAAACAAGGTTCGCGTACATTTGATATATATAAGAAGGAGAATATCCGCGAGCGCCACCGTCACCGCTACGAGTTCAACAACCAGTATCTTACTGAATATGAACGCGCTGGCATGATGTGTGTAGGACGCAACCCAGAAAGCGACCTTGTAGAGGTGGTAGAGATACCTGGACTGAAGTGGTACATTGGTACCCAGTATCACCCAGAATATCAAAGCACAGTGCTGAAGCCACATCCACTCTTCGTAGATTTCGTTAAACACGCAATAAAGAACAAGAAATAAGACATGGACAAAAATACGATTACCGGCATTGTGCTCATAGCGCTGCTGTTTATCGGCTTTACCTGGTGGAGCCAGCCCTCTGAAGAAGAGATTAAGGCTCAGCAGGAACAGCTCGCCCAACAGGAAGCCGCCAAGGACAAGGCTGCCAAAGCCGAGAAAGATGCCGTAAAAGCTCAACGCGAACGCGCGTTGCAGCAGACCCTCGAAGACAGTACTGCACTATTTCATAACGCCCTCAAAGGTACTGCGCAGAACGTGGTACTTAAGAACAAGCATGTAGAACTGACCTTCAACACCAAGGGCGCAACGGTAGAAAAAGCCGTGATTAAGGGTTACAAGGACAACATCAAGGAGAAGAACGACGTTGTGCTGTTTGACAAGAACGAACAGTCACTCAATTATACCTTGGTGGCCAAGGAGACCAATATCTCTACCCAGGACCTGTATTTCAACGTATCGGCGCTCACCGACTCTACAGTCGTGTTCACCGCCGAAGCTGCAGCCGGCAAGAACATCGTGCTGAGCTATCTGCTCGGCAAGGACTATATGCTCCACATGCGTCTTAGCGTAGAGGGCATGGCCGGACTCTTCGCCCCCAATATCTCCACAATGGATATCAACTGGCAGGAGAAATGCCGTCAGCAGGAGAAGGGCTTCAACTTTGAAAACAGATACGCTACCCTGACCTACCACGAAAGCGAAGGTGGCACCGATTATCTGAGCGAGACATCAGAAAAAATCGACAAGCCCATTGAAGAACGTATAGACTGGGTTGCCTTCAAGAACCAGTTCTTCTCGGCTGTGATGATTGCCAAAAACGATTTCCAGCCCAACGCTCTTATGACTTCCATCCCTTATGACAAAAAGTCTGGCGATGGCTATCTGAAGAGCTATCAGGCCAAGATGAAGTCGTTCTTTGACCCAACAGGCAAGCAGCCATCAGAGTTTGAGTTCTATTATGGCCCGAATGACTTCCGTCTCTTGCAGAATGTAGAGGAGCAAAGCACCTTCGGCAAGGACCTCGAGCTCCAGCGTCTGGTTTACCTTGGCTGGCCTCTCTTCCGCATCATCAACCGCTGGTTCACCATTTATGTTTTCGACTGGCTGTCCAAGCTCTTCCCCATGGGAGTGGTACTCATTCTCATCACACTGTTACTGAAGGTAATCACCTTCCCAATGGTAAAAAAGAGCTACATGAGCAGCGCCAAGATGCGTGTACTCAAACCGAAACTCGAAGCTGCCACCGCCAAATTTGACAAGCCCGAAGACCAGATGCAGAAGCAGCAAGCTATGATGGCAGAGTATGCCAAATATGGCGTAAGTCCATTGTCGGGCTGTCTGCCTATGCTCATACAGATGCCAATCTGGATTGCCATGTTCAACTTCGTGCCCAACGCCATTCAGCTGCGTGGTCAGAGTTTCCTGTGGATGAGTGACCTTTCAACCTATGACCCCATCTTCGAATGGGGCACCAATCTGCCCATCATAGGTGACCACCTCTCGCTCACCTGTATACTTTTCTGCGTAGCCAACCTGCTCTACTCGTGGATGACTATGCGTCAGCAGCGCGACCAGATGGTAGGCCAGCAAGCCGAACAGATGAAGGTGATGCAGTGGATGATGTTCCTCATGCCTGTCATGTTCTTCTTCATCTTCAACGACTACTCGTCGGGTCTTAACTTCTACTATTTTGTCAGCCTCTTCTTCTCGGCTGCCATCATGTGGACCCTCCGCAAGACCACCAATGATGAGAAACTGCTTGCTATCCTTGAAGCACGCTACAAGGAGAACCAGAACAACCCTCAGAAGATGAAAGGTCTGGCTGCACGCCTGCAGGCTATGCAGGAACAGCAGGCCGAGCTGCAGAAACAGAGAGAAGAGCTGGCTCGTAAAAGAAAAAAGTATTAACTATGATGATAGCCAAAACTATAGCATTAGTTGCCGCCCTATGGATGGGCGGCAATTTTGCAAACGCACAGACCATGATTGGTAAAAGTGACATCAAACTCAGTTCAGACCTCATGACTCCCGAAGCCTTATGGGCTATGGGACGCATAGGTGGAGCTCTGGTTTCGCCCAATGGCAAGCAAGTGGTATACCAGGTAGGTTACTACAGCGTAGAAAAGAACAAAGGGCAGCAGACCTTGCATGTAATGAACGTGGACGGCACTGCCAAGCGTATGCTCACCACTGGCGCCAAGAGCGAGAGCGACGCCGCCTGGATAGAAGGCGGAAGCAAGATTGCCTACCTTTCTGGTGGCCAGCTGTGGAAAATGAATCCTGATGGCACAGACCGCAAGCAACTCACTCACTCGGCTTTGGATATCGAGGGATTCAGTTTCTCGCCCGACGGAAACAAGGTAATTCTTATCAAGTCAATTCCCTATAATGACATCATCAAGAAGAATCCTTCTGACTTGCCCAAGGCTACCGGCCGTGTCATCACAGACCTGAACTACCGTCATTGGGACCATTACGTTGAGACCATCGCCCATCCCTTCATGGCTGCTGTCAACGACAATGCCATCACCGACGGTATCGACATTATGGAGGGTGAACCCTACGAGTGTCCCTCTGCTCCTTTCGGTGGTATTGAGCAACTTGCATGGAGCCCCGACTCAAAGCAGATTGCTTACTCTTCCCGTAAGCGTACTGGCTTGCATTACGCCATTTCTACCGACGCCGATATCTACCTGTATGATATCGACAGCCACACCACCCGCAATCTCTGCAAGCCTGCCGACTATAAAGAACCAGCCATTAATCCAACCAAATCGATGAAGGACCAGCCCGTCAATCATCAGGATGGTGATATGAACGTAGGTTATGACACTGCACCTTGTTTCTCACCCGACGGCAAGTATGTTGCTTGGCTCAGCATGGCACACAATGGCTATGAGAGCGACCGCAACCGTCTACTGGTGTATGATTTGGCCACTGGCAAGAAAGAATACGTCAGCGAGAAGCTCGACACCAATGTCGATGCATTCTGCTGGAACTCTGACAACAAGAGTATCTACTTCATTTCCGTATGGCATGGATGTGCCAACATCTACCAGACTAATCTTCGCGGAGAACTCCATCAGGTTACCGAAGGCCAATACGACTACGGCAGCCTGCAGATGATAGGTAATACCAAGAAGTTGCTTGTTACCCGTCATTCGATGAGCCACCCCGATGACATTTTTGTCATCAACCCCAAGAAGAAGGCTGAAATCACACAGATTACAGATGAAAACAAGCATATTTTTGACCAACTTGCAGTCGGAAAGGTTGAACCTCGATGGGTGAAAACCACTGACAACAAAGATATGCTGGTATGGATAATCCTTCCTCCCCACTTCGACCCCAACAAGAAATATCCTACCCTCCTCTTCTGTGAAGGCGGTCCCCAAAGTCCCGTATCACAATTCTGGAGTTACCGATGGAATATGCAGATTATGGCAGCCAACGGCTATGTCGTCGTAGCCCCCAACCGCCGCGGTCTGCCTGGCTTCGGCAGAAAGTGGAACGAAGATATCAGCGGCGACTGGACCGGCCAGTGCATGAAAGATTACCTCAGCGCCATCGACGATGCCGCCAACAATCTCCCCTATGTTGACAGAGACCGTCTGGGTGCCGTGGGCGCCAGTTTCGGTGGCTTCTCTGTCTATTACCTTGCCGGCCATCATGACAAACGTTTCAAGTGCTTCATCGCTCATGATGGAGCCTTCAACCTTGAGTCCATGTACACCGACACCGAGGAAGCCTGGTTCTCCAACTGGGAGTACGACGACGCCTATTGGAACAAGGACCAGACCGAGCGTGCACGCCGCACTTATGCCAACAGTCCCCACAAGGCTGTCGATAATTGGGACACCCCCATCCTCTGCATCCATGGCGAGAAAGACTATCGAATCAATGCCAATCAAGGCTTCGGCGCCTTCAATGCAGCCCGCCTCAAAGGTATCCCTGCCGAACTGCTCCTTTTCCCTGATGAAAACCACTGGGTTCTTAAACCACAGAACGGTGTACTGTGGCAGCGTACCTTTTTCTCATGGCTTGACCGCTGGTTAAAGAAATAAACAACAAAAAGATATAAGCAATGACAACAACACAAAAAACACTGCGCGACTCGGCCGCTATCCGCTGGATGGCCCTGTTGCTCTTGGCTTTGGCCATGTTCTGTGCCTACATCTTTATGGACATCCTTTCGCCCATCAAAGACCTGATGCAGACACAGAGAGGCTGGGACTCTGACGCCTTCGGTACCATGCAGGGCTCGGAGACTTTCCTCAACGTATTTGTCTTCTTCCTGATTTTTGCAGGCATCATCCTCGACAAGATGGGCGTACGCTTTACCGCCCTTCTCTCTGGAGCCGTGATGCTTTTAGGAGCCATCATCAAGTGGTATGCCATCAGCGACAGCTTTATCGGCAGCGGCCTTGAGACCTGGTTTACCAATAACCTCAACCACATTCCCGTCTTCGAGCAGTTGAACGTATCGCCGTTCTATGAGGGTATGCCCGCATCTGCCAAGTTGGCAGCCTGTGGATTTATGCTCTTCGGCTGCGGAGCCGAGATGGGCGGCATCACCGTATCGCGTGGTATCGTCAAGTGGTTCAAGGGCCGCGAGATGGCATTGGCCATGGGCTCTGAGATGGCATTGGCCCGCCTGGGCGTAGCCACCTGCATGATATTCTCGCCCTTCTTCGCCAAGCTCGGCGGAGTCGTTAGCGTATCACGCTCTGTGGCTTTCGGCGTTGTGCTGCTTTGCATCGCCATGATTATGCTCGTTGTCTATTTCTTTATGGACAAGAAACTCGACGCGCAGACCGGCGAAGCCGAAGAGAAAGACGACCCTTTCAAAATCAGCGACTTGGGACAGATACTCACCAGCAGTGGTTTCTGGCTCGTATCATTGCTCTGCGTACTCTACTATTCAGCTATCTTCCCCTTCCAGAAGTACGCTGTAAACATGCTGCAGTGCAACCTCTCATTTACTGAGGTTCCCGCCGACTCCTTCTGGGCATCCTCGTCTGTTACCATCATCCAGTATGTCATCATGCTTGTGGTGGCTGTCACAGCGTTCATGTTCAACTTCCTCAAGAACAAGAGTTTCAAGTACGGTGTGCTCTGCCTGTCCATCGTATCCCTTGTCACCTACTGCTATATGGGCTACATGCGTCAGTCTGCCGAGTCTATCTTTGCCGTGTTCCCACTGCTTGCCGTGGGCATTACCCCCATCCTGGGCAACTATGTAGACCATAAGGGCAAAGCTGCCTCTATGCTCGTTCTGGGTTCACTGCTGCTTATCGCCTGCCACCTTACCTTCGCCTTCATTCTTCCCGAGTTCAAGGGCAACCAGGTAGGCGGAGTCATCGTGGCCTACGTGACCATCCTCGTTCTCGGCGCATCGTTCTCTCTTGTCCCCGCTTCTCTGTGGCCAAGCGTTCCCAAGCTGGTAGACGCCAAGATCATCGGCTCTGCCTACGCCCTTATCTTTTGGATACAGAATATCGGCCTGTGGCTGTTCCCCCTGCTCATCGGCAAGGTCCTCACCATGACCAACAAGGGAGTTACCAATGCTACCGAGCTCAACTACACCGCCCCATTGGTGATGCTGGCAGGCTTGGGTGTTGCCGCGCTCGTCATCGGCCTTGTCCTCAAGGTTGTTGACAAGAAGAAGGGACTGCACCTTGAAGAGCCCAACATCAAGTAAACATCCATATCATCCATGTGCGTCACCGGCCTTGCGCCGATGCCGCACATGGATATATATACCAGAAATACACCTACCTAATTGAACCTGACATTCGTAAACATCATAATAACTAATAATAACAACTAAAAACTTAAAGATTATGTCTGAAGAAAATGTTCTTTCAAACAAGATTGAGATGAAAAAGGTATGGCAGCTGCTCGGCATCATTGCCGTTACCGCCCTCATCTGGAACCTCCCAATCACCTGCTTTGGCATTGAGGGCCTTACCGTTATCCAGCAGCGCGTTATAGCCATCTTTGTCTTCGCTACTCTTTCATGGCTGTTCGAGGCCATTCCCTCTTGGGCAACCTCACTGGCCATCATATCAGTAATGTGTCTCACTCTGTCTGACAACTCCATCGCCTGCTTCAAGGGCGAGGGCGAAGCCTTTGGCGAGCTTCTCAAGTCCAAGGACATCATGGCCACCTTCGCCAACCCCGTCATCATGCTCTTCCTCGGCGGTTTCATCCTTGCCATCGCAGCCACCAAGTCGGGTCTTGACGTGCTGCTTGCCAAGAACCTGATCCGTCCCTTCGGCAACAAGAGCGAGAACGTGCTGTTGGGCTTCCTACTCATCACAGGCGTCTTCTCGATGTTCGTGTCCAATACAGCTACCGCCGCCATGATGCTCACCTTCCTTACCCCTGTCTTCGCCGCCCTTCCCGCCAACGGAAAGGGACGCATCGCGCTGACGATGAGCATCCCAATCGCCGCCAATATCGGTGGTATGGCCACTCCTATCGGTACACCTCCCAATGCCATCGCCCTGCAGGCCCTCAATGAGCAGCTGCATCTTAACATCAGCTTCGGACAGTGGATGTCATTCATGTTCCCGCTGGTCATCATCATCCTGTTCATCAGCTGGCGCCTTATCCTCAAGTTCTTCCCCTTCACTCAGAAGACCATCGAACTCAAGATTGAGGGTCATGTTTCTCACGGCTGGCGCATGTGGGTGGTATGCATCACCTTCATCGTCACCATCCTCATGTGGCTGCTCGACCGTGTCACTGGTGTCGACGCCAACACAGTAGCCATCATTCCTATGGGCGTATTCGCACTTACAGGAGTCATCAATGGCAAAGACTTGCAGAAGATTGACTGGAGCGTTATCTGGATGGTTGCCGGCGGATTTGCCCTCGGACTGGGCATGAACGGCACCGGACTTGCCGACCGCGCTATCGAGAGTATACCTTTCGGCGAGTTCTCTCCCATCGCCATATTGCTCATCTCTGGACTTATCTGCTACTTCCTCAGCAACTTTATCAGCAACACTGCCACCGCAGCTCTTCTGGTTCCAATCCTTGCTGTCGTTTGTACAGGTATGGGCGACAAACTGGGCGCCATTGGCGGCACCTCTACCATCATCATCGGTATTGCCCTTGCTGCATCCAGCGCCATGTGTCTCCCCATCTCTACTCCTCCTAACGCTATCGCCTTCTCTACCGGACTGGTCAAGCAGAACGATATGCTCAAGACGGGTATCACCATGGGCATCATCAGCATGGTTCTCGGCTACACCGTGCTCTACTTCATCGGTAAGGCCGGACTCATCGGATAAATATTATCTACAAAAACTATCAACGGGAAGGGGCTACTCTTCCCGTTTTTTGTTGCCGCGACCCAGCACAATCGCACCAGACATCCGCTCGCACGAAGAGAGTCCATCTCCATTTCTGCACTGACCATCGACAAAGTATTTGCAGGGTTGGAAATGGAGAAATCGTGGTGCGAATTGTTTGTTTCGCATCGCGAAAAATATAATTCGCAGTTAGAAACAAGTAAATCGAAGTTTGGAAACTACTTGATTGCCGATTGCGCTAAACTTTGCCGCGACGGCGCTATTGATGCTACATGCCAGAGGCTGACCGCAGATGATTTCCACTATAGGCGAGCATACAGCCCCTCCACCAGCTCCATCCCCCACAGCCACAACCTTATCTCCCCCGATGTCGGGAGAAAAAGCGGTGATAGTTAGGTTTTAACAAAAAAAAAGCGTAATTTTGCACTTTACTAACAGAGGTCGCCCCTACGGGTCTGCGCGTCATGCCCGCTGCGCGAACTATAGTTAAACCGAATATATAAACATACCGCCACGCCCTGTCTGCCGTCTGCGCCCCAGCAAGACAGAGCCGTGCAAGCATATTGAAGACCAGAATTATGATTTCTATAGAAAATCTCGCTGTAGAGTTCAGCGCCCGCCCGCTCTTCCATGACGTGAGTTTCGTCATCAACGACCGCGATCGCATAGCGCTCGTGGGCAAGAACGGCGCCGGCAAATCGACCATGCTCAAGATACTCTGCGGACAGCAGAAGCCCACCTCGGGCACCGTAGCCATCCCCAACGACACCACCATAGGCTATCTGCCACAGGTGATGAAACTCGCCGACGACACCACCGTCATCGAAGAGGCCCGCAAAGCCTTCATCCACACCACCCGCATGAAGGAGCGCATCGAGCGGCTGCAGCAGGAGATGGCCGACCGCACCGACTACGAGAGCGAGAGCTATGCCCAGTTGGTCGAGAAGTTCACCCTCGAGCACGACCGCTACATGATGCTCGGCGGCGACAACTACGAAGCCACCCTCGAGCGCACCCTCACCGGTCTGGGCTTCCAGCGCAGCGACTTCGACCGCCCCACGCGCGAGTTCTCCGGTGGCTGGCGCATGCGCATCGAGCTCGCCAAGATTCTCTTGCAACAGCCCGACGTGCTCTTGCTCGACGAGCCCACCAACCACCTCGACATCGAGAGCATACAGTGGCTTGAGCAGTTTCTCGCCCAGTCTGCCAAAGCCGTGGTGCTGGTGAGCCACGACCGCGCCTTCATCAACAATGTCACCAACCGCACCATCGAGATAACCTGCGGCCACATCGAAGACTACAAGGTCAAATACGACCAGTATGTGGTGCTGCGCGCCGAGCGCCGTGAGCAGCAGCTGCGCGCCTACGAGAACCAGCAGAAAGAGATAGCCGACATCAAGGACTTTGTAGAGCGTTTCCGCTACAAAGCGACCAAAGCCGTGCAGGTGCAGAGCCGCCTCAAGCAGTTGGAAAAGATAGTTCCCATCGAGATTGACGAGGTCGACAATTCAGCCATGCACCTCAAGTTTCCCCCATGTCTGCGCAGCGGCGACTATCCCGTCATCTGCGACGAGGTAGCCAAGACCTACGGTGACCACAACGTCTTCTCGGGCGTGACGCTCACCATCAAGCGGGGCGAGAAGGTGGCCTTTGTGGGCAAGAACGGCGAGGGCAAGTCTACACTCGTCAAGTGTATCATGGGCGAAATCCCCTTCGACGGCACCCTAAAGATAGGCCACAACGTGCAGATAGGCTATTTTGCCCAGAACCAGGCCCAGCTGCTCGACGAAGACATCACCATCTACGACACCATAGACCGCGTAGCCACTGGCGACATGCGCCTGAAGATCAACGACCTCTTGGGTGCATTCATGTTTGGCGGAGAGACCTCTGAGAAGAAGGTCAAGGTGCTCAGCGGCGGCGAGCGCAGCCGTCTGGCCATGATACGTCTGCTCATGGAGCCCGTCAATCTGCTCATCCTCGACGAGCCCACCAACCACCTGGACATGCAGTCCAAGGATGTGCTCAAAGAGGCCATCCGCGCCTTCGACGGCACAGCCATCATCGTGAGCCACGACCGCGAATTCCTCGACGGTCTGGTCACCAAGGTCTATGAGTTCGGCCAAGGCCATGTGCGCGAGCACCTCGGTGGCATCTACGACTATCTGCGTGCCCACAATGCCGACAGCATCCACGAGGCACTGGCTGCACAGCCTGTAGTGACCCAGTCCAAGCCTGTAGAACAGCCCCAGAGCCAGCAGAAGATTTCCTATGCCGAGCACAAGGAACAGCAGAAGCGCATACGCAAGGCGCAGAAGTCGGTAGAAGAGTGCGAACGCAAGATTGCCACGATGGAGACGAGGCTCAAGGAACTCGACGCCCTGCTCATGCAGCCTGAGAACGCAGCCGACATGGAACTCGTGACCGAGTATACCACCACCCACCAGGCCCTCGAGCAGGCCAACGAGCAGTGGATGGAACTCTCCGAACAGCTCGAGAGTCTCAAAAACGAATAATCAACAACCAAACAACAATACAATGAAACTGAAACCAATTATTCCGATAGTCCTCATGATATCGGCGCCCATCATGGGCATGGGACAGAACAAGTCGGGACTGGTAATGTCAAACCTTGACAAAACCGTCAAGCCTGCCGATGACTTTTATCAGTTTGCCACTGGTGGATGGCAGAAGAACAATCCTCTCCCTGCCGCCTACAGCCGCTACGGCAGTTTCGACCAGCTGCAGGAGAACAACAGCAAGCGCATCAACACCATCCTCTCCGACCTGGAAAAGAAGAAATATGCCACCGGCACTATCGAGCAGAAACTGTCTGACTTCTACAAGCTGGCTCTCAACGTAGAGCGACGCAATACCGAGGGCACAGCCCCCGTTGCCGCTCTGCTCAACGAGATAGAGAGCGCCTCTACCGTGGCCCAGCTGCGCGAGCTCCAGCTCAAGTATGCCGCCCAGGGCTATGGCGTACAGTATGCCTCATACTTCGGCGCCGACTCCAAGAATGTGAGCATGAACATCATGCACATCTCTCAGAGCGGACTCACTCTGGAGCAGAAAGACTACTATCTCAACAACGACGCTGCCACGGTGGCCATACGCGAGGCTTTCCGCAAGCACATCGCCCGCATGTTCGGGCTCTACGGTTTTGACGACGCCCAGGCCCAGAAGAAGAGCGACGCCGTGTTCCGCCAAGAGACCATCCTCGCCCTTATCTCCAAGAGCGAGACCGAGCTACGCGACCCCGAGGCCAACTACAACAAGATGACCATGAAGGCGTTTGCCGAGCACTATCCCAACATCCCACTCGAGCAAATATGCGTGGCAGAGGGCGTAAACAAGGACTACATCCAGACACTCATCGTGGGCCAGCCCGAGTTTATGAAGGGCCTGGACAAGATTGTGGCTCTGCAGACCGCCGACGAAATCAAGGCGCTCATGGAGTGGGACATCATCATGAGCTCGGCATCCTACCTCAGCGACGAGATAAGAGAAGCCAACTTCGACTTCTTCGGCAAGACCATGAGCGGCCGCAAGGAAGACTACCCATTATGGAAACGCGCCACCGCACAAGTCGAGGCACAGATGGGCGAGGCTTTGGGCAAAATCTACACGCAGCGCTACTTCCCCGAGTCGTCAAAGAAGATGATGGAGAAGCTGGTGGCCAACCTGCAGATAGCTTTGGGTCAGCGCATCGACGCCCAGAAGTGGATGGGAAGCGAAACCAAAGCCAACGCACACCGCAAACTGGACAAGTTCTACGTAAAGATAGGCTATCCCAACAAGTGGACAGACTTCAGCGCCTTGACCATAGACCCATCAAAGAGCTACTATGACAACGTGATGGCTTGTCGCGCCTTTGCCCACGACAAGCATATCGCCGAGAAGGCCGGCAAACCCGTTGACCGCGATGAGTGGTTTATGAACCCACAGACCGTCAACGCCTATTACAACCCAACCACCAATGAGATATGCTTCCCTGCGGGCATCCTGCAGTACCCCTTCTTCGACCCCAAGGCCGACGAAGCATTCAACTATGGTGCCATCGGCGTAGTGATAGGTCATGAGATGACCCACGGATTTGACGACAAGGGCCGTCTGTACGATGCCGACGGTATGCTCAAGGACTGGTGGACCGCCAAGGATGCCGAGGGCTTCAAGGAGCGTGCCGATATGTATGCCAACTTCTTCAACAACATCAAGGTGCTGCCCGACCTCAACGCCAATGGTGAGTTCACGCTGGGCGAAAACCTCGCCGACCACGGTGGTCTGCAACTGGCTTTCACTGCCTACAAGAACGCCACTGCCGAGAAGCCACTCAAGCAGAAGGACGGCTTCACCGCCGACCAGCGCTTCTTCATCGCCTACGCTGGAGTTTGGGGCCAGAACATCACCGAGAAGGAAATACGCAACCGCGTAAAGCGCGATCCGCACTCACTGGGTAAATGGCGCGTCAACGGCGCTCTGCCCCATGTAGATGCGTGGTACGAGGCTTTCGGAGTGAAGGAGGGCGACAAGCTCTTTATCCCCAAGGCCAACCGTCTGGACCTCTGGTAACACATCATAAGACAAGATAAAAGTGGGGGCTGTCAGAAAATACTTTGACAGCCCTACTTGTTTTTCATCGGTTTTTGCTATTTTTGCAACTGCAATACGCCCCACATTATTGACAAGTAGTAATTCCACAACAGTTATGCCCATATATTTACCCGAAGGTATTCCCGCCATCCAGACCCTGAGATACGAACACGTGGACGGCATCGAAGGATATGGACGCGACTGCGCCCGCCGAGAGGACCTTCTACACATCGTGGTCCTCAACCTCATGCCCAAGAAGGAGGAAACAGAGTGCGACCTGGCGCGTGTGCTGGCCTACTCTTCACACAAGATAGAGTTGAGTTTCATGAAGCTGCGCTCGCATACCTCAAAGAATACAACGGCAGAACATCTGGAACGCTTCTATCGGTATGCCGACGAACTGGCAGATGAGCACTTCGACGGCATGATAGTCACCGGCGCACCAGTAGAGACCATCGCCTATGAAGAGGTAGACTATTGGCGCGAGCTCACGGCCATCATGGACTGGGCCCACAGCCACGTGCGCAGCACGCTCTATCTGTGCTGGGGAGCCATGGCTGCGCTTTACCATTTCTACGGCATCTCCAAGTATCTCCTTCCAGCAAAGAGGTTCGGCGTGTTTACGGTAACGCCAGCCGACCTGCACCATCCCATATTCAGCGGTTTCGACGACACTTTCAGCATGCCCAACAGCCGCCATACCGAGATAAGGCGCCCGGACATCGAGCATACCGAGGGCGTGGACATCCTCGCCGAGTCGGCCGAAGCCGGTCTGTGCATCTGCGCATCGCGCCAGCATAAAGACTTCTATGTATTGGGCCACTTCGAATATCCCGTGTGGACACTTGGCGACGAGTACCGCCGCGACCTGGGCAAGCGCGATGATGTCTATCTGCCACAGCACTACTACCCCAACGACGACCCCAGCGCCCAGCCCCACTGCAACTGGCGCGCAGCGGCTACGCTCTTTTACAACAACTGGATCAATCATTATGTCTGCCGTCAAGAGGCAGATGAAAACATAAACGTATGAGAAAACTCGAACTGTTGGCTCCCGCCAAGAACCTGGAATGTGGCATCGCAGCCATCGACTGCGGAGCCGATGCCGTGTATATCGGTGCCGCACGCTTCGGCGCCCGCGCTGCAGCCGGCAACTCTGTCGACGACATCGGCCGGCTGTGCCAGTATGCCCATCGCTTTAACGCCAAGGTCTATGTCACGCTCAACACCATCATCTACGACAGCGAGATGGACGACACGCTGGCGCTCGCAGAGCAACTGCGCGAGGCAGGAGTGGACGCCCTGCTGCTGCAAGACATGGGTCTGGTGGGACGGGTGGCTCTGCCTATACACGCCTCGACCCAATGCGACACGCGAACGGCAGAGAAGGCTCTGTGGCTGGAGTCGCTGGGCTTCACCAGAGTAGTGCTGGCTCGCGAGTTGTCGCTCGACGAGATAGCCGAGATACACAAGGCTTCGCCCGAACTGGAGCTCGAGGTCTTTGTCCATGGTGCCCTGTGCGTGAGCTACTCTGGCGTCTGCTACGCCTCGCAATACTGCTTCGGCCGAAGCGCCAACCGCGGCGAGTGTGCCCAGTTCTGCCGACTCAAGTTTGACCTCGTCGACGCCACTGGCAGGGAGATAGAGCACCAGCGCCATCTGCTGTCGCTCAAAGACATGTGCCAGATAGATGCCATCGAACAGCTGGCCGACGCCGGTGCCTGTTCGTTCAAGATAGAGGGCCGTCTGAAGGACGCCGACTATGTGAAGAATGTCGTATCAGCATACTCGCAGCAGATAGACAGGCTGGTAAGCAAGCGTCCCAACGACTATTGCCGCGCCTCGAGGGGTCAGGTGACTTATCATTTCGAGCCCAATCTGCGCAAGACTTTCAATAGAGGTTATACCCATTACTTCCTCAACGGTCGCCAAGCAGATATCGCCAGTTTTGACACCCCCAAGGCCATGGGCGAGTATGTGGGCAAGGTCAAGGAGATACGCGGCAACTCGTTCAACGTAGCGGGCGTGGCCGAGTTTGCCAATGGCGACGGGCTCTGCTTCTTCAACAGCAATCACGAGCTTGAGGGATTCCGCGTCAACCGCGCCGAGGGCAACCGTCTCTTCCCCCAGCGCATGCCGCAGTCGCTCCGCCCTGGAGCAGCGCTATACCGCAACAACGATGTGGCTTTCTCCAAACTGCTCGCATCAACTGTGGCAGAGCGCAAGTTGCCTCTGCACCTGACCCTGTCGACATCGGACGACGGTTTTGCACTCGAAGCGCTTCATGCAAGGGCCACTGTGACCTTTGAACATCAACCGGCGCGGACCAACCAGCATGACAACATCGTAAGACAGTTGTCCAAGTTGGGCAACACGCCCTATACGCTGGCCGACGTGAGCATAGCCGAGGGTGCAGAGATGCTCTTCATCCCGTCCAGTCTGCTGGCAGAGTTGCGAAGAATGGTTGTGGCACAACTCGAAGAGGCTCCTGTGGAGCAGACCTCAAACCAGGACAATCAGCAGATGGTGGCCGACGATGCCATGATGCCCAACGGATGGCAGCGCGAATACATCCAGCACACCTATTTATATAATATAGCCAACCGCGAAGCCCGCGCCTTCTACCAACAGCATCACCGTCATGAGCTGGCTCCTGCCTACGAGCTCTCGCCGACCTCACATCCGCTCATCATGCAGTGCCGTCACTGTCTGCGCTATGCGCTGGGCTACTGTGTGCGTCGCGGCGGTCGCCAACCCGAATGGAAAGAGCCTCTGAGCCTGCGCCTTGCCGACGGAAGATGTTTCGAACTCAAGTTTGTCTGTGACGAGTGTCAGATGAATATCTATGCTAAAGAATAGGATAATGATGATGAAAACGAGTAAATACACAGCGCTGCTATTGCTGATGATAACGATGCTGGCGTCGTGCTACCACCGCCCGCACCGTTACGCGAATGTAACCGGGGAAATCACTGGCGTACAGACAGATACCATGTCGTTCTACACACTGCACCATTATACGGTCAACTATAATTTCATCGTACGCTCAAACTCGCTTACGCTCGTTGCGCAGCAACCGGAAGAGGTACTGAGCAACATGCCCACCGACTCATTTACAGTCCGGCACGGCGAACATCTGGTTGTGGCAGACTATCGCACACTGCCACAGGACCCGGCAGACTCTGTATGGATACAGGTGGCAACTGCCTCGCGCCATTTCGGATGGGTACATGAAGGAAAGCTGCTCCGCTCTGTCGTGCCCGATGATCCCATATCCGAGTTCATATCCACTTTCTCTGACACCCACCTCCTTATTTTCCTTATCGTGATATGCGTCATCTCTGCCGCTTATCTCATCAGGAAGCTGAAGCGTATGGATGTACCCATCGTCCACTTCCGCGACATCCATTCCTTCTATCCCACTCTGCTCACGCTACTGGTGGCGTCGGCAGCGACGCTCTATGCCAGCATCCAGACATTTGCCCCAGACGTATGGCGGCACTTCTACTTCAACCCGACACTCAACCCGCTGTCGGTGCCACCCATACTGGCGCTATTTCTGCTTCTGGTTTGGGCGATGCTGATTGTAGGTGTCGCAGTGCTGGACGACGTGCGCGGTCAGTTGGCAACGGGCGAAGCCATACTCTATCTGAGTGGACTGGCTGCAGTTTGCGCCATCGACTACATAGTCTTCAGCATCACCTCTTTATATTTTATAGGTTATATTCTGCTCGTCTTGTATTTCATATACGCCATCAGGCAATACCGCACCCATAGCCGCATGACCTATGTCTGTGGAAAATGTGGCGCACTGCTACGCAAAAAAGGCGAATGTCCTCACTGCGGCGCCTTCAACGTATGACGCCATCGCGGCACAATTCCTCATAAATGAGGATTGGGATTGCAGAGGATTATGAGTACCTTTGCAGCCGTTCAAGACAACAATACAAGAGGATGAACTATAACAAGACAATTGTAACAACATGTATTTCGCTGATGCTGGCCGTTGCTGCATCAGCAAGCGAATCGCGCTACGTCACACCGGTAGCCAACGACACATCAAAAGTAGTGAATATCGACGAGGTAGTAGTGGTGTCACAACCTAAAGAGGCATTCTATCTGCGTCAGCAGCCATTGAGCAGTTCGATGTTCGATGCACACGACCTGCAACGTATGTCCATGAACGACTTACGTGACCTCTCTGCCTTTGTCCCCTCGTTTACGATGCCCTCCTACGGTTCGCGCTATACCAGCTCTATCTATATTCGCGGTATCGGATCACGCATCAACAGTCCGGCTGTGGGCGTCTATGCCGACGGTCTGCCGCTGATGAGTAAGAGTACGTACAACTATCACAACTATGAGTTGGCTCGCGCCGATGTCTTGCGTGGTCCACAAGGAACGCTCTACGGCATCAACACTGAGGGCGGACTGATACGTACCTATAGCCTCAGTCCAATGAACTATCAAGGCACAAGAATCAAACTGGGCCTCGGCTCCCACTTCACTCGTCATGCAGAGGTGGCTCACTATGCGAAGCCCAACGAACACATAGCCTGGTCGCTTGCCGGTTTCTATAATGGTCAGAAAGGTTTCTTTACCAACAACACAACTGGCGAGAGAGCTGATAAAAGCAATGAAGCCGGCGGCAAACTGCGCCTAATCTATCAGCAAGGTAACGGCTTCAGCGTCGACTATATCCTCGACTATCAATACGTCCGCCAGAACGCGTTCCCCTACGGACTCTGGAACGGCGAAACTCAACCCACTGTCGCCAACCGTCAGTCCAACTATCGCCGTAACATGCTCAACACCGGCGTAGTCATCTCCAAGCGTTGGGAAAACACCACCTTCAGTTCTACCACCAGCTTCCAATATCTCAAGGACTACATGCTGATGGATATCGACTATATGGCTGCCGACTTCATGCAAATGGAAGAACGCCAACACCAAAACTCGATTACGCACGAGATGGTTGTCAAGGGGCAGATAGGCTTGACGGAGGCGGAGACCAACCGCGCGTGGCGGTGGACGACAGGTACGTTTACCTCATGCCAATGGAACAAGACCGAAGCGCCAGTTGCGTTCTTTGGAGATATGGATAACATGCTGGGAACCACCATCCAAACCGCCATGTATAAAGCTATAGTACAGACGATGGCGGCACGCTTTGAGGCAACTGGCATGGCTCCCGACAGAGCCAAGCAGATGGCTGAGCAGATGATAGAACAGCGCGGCGGAATAACAGTTACCACCGATTTGGGCGTCATCCCAGGCACGTTCCGACTCCCTACATTCAACCAAGGAGTATTCCACGAATCAAACATCGACCTCACGCGCCGTCTGACACTGACTTTGGGACTCCGCTATGATTACTCCAAGGTAAGACTCGACTATGACACGCGGGCGGAGATGAACTGCAACGTCATGATGATGGGCAGCGCAGCATCGAGCCACCTCTTATCCAAACTCAGCAACAGTTACCACAATGATTTCCACCAACTTCTGCCCAAATTAGGATTGAGCTACAAGTTTGGCGATAATGGTTCCAACCTCTATGGTGCCATCAGCAAAGGTTATCGTGCCGGCGGCTACAATTATCAGATGTTTTCAGACATTCTGCAGACCGAACTCAGCAACAACTCCAGCCAGCGTGGCGACTACGAGATACCCCATACCGAAGAGGACTACAAGGAAATCGAGAAAACCATAGCCTACGCCCCCGAAACGACATGGAACTACGAACTGGGAGCCCACATCAATCTGCCTGGGAATAAGATACAGATGGATATGGCCGTCTATCTCACCACCGTGAACAACCTGCAGTTGTCGGTGATGGCCGGAAACTACGGTTTCGGCCGAATGATGGTCAACGCAGGCCGTAGCCGCAGTCTGGGTGGAGAACTTTCTCTGCGAGGAAGTCATCTTGACAATCACCTCACATGGACAGCCAGTTACGCCTTTACCCAATCGACATTCAGAGACTATCGCGACGCCGCAACCACAGGCAACACCACCACCCAGATAGACTACCGCCATCACCGCGTGCCCTTCATCCCTCGCCACACATTGGGTTCGACGATAGACTACCGCATCGACACGCGCAACCCAC
>ULQK01021999.1_pt1 | contig 33986 bp, 68 predicted proteins | sample 1954371 | NCBI WGS metagenome assembly ULQK01 (sample SAMEA4835652, study PRJEB28245) | human gut metagenome | biome: gut microbiome; material: fecal sample | place: Denmark | collected 2008 | reverse complement strand
AATTCCGTTCTTCGCTTTGACAACTCATCACTGGCTTTCTCCGAATAGGAAGAAATAGACTTAGCATAGTCCTCCTCTGCCTTGCGCTTATTACCAGCCTTTGTCTCGGCATCATTCCTAGCCTTTTCAGCATCCCTAGCCGCTTTCTCTCTTGCCTTCCTCTCCTTATCTATCTCCTTTTGGCTTTTCTTCGGCTTACTTTCGATGTTGTTACCTCTTGCTTGCATCATAGCCAATTCGTTTGCGACCTGTTCGTAAGTCTTATATTGACCTCCAACTTGAAGAACATCCCCTTTTTTGTGTCCGTCAAGCCAGTTCTTTCTCGCTGCCATACTCGCTTTCAACTGAGACTGAGACATATTCTTAATCCATGCAGGAAGCTCACTATCATCATAGTTAACCTTAATATCAAGATGCAATTTTCTACTGCACAACTTTATTGTTTCTTGGATTTCACTATTCAAATCCTTGAAGCTCTTCTTTGCATATTGACTTTTCAAAGCTTGTTCCTCTTGCGCATAAGTCAAATTAGATGTGGCTTTTCTCGCACGTTCTGCGGCATTTACGCTATTATTTATAGAATCAACAGTACCATCCAACTCAACTTTATTGCTAACAAGCCCATCAGTAAAGTCGTTTATATCAGGAATCATCTGAGCCACCTCAGAACGGCTATGGTGCATATTTTCGAGATAAGTTCCTATTTTTACATTCAACTCCCCTTGTAATTGAGAGTATTGAGCATTCAATGCGTTGTACACCTTTAAATCTCCACCACAAGCATTCATCTCCTTTCGCAGTTCAGCTAACTTGTCTATGTCATCCTGACTTATGAGACTTCGAATAGTTCCCATTTCTACATCAGACAACTTGTCGTCAATAGAATCTTTGAATGAACCGAAAGAGGAATCATTTGAAGAATTATAATTATTGTAAGCCTCCTGCAATTGATTTGCACGCTCCATTTCAAGAGAACGCTTTTCAATAATACCGATAAGTTCTTCTTCATGCGCCTTTAACTCATCAGCTTGCTCACTCATGCTTTGAGACTTCATTTTAGTTTCATCCAATTTTATCCCATATTCTTCATAAGCAGACTTCAATTCATTTATTGCATCCTTATGGTCTTCTGCCTTGCCATTATTCAAAACTGCAAACAAGGAACGAACCTTATTACTAGCCTCAGCAGCCTTATTTCCCATATCTTGCGTTTTCTTTGCGGCATCTTCCTCCTCGCTTCCAAACATCGCAAAAACGGACATTGCGGTTGTTACCAGAGTAATGATGGTAGTTAGAGGATTTGCAAGCATTGCAGCCCATAGCTCCCTCATACTAACGGTAACGGCATTAGTAGCCCATGTTAACACATTTTGAGCTAATGCTAACCCTTTTGTGCCAACAGATAATATAGAGGTAACAAGGGAATTCCGTTCCTTTGCTCCTGTATTCAGGTTCTCGGACGTTGTATTTACATTAGTAGCCGCAGTATTAGCTGTCTTTGAAGTCGAGTTTGCCGTATTAGCAATAGTTTCCGAAGAAGTGGCATTTGCATTAGCACCTTTTGCGGTTGCATTGCTAGCTTCAGAAGTAGTGTTGGTTTGTGTAGCAGTAGTTGCCGCCTCCGTAATGCTAATCTTACCATCCTCTATATCTATTCCTTGCTGAACAATATCTCCAATTTCATCTGCCGCTGCTCCTGTCTCTTTATAGACCTCGGTTTCATTCTCTTCGGCTTCTGTCAACTTCTCAGTCGTAGTCTGAAGTTCCTGTTGGATAGCCTTACGCTTTGCGTTAGAACTTTCGTATTCCTCATCCGCTTGCTGACGCTTTTGCATCAGCTCTTCCAATTTCGCTTGTTCAGCCTCGTATTGAACTATTGAACTATTTTCGTTATCCGAAAAAGAATCCGCATAGCCACCAAATGAAGTCGTATCAACCGCCCCATTATCATAGACCAATTCCTTTTCTTTCTGTTCTATGATTTGCTGCTGCTTTTTTATTTCCTCATCAAGTTGAGCAAGGACTATTCTCTTTTCACGAGCCTCATCCATCGCTTTATCGTAACTCTCTTGCTGCAAGTCTACTTTCTTCTGTAAGGCGTTAGTTTCCAAAAGAGCCTTACCATAAGCGGTTTCATTTGCCTTGGCTATTTTTTGTTTAAGGTCAGCCTCAGCCTTTGCTTGTTCCGCAGCCTTATTTGCAGCAGCGATGTCGGCTTCTTGCGATTTTTTTGCACGCAACTCTTCTTCTGCGGCTTCTTTGGCGTTTACCGCATTTTGCCATTGGAGTTGTTCTTTCTCCGCAAGTCTTGTCTGCTCAACCAAGAGGTCACGCTTCAACTGGAGTTGTTTAGCCATTTCTTCGCTAATCAACCCCTCAGATTTCGCTAATTCTATCTGCTTAGATATGCGTTTCTCCGTTTCATCATCACCGATATTTTCGGTATCGGACAAAGCATTTCCCAACTCATTATAACGGCTTGCCTTATAATCTTTGGTATCTTTTCCGTTAAGATGTCGGTAATCATTTTCCATTTCCTTGAACTGAGCCATTTTCTCATCAAGTCCCTTGGAAAGTTCCAAAGCCTCCATCTGTTCTTTAGCAGCAGATTGTTGCTGAGTGACAAGCATATCACGTTTAAGTTGCAATTGCTCTGCCATTTGTTGGGTTATGATTCCATCGGTCTGAGCCTCTTTGATTTTAAGAGACACAAGTTCCTCGGCCTTATCCGTACCCAACATATCAGTATTAGAAACAGCCTTATTCAAATCCGAAAGTCTTTGGCTCTTATATTCGGATGTATCTTTTCCGGTGTAGGAATGATACAATTCAGCTTCATCTTTGTACGCTTTTATCTTTTCGTCAAGATTACTTGCAATACTATCAAGTGTAGCTTTGTTTTGAGCTTTTTGGATGGATGCTGCCGCCATCAGACCTGTCTTATATATGCCTACGGCTACCGCAGCCGAACCAATAACTTTAACGACCGTCTCCCAATTGTCAACCAAAGACGAAATCAAGTCTAAACCAGTGCCAAATATTCCTTGCGACTTCTTGCCGAGTTCGTTAAACATCTGGTCAACGCTATTGCCAATGTTAGACCATTTTCCTTGCAAGGTTGTAGATTGCTTTTCCATCAGTCCACCAAACTTGCCGCCCTCTTCGGTCATATTGATGATAGCTTTTTTCACCAAATCAGCTCCGACCTTTCCATCTGTAACCGCTTGCTGAACCTCTTGGGTTGTCTTGCCCATGATTTTACCAAGCTCCTCAGCCATCGGGATGCCTCTGTCCATAAACTGACGCAAGTCCATCGTGTACATGCGGCCTTGGCTCATTGTTGTACCATACAAATACACCAAATCGTTCAACGGAACGTTCAGACCTGCCGAAATATCTCCAAGATGAACAAGAATGTCATTAACCTCATTTACAGCCGTACCATAAGCCAACAACTGCTTTGCCCCATTTGTTATCGAACTCATGTCGAAAGGAGTCTTCGCAGCCGTTTGAACAAGTTGGTTCATCAATGCTCCTGCTCTCTGCTCACTACCAAGCATAGTAGTGAATGAAATTTCAAGCTGTTGGAATTGTGAACGAACATTAAAGATGTGTTCTGCCAATTGTTCAAACCCCAGGCCACCTACGAGGCTCATTGCTAATTGCTTTGCATCACCACCGAGACGATTAAATAAAGATGTTGCACCCTCACCGACAGTAGGAACTTTCTTCATTTCCTCAATCATTCCGGCAAAGGCATCAGTCATCACCTTTACGTTATCAGTAGTTGCACTCGAAGAACCCGAATAGCGGACATACTCTGCTTGCATGTTTTGCAATTCGATTCTTGCCTGCTTACCTAATCCGGTTAGATTCTCATAACGCCTTTTCTCATCATTGAGTATAGTGGAATTTTCGCTTATATCACGATTAAGGATTGTTGAAGTGCCAATATCTAAGCCTCCTTTACGAAGTTTAGACTGCATCTTTGCAATCTCAGAAGAAAGTCTTTCAATCTTTCGCTTAGATGCGTCTGCTTGCAGCTCGAAAGAAAAAACCTCTCTTGTAAGATTCTGCATTTTCTTGGCATAATCACCACTCATCACAAAAGCATAGCGAGACATTGCGGAACTAAGCTCTGTCACCTTTTGCTTTTGCTCTGCATATTTGTCCGTAAGGTCTTGAACCACCGTCTTATCTGTCGCCTTTGTTGTTTTCAACAACTCACCACGCAATCTTTCAAGTTCTTGCTTGGCTAGCCTTATTTGGTCGAAATTCGCTTTGATATTGAATTCTAACTGTGCCATCGTTATACTTTTTTCTTGGCAAAATTAGCTAATAATCAAAGGAATAGCGAAAGAATTAGCGTGTGCTATTTCACAAAAAATTTAAGTGCAAAGATTAAGGTTGGGTACAAAAAAAAAGAGCCTTCCACATTCACATGCAGAAGGCTCTGAGTTCTTTATCTATTGCAACAATGAAGCCACACGCCTAAAAGGTAGCGGCTACCAAATCTTTTTTTATTTCATTCATACAATGCGCCAAACGTTCATAAGTTTTCTCGCCAGCTTGCTTTATGCCTTTACTATACTGACGCATCAATGAAGGATTGACACCTGCTCGTTTTGCAATCTCTGACACATTGAGGAAAGAGAAATAATTAAAGAAAGATTGCAAGTCATACTTGTATTCAAATTCAACGTCAGGAAACACTTCTCCATTCTCTTTTGCATCCACTTTTGCCAACGCCAAACAATCCATTAAATCTTGCTTCGCTGCGGCAACAGTGTCTCCACAAGAGTTTAAGCCAACCTTACCTATGCCATCTTCGGTATAACACCAAAAAGACCCATCCTTGGCTTGTTCTACAATAACTTTAATCTTCTTCATATATATATTCGTTTATCTTCTCAATAAAAAAGAGTCCTTTAAGCAATGAAGAGAGAAAGGTGGGGATTACTCCCCAACCAATTCTCTTAGAATACTATGAGCGGTGCCTGTGGCGACCTCTCTAGCGTGTCTTGGCACGAATTGAGACTTTCCCGTTTTAGGATTAGTCCATTTTTCATGCCCCGAACCTTGTCGAGACAGGAAGCATCCCGCTTCTCTCAGTCTCTTAATCAATTCGCTTTTCTTCATTGTTACAAGAACTCTTTTGTCCTTAAGACATTGCAAAGATATAACTTTTTTGTTATATAGCCAAATTTTATGGTAACAATTTTGTTATATTAACCACAATTAACAAAAAAGAGCCACCCCGAAGGATGGCTCACTTTACTTGTCTAGACTTCACTTACGTCTACTTAACTACACTTCACTCTTCAGCACCGCATTGCACTTGACTATACTTTACTTTTTATTTTAAATTAGCAAATACATCACGAACCTTTGCAAGTTTCGCCAATGTATCGTAATACTTAGATTGTTCTTCCATAGGCAAAGGTCGTACATTGTTTATGATGTCAGCACCTAGCTTTAATGCCTTTTTGATGTCGCTCATCATTTGGTCGTAGCCGTAATTGGCTTGCTCGTTGCTAGGAACAATCACGTAGCCATTGCCCCAAACATTACGAAGGCAACATTGCTTATTTTTCAACATATCCTCACGCAATTTTTCAACCATTGCCATGTACGTAAATTGCTGTAATTGGATAGCCTCAATATAAGCATCTACATCCTTACCATAATCTTCAAAAGCAAGTTTCGGTAAACCAAACTTCTCTTTTAACCACTTATGAGGAATAAGCTGACCTTCATCAAAGCTTGCTACTAACTCTTCTTCGAATGCTCCTAGCACTTCATTTGTTAATTCCTTTACACTTTCCATGATTTTTATTTTAACATTGTTCTCTGCCAAGGAATCGAACCTTGATGAATACCATACAGAGATACCCTTTACTACACTAAGCTATACCAGTCTGCACTTAACTATACTAGACTTCACTTTGCCCTACAGCACTTCACTTTGCAACACCGTACTTTAAATATCTAGCTCCCCACAGAAGAATCGAACTTCCGCTAGCACCATGTGGGGAAAACCAATATTATTTTATCACTTTCGCCTCAAACTTACCATACATTGCTCGGTATGTGCCTAAATGGTATCTAAGACCAGCAACCTCGAACAACCTAACAATTTGGTCTCGGTCTAATTGACTTTCATCATACCAACAAGTGCATTCTGTGCTCCACTCTGGGAATATCGCACGAGTAGCAAGAACCTTTGTGCCTCGAATACCAACGGCACGACAATCTACATAAATACCAAGCTCGTAAAGTTGCTCAGGGGTTTTGTCCGCATCCTTGAACTTCAACAAGCCATCATCCATAACACCAAAAGAACGCTCAACCTTTGCACCAAGACGAATCTCTTTGGCAGCACATTTAACGGCTTGCATGATGTGTGAACTAGGAATGTAGTATTCGCCCTTTGTGTTCAGATACAAGGATGCCAAGAACCTCAATCGACATATCTCCAATTGGTCTTCTTCCGTCTTTCGTCTCTTGCTAGTCAAAGAGGAAATCGCTTTTGCGTAATCATCAAAAGGAGAAACTGTTCTCGGATTATTCAACATCAATGGACTAACACCAACCAACTTAAAACTAATTGTCTTCATACTTTTCTTTACTTTTAAAATTAGACACGGCAGTTTTACAGGTATGCCTCTTACCTTTGGGGCAAAACAAAAGCCCCGTCCGCTAATGTGGTAAGTGCGAACGAGGCTAAAAGTATAGAAAAGTCCGAAGACTCTTAAATTTCTTCTTATCTCAGTAACCATGCTTACCACTTCACGGCTAAACCATTTCTGATTTCGTTTGCAAAGGTAAGCATAATTTCTGAAACACGCAAATTATTTAGTGCATTTCTTTATTCTTTTAAACTTTATTTTCTTTTAGAAACTTATTTTTAAGATTACACCTTATTATATTATCAGTCTTGTAATGTGGCAAACAAACCATTTCTAAACTAAAACTGTTAATATCCTAAGTTTACGACACTCCAAGAGCCATCACTATTCTTCTTGACAACACCATGCAAATCAACAAATTTCTTCTGACCACTATAGGTAGAGCGCAAAGAATAAGAAACAGTTACCTCATTTCCACTAACACTTTCTTTTTTGACCTTGAAGACATTTGAACTTTCTGCACCTACTGAACTCATCGCATTACTTACATTCCATTCTCTTTGCAAAGCATCCTCGATTGCGGATAAGTCTTCATCAGAAACATATATATCACTTTCTGAATTGCTCGTTGTAATTGCCTTCTCATATTCCTCTACATTTTCTTCACTCCCATTTCTTATTACATAAACGTAATGTTGTGTTTTTATATCCTTAACACGAAATTCCGTAAGCGTCCAATCTAGTGGATTTTCTATAGAAACCGTAATATCTATATGATATTCATATTTTCCCTTTGCTCCATTTATTGTGCCATCTAAGACTCCATCGTCCATAAAATATCCCCAATTATAATTGCTGTCATAATTGTTAATTTTACTTTTGGCTAAAGTATAGTTTGAACCGAAATATTTCTTTAAAACTACATCACGTTTTGCCTTACATGAATCATTACACATAATCTTATCTATATATTTGTTACGTGCAATCTGCTCCTCGATAGTAGGTTGTTTGTTCTTATTTCCACATCCACTGCACACCATCAACAAGGGAATGGCTGCAACAATTGCAATGATAATTTTCTTCTTCATAATCCCATACTTTTAATTATTGAACTTTGTGGGGGAACACCCCACGTTACTTAACACTTTCTAGTTTATCCAACACATCCCTAGCTTCAACTATGGATGATGCGGAATACTAGTATGCAAAAGTACATCTTTTATATGAAACCGCCATTATTCATCTTTATATTTAACTATCATTATACTATCTGTTATATTTTGTTATAATAATCTTTATTACATTAATATACTTGCAAGTTGCACTAAAAAGTCGTATCTTTGCATCCGATTTCCACATTATAGGAATAACAGCTTAATTTTTAGAGCGTGAGACACACGTTAAAAACTGAAAAGAAAGAGACAATGGAAAATGGGATTGTTTTGACAAAAGAAAGTACTTCATCAGATTTGGAGCGATACTTTCGTAGTGTTTTGGAGTTAGATAAGCAGAGCAAGGAATATCCGGTAAATCTTGATGATGTCTGGCAGCTCGCTTACGAGCGAAAGGATAATGCTGTGCGTGCCTTGAAGACCAATTTCATTGAGAATGTGGACTTTATCGTTATCCGCAATAATGCGGAAAACTCGCTCCTCAATGATGCGGAGCAAGATTCTGATAACTCACTTGCCCAAAATGGCAAGCAAGATTGGGGCGGTAGCAATAAGATTAATTATTATCTCACTTCTGCTTGCTTGGAGTATTTTATTGCCCGCAAAGTACGCCCAGTATTCGAGATATACCGCAAGGTCTTTCATTGTGTAGCACAAGGCATGATACCTTCTTATCAGATTGAAGACCCAATTGAGAGAGCGAAGCGTTGGATAAAGGAGCAGGAAGAGAAGAAAGCCATTGAGGAAAAGAACAAGGAAATGCAGCCAAAGGCAGAATACTTTGATAACTTGGTTGAAAAAGGCTTACTTACGAACTTCAGAGACACGGCAAAGGAGATTGGATTGAAACAGAACCAATTCATAAAGATACTGATTGCGAAAAAATACATCTACCGTGACAAGCAGAACCATATCAAGCCATACTCGCAATATAACGATGACCTGTTCAAGATGAAGGATTGGGGAAATGACAAGGCGACTGGCACAAGAACCCTAATCACGCCAAAGGGAAAGGAAACATTCAGGTTACTTTTCGGAAACAACAACATGCCTTCGTTGAATTTCTAGGCAAAGGAGAGGAATGCTATTTCCCCTCCTTTTTTTGTTTTCTTAGGAACGGACGCAAATCTGCGTTGGTTGCATCCTACATTTGTGGATTCTCTATTAAACTTTTTCTATCTATTGGTGGAACAAAAACTTTCTTTTCTTCCTTTTCTTCACCAATTGCAAGAATATAATGCTTAGGATATGTTAGGCAATGAAACGTTACACGTTTTCTTCCATAATACCATTCTGCCTTAACCACAAACTTATCATTCCTAAAGAAAAAGCTATTATTCTGGGTGAGTATGAAATCCTCCTTTAACTTCTTCTTAATAACATTGGTATTGAATTCTGTCAGCTCATATTTACTAGGTGATATAGGAACATAAAGCATCTTCTTGGAATCTACATTCTTGTCATCTTCATATATAGCATCCTGCATCATTAAAAAGAAACTTCTATCAATACGCCCTACATACCTATCCATCACGGCATAACCTATAGTTCCATAGACATTTGCCAACGTTACGGTATCACCATCCATTTCAGATACATCATGTGTCTCTATATACTGCCCAAATGTCTGAAATCCTTTCTTGGGAACTACAGGCATCGCCTTGATATATTCTTGTGCCTTAGATGGCAATGCAAGCATTATTATTACGGCAACTAACAAATCTTTCTTCATAATCTAATTGTTTTAATTATCAATACTTGAGAGGAACGCTCACCTAATTACTTTCCAGCTTGTCAAGCAAAGCCCTAGCCTCAGCAATTGAAGAAGCGGAATACAAGTCACTACCTTGCTTAATTAGGGCGATGAAATCACTCATAGCATCTTCTTTGTTCTGTTCACCAAATAATTCCGCAACAGGACAACATATAGCGTTTGCTATTTTTTCGATAGTTGATATACGCAAGTCGTTTTTCTCGCTAAGTAAACGGGAAACTGAAACTCTATTCATACCCATCCGGTCAGCTAGGTCTTGTTGCGTTACACCATATTTATTAAGAACATCTTTAAATCTCATAATACTTAATACGTTACATTGTTATTTTCTTGCAAAGATAAGAATAATCTTTGAAATGTAGCATATATACGTAAAAGTATTAACGAAGTTTAAAGAATAGTACGTTACAGATGAATATCTGTTAATTAACATAAATACGTTACATTTTCTCTCTAAAATATTTGGCAGTGTAACGTAAATATGTTACCTTTGCATCGTGATTAAGAAACAAAGGTCACAATAACATTATTCATTTAGTTGAGGTTGCACCTCCGAGTCGGCACTCGTAAAACGGTATAGTGATTATGGCTATTACATTAAGAAATACATTGAGTGAGGTAATGAAGCTTGCTTGGCAGTTCATCAAGAAGAATGGCTACACAATGAGCGAGGCTTTAAAGGTTGCTTGGATGAACATCAAGCTGAAGGGTCAGATGAAGAAGCGCATCGTGAAGTTCTACTTCCAGAAGGTTGATGGCAGCTTGCGTGAGGCATTCGGCACATTGAGCGAGAAGGTTATCCCAGCTACACAGGGTGCAGGTCGCAAGATGAATGACACTTGCCAAGTGTACTTCGATACCGAGAAAGAAGAATGGCGTTGCTTCAAGAAGGCAAACCTTATGAGAGTTGCATAACAGATTTCTAACGATTTAAAAAGAAACTAGATATGGGCGCAAAGATTATCGTGATGCAAGGCAACATGGTTGCAACCATCGAAGAGACGAACAAGGACGCATTTATCAAGCGTGGTGAGTATAAAGAGACCGATCTGGACAGACATAAGCGTGAGGTCGATTTCTTGATTACAAGCATCGCTAACCGCTACGAAGTGACATTCAATCACAAGGTAGAGCTGAAGGAAAGCCGGAGCATCAAGAAAAGCGAGTATTTCGATAACATCTACTACGTTACCGAGAACGCATTGAACAAGCTGAAAAAGCAATACTCATACGAGTGTGACTTGTAATAGATTTCGTGAGGCACACGCTAAACTGCACCGGACTTTGAACATTAAATATTTAAGAGATATGGATAAGAATTTGATGGATGCTCTTTACGTTGAGCATGATGGCAAGATTGGCGTTTTAAGCTCAGATGGTCGCAAGGTGGTATCACAGATTATCGGTACGGACTTGACGCTTGTGTACGACAAGAATGAGGGTAATACGTACCTTTTGATACCACTAACCCGAAACCATAAGTTCGAATGCAATTGTAGTCACATTATCGTGGATGGCAAGCGGTTCGATTCTGACATCTTTTTCCGCAAGGATGCTTGTCAATGGATTCAGATGCAATCAAAAGAAATGCTATCAATGGTAGCGTAACATATATGGTGAGGCACACCGAAACAACTGCACATTATCTTTGATGTTTAACAATTAAATTCCGTGAGCAATGGAAAGAAGAAGTAATGTGCAGAAATGTGCCATAAGAATTGGTCGTGCTGGTGAGGACAGAAGTCCTCCAAAGCAAAACAAACGTTAACGTTTTAAATAAAACACTAAAGCGTTTGCAAGTTAACAAGAAAAGCATTAACTTTGCAGCCGAAAATAACAAGGTTGTGAAGTCACGAGCACGGCTAATGAGGATATAGATTATATTTTTAAAATTTAAAATTAAATATTTTCATTTGCTCCAAGCGTGGAGTATTGTCATTCCGTCCATCGCTCTACAATAGTGGATGAATGACACAAGCCCTGTCCGCACTCGTGACTTTAGCGGATGGGGCTTTTCGTTTCCACCACAGCCAAATATAAATTATCAACAAATTAAGAAATGAAAGATTATTTAGAAAAGAATTTGAATGATGCACCCATGCTGGGAGCATTCGTAAATCAAAGTGAGGAAATCAAGGTTGAAGGCTTTGAACTCATCAAGGTAGAAGAACGTGATGGTAATCAAGCCGTCAATGCAAGAGAGCTGCACCATAAGTTGGGTAGTAAGCAGCAGTTTGCTAATTGGATTCGAAACCGTATTGAAAAGTACGGATTCGTTGAAAATCAAGACTTTTGCTCATTTAATAAAGTTATTAAACGAGAAAATGGTGCTACTACTATTACAGAGTATGCCTTATCTTTGGATATGGCTAAGGAGTTGTGTATGATTGAGAACAATGAGACAGGCAGGATGATTCGCAAGTACTTCATTGAGGTTGAGAAAAAAGTAAGAATGCAGAGTGTTCCATCTTTGCCCGATTTCACTAATCCGGCTATAGCAGCAAGAGCTTGGGCTGACCAGTTCGAGAAGAACCAAGTACTGACCTTGGAGAACAAACAGCAGAAGGAGGAACTTGCCAAGGCATCGCAGGAGATTGTCGGACTGAGCGCACAGATTACAACGATGAAGCCTAAGACTACTTACTTCGATGTGATGATGAAGAACAAGAGCACAAGCGTGATTACATCAATGGCGCAGGATTACGGAATGAGTCCGCAAGCATTCAACAAATTGTTGCATGAGCATGGTATCCAGCACAAGGTTTCTGACCAATGGGTCTTGTACCGCCAATATTTGGATAAGGGATATGTGAATAGCGAGCCAGTGACCATTACGCACAATGATGGAAAACAAACCATCAAATACAACACGAAATGGACTCAAAAAGGGCGTTTCTTTCTCTATGAGTTCCTAAAGGAGAAAGGTATCTTACCTTTGATTGAACGAAATAATAATGGTGAGACACACTAAGACAACTGTAAAAGCCCCAATCTCGTTAGAGGTTGAGGCTTTCTTTATTTTTACATTTACTTCTTATCTAACCCATCGGAGAACAAACACTTTTGCGCTAATTTTCAATGACTTGTATTTTTATTACAAAAGTATTGTTATTTTACATTTCGGCTTCATTATACTCATAATCCCAGAGGAATAACTTGCCTTTGACGTTTCTAATCGGCTCATCGAACAATTTAGCATTCTTCAAGAACCAATGATATTGGAAATCTTCAGCAAACGCATCCGGATAAGCCTCATGGAATTGAATATCATCCAACTCTACGCTGCCGATAATGGCTGACGTTGGCAAGTCTTTGAAGTCCGGAATAACAATACCATGCTCTTGGCAATATTTCTTCATTGCGCTCTCCTGCCATCCGTCAAGTTTTTCGGGTTTAGCTTGGCTAGCATGAATAAGGAAACGACCACGGAATTTTCTATTCCATGTTCTGTTCTCAATGGTCTTGCAGCCGATAGCGATTAACCAAGCATACGGCTGGCGAATTGATAATACTTTCATAAGCTCATTGTTTTATTATTTGCATCCGCAAAAGTAACAAAAACCTTCGAGAAATGCAAGAAAACTCTAATTTATTTTCATATTTTCTTAAAATAATCTTGAAATAGTTTGCATATTTCAAATATTTTTCGTATCTTTGCAGTGTAATCAAAGAGAGATTACAAAGGGGATGCCGAAAACCTGAAAGAGTAGGTAAAATGAAATCCCAAAGTCTTATGAACGTTCTCAAAGTTTCATTGAAGATTTGGAAAATAGAAATCTTATCATTCACGATTAGATTATTCTAACTCCAAGGGAGGTGGTGCTGCCCACCGCCTCCCACCTTGGGATTTCGTTGCAAAGGTACGATTTTTTTTTCAAACCACCAAATTTTTAACGTATGGACACAAACGAAGAAAAGACAGCCAAGTCATGGGGAGGTGCGAGAGAAGGCTGTGGACGCAAGAAGAAATGCGCTAAACGTATGTTCTTTTCTGCCACAGAAGAAACACTCGACATCCTCAATTCCTTAGACGGAAACAAGAGTGACTTCATCAACGAATGCATCCTTAAGGCGGTAAGAGGTTAAATCCTCTTCCGTCTTTTCTTTCTAATTCTGTCCCAATCCGGTTTAAGCACATCCATCGTGCCGATCATCGCCTTGTACTTGTCGCCAAGTTCACCCTCGTTCATAGAGGAACGGAAAGTATACATCTTGTATCGTTCATGCTCTGGCACATATAGTCCCACCATCAAGGAACGGACTCCATCTACCTCCTGCTCCGGTGCTATCAATACAAGCCCCTCGTTCATGCTTTCCAACTTGAAAATCTTTGAGGTGACAACCTCATAATAGTCTAGTATATTCATATTCTTGTCTCCTATAATTATTTTGTACGTTCAAACACTTCAATATACTGGATAGAGCTACAATCAATATATTTACGTGTAAACACTACTGTACTTCCACTCCCAATCATAAGTGTTCTGTTCTTTGTATTGCAATTGAAAGATGTTTCAATACCAATACCATTGAAGTCGAAACTTATTTTTGCTCCACCTACCAAGTTGATATTTCCTCTAAGACCTTTGTCCTCGGCTTCGCCTAATATCACATTCACATGACCTGCATCCATATTCTTATCTAATCAATTGTTAAACACCTTCTCTAATAAAGATACGTATGATAGAGTCACTATCAATGTAATCTCTGTTTCCGTTCTCACCAAGTATAGTTATCAAATGCTTTTTTTTGTTATAAAGAACATCGGCAGTAAAATCAAATAACTTTGATTTGCTAAAGTTTGCATGAGTTAACTGCCCATTAGAGAGTGAAATTCCTGCAATGCAACCGCACTCCTTTGCATCATCTAAGATGTCTTTGATAATCTTAATATCCATAGTCTTATTACTTTACTTCTCGTTCTACAACATCGAAATTATCCCACGTCTCTCCTTCGCAGTCTGAGATATGAAAGAATGAATCTGAGATATTGTATAGATAATCATCGCAATTCAAAACTCGCTTGTAATTCTCCAAAGTGTTCATCCCTTTGTGTCTTATCGCTTTTCTTGCCTTATCTATGGTAGAGAAGACTTCTGCCTCAACCTCAACTGCCTCACCCAATCCATGTTGGTATGAAGTGATAACTACATATACTTTCATAGCCTAAACCTCCTTATTTCTTACGCTACCTTAGATAACGTTTCTTTGTCAATCTCAATCCATTGGCAAGCATCCTTGCGGAAGAAGATTTCACTCTTGATATGCTCACCATCCACATCAATGCTATCATCCTTGCAGACAAATGTGTGGTTCTTTGTCAAAGGTACAAGAAGGTACGTTTTACCCTCTCTTTTGCGTTCTACAAGCGTTTTGTCCGTCCCAAGGATAATTGATACCCTTTCATCCTTATCGTCCTTTAGAACGCCCATTTTATCTGTATGCTCGATATAGAGCACATTCAGAAAATTCTCATCCATATTCTTATGCATTAATCATTCTGTTATACTTCTTCTTGTTAACTCCTCGTTTAACGGCTTCATAGAGTAAAGCCAAAGCAAATGCTTCATCCTTTACTTTCAAAGCCTTCAAGGTATCTCTTTTTACGTTATAGTTCTCATCGACCTCACACAATGGTACGTAGCCTTTGTGCTCGAAATTTCTTCGGCCAATCGCCCAAATTTCATAGCCATCCGGAAACTCGTTTGTTGTCTCGAATTCATAACTGCCATCAATAAACTTTTCCATAATCAATTGTATTAAGTTCTTTTCCTTATCTTTTCTTACTCCTCCCATCGTAAAGCGTTAGGGTCTTTTATAACCTTCTTGCTTGCTTCGTCCCACATATAGCCATCCGTAAACCACTTAGGGGCTTTACCATTGATTACTCGTTTTGCATCGGCTATGCTAGCATAGTCCGGTTCAACAACATTATCAATGCGAACGGCAACCTGACCGAATACGTCCTCCACCTTGGTAATATGATGCCCTTTGTAGAACACTTCTTTCAAACACTTAGTAATTGTCTCCATATCTCAAATACTTTAAAAGTCCTAAACTAAAGGGGTGATTAAATAGGCTCACCCCTATCAAAGCCTCGCCAAACACCTTAGAACGTGTATATATTTATGCAACTCGCAAAAAGTTGTAAGCCTTGAATTGTCTCCATGCGCCCTTTGCTTCATCCCAATAGCGGATGCAATCTCTTGATGCTGCATGCCCTGTACCATTTGGGGTATAGTCAATGTGGCTCTGAAGGAGAGTACCAAAGGCTTGTCTTACCTCACCATTCATCTTCATAAAGAAGAACTCTACTACCTTGGTCTTCATCGCTGCCTCAAGCTTTACGACCTGCCAAGCCTGTTTCAAGCACTCAACCCAAGACATTGAACTTGATTTCAACTGATAGGCTCTATGTGCCAACTGCATTACCTTTCTCATCTTGTTCTTAATTGAAGTTGTCATATCCTCAAACCGTTTTACGAGTGCCGACTCGGCTGCATAACAGCAATTAATAGTTAAACTTTAAAGCCTTTATCTCTTAAAGACATTGCAAAGATAAGTAATTTTTGGATAGCTACCAAATATTTTGAGAAAAAATCAACATATTACTTTATTTTTAACCTTTATTGTTTAATTATTACTTACTTTTTACAGATTTTAGCACATTATTACTTTATTTCTTTGTACCTTTGCGCCTAAATAATCAAAATATTACTTTATGATAAAAAGCAACATTAAAAGCGAATACCTTATTAATATAAGTAAGCGCATTAAGTATTACCTAGATTTACGCCAAATGAAGGCTAAATCATTAGCAGATGCAATAGGAGTAACCGCTAATGCTATTTCACTTATAGTAAACGGAAAAACAACTCCTAGCATAGATTCTTTGCATCAAATTGCTATTGCATTAAATGTAGAGGATTGGCAACTTCTTACAGATGAGCCATTGCAAAAGGTTCAACCAGAGCAGCCATCCGTTCCGCAGTCTCCGGCTATCATCTGCCCTCATTGTGGCAAGCCTATCGAGCTGGAGATTAAGGCAAAGGAGGGGAAATGATATTCCTCTCCTTTAACTCTTCTATTCTTTCTCCTTCAAAAAGCCTATACCTGCATGAACATTACCCAACTTATACCAAGACTGGTCTAAAGTCATAACATAACTACTGAAGGATTCTTCCCCAATATCAAGGGTGAAGTCTTCATCTACATCAGGCTCTCCGTGTCTTACATATCCCTTATTCGGGGTGTATAGCAATCTATGATATGAGCCGCTCTCACAAATATAAAGCCCGCTATTACGCCAATCGGAACTCCAAAATTCCGGTTTATTCACGTAACAAAGCATTACATCACCATCGTAAATAGGAATACTATGACTTCGCTCATCCTTTTCTCCAACAAACTTCTCGCTGTCAACATTGTCAGACTGACGGATAACAGATACGATGGAGTAACCATTTCCAATAAAGTCCGCTATATCAACATATGTTCTTTGCTCTCTAAGGTCAAATTCCAATTGGCTTCTCACGCTATCTTTCTCAAAGATTACAAGTATTTTTGTATACTTATCACCAAAATTGACCATACTTAGAATCAAGCCGTTGTTCATGTAAGACGCATAAGCTTCTTTGGCTAGTGTTAATACACGCTCTAGATATTCCAATGGCTTGTATCTAACTAACCAAGACTGACCTTTTTGCATCTTTTGCAAGTACGAATACATGTTCATCGCCTCGCATTCATCTATTCCATGCTTCTTGCAGACCAACTTGAACTTATCCGGATAAACACTAGTTACAAGTCTATCCAATTCGTCCATAGCTTGCATAGCCTTCAAATAATCATTCGCTTCCATTTTACTAATCTTTAAGTTTCTCAATTATATAGCCACGACCTGTATAGGTGCAAGACAAGCCGATATGCACTAGCTGATGTAAAAGCCACAATTCTTCAGTGAACGGCAATCTATCACACTTCACAAACTCATCTTCATCCTCAAAATCAGATGCCTTTTCCAATATTTCTTCCTTTGTCATTATCTTTAAATTTGTGCCCGAAAGCTGTTAATCCGCATCTTTTATTTTTTGTAATGTGTCAAGTATCACGTTTGCAATCTCAAACCTACCGACATTTGGATTCTGTGGGACACTATAACACAAAGCTTTTAAAAGCTCAAAACATTGATTCTCATATAATATCATACGCTTACTTCTTTTGATTAAAATACTTTTCCAACTCTCGAAGGATGAACATCCCTCCTATCTTGAAAGACTGTTCTATCACTACTCGATGTTCCTTAAATTCGTTTTGGCTTCTCGAAAACCGAAACGCTTCATTCTCTAGCATAAGCACAAACTTATTAAATTCTGCATCGGTCATTTGCATTCACCTCCTTCCTTTGAGAATAAATCATCAATATAGAACCACCCGTCTATAGGCATATTCTCAACAAATCCTTTCCAAGACTTGAATTCTTTGACTTGAGCTAATGAATAATAGTTGCCTACACTATAGTGCAGCAATATCCATTCATCATATCCTTCTGGCTCCTTATTTGTTTGATGCCACAAGTCCTTCAAGAATTCATTGATAGCCCACTCAGCACCTTCCTTAAAGCCTTCTTCAATTAATAAGGCTTCTTCCTTATCACAATCCGTCACTTTGCTGTATCTTCTTGCGGCTCCTTCTATTTTCTTATCGTCTATCATAACTATTGTTGTATTAAAAATGTAAATATGGACGTTCAAGAAAACTAAGTAAAACAGCATGTTCTTTATATGCGAAAGAATCTGTTCTTCCCATTCTCTCAAAGCGTTGCATTTGCCTTTTACAATGCTCTATAAGTTCTTTCTTAAAAGCTTCGTCCATAACTTACCTCCACATCTTTAGTTGTACCTAACAATGATTCGTTGCCTTCGTAAGGGATACAGAACTCCCATCTACCATTAACACATACATAGTCAAGATATTCATCTGTCTTATCTGTATGGCTAAATATATTTGCACGCCATTCCTCAGTTTTTTGATGTCTAACCAACACATTATCGAATGGATTCAGCTCAACCTTTGGCTTCAAATCCACAATCTGTTTTTTCTCAGCATCCCAAGCTTTGCCTTCCTTTTCGAGAGCATCAAAGAGCTGTTTTTTCTCTGAGTCAGTGGCAAGGCGAAGTTTACAAAGGTCTTTCTTAAAGAAACTAATTCTGCAGCCCATACTCAAAGTTAGACTACTTAAATCTATAGAAATAAATGAGCTATAACCTTCTGATAAACCAGTTATGCCTGATACTATAAATACATCTTGTCTATTACCATAGTCGGCAAAAGCTATATCCCCATCCTTGAACTCATACTGCTTTTCAATATCCAAAGTTTCAAGGTTTAGTATGCCACCTAATTTTCTTTCAATCTCTCTGACATATCCATAGGCAATATTGTTATCTAACTTGGCAAACTTAGCTGTTTCTGCATTTGATACGTCTTCGTAACCATCCCTGCTATTAGAATAGCATCCGTTGAACTTTGTATAATCATCAGATGCCCATTCTTTGAAAATGCACTGAAATCCACAACTATTGATAAGCACATCGCCCTTCTTCCATGCGAATTTGCCCCAGTCACGCATATTCTTAGAAGGAAGGAGAATCCGTAAGCCTTCAAGCCAGCATTTTTCTGTACCTAGTTTTGAATAATCAAACAAAAGAGTACTGCCTACTTCATTAGTTGATGTACATTCTATATAATTACCAACGTCTGTTGTGTGGACTTTATCTAACTCTACGTCTATATTGCGTAATAAGTCGTACAACTTAGTTCCTTGCGGCTTATCCTTTAGGATTTCCGCTACATTAATCTTATTTCCCATATCTGACTTTTTTATATTCATTTATTCTTCACTAAAATATTTCTTCACAAACGCTCGTTCGGTGAGCCATTTACCAAACCCCACTCTAAAGTAACGCTTTGATTTACCTTTCGCAAACCCATATTCATCACGAGGTGTATTTACACTTAGGTGTATCTTAGGAACATGGTTCACCGATACGTATGCAGTTATATATTCATCCGAGAATGCCAAATGCTGAACTTCACGGAACTTTACACTTTTAAAGAACATTTCCTTCATAAGCCTTAGTCCTTATAGATTGCATCAAGAATGCTTCTGAAATTCGGATTATCAATAACGGCTTGGGCATCTTCTTTGTTCTTGAAGTAAATAGCACCTTCGTTATAATCACTACTAGAAGTAATACCGTATTCGCTGGTTCGCATGATATTATGCTTGCATTCTTTAGAATTCCAATCCGGTTTCCAATCTCCATTATAACACTTAGCTATATCCATTAACTTATCCAATGCAACAATTTTCTCTACATTACTATTAGTAACATTAGCAACGACAGGACTAAGACCACGGTCTATTAAAGTAGATATAACATTCTCATAGCTGAAGGGTCTCTTCTTGAATGCTATAATGCCCGCTTTCAAGTCACTTTTTTCAATATCCACTTCCATTCCTTTAGGAATATCTATGATTAACTTATTATCTAGCATTTTCATTTTTCTTATGTTTTATTTCCAAAATATATTTTTTATTCACAACCAACTCGAAGAACTTATATTTAGCATGCATATAGTTGCGACCTAAATCAACTCCACCGACAAATTCTTCTCTATACCAAGAGATTGCCGTATATTTTACAATATCATGCTCTTCCGGATGATTCACACGACCATTCCACACATCTGTGCGAACCAAATCGCAATACCCATCAGGTAATTTGGCACGTATCATTCTTGTGTTCTTCGCATCAATATAGACGTTTTTGTATTCCAAATCTACGCCTAAAATTTCCTGATTAAGCTTTGCTACATCCATATCTCATTAATCTTAAAGCACTACGTTGAAGATCCCTCGGTTTGAACGGATTCTTCTCCAGTATTTTATTCACAGCATTTCGTATCTTGCGACTTTCCCACTTCTTTGTAAGACGCATAGCCTTTAACAAACGATGGTCTCCGGCTAGCTTTCCTGCATCCTTCTTGCCACAATAATAGCCTTGCCTATATGCCCAATATCTAGTCTTATAGACTTGCTTCATTATCTTCTTAGCTTGTCTTATCTTCATATACTACTTGTTTTTATAAATTTCACATGTCCCCTCATAAATAGTGTTATTACTATAAATGTCATTATATTGCGAAATGGAAACCAATTCGTTTGCCTTCATTCCCTTAAGAATTTCATCGTACACACTTTCTATTGCTCTTCTCTTCAATTGCTCCATGCCAGATTTGTCACGGCAATAGTATTGCATTTCAAAATTCGACATTGTAACTCTTGAACGAAGCTTAACGACTTGTGGCTTTATGTATCTAACATCTATCTTTGGCTTGATGCCTAGTTTGTCAGCTAGCCATTGTTTCCATTTCGGTTTTACATCTTCTCCATCCAAGCAAACAAGAAAGATGTAAATTAGACTAACACTTATATATAAAATTACAATTTCCATATACTACTTATTTTTATCTCCAAATAATACGTGTCTTCGATAAGGGAAGAAATAGCAACGTTCTCCTGGACACCACCAACTAGGAGAGTTCTTCATGCATCTACGACATAATGCTATATTCTTCTCAGCTTTTTGGTTGTCACGTTCAAACTTTCTTCGTTCTCTTCTTGAAAGAGGAGGAAGATAAGGATAAGACTCTTCCTTAAAAATCTTTGTGGCTAAAGCATTCAGTCTTTGAGCTACTATTTCTAATATCTTTTCTATCATACGCTATTCCTACTTATCGTATTTATTACCAACAACAACCATATCTTCAGAAGAGTAGTAGAATAAGAAATCTTGCCCAAAACAGAAAGCAGCAGCTTTACTATCCCAATTAATATCACCTCTTCTTTCCGCATTGTTATCTTTGTACATAACAATATCCCCCTCATAGATAGGTATTCCATTCTTGTCTGTTAGCCCTGTGAACTGGCAGACAGTAACAGGGTCAACCTGATAAGTGGGATTTCTGTTTAACTTGCTTTCTTTCTGACGATTCTCAATGAAGTATGTATTACCATTCTCTTCGTAGAAATATCCGCAAACCCATCCTTTTCCGTCAAGACGTTTAGCCTTGAATTTGATACTTTCTATCTTCATATCTATTTTGCTTTAACATTATACACTCCATCAATGACCTCCACCTCGTAGCAATCGGGACAATAATGCTTACCATCTATCATTTCCCAATCAGAGTAGTCACCAATATCAACTTCTTTGTTACTGAATAGTGCAGAACAAGTATCTGTACCACCAAATACTTCTCCGCATCTATCGCAAACAATCTGATACATTGTAATCGGTCTATACATAAGCTATTCTTCCTTCCCGTATAAAAGTTCAACACTCTTTCTTAGCACTGCCTCTATATGATCTCTTTCGAGGTCTCTAGGCTGTCTAAGAAGCCATTCTATATCTCCGTCTATCAATTCTTGATAGGCTTCCTTACATATTTGCATGCTCATATTTATCTATTCCAATATTCACCAATTAAATAACCGATAACTCCACCCATAAAAGCTATAAATAGAACAACTATGGTAAGTATAACATAAAATCCAAACATAAGCTATTCTTATTTAAGTTCTACAGGATCATCACTCCAAGACAATTCTCTTCCGATGAGCATTTCAATACTACCTTTAGGAAGGTAACAGCAACCGGTATTTGCGTACCTCGGCCCATATAAATATACGACAGAGCAAATCCATAATGTATTACTTTCATTTCTGCAAGGTTTTTCTGCAAAAATATGTTCACAGCCACCTTTATCTACTGCTAACCAAGACATAACTATTACTCCAATTTTTTAATTAATAAATTACTTTTCTTATCAAATAGTTTATAACCACTACGGAGATACCAATCTAGAACAAATCTATCAGATTCATCTTTATCAAATTCCAATCCGATTTTCTTCACCCCATTTAACTTAGCCTGTTGTTCTGCTAGTTGCAATAGGTGTTGTGCAACACCATTTCTTCTATGATTATTATCTACAAAGAGTGCATATATTAGAGCATCAGCTTTACCGAAAATATTACTAACATAAAATGGAATGGCTATTTGTACAGAACCAAGATTTTCTTCATCAGTTATTAAAATTCTGATTTCATCCTTCCATATCTGTTTTTGTATCATTATTTTTTGTCTTATAGAACTCTGGAACTCTATTAACTTCCCACCAAGAACCACCTTCATCTCCACGAGATTCTATCCATACTGGTTCTTTAGTATCTTTATCTTGGCAATAAACCATACCACGAACTTTATCATACATAAAGATTGACTCTACCTCAAAATCTAAGTCTTCTAGAGTAGCATAAAATTTACAATATTCATCAAACTTAACAAAAGATTCTTCATCATTGTATAAGTCTAGCTTGAGTATTTCTAGATTATTCTTTTCGACAATCTCTAGAATTGACTTTTTAACATTTATTTTACACATTATTAATCCTCCAACTCTTTAAGTGCCTTTACCATATTGTCATAAGCAGATTTTAAGTAATCTCTAATACCTAAAGATTCATAAAGTCCAAACTCAGACAAAGCTGATTCTAAACATATCTTAGCTTTTTCCTTACTCATCGTTTATCCTCCTTGTTTTTAATTTGTCAATTAACGCATCTGCCCACTCAATAGCATAAGATACAACTAAATTTTTATCTTCTACCTCAGTTCTTGCGCCAAATGAGGTTTCTAATACCGAAGGCAAAATTTCTTTTGCAATCTCATATCTGCGTTGTTCCCAGTCAATACCATCTATGTAACTCTTATTCCATTGAGCTTTGTAGTCCTTAATATTATCTTCATCGCTCTTATTTGAGTCTAAAATAAAATCATTGAACTCAGCAATAACTCTTTCTTGTAATCTGTAAGATTCAGCTTTTACTAATCTTACAGCTTCTACAAGAGAAGAGCTCGTATTTAAATCTATTACTTGCATGTTTCTTTCTTTTTACCCTCTCCCTTTTGCAGGAGAGGGTGGTTAGTTACTTAGATGGCTCAGTATATGATACTGGCTCCCATACATCGTAAGCTGTCAACAACGCTGGAGCGATAACAGATGGGGCGAAGATGATAGATACTACAACATCTGGAGCATTCAACTCGTAGTTAACACCTTCTACTTTGTTTTCCTTACTAGCCCAGCCATAAGGCTTTGCTGTAATCGTAGAGCCATCTTTCTTCTTAAAAGTCTTCTCGCTAGAGCAAGAAGCGAACAAACTTGCAACGACTAAGGCTGCCAAAATAATCTTTTTCATATTGCTTATATTTATGCCCTATAAGGGCGGTTAGTTAATCTTCGACCTCCTTTACAGAAACATCACAACCACGAAGAGGTGACTCGTCGTATTTAGCCTCACACTCAACAGCTTCACTAATAGCCCTTTTCAATGACATTTCAGACTCATTAATTTCGCCTTTTACTATTACTATAAACATTCTTTCTTCCATATTACTTATATTTAATCCCATAAGGGGTGGTTAGTTACATTGGTGTCATTGTTATGATGTGTGTATCAGGTGAAACATGCAGAAATATGTTATCACCATCAGTAGAAGTATTCTTAATATCATAAGAAACGCCTTCTTTTTTGTCAAATACAAACATTTCACAATCACCACCAGTGATGTCAATGTAAGATTTTAAATGCTCTATCAACTCACTTGCTTTCATATTCCTATCTATTTATGCCCGAAGGAGTTAAACATCTATTTGATTTGCACACTCTTCTGTTTCATCAGGAACAGATAACTCATCCCACATATCACATTTATCTTTGTCATTATAGATACAAGGTCTGTGACAGATTCCTCTAATATCTTCTCTTAACATACTACACCTCCATTTCGTGATTGATTCCAAGACCGAAGAAAAGGTGCTGGAGTTCATGAACATACTGAATATTACCATGAGTGATGGCAAGTCTTGTACTACCTATAGCAGAATGCCATACATCACCATCTTGTAACAATCCAATCTTACCAAGCCAATATGAATCAAAACCATCTGGTTTCTTCCACCCATTCTTCTCTAGAATCTCTAGAGTGAGAGGAACACCAGATAACTCTGCTCGGTTTACTTGATGTCTTATATAAGATAACTCATAGTTATTTAACCCAAGTGTATCTATAATTGTATGTATTCTGTTTTCATACATAACAATATCATTAACTATATATTTCTGTGCCATACGCCTAGTCTTTTATATATTCATTTACTTCACACAGAACCTTTTCTAGCAGGTTCTTTATAATCTTCAATTCATCATTCGAATATGTAGCTATTGGATAACCATCAAGGGTTATATCACCAAAGAAACTACGACTTATCTTTAATGAGTGTTTATTCTTTTTCATTTCAAATCTCCTTTCTTTTTAGGAACATACTCATCCAACTTTTCATCAAACTCATAGCAGTCTGGGCAGTAGTGTTTATTGCCTATCTCTGCCCATTCGCTTTCCATTGCTTGCTCTTTTGCAGTTCCTTCGTCCAACCAAGCCACAATGCCATTAAACTCATCAATAAAGGCTTTTCCGCATCTGTCACAAATGACAGAGTACATTTTTACTTCCTTAATCATGATTACCTCCTTCCTTTGGAAACAAATCATTAATATAAAGCCAATTAGAAGGAGTACCCCCAATATTCATAAATAATTCCCATTCATCTTGTGTGAATCCTTCTCTTGTTGCTGCTAAATCATAGTATGCATCATAGTCATCTTCTGGGTCAGCACTATAATCTTCAAAGAATAGCAGTATATCACTATTCTTTCTTGTTGGTACTTCGTCGTATGAGTGCCACAATCCCTTCAAGAACTCATTGATAGCCCACTTAGCGCCAGCCTTGAAGCTATCTTTGCCCCTAAGACAAATCATTTCTTCCTCAACCTCGCCACTATTGTATCTAGCATACTCTGTCTCAATATGCTTATTAGCAGCAGCTTCTATTTTCTTATCGTCAAAAACCATTTTATTAAGCTTCATAACCATTATTACGTAGTTCTTCAATTAAAATCTTAACATCTTCTATAGATTCTCTTGCAAGAGTTCGTAGATGAGTTCTGCGAACTGCTTCAGGGCAAGCGCATCTATTATCATGTTCATAATCTTCCCCTCGTTGTTTTACTTTATCTCTAAACAACTCGGCAGATTTCTCATACAAAAAATCTAATTCTATTTCAGATAATTTCATAATCAAACCTCCTCTTTAAATTCGGACTAACACTACAAGCCTTTATTTCGATTATCGAAAACATGCTCACCAAAAATCTTCTTAAGTACTTTCATATACCTAATCTTTTATATCTTTAATATAACACCACTTTGTGATGTTGTTTCTCCTTACATAATCTTTCCAATAAACAAAAGAGTAAAGATAATCAGCTTCGTACTTAAGACCTCCATCGTCTCCATCATACCATTCTGTAAGAATCCATTCTTCGTAGTTTGGAGCTTCTTTTGCAGAGTACCATTTAGTCATTGTTCACCTCCTTCCTTTGGAAGTAAATCACTAATATAGAGCCAGCTAATAATATCATAATTAGTTCCAATATATTTGAAATCGTAATCATACCATCCAAAATCGTGAAAAGATGATTGTTCTATTCTTTCTTCATCTTGAAACATCCCATGATTAGGATGATAAACAACTCTTACCAAGCATGTTCTATTTTTATCAGGCATTTCGCTAGCAGGATGCCATAAGTCCTTAAGGAACTCTTCCTTAGTTAATCTCTTTTCCATTTTTCAGTCTCCTTCACATAAAGTTTCGTTAACCTCGTCATTGTATGTATGAGTAACCGGATTGTACTCAGAATGGGTTGCATCTACCCTACCTTTCCGGTTAGTGAAATAGATAGCATTTCCTTGGTCATAAAACCTGTACACTGTTATACTATCTACAACAAACAATTTCTCGACCTTGAATTTGTCAACAGAATCCGAGATTTGGACTCTTGTACCCTTACCTTTGCAACCTACCAAAATGGCGGCAACGGCTATTATCATAATTACCTTTTTCATATCAACTTCTTTTCTTCTTGAAGAATACGTCATTCATCGTACCCTAATATACTAAAGAACTCATCCATTTTTGAATTTAGATTGTTTGCCATTAACATATATGCCGGAACGGAGCGACCGATATTGCACTCTAACTTCAATGCATGTATCATTACTGAAGCTTGATGGCTTGAAATCTTAACCCTATCCAATCTGGAAAGTATTTCGCTCTGCGAATCTGCATTACGAAACACTTTCTTGATAAGACTTTCTATGTACTTACGCTGCTTGTCCGTCATTGCTCTTATTGTGCTCAAGAGACTCAACCAAAGCCTTCAGACCATTGAAGGTAGCATCCACCAACTCCTTGCTATCGGAAGCATCAAAATACCAATTTCCAATAATCTTGCTATTATTTTCGGCAAACATCATAATACTCGTATGAGTATTTGAAGACGACATCTGGATAGACTCCTTTGTTCTACCCATGAGGCTGGCAATCTTTGCCAACACCTCTACATAAACATTATTCTTTTCCACTTTCTTCTTACAGTTTTTGTGGTGTGTCTCACCTTTTTAAAATTAGTAACCTTGTTTCTTAATTACAATGCAAAGATACAAAGAATATCCGAAATATGCAAACTTTTTAATGTGTTTCTTTTATTCTTTAATATATCATAACATATAACACCGATAATTTGCTGACGTTAACAAAGAAATCCCCACCACTACATTATTATATATAGTGATGGGGTAAACATTTAAAACAAAATAGCATTATGGATTTCTACGATTACTATCAAACTAAATCGTCCACATAAGCCCATTTATAGATGGCGTTTGATTTCGTGAACCTATTCCACCATTCCTCGCCTAAGAAATTCAGATGCTTGAAACGCTTGCGAACCTTGGTCAGACCGACAATGCGTCTGTTATACTCAGGCAGCTCTTCAACAGAATGCCAAGCACCTTCTTTTTGATATTTCATTCCCATTTCCAAGGCTTGCTTGGCTATCTGTCTTGCACCTTGATTAAAGTCTATCTTATCAATCAACAATTCTAAGTCCATAATCAAATAACTTTTATGTTAACTTTGTCTTCAAAAAACGCTTCTAGCACTTCCTTGGCTTTTGCATCCGCTTCATCCAAGTCTTTGCATTTGACTACTTGAACACCATAACCTATAGGGTTACGCAATTCATAACTACCTTCAGCCTTAACCAACCGGAGAAAAATATCTCCACCTTTGAAGCGGTACGAATATCCTTCAGTTGCCTCGTTCCATTGTCTAACTATGTTCCTCACCGCCATAATATTTTTGCACTTTTACCAATGTAGCACTAGCACCCTCAATGTAGGCTGCGATAATGACATTTCTATACAGCTCACTATTTTCCTTATCAATTCCTACCAAACCTTCTGCTGATTTCAAAGTCTCAATTGTAAATTTATAAGCCTCCTCTACTATCCAGCTAGGAACTCCATTTGAAATCAAATTCTCACAATACTCATTCATGATTTTACCTTTTAAAATTAGTGGATGACAAGGGATTTAAACCCTTGTTGGTGTCAACACCTCCCCAGTGACCTGGTTTGATGACATACTCCCTCGCTACTTGCAAGGAATTGTTGGGTGACTAACGTGGCTGCACCCTTGCGATTGCTCGGACGGCTTACTACCACTACCCAATTCGGCAATGCCCTGCCGAAGTATATTCTCAGCTGCAAAGAGGTCTCTAGGATGAACTGCACCACAAATAGGACAAGTCCAAACCCTATCACTCAATGACAGCTTATCATTCTTATAACCACAAGTACAAAGGCGGCTCGAAGGGAAGAATCGGTCAATCTTATGAACCTGAACGCCATATTTTTTCGCAACGTGTTCCAACTTCACAACGAAATCGCCATGAGCCAAGTCAGACATCTTGCGTCCCCAATTACGCTTCATTCCCTCCAAGTTCAAATCCTCCAAGCAAGTCAAGTCATAACGCTTGCACAACTCATGCGCCATCTTCCACTGGAAATCGGAACGCTTGTTCACGATGTTTTGATACAATCGCTCCAACTCCAGCTTCTTGCGCTTGCGGTTATTGCTGCCCTTCTTGCACTTCGAGAGGTTGCGAGACCTGCGTCTAAGCTCCAACAAGTCAGTTTTAAGGAACTGAGGATTATCAATCTCACGCCCATCGCTCAAAGTCATGTACTTCTTCAATCCAAAGTCGATGCCCACGGATGCACCATCATGTGACTTTCCGTAAGACTCGGCTTGCTTGTCTAAGCAAAGGACGATAAAGTACTCGCCCAACTTGTTTCGCTTGACCGACACCCTCTTGACCTTGCCATCGTAGGGACGGCTCAGAGAGAACTTAAATGACTTCTTTATCTTGTTTATCACAAACTCGTTTCCACTAAGGGAATAGCCATTTTGTTGAAAGGCAAATGAACCAAATTCTATTGCTTTCTTAAATTTTGGTGGACGCTTCGCATCATGCTTGAAGAAACGCTTGTAAGATATATCCAATCTATCCAACACCTCCCTAACTGTTTGACAATTAAGCAATGTTGGTTTATAACACTTAGAGAAATGCTTATACATAGTAAATCTTGGAATGTACTTGTGATACAGCTTATAGTATCTCTTCTGCAAGGCAAGAGCGTGATTCCAAACATAGCAAGCCTCACGGAGCATCTTATCCAAATGCTTCGTCTTCTTCGTCCGATATAGCTTGTACTTGTATGAAATCATATTCTTAAATTTTAACCAGTTTTTGAAAGGTGTGTCTCACCGAAATTCACTTGCAAAGATACGAAATTTCTTTCATATATGCAAGGAAATCGGCAAGAACTTTCACCTGTTTTATAATTAAAGTGCCAATGGTTGTCGGCAAATTTTAAGTGTTCACATCTTACGATGCGGTATTAACTATCTCCCTGCCCAAGGGAACAACCATTAGCGATAGGCTATTTGTAGTTATGAAACTTCAAAATAAAGCCGTGTGACTCCTAAGTTTACAATCCCGCCCCCACGCTGGGCATCACACGGCTTTGACACGTGGGTATTTCATTTCAATAGCTTTTTTATCATTTTAACACCTCGCTTACCAAACTTTCGCTCGACAACAGTATTATAACTCACTCCATCAATGGAACACTCATCCGGATAGCACTCTTCAAGCCAATCTGTGAACTTCAGCAGATTGAAGACTAACTCTTTTCTCGCTAAAAGAAACCGCATATCAATGAATTTTCCAAAGCTTATTCCGAAGATTTTCTGAAATTCATTACCTATAGGCAAGAACTCACTTGGTTCGATTTTCATTAGCTTGCTTTCTTAGATGTCACACTCTCCAAAGGATAGTCACTCTTCATAAAGTCACTAATTCCGATATAAGTTTTCTGCAAATCCTTCTCATCGTCTTTCAAGTCTTCTGTCGCATTTACAGCGGCTGCATTCAAAGTCTGTTCGTTGAAGACACCGTTTCTCACCTTATCGAAATAAGAAAGAATCTCTTTAGTCATCAAATGGTCAGCCAATCTTTTGAAATCCTTATCCATCACCAATGCCATGAAGTCATAAGAATTTTCAAAGGCCAAAATAGGAGCAAAATCCTTGAACGCTTGCATTAAGTTAACATGCAAATCTTCATACAGCTTACGGATGATATTCTCGTAAGTTCCCAAACAAAGGTTGGTCAGATTGTACAGGATGATTGCATTCGCATAAACTCCCGATTTTTCACCAATCCCTAAGTTCTGTAACCTCACCGCAAGCTTATCTCGCAACTTGTACAAGTCTTCACTAATCTTGTCATAGAACGTCATTGCGAATTCGTTATTGAAATCTGCATTAGGAACATAAGCGTCATAATACTTAATCGCCTTGCGAAGGTTCTTCTTGCAGTCCACCCACTTCTTCTTCACTTCAAACCTAACGCATTTCTTCTTCAGAATACTCTTTTCGATTTTCTGCATGAAGCACTCTGCCAACACCATTTCAACATAGACATATTGCTGAAGATAACCTCTAGTAACAATCATAACCTTGTTTACTTCGGTTTCGGTCATTCCATGCGGCACACTGATAATTATCTTCTTGCCACCTACGTTCAACAAGACTCTTCTGAAACAATTAACACTAGGCATGATGTTTTCTAATAGAATATTCAACAACCTTGTTATAGCACTCTTTTCTCACCAAATCCTCAACCCTATACAATGTGCAAACCTCATGGGTATCATTCATATTGACTTGTGGGCAGCAAATCTGATAGAAATACTTTGTCCTGATGGTAAAACCAAGCAACTTGATTTGTTCCTTGAACACCCGATCGGAAACCACCTTATCAAGTTTTTTCTTGCCTTCGAAGAGATTCAAACTCTCCTCTCTACGATATACAATATCGGTATTAACCGAAAAAATCTTTCCGATCATAACTATTCCTCCAAATTTCTAAGCGTTTCAAGACTCTCATCATTATCAACATCATAGCCGATATGATATTCGTTGCCTATTCTAGCACCAACATATACCTCTTCTGCATCCAAGATATAACGGGACATCTGTTCACGCACCTTTATCTGTTCTTCATTCAATCCAAGTACATCAAAGCACTCTTCCTGCAATGACTTATATGGTTTCGTTCCCATATATGAAACATAAGCCAGCTTGCCTTCCTGATGCAATGGCTTCCACTTCTCCCACCAATGGTTGCGGTACTCCAAGATACCTCTTTCTACTCCATCGGCACAAACATGTTTAACTATTCGTAATTTCATTATCTACCTTTTTTAAAACCACTTTAACTATCTTCCCATCACACTTGAACACACGAGACTTAATCTTATATGTAAGGTTGTTAATCACAACTTTATCTCCTACACAAGGCATAAAATGAAAGTCGTAATTTTTCCAAATGATATTTCCTTCGTACTCGAATTCAACCATTATTCTGCTCTCCTAATGTTTTCTTATATTTATCCAACATTACTGAATTAATCTCTGACCAAAAAGTTACAATTACGTCCTTGAAATCAACATTATGTTCCTTTGCTATAAAATTTCCAGCACTGACGAAATCAAAATAGCCTTCAATCGTCTCTTGTGTACCTGTACATATTCGTGTTATGCCATTCTTGACATACTTAGCCACAAAATAATAGCCTTTCTTCATCGCAACAACTCCCTAATAAATTCGTTACGCATCGGCTCAACGATGCTTGTATACAAACTCTGCTTATCTTCCGGAATATCATCCGGTGTAATAGAGAACATCAACAAATATGACATCGGAATCTCCAATACCTTGCATATTGCATCAATCTTACTCTTACGTGGAAACGTTCTTCCTGTCTCCATAAACAACATGTTTGTCTCGCTACAACCGATAGCCTTACTCAGTTGTCGTTGGGTCAAGCCCTTGCTTACCCTAATTGTCTTAATCGCCTTTCCTAAATCCATCAAAACCTCCTATTTAAATATTTCAAATCTGTTCTTTATTGCTATCATGGCATCAGTGACTCCATCTTTGTATCCAACAGAATACAAGGTACAATCCTCTTCGCTCGGTTTCTCGGACTTGGATTTCAGAAATTCTTCTATCTCACAGAAACCATGCTCCAAGAATCTGAGGAACATCGCATTCTTCGTGATAGCTGGTCGTAGAGTATCTTTAACCCAATCCCAGCCATCACCATAACCTAACGTAAAATTTGAACTGCCACAATATTTCACTTTCGGCTCATCAAGCCATTGTTTTAAAATTTCTTTCTTTGTCATTATCACCAGTTTTTATGGTGTGTCTCACCTTTTTATGTAATATTACAAAAAATATATTAAATTTCTTGCAAGTTACGATATATTTATGTATATTTGCAACATATTTAATGTTTTCGAGTGCAAAGATAAGAAAAGTATTGCAAACATGCAAATAAAATAGTGCTTAAATATACTATATTAACCTTTATTATCTTTAAGCTCTAAATGTTTACATAAATTAAGTTACACATGCGCTTACTGCGTATTAAATTTTAGGTTATGAATAGTGCATACGAAAGACTGAAGGCTGTAATCATTGCTTTGGGTTACACTTCAAATGAAAAATTCGAGGATACCGTTGGCTTAGGACATGGCTTCGTCAGCCGTATAACTAATCGTGTATCTTCCAAAAGCTTGCAAGCTATAACGAGAAAATTTCCGCAGGTAAATCCAAGTTATATTAGGACGGGAATGGGGGAAATGTTCATCTCTTCACCTATAAAGGTAAGCGAAAACGAAAACGCAAAGACTAGACTGCGTGAGTATCTTAAATATAAAGGAATTACCAAACGAGAATTTTGCGACAAAGCTGATGTGGCCTCTAACTTTCCAATCATAGGGAAGAATGGTGTATTCACGGCAAGAGTATCTTATAGAGTGAATTCTAAATTCCCAGATCTTAATATGGATTGGCTAGCTAATGGAGCTGGCGAAATGTTGCAGCCGGAGGCTAATATTGAGAAATTCAACAACTACAAAAGCAGAATAGCGCCATTCTGTACAGAGATGGGAATTAGTACTACATTCTTCTTGCGGAAATGTAAGAGCTATACCAGTGCAATTAGCAGATTGCCGGATATGCCTAGCGAGACTTTCTTGAAGAATATCTCTTTGGCTTACCCTCAGCTAAATCTGAATTGGCTTAAGACCGGAGAAGGAAAGATGTTTAACGATGACATCAAATCGAATATCAATTCAAGCGTCAGCTTTGTTCCTCTTGTTCCACAGATGGCTTATGCTGGTTATCTCAGCGGATATGCAGATGATGTATATATATCATCGCTCCCAACAATCCCTATTGTAAAGGAAGATAAAGAAAAGTACGTAGCATTCGAGGTAAGCGGTGATTCTATGGATGATGGCTCGTCTAGAGCTTATCAGAATGGAGACATCGTTATATGTAAAGTCTGCCCTGACTACATGGTAAAGAGCAATGGACTTCATATAGACGGAAAGGAATATATCATAGTTCATAAAGAAGGTATTCTGTTGAAGCGTATCATTGACTTGGATATGAATAATGGAAAGCTTATATTGCGTTCCTTTAATCCTACTTATCGTGATTTAGAGTTGGATTTAGCAGATGTGAAGCAGCTCTTAGTTGTGGAATATCAGCAGAAAAGGAAATGATAATGTAAAGTATATTTGTATGTTCTGTGGAGTAGGCTTGCATAAAATGTCGCAAAATTGCCGCAAAATGATTATTCGCCTATAGCGTAAGTTGCTATTGTTTAGGCATTTTATTGGTGTTCTGTATAACAGCCTTCTAAGCTGTGGGTCTTGGGTTCGAACCCCAAC
>ULQK01007303.1_pt1 | contig 34501 bp, 47 predicted proteins | sample 1954371 | NCBI WGS metagenome assembly ULQK01 (sample SAMEA4835652, study PRJEB28245) | human gut metagenome | biome: gut microbiome; material: fecal sample | place: Denmark | collected 2008 | reverse complement strand
ATATGCTCATACGAAAACTGCTCCGTATTTTCTGCATTGATATTCAGGTCGCCCATAGCAATACATAAAATCTGCGTAACTTTTCATAAATGGCCTGCTATTGCATGGTTCATATCATTATTACAGTTTGCGCCGTCATAGTTGGTGCGCTCACATACATTGTACCATATCAACTGTTATTCATCATCCAAAAGCCCACAAAATTTTTATTCAATTCAAAATTCTTTCGGTTTACCAACTCTTTCAAGTAATTATTTACTGCATACAAGTTTTGCATTCCACGATACACAAACCCTTTGTTTTTATACAGACACAGACCTCTTTTCCAACGGCCATACTTATCCATATCGGGAGTATCAGTAATCACGTGATCATAAAATTGTGCACAGATTATTAATCTATCACTTTTGAACTTTTCTATTTTTATCATGTGACCTCCTAACTGATATCTATTAATCGCTCGATTTTCACGGTCTTTTCCTTCAGGGATATTTTCCCGATTTTGAAGCCATATCTCTCCAGTTCCTTTTTATAGGTCAAAAAGCTCATCGAGAAGATCGCCGTCTTTGCCGACCACTTCACCGTGGAATTTAAGTCCGGCCTCACAATCGACATCGAAGCGTAAAAAGGCTCCTCGCCACTGAACCTAATCAGTAGTGAGGAGCCTTGGTCTGTCTTAATCTTCTTTTGTCAGAACTCCGACGTCCTTCTTATAAAACAGCAGGTATGATCCGAAAAATACCGCCAGTCCGAATACAGAAACAATACCCTCCAGCATCCACGGAGACAGGCTGATAACATTAAAGATGTACAGTCCACCGATAAAATCCATTCCGGTATGAAGGATGATCGCAAGAGGATACAGCCAGAAATGTTTTTTATCCTTGCAGGCATAAAACACAAGTATCGATGCGCCAATATGGAACAAAACAGCAAATACTCTTTCAACAAAAGCTATTCCAATGTCAGAGAACGAGAACGCTGCAATCGTATCCGCCAATGCCTTGGCAGTAGCCGCCTGTTCCGGTGCCTGTACAGCAACTTGTTCAACCAAAGTTCCGAAAGTGCCGGTGTTGATCATGACGGCATAAGCAATATACTGGATATACGTAATACCCAATATCAGAATTACCTCAAAACCGCCGTGTCCGATGCCGTAGGAGATCGATGTTTCTCTGTTTTTACGCTTTTTGAGAACGGTATTAAACGCAACCAATCGCCCTGTCTCTTCAAACAATCCCGGAAAGAGACCGGCTACAAGTGCCAGTAGAACAGGGTTTGCGTTCAGGAACCGGCTGACGGCGTGATCCGAAAGACCCATTGCTGTCGGAAACGCCAGCACGTTCTGAATAGGCTTTTCAAGTATCAATGTAAATACCAAGAATGTTGCCGCGCCGATCAGTATCGATGTAACAGGCTCTTTTTTCTTGAATTACTGCACCTCCTTTTCCTTGGAGAGGACTTTCTTCTGCCAACTCCATTTGCTGCATTCCGGACACTTCATATATCTTGTCCTGCCCATGTGCATAGCAAGATTTGTCTGCCAGTATGTAGGAATATATCTGTGGTGGCAATTCTGGCATTCATAGTATCCGGCCTTTTGCTCGATCCCCACTGCTATAAATGCAACGGCGACAATCATTACCAGAGCAAACACAATAAGGACAATCCTGAGCCACACCGCCATCTCGACATATGCGGCTACGGCACACATAACCAGTCCTGCAATAGTTGCCGGAGCTCCAATCCAGTATTCCGTCCTGAGCATCTGCCTGTTCTTTTCTTCAACCTCTCGTCTCATTGCCAGCAGGTTTTCTTCTGCCCGCTTGTCATATGCTTCTGCCATAATTCTTTCGCCCGACAGGAGTTCGTTGACGTTAATTTTAAGAAGCTCACACAGCTCCAGCATGATCCCGGAATCCGGGATGGACTTTCCGGTCTCCCATTTTGATACTGCCCGGTCACTGATTCCGAGCTGCTCAGCAAGGACTGCCTGAGTCATGCCCTGTTCCTTTCTGCAGGACGCTATGAATTTTCCAATTTTGATTTGATCCATATCGGGCACCTCCTTTCATGACTCAAGCATATCCGGAATTCATGTAAATTCACACGAACCATCAGTTGATTTTTGCTTACTCTAGCCCTGCAAATACAGTTCAAAAATCAGTCGCACTGTTTCTGCTTCCGCTTCATTTACGGTAATGGTCTTGCCCTCCGGATGATAGTCATAGCCAAGGCACCCATTGAAGCCCATAAGTTCTCCACGTTTCATCTTCATCTTAATGCCCAGCTTAACATTCTTGGATGTGGATTCCACTTCGTTCTGAGCCAGCGTTCCCATAAGAGTAAGCATCATTTCTCCCTGCTCTGTCATGGTATTGATATTTTCCTTTTCAAAAATCACTGCAATCCCTCTTTCCTTTAAAAGACGCACATACTGAAGAATATCCACCGTATTTCTGGAAAATCGGGATACGGATTTCGTCATAATCACATCAATCTTTCCATCCATACAATCCTGAATCATACGCTGAAACTGCTCACGCTTATCTACCTTTGTTCCGGTAATGGCTTCATCCGCATAAATGCCAACCATAACCCAGTCCCGGTTCTCCGATATCTTCTCCTGATAATACTTCTTCTGGGACTGAAAACTCTCAAGCTGCTCCTCGTCATCCGTACTTACACGCACATACGCCGCAATCCTCTGTCTTGTGATAACAAGTGGCTTGCCCTCATAATCTCTCTTACGAAGAATGGGACCCTCCACCGCTTTAATTACTTCTACTTCTGCCATAATAAAAATCCTCCTTAAATTGAAATCTTTTGCCTTGTGCTACCCTTCGCACCAAGCATACTAAAAAATGAAAATGTGAACGAATGTATGAAAATATTTTTTCGCACATCCATAAAGCAAAAGAGCCTGCATATGCATTTCACGCATACACAGACTCTTCTTAACCCACCCAATACAGCTTATGGTTACTAGGCAACCCTGTTTCCTGCACCGGTTTTGAAATATTTAGACTCCAGAATATGATACGAACTCATAATCTTATTCTTTGCCAGAATATACTCATTCTCTGAAATTAAGCCAAGATGAACCAGCCTTCTAAGCACAGCCATCTTCTTGCTAAATTCCAGACACTTTTTTGCATCCATCTGATACCACTCCATAGCAAATCCTCCTCTCATTTTCTTCCTCTTATTAGACCAGAACATATTTTCGAAAGTTCCACAAATACATATAGAACATCTATTCGAAATATGTTATACTGATTACAAAAATCAGCTCGCACTTTGAGTAATACTTTTTCTTTCAAAAGGATTACTCCCTCACCTATAGGAGATTTAGGAGGGGTTTTGCGGAAGTGTTTTTGAAAAAACTTCAGAGTCCATGCAGATTTATTAAAAATAGGCTGTTCAAGCTTGCTTGATAAAGACTATTTTTATAAATCTATATGGCGAGAAGCCATACAAAGGAACCGAAGGTTCCTGGCAAAAGGAAAGCTTCGAAGAAGCGATTTTGCGAATGATGGACTCGGACTAATATGCATAAGGCAGGTTTTACGAATAAATGAATATTAGAAAACATCAGGAATTGCTGGACTTCTGGGAATATTCTCATAACTTCGACAGTGAAGACGGTGCCGTTTCCATAGATGAGGATATTACCTTTGATGAAGCACAGCAGGAATTACAAATTGAATTAGAGCATTTTAATGAAATGGATTTGGAGCAGGAATTGCATCCTATAAAGGATGATGACATCCAGCCGGAGGATGAGCACCCCAATAAGACAACGCTTAAAAGGGAGCTTCGTGCCATTGCCCTGAAGCGACTGGAGGACGGTGCCCGTACAGTTTCAGATTTTGAGGAAGTGATAAAGGAATGGGACCTGTTAGATTCCAACAGAGAACGCAAGGAAAGATATCACGAAATCGGCAGGGAAAATATAGACAGCAAGAAAGATGTTGCACCACTTGCCATCGTTATCCCAGCTCCCATCAATCATGCTTACTGGCGACAGCTTATGAAGGGAGATTATATAGATATCATATCTAATTGCCCTTATGAAATGCACAACTCCCTTTCCGACGAGGACTATTCCAAGATTATTTACGACTTAAAGGATGACCACAAGGAACTGATATACTTCCTATATCTTAGAGATTTCACTACCAGTCAGCTGGCTGCTTTGCGTAATCAAAGTGACAGAAATATCCGTGGTGTCCGCTCTACCATTCTTGGACAGATTGAAAAAAAGGTTCTTTTGATATTGGTAGACAGGCAGGGCGAAGAGTTTCCTTTTACCATGGAAGAATTAAGCTTCCTATCAAGACATGAAGAAAATATCCCGGCTACCATAGAAAAGCTGGATAAAGAAAAGTTAGCTCTACTAAAGGAAATCGGTGTGGTCGTGAGAAGAATTGCCAGACAGCAGGAAAAGCGAGCAAAGAAAAAAGCCAAGAAGCAAAAGAAAAATAATGATACAAATCAGAAAAAAGAAGTTTAAATATGCATAAAGACATGCTATGATAGTAATAGTTTTTATACAGAAAGGAATTACTATGAAGAATATCTTTCAGAAATCCAGTTCCAACTGGGTGAAATATGATAAATACGAATGGCGGACAGCCACAAACGGAAAGTGTTATATTACACCTTCTGCGGACGCCAAACCATCCATCTACAATCCTATCAAGGATTATGAAAAGCTGGTGCTGACCGCAATTAACATAGGTACTACTGCCATGAACAAGGCAAGTGAAGCAGAATTAAAGGATGCCATTATGGGCTTTGTATCCGAATACGGTATGCTGGGGCTCATGACTGCCCTGCCTACCACACCGGATTTTATTACATACGAGGCAGTCTATCTGCCAAAGAATCATTTTATCAAGGAAGAAAGCATCTCTACAGAGAAGTATTTGTCCTACTTCTTCCCTTTTGACAACATTGATTTCCGCAAAATGGGTGTGGAATCCAGTTGGAGTACGGATTGCGTGGAAATGATTGCCTTGATTATGACCATGAAGAATAAGCCGCAGGCTGTTATGATGAGCTTTCAGAAGGAATATGCAGAGCCTTATGAATGGCTTGTTGAAGTATTCCGAGACTGGGCATTTACCTTCTTCTCCAGCTTTCTTTATTATCTGGATTATGACAGACTAGATGAGAATGAGCGTAACCTATACCGTCAGGGAATGGCGGCTTTCGGCGGTGTGGCACCTACCTACCGCATAGAACTACGGGAACGCCCTACCATTGTCTGGGATTTCAATTCCTTGTTGTTATGCGTCCAAATGATGTTTTCCTTTATGCTGACGGATGAAAACTCCACCATGAAGGTATGCAAGCACTGCGGCAAGGCTTTTGTTGCCACCAGACCAAATATGGAATTCTGTTCACCACAATGTAAAAACCAGTACAATGTGTATAAGAGCAGGGCAAAAAAGAATAATGACAGCAATCTTGAATAGCGGGAGGACATACACATGAACAAATCGAATATTATTATGTATACAACCGAAGATGGTTTGACAAAAATAGAAACTACCTTTGAAGAAGATACTGTTTGGCTGTCCATTGACCAGATGGCAGAGTTGTTTCAGCGTGATAAATCCACTATATCTCGCCATATCAAAAACATCTTTGAAGAGGGAGAATTACAGCGCATTTCAGTTGTTGCAAATTTTGCAACAACTGCCACCGACGGAAAAACCTACAATGTCGATTACTACAATCTCGATGTAATCATCTCCGTAGGCTACCGTGTAAAATCCCACCGTGGTACACAGTTCCGTATCTGGGCTATGGGAATTTTAAAGGAATATATGAAAAAGGGATTTGCATTAGATGATGACCGACTGAAGAAACTTGGCGGCGGCAATTACTTTGACGAATTGCTTGCCCGTATCAGAGACATCCGGTCATCCGAAAAAGTATTCTGGAGAAAGGTTCTGGAAATCTATGCTACCAGCATCGATTACGATCCTAGTGCAGAAAGCTCCGTCCTATTCTTTAAGCAGGTGCAGAATAAGATGCACTGGGCAGCACACAAGCACACAGCCGCAGAAGTTATTTACCAGCGTGCCGATGCTGAAAAAGATAATATGGGACTTACTTCATGGGCTAGTGACACCATCCGTCGCTCCGATGTGGAAGTTGCCAAAAACTATCTCACCCAGCAGGAGCTGGATGCTTTAAATAAAATAGTTACCGCCTACCTTGATATCGCCGAGGTACATGCTCTTAATCAGGAACCAATGTATATGAAGGACTGGTTGGAAACCATTGACGACTATCTGAAAATGACCCGCCGTGATATTCTTACCAGTAGCGGTCACATCAGCCATAAGCAGGCACTTGATAAGGCTCATTCCGAATACACCAAGTACAAAAACCGCTTGGAAAACACCATTTCCCCGGTTGAACAGGACTTTATCAAAAGCATTGGCACATTGGAAGAGATTGCGGATTTCGGCAATAAATAAATACACAAAATACTTCAGGCGGGTCTAAACAGCCCGCCTGCAACAAAATCAACTTTCTGGATTTCCTAAATCAAATTTAGCAATCGCATCTTCTAAGAGACCACTCCATTCATTCAATCCGCATTCATTAAATTTCTGAATCTCAGAATTAATCACGTCTAACAACTCTTGTTTTGTAATACTCTTACAATAGCTTGAATCCTTAAACAAATCGTTCTCTAACCATTCATAACACACATACGGTATATTTTTATCATCTATACCCCACTCATATGTTTCTATCGGTCCAACGCAACCTTTTGAAATCAAAACAATATTTCCAGCTTTATTTGGTACCGAATTCGGTTTTGAATATAACCAATGATTTATAAAAACAGATTTTTCACTCATCTAATTTTTCATGCTCCTATGTTTTTATCTCATCTCCGCACACAACATTTCGCCCTTAGAATTTACATCCACATCTATCTCATGTCCGCCAAACACGTATCCATCATCATATCCTACAGTATATGAGCCATTCCGATTCACAAATATGTATTTCATGCGCCCCTTTAATGCGTCTGCAAATTCTTCCTGTGTAGAGAAACGAATTTCACATTCATCTTCATATTCTTCCACGCACTCCAATGCAGCATTATACAAATCTGCATCCGATGCAATATACTCTCTAAACATCTCATCCTTTGAAGCAATATTAGTTGCAATATCTCTGGCAACAGTCAAAGGCTTTTTCCAAGTTGCCTTACTGTCCCACTCTACTTCAATATAAATTGTGATGTCATTACCTGCAAAATCATACTTACCTTCAAACAGACCTTCCGATTTTTCTAACATTAATTTCCCCAGCACCTCATCCTCTAAGACAATTGGTGCCAGATACTTTTCCTGATTTTTATCAAGCTTTGTTCCGGATGCATTTTCTTCCAAAACCTCTCTGATGTACAGAAATGCAAGTTCTCCGAAGTAACTATACTGTAATCTTCCTGCCACCTTATAAATGACACCCTCTTTAAATCTGTTAAAATATCCGCTGTTTTTCTCCTGTGCATCATGTTCCTCGTTAGGTATAGGCCATGTCATAACCTTTATCTTTTTCACCATACTGGCAGCGTTTATATCATAGATTGCAACAGCAGAACGTGTAATAATATAATACTTGTGACTCTTGTCCCATCTTGACGAGTCACCTTTTCCAACAAGAACGTAATATATGCTCTCCTCACCCTCAAATTTATTATCTTCCTGATAGATTTCATGTATATCCATAGTCGCTCCTCCACAATAATCAAATCTATTTATGCCGTTGTACACCAAAATATATAATAAAACATTTCCTTTGTTTCTATAACCCAAGCATTGTCAAAATCTGTTATAGTACCTGTTAAGGTTTTTATGGGTTCTCCTATTTCAAAGGATACTTTTCGATTCATTCCCTCAATAATTTCATGTAGCCATTTTACAACATCGTCTGTAGCATCTACAAAAACACAGTTTTTATATTCTTCAACATCACAAGAAAAATCATTTTTTATCTGATAGTCCAAAGCTTTTTGAATAAATTCATCAATGCTTGATGTTTCATTTTTTCCTGCAACTACTATACACAAAGTCTGTTCTGAAACCTCACAATTAAAAGCGAGATTACCAAATTCTATTCCGAACATTTAATCACTCCAATCCATAAATCACAACACTGCAACATACCCAACCTGTAGTTCCTTACAATAAATCGGAGGCGATATATTTCGAATCGCATAGTGCAGACGTATCAAGCGCTAGCGCTTTTGCAACTGCTGTCAGCACAATATCAGTAGCACCGGTATATGTATATCTGTCTTCCGCTAATGACTCATAATACTTTACAAGCTTTCTGTGATGCTTGTCCTTTACAGTGTTAATATGCCTTAAAAACAAGTCAGTTCTTTCTGCATCAGGAGCATTGTAAACATCTACAATCCCTCCATTTTCTTTACTAAAATCTCCGAAATACCCCTTATCCCTATAATAAAAACCTTTGGAAGAATAACTCTTTCCTTCAAAATATAAATTACGGATAATATCCAGACGAATATCTATGTATTTTTCTTCAACCATTTTTGTTTTAATAAAATCCACTTGCTCAGAATCAACATCAAACAAATATGCTAATGAGAGTAAATTAGCCACATCGTCATATGTTAGGTTCCCTTCACAGTACAGAACCTTCTGTTTATCATTTTCTATATATTCCAAAACATCATGCTTTATCTCATCAATTTCATACCCCAATTGATATTTAATCAAAATAACAGATAATAGCTTTAAGCCTATTGCAATATGAAGTCTTGATGCATTCTCTTGGTTAAGATTATCTTTATATCGATTAATTCTTTTTTCAAGATTTTCTAATTCTTTCTGATAGTATTCCTTTGACTTAAAATCATCTTTTATTCTATTCATAATTTTATCCCTTCATTCCGACTAATAAATTTTTCTTAATACTCTCCCGGACATACTTCTATTCCCAACGAATATTTTACCTCATTCAATAGCTCTTCCTCAGTTAAGTTATACGGAAAAGGCTCTGCATCCTCCATAGCATTATTCATAAGTTCATCATATGTTCCATACTCTATCACAATAAATGGTTTATCCGAAAAACAAACTTCATCCACTCTATAATACTGTCCATTATACTCAAAAGTCGGTCTGACAGAACTGTTTTTCACAGCATCATTTCCTGAACAGGTAACGGTACATTGTTCATAAGGTAAATCGACATCCACTATATTACCACCAAGCATTACTATGTATTTATCTATTTTATCTTTTATCGCTTCAAACTCCTGTCTTGTAATCCCAGCATATTTCCACATCTATATAAAGACTCCCATTCTACTCTGAAAATAGTGACTTCATTTCCTCTTCCGTCAAGAAATGACACCACAAACCGTATTGCGGCTCCGTAAAATCATATTGCAATGATTTCTCCCAATCCTTTGCATTCAAAAGCGTTAAAATATTCTTATCTTCTCCATTTGTTCGGTATGTGCTGCAGCGACACTTCATGCCATGAAATTCTACAATCATTTTTTTACATCCTTACTATTTTTTGTTCAACCATATTACTCAATTTTTAGCCTCTACCAAAATATAAAACTTATATTCCTCGTTCTCAATCCACATGGAAGTCTTTGTAATTTGCACATTTAAAGGGCACTGGTCATCAAATACCATATAACATTTCGTTCCCGAGCCCTGATATACAGCCTCTCCGTAATATTCCTTTTTCATATATGTAAGCTTCAGCTTTAATGCTTTATCAAAAGTAGACCATGCATTCGAATCATTTTTCAGATATAACTCCTTGCACCTTTCTGCTTCCATTACCATATCCGAAAAAATCAACAGCTCGATTTCTGTATTTTTATCTATTTTTAATTTTGTCTTCTTAAAGCCATTTATCACCTTTACCTTTGGAACAGATGGCACTTTTGCTTCTACTTCTGCTTCAAAAGAAACGTTTTCTCCACATTCCTCATTCCAAAACACATTCGCCTGACCGGACCATTTTACCTTAATCAAATCCTGCGTAACATCTAAAATATCAATTTTTCCTGATGTGACATCCTCGTGCTCTAACACATACAAAGTTCCTGCCTCTTCGCCCTTGTTATTATAAGCCTCATTCCATTCAAAGCTTTTTCCTATTAATTTATTTGGTTCTTTTACTCCGATATGAAAACCATTATTATGATACAATCTAATGGTTCTAAGCTCATAATCCAAATCTTCACCCTCATAGCTTCCGTCTATATCCAGAAACATGATTAATGATTTGTTATCTTCTGACATCTCAAAACCTACATTAGCAGCAGTGATTTTATATTCATAATTATTCAGTTTCAAATACATATCGATTCCTCCCGGCATTGTGTTGCTAAATTTCTAATTTTTCATTTTGAGATAAAATGTACTCCACTGGATTTTTGCAAAACCGATTTGCTCTTGATTTTTTCATAACCTCAATTATCTCTTCCATTCGTGGTGAGTAAATCTTATCTCCCACAAGAAACATTGCACCGATTTCTTGTACATATTCAATCAATGAAATTAAGTTGTTTTTCGTAAGACTTCGCAAATCCAATCGACAGCTTATTTCATCTAATATGTTATCAATGTATATGAACTCTATACACGTTTCATCCGATTTTCCATACTGGATAATATCTTTTGACCAACTATCTTCCGGTTCAAGAAACTTAAGATTATGCGGTGGTTGAGGTACACCTTTCCACGAAATCATTTCATCACGACTTAATCTATCAAAATTTAATCTTGTTGATACAATATTGCATTGAAACTGCCATATCGCCATGTTAAATCCACCCACTATCATCTATGTTATAAACATAGAATTAAAACATTCTCTCTGTATCCGTCAAGTAAACATCCTCTCCATACATACGGATAAGTTGTGCATCTTCCTCCATTAATGCCTCCACCAGCATGCGGACATTAGCCTCTGTAAGTTTTTCAACAAAAATAAACGGCGATCCGGGTTTAAGGAATGGCACATTATCTTTTTTCATAAGATACGCCACATTATCCGGAGTAGCAACAACAAATGTATATTGCTTCCCATTCTCAGTTTGAACAAGCACATCCATATTATCATTATCAGGATTGATACTGTCAAACGCTGTAGGAAAAATAATATTGTAATTCATAAGATTCTCCCTTCGTATATGAGTCTCACCTTATACTTTTCATGAAATAATTATCCAATAGCCTTCTAATATAGGATGGTGTCACAGGTACTTCCGAATCAAACGGTGGATATTCCAGATTTATCTTCTTATCTTCTGACAAAATGTGAATTCTTAATCTTCCATTATCATCAGCACGCACAAACCAATAGAATATATTTCCTTCATATTCTATTTTTCTTTTCCCTTTCTTTGCAACCATACTCAAAACCACCAATCCTATTAAACCATTTTTTTAATTTCTCCATACCAGCTCATCAGCTCTGACACAGGTGATATTCCACTCTTGGTATAGTTGTCATAACGATAGGATGCATCGAATTTATGCGTAGCAACATCAAATTCCAGCTTATATTCATTGGGACATTTTTGTTGATAACTATCACACAATTCAACCAGCTTATTAATATCTTTTGTTCCAATTGATAAAAACTCGTCAGAAGCTTCATCATCAGCAAAATTCCCCGCGGGTATAACATCGTTTCCTTTCACGAAAATGGCATTAAACATTTTCTGTGATGTATCTTGGTAAATGTAGATATATATTTTATCAACATTTCCGTTTGTATACTCCATACATAGAGATACAAACTCCGCCTGTAAATCAGTAAACGCGTCTTCAAAACCTTTCATCACAATTTTCTCCTTTATCCACGTATTTTCTCCAGTTCAAATTTTAAAACACAATCTCTCCAAGGTCCGGATAGCCCTTCTTAAGCACATCCATATTCCTTTTTAGCAGCGATAGTTTATCCGGCTGATTACTCTTAAAATAATCCGTAATAACTTGAAGTAGTGAAAGAATTTCCTCTCTTCGGTATGTGGATTGTGATATAGTCGCTATGGCGTAATAATATCCTTCCACCGGCTCCACTTTATTCTTCCCATCAGAGAACGGATACCTATTTTCTTCCAATGCTTTCATAATCACATCTACGATTCCACATCCTCTGAAAAAGGTAACATTCTCTGGTAGTCCTTTAATTTGATTAGCGCATGACTAAAAGAAGCTATCTTCTTACAATACTTCCAGATCTTTTCCTTATTGGTGTCGTCTGTATGAGACATAAGGATATAGGTCATAGGCTTTGTAATTATCATTTTTCTTTTGTCATCAAATATACCCTGTGCCTGTAATTCTTTAAATGATAACATTTCAAATGTATGTATAACCTCTCTCATTTCCTCTATTGTAGGCGCTGTATCCTTCATTGTATTTACCTCCGTTTTAGGCTATTTATAGCACTTTTAAAGCTTCTATCATTAATCACTCAACTTCATGTAATCATCTACTGGAATTCCACCCATGCAGATGATTCGTACATCATCCCATCTTTCTTTTAATGATTTTCCTCTATAAATTGTTGCATTCACTAATTCATCTGCTGTTAAAAATTCCGTTCCATTAGGAATATCACACAATCCAGCCCAGTAGGGTTTATCGTACTGTGGAAGGCAACCTATATAGTGTTCTGGTTCACTTATTTCATCAACAAAATAGAAGGATGTTTCATTCATAATTTTGCCTTTTCTCAATTCTGCCAAGAAATAGTTAAAATCTACAGTATTCAAATTATATTCTGTATGGTCCATATACTATATCCTCATAATAAACAATCATCACCGACGGCAACAAAATCAAAACCAAATCAGATGGATAACAAAAATCCGACCACTTTGTACAAAAAAGATTAATTGGCAATTGTAAACCATTTTCACAGTCATAATATATCAATATCTTGTCCACATTTAATTCACTAAAAAATGTTTCAAAAGCTTCTCTGGTTTTATCTTCATTCTCTCCCCACTGGCAATCTTTAATTAATACTGGAGCGCTATGATGAACTATATCGTTTATGTATGCACTCTCTTGAAATATTTCCTTTTCACAAATCCGAATCCATTCCTTCTCTACTTCATCCTTGGATATAACACTTATTGTAGATAGTTCCTGTTTAGATAACACTGCATATTTTTCATCGCTAAATCTCCAATAATATTTGAAATCTTCAATACTCAAATAATCACCTACTTTTTCTGCAATTCCCTTAACTCATCAAAGGAATAATCCCTATAATTTTCACCCGGCTCCAGAATAGAATTTGTCGTTGCCGGAATCACCTTTAGCAATTCATTCACATCAATATCTTTCGGAAACGGAACAATATCCCCGTGTTCATTTTCGTCCTTATGTGCACAGAAGATAAATTCTCCAGTCTCCCAATTGATAGCAAATGTGTTCATATTTCCAACAGCATCCATATCCATCAGTTCTTCATGATTTGCTATAAAATTTTCATATATAAATTCATATAATGCATCCTTATCGATTTTAATGATTCTACATTCATTTTCTTTCATCCATCACACCTCACAAAAAGCTATGTAATCCTATGGTAGTTATATGTCTCTGGTTCTATCCACAGCAATACAGCAATCCATCTTCGACCGTCTATAGTTCGTCCATCCATTCTACTGCAAACGCCGGTACTCATAATATTTTCAAACAATTGCTTATTCCCTTTTGCCGGAAAACGTAAAGGCACACATGGATAATATTTCCCATCATTGTAAACTGTTTCTTTATGACTGGTATCTATACAAATTTCGCTGGAATAAGATAATGCAAATTCTTTTGCTTTTTGAAATACTATTTCGTAGTCTATATTATCAGGTAACACTCAGCTCATCCTCCCAAAACACATATTAAATCCATTCACCATAAAACCAAATATGCGACTTAGCACAATAGTCTTCATCATTAAGCTCTTCTAAATAACCTATCTCCGGTAATTCTGTCATGATTCCTCTTTCCTTCATAAAGGAACGCTTAGTATCTACCAGCGTCCATATCTGATAAGGTCCTTTCCTATCCCAAAAAGAATGATAATATTCCTCGTCATAGAAAATAATAATCTGGGACTCCCGTACTTCCGGATAGGTTATGGCTGCTACCACCTTGCAAAAGGGTATATCCTTCGGTTTGTTATCAATAAATTCCTCAGTCTTTTTAATCCATTCCTTACAAAACGCAGTCTTTATCTTACCGGAGGTTTTTGGCTTTGAAAGCCATGGTCCGCATGGAACATGAAAATGCTCAAATTTATCCTCTACATCTTTGAAGAGTAAATCATTTGTATTTTTAAATGGCTCTATTTTATCCAGCCAGCTTAACAATCTTTTAAATTTTTTCTGCTGTCCTCTGGATTTGCTTCGAATCATATATATTGACATTTTACTTTCCCTTCTTCCATCTCATCTGGCACCATCCATCCACGAACCATATGCCATCTCCGTAAAATTAATCCTCTTCAGGCCACTCCCAATCACTCCTGCGACCGATATAATCATTTGGTATGCCCTCATACTTATCCAATGGTAGCTTTTCACCCTCTACTGTAAGCTCCATATTTTTACAACACCTAAGCCATTCCAGTTTTTCCAAGGTGTCATATATTCCGGAATGATATACATCTATTATCAGCTCTGCCAAAATATCACGTTCAGTATCATTAAGCTTTTTTAATATGTCATTCATGCCCATTTGCTCTGCATCGGTTCCCGGCAGCTTGCCCTTTTTCACACCTCTGGCATCGGCACAATCCTTTGACATATTGGCAAGTTCATCTATTATTTCCTTATACATTTCGGTTGCTTTATCCATGTTCAATTCCTCCACTACTTTGTTCCATGCTCCACAATCATTTCCAAATTTTCAAAAGCATTCAAAAACACCAGTTTTGCTCTTTCTAAAAGCTTATGACATATCTCCGGCTCCTGAAATAGAAAACTTACACGAATTTCTATTTTTTTAACATCAGTATATTTTTCTTCATATTGTCTTGAATCTATGTACCAGATATAGGTATTAAGTTTCTCCTGCAACAACAATAAATGACGATTCATATCTGACCAATCCATTCCATCTGCTAAAAGAAGTATTAAGATGGAAGTCTCCTGTTCATACGCCAAACCATCTATGGTATCTGTATTTTCAATATTCAATTTCTCAATTTTGTCTTCCACACCTAAAACCTCACTCCCAATTAGCATTGCTCTTTCAACATATTCTGTCTAATTTCCCTTGCATTTTCCTTCAAATAGTGATATTCACTTTTATCCGCAAGATCCAGATAATTTTCAAGCTCCTTTGAATGAATAATATATAACACATGAAGCACCATAATCTTTTGGTATTCTGATGCGTAATCATCATCCTTATATTTATCTCTCCACCAAAAATCTATTGCGTACTTCTCTGCCTTGTCCGGATAGAGATATGCTAAAGATTTCAAGGCAAGACGCTGTGTATATTCGTTATCCACCTGTAAAAAATCGAATATCAACTCCCGTATTTCATCCTTACCATTATAATCCTTTAGGGTCTCCGCAAACTGCCATTTTGCATTTATATAATCGGTGGACAGTACTTTCCTGCATAGGCATACATACCACTCAGGGTATTTTAATAACATGCCTACAATAAGGCTACCTTCATTATCCCTTGCTATCCCAAATAAAATATCATCAAGCATTTGCTCCGAAGCTTCATCACAGGATGTGGTCTTAATTATTTCAAAGATAATATTGCACATATCATCAAATTCAACTAAGTCGATTTCCCATTCACCATTGTCGTGACTTTCGCTCCAATCCGGATAGGCTTTATTCGCTCTTTTTATAAATTTGGCAATGCACTTATGCAATTTTCTTTCATAATTATCAAACATATCTTACCTCCCAATCAGTAGCTTTATAACACATACTACTACGCTACTTATACATCCTACATTTTACCATGTTCAGGTGGTTCATTCCACTTATATTTTCTATATTTTTTATTAAAGGGCGAACTGTAAATTACAACAATTCGCCCACAACATAACAATATAGCAAATATTACGTTTTAATAATTACTACCTTGTTTCTCTACTCTTCTGTACGCTGATAATTCTTGAATCATCCCTTACACCATAGTGTTTCTTTCGATACTGATATTCAGCCATAAATTCATCATACACAGTCATCTTATAGCGAATACTCTTCATCTTTTCAGCTGTATAGCCCATACGCTGACAGTACGCATCATACTCTGTAGTATAATCATCTGTAGGCACAGGCAGAAGTGACGCTCGTTCTTCAATAGAAAGCTTAGTAAAATCAATCACTTCCGGAACAAACTCAGCATCTTCTAGTACTGTTTCTTCTATCTCAGAAATTTCAGCCTCTGCGTCCTCTGATACTACAGCATCCTGTGACTCGTCTATTGAATCAGTCTGAATTGCTGCAATCTTAGAAGTCTCTACTGTCTCAGAAGCCTGCTCCTGTATCTCTTTTTCTGCTTCCTTTAATTCAGCAAATTCCTCATAAGACATAATCTCTTCTTTTGCCATCTCTAAAGTCACATCTGCTGTATCTTGGTATTTGATGTCCTCCAAATAATCCAGATACTCCCACTTCCATGTATGGGTAACACTGGAAATTCCTTTCAATGCATCGTCCCAAAGTGCTCCTGCTCTGGCAGTTTTTTTCCGGTACAGTTCTACTGCCTGCTGTTGTTCAAATTCTTCCCTGCTCATAATCGGGGCTGTGAGTTCTTCTTCCGTGTATCTGGCTACATCATTCACATTTATAAACTGTGATTGCAGATAATCTACATAATCTCTGTTCCAATCCTCCCGTTCAAGCTCTTTTCTACAGTAACCCTGCTGAATACTATTCCTTCTAAATGCCAGCTTTCTTTTTCGTGCAAGAAGCTCTCTCTGCTTTCGTTCCTCCTGCAACTGCTTCTCCTTCCTTGCAACTTCTTCTCTGGCAAGAGCTTCTGCTTTTACCCTTGCTTCTTCCTCTGCAATTCTACGGGCTTCCTTTTCCGCATTACGCTCTGCCACAACCTTGGTAATTCGTTCTACAAGCTCTGCTTTTCCATAACCTTCTCCCAGCTTATTTCCACGAATACCCTGCTTCATATCCGACGTGAAAAATGTCACTGTCTTATTCGTCACACGAATCTTCCAGCCATACATAAATTGCAGACATTCTACCAACTGCTCAAAGGAATCCATGAAGGGCAACAGCTTGTCTATGGTATCCCGAATCAATTCTCTGTTAGAAGTGACACCAACACCGTCCTTGGCATTCTGATTCATCAGATGCTTTTCCACCCAGTAGTTGTCCGTGTGCTTCTTAGCAAGCAAATCTACCTGTCCTAAACCCAGTCGGATACACTTCTCCATTACCCACTTTTTTGCATGGAACATCATCTTCCCGGTGCTTTTGTGCTTACAGCCCTGCTTCCATTCACAGGGCTTCTCATGCCACCTGCTCTGCTTTCCGGCATACTTTCTGACGGAATTGATAACCATGTGAACGTGCATATTCTGACTGCCATTGTGACCATCCGGATGAACTGCCACCACTGCCTGATGCCCCGGTGCGAATACCGAAAGCCATTGCTTGCCAAATTCCAACGCCTGCTCCATGGTAATGGGATCATTTGGCTCAAAGCTGATGATATAATGATGTGCCTTTACATCCTTTATAGAATTGTTCTTACCATACAGACGGTTTACCTCTATACATTCCGCACCAAAACTATCCACATCGCAGTTTACCCCTGCAATCAGATAATTTTCCCGCTCCTGTATTCTGCCCTTTTCGTCTAAAACTGGCTTGTTGGTATATTCATCAAACTGACAGGTAAGATACTCCACCGCCGAGGAATAGAATCTGTTCTTTACTGAAATATGCTTTAATATCGCCATTATTCTTCGCCCTCCTTTTTCGTCTTACGCCTGCACTTCTTCCCACAGGCAACATCTTCCAATGCCGGAAGTATTTTAAATTTCAAATTAAGCAGCTCCCTTATGGCTTCCTTCAGTTCATAATAAATGCTGTAAAAATCTCCGCCACCATTTAAGTGCTTTGCTATCTGGTTTAGGTTAGAACCAATCTTGCCAAGCTGCATGGAATACTCCTTCAGCAGACTGGTATCTCCATAGCAGGGAAGCTTTCTTCCCAATGCACACCGTCTGATATATTCTGATGTGCTAAGCCCGGTCTTTCTCGCCTTTGCTTCAATCTGTTCCTTATCCTCTGCCGATATACGCATGGACATCAGAACCATATTCTCTTTCTTTTTATCTGTGTTTCTCATAACTTCCTCCAATCCGATACGCAAAGAAGCAGGTAAATAAATACCTGCTCCCTCATACCCACAAAATATAAATTGTTAATTGCTACTCCAATAGAACTATTACACTGCCGGATACGGCAGATGGTTTTCGCCGTCGCTTTCGCTCCTCCCTCCGGTCTACGCTCACTCCCCTAAGGTCGTTCACGAATACACTCGCTTCGCTCGTGAACCTCACGTCTAGACGTTCGGTGCCGCGGTGGTCGCCAAATGAGAATGCAAGCATTCTCGCTTGGCTCGTCACTCGCGCATATTTCCTCCTGAAATTTCTAGCGGCTCGTTATAATTTGCTCGCCGATTATATAGAACTCTGTCATACACCCGTCTTACAAAAAATCCACTAATCACATTCCCCATAAGAAATCCTGCGTAAGCCCTCGCATCATTTTCCATAAGACATCCTTTTTCCGCTAATGCATGCCGACCTTGGTCGGCATGGGCTCCGGATACGTCGCATAAGGTAGAGCAAGTTCCGCCCTGTATATACACGGGCGGGAACTTGTTGGGGATTTGACATCCCCAAGCCCCAGCTTCTACCGCCTTATGGTCAAAAAATAAAGCCTGCAAGCAGACTTTATTTTTTGCCAAAGGCTTGGCTGGCTTCGTAAGAATTTCGTATCACAGCTTTTCACATAGAAAAAGAACTGTCTTACAGATAAGGTCATTTCCTCATACAAGACACCTTTTTGTAAGACAGTCCGTCATACTGTGATATTTCATTTTCTTACTCATCATCCATATCAAACAAACTTCCAAGCATATTTTTTGTGGCACTATCCATAGCTTTGGAAGTGTCTGCGGCAAGCTCATTATCGGGAACTGTTGGCTCCGGCACATTAGCTGCTACAGCAGATGACATTGCATCCGACATTGCATTCGACACAGCAACCGTCATACCATTAGGAACTACACCAGACATCTGCATAGGAGCCATAGGAACAACTCCCATATTCATCTGCTGAGCCATTGCTCCCAGAACTCCAGCAAACATATTGTTAGCCACACTCTGTGAGGACTCCTGCACCACCTTGGTAAATTCCTCTGCCATGCTTTTGATTGCCTGCTCCATCCATTCTGTAATTTCCTTTTCCCGAATGCCCCTTTGCTCACTTTCCATAGCCGAAAGCAATGCCTGCTTGATAAGCTCTGTCTGATTCAGATATCCCGGCTGGCTGGATTTTGCCTCCAGCCACGCAAGGATTTTTCTGTCACTTTCACATTTCGGATTCAACCGAAAAGATATTGCATTTCCCATAAGAGCCTCCTATCCCAGATTTTCTGCAAGATAATGGTAGCCGATGGCATTGGCTTTCACATCCGTTACATACTGGATGTTTCTGCCCTGCGCTCTGCCAAAACGCTTCATCACACAGGCGCCACCGCCCACATACACAATATTCTCATGCATTAAATCCACCTTAATCTCCCGAAGCTTCGCTTCCACCTCGTCTGCATACTGCTGTAAGCCCTTTTCGATAAAAGGGACAAAATCAGCATTTACATGGGACTGCTTTCCACGGATAACATCAACAATGTCATCCTCGGGAATTTCACACTTTAACTTGGGAAGGGCATCCTTTTTGATACGCTCAATAGTGGTAATCAGTCCAAGCTCATAAGTAAAGGCATCCTTATCCATAGGGATTCTGTCACGGACGCTTAATATATCCAAGGTCCATGAACCCAAGTCCACACATCTGAGTCTGTCCATATCTCCCATACGGTTAGCAATGGCAGCATAGCACTGGGCATAAATCTTTACCTTATCCATGAAGAAAGAATAATGCACTCCCTCAAAGGTAAAGGAAATCCGCTCCTTATGCCACAGATAATCACGGAACTCCTTACGCTCTGCACCAAACAAGGTAAGAGGTACACCTGCATATAATTCCACATGGGAAGCCGCAGTCTTACCCTGATACTGCAATTCCTTGGCAATCCCTGCAAGGGTCAACAGAAAATAATTCTCATTCTCTGTCTTGGTTGCCTGCTTTCCAAGTCTACCCTGTCCTACGATATACTTTTTCCCTTTATAATCCAAAAGTCCGTTCTTGGTAAGAGGTTCATAATCCACCGGAACCACGGATGTCTCCATAAAGATATGCTCGCCCTTAATGGAACTCCAGCCGTGATCCAGTGCAATTTTAACAGGTGGCATAGTTGTTTCAGTCATAAATAAATTTTCTCTCATAAAATCCTCTCTTTCTCCGGCATAATAACCAGTCTGCATATTATTTTTGTTCTGTGTTTCAGTCTGACCTGCATTAGTGATACTTGTAAACAATCTCTCCATAAATAACCTCCTCCGCAAGTTGCTTTGCCTGCTCTCTTAATTTCCACATCTCCATAAAGGAATGCGCACTCTCTGGCTTATGCTTTGCCAGATACTTCCCTACAATCCTATCCAGCATCTCATAAGCCTCCTCATTAACTTCCTTTGCCCTAATATGAAGCTGCCCCATTCTGACATGGTGACGATACCTGTCAGGGTGATTTTCTTTCATATAAGTAATCCACAGATGACCGTATTTCCCGATATCAGCGGTTGTTACAACCGAAGCCATATCAGATTTCGTATCAACATCATCCATACCGATATTCGGATATAAAATACCATCCACTGACCTGTAAGTACCGCCCATTGCTTCATATAAAGATAATTCTCTACTCATTGTCTAGACCTCCTATCTTGCTCTGCCCCGGCTACTACCAAGGCTTTGCGCTTTTTCAAGTTCCTGCTTTTCATACCACTCCTTCACAAGACGCTCAATCAAATCCGTCTTTTGCTTCGGTGTATAATCTTCCGGAAAATACTTTGCCAAAGTATCTGCACGAAGCTTAATCTGTTCCCTCTGGTTTGGTTTTTCCTGCTCTAATATGAGAAACATCCCATCCATATCCAGTTCTCCCGACTGGCTCATACGCTTCATCCGGTTCGCCTGCGACAATGACGGAGTACACTGCTCCATATCCATAACCTCATAAAGCTCATACTGCTGCTCCTCTGTCAGATAGGAAAGCTCTACAGCTATGGTAAAAGCTATCTTTCCTTCATCTACCATATCAAGAAGCTTGGGAATAAGATTGGTAAGACGGATGTAACGTGATATCTGCCTTTGGCTTTCCCCAGTCTGCATTGCTAATGCTTGATTACTTCTAATGATTGCATCCTCAACACTTTTATCTTGTAGTAACATCCATCTTCCATCGGCATCATGTCCGCTTGTCAATGAATGCGTTTGTAGCGTCGGATTCTCCAACTTCGTTCCAACTTGGTCTGAAGTTAACTTTTCGCCAACTTGGCAAAAAGTTAAATCTGTTCTCGCTCCCTGCCTCTTCATCGCCTCCAGCTTCATCTTATAAGCAAATGCTTTCTCGCTGGGTTTCAGATGTTCTCTTTGCAGATTGCTATCCACCATAGCAATCACAGCCTGATTATCATCCAAATCTCGAATCACTACAGGCATCACATCAATCCCTGCCCATTTACAAGCAGCCTTTCTTCTATGACCTGCAATCAATTCATAACCGCCACCAGCCTTTGGTCTTGCCAGAGCCGGAACAATCACACCTTCTTTTTCAATACTCTGCATTAGTTCAAACAATGCCATATCGTTTTCTACCTTAAAGGGATGCCCCTCAAAGTCCTGTAATTCCGCTATTGGAACTATTTTGATATCTGTTTCCACCACAGCACTCTGCTCCTGTTGTGGAAAAGAACACAATTCTTCTTTTTTCTTCATAAAATCAATTACCTCCGTTAAAATCACTCTTTGCCAGATACCATCTGACAAAAAAGAAAGAGCCGCTTACTTTCAAAATTACTTGAAAATAAGCGGCTCAGACCACTTTGTTACTTTATTGAATTGTTAGTTATTTTTGATGAAATATGAACAACAGATTTTTGTGTTTCCGAACTACACCCTCACAACCACTTGGACGTTTACTCCGTTGGAAATTGCCTTTTTCTTCTCTTTTCGGTCACTTTGGGAGAAGAGTATATGTCGCTCAAAGTGCCTAAATTCAAGGAGTTTCAGGTATTTTTCCTTTGGAGCAGTGTTACGCACTCCACATGCCCTCCTTGGCAAAATTGATCCACAACCGCAACCTTCTCGACCTGATACCCAAGCTCGCCCATGCGCTTCACATCTCTGGCAAGCGTGGCCGGATCACAGCTCACATAGACCATCCGCTTTGGCTGCATATCTGCGATTGTCTGTAATAACGTCTCATCGCAGCCCTTGCGTGGTGGATCAACGACGATCACATCCGCATATACACCGTGTTCCTTGTATTCAGCTGGAAGCACTTCTTCTGCCTTGCCGACGAAGAACTGCACATTTTCGATACCGTTGATCTGCGCATTTACCTTCGCATCGACGATTGCCTGTGGGACGATTTCCACACCATACACCTTCGCTGCCTTTTTGCTCAAGAACAGCGAAATGGTTCCAATACCGCAGTACAGATCCCAGACCGTTTCCCCGCCCTGCAGATCGGCATATTCCAAGGCTTTGTCATACAGTTTCTTTGTCTGCACCGGGTTTACCTGATAGAACGACAATGGTGATATCTGATATTTCACATCGCCGATATAATCCGTGATATAATCCTGTCCCCATAAGGTCTTGCATGTATCTCCCAGAATCCGGTTTGTCTTTTCCTGATTAATATTGATACTGATGCTCGTCATTCCATTGATCTGGCACAGCCGCTCTACCAGCACGTCCGCATGTGGGAGCTTCGTGCCATTAATGATCAGGCATAACATGATCTCGCCGGTTGTAAACCCAACTCTTGTCAGGATATGCCGCACCAGTCCGGTATGCGTCTTCTCGTCATAAGTTGAAATATTATAATCCTGCAGAAAATCCCGCACACACTGGATAATCGTATCATTGCCCTCCGCCTGAATATCGCAATGCGGTGTGTCGATAATCGTATGGGTTCTGCCTGCATAAAATCCTGTTACAACCTTTCCGTCCTTGTCCCGTCCAACCGGAAACTGCGCTTTGTTGCGGTAATTCCACGGATTTTCCATGCCAATGATTGGCTCCATCAGATCTTCCGGATGCTCGATTCCGCCGATACGCGAAAGACAGTTCTTGACTTTGTTCCATTTATAATCAAGCTGTTTTTCGTAACTGACATGCTGCAAGGTACATCCTCCGCACGGTCTTGCCACTGGACATTTCGGTTCTACACGATATGGTGACGGCTTAATTACTTCCACTAATCGTGCATACACATACTGCTTTTTGACCTTCGTGATTGCGGCACGGATCGTATCGCCCATCACCGCATCCTTCACAAATACTGCGATGCTTCTGCCGTCTTCAGTCGCTACATGTCCGATTCCTTCGCCGTCCGTTCCCATGTCCTCTATCATTAATTCTATGCTGTCATTTTTTTTCATTTTATACCTCATTTTTACCGAAACATATTTATAAATTCAATTAAAGCTAGTATACTATATTTGTAAACCGAATGAAAGAAACGAACATAAAAATATACAGATTATAGTAATTTGTGTAGATATAGATTATATTCCATTTCAGTAATATAAATATGTTTGATGTTTAGAAGTTCTTGATGTTCTGTAAATTATCAGCAATGTTTGAACACGATGTTCAAACAAGCCGCCACTGAGCCATGGATGGCGAATTGGCGGCGGTTGCGTACGGTTACATCTATATAAATATCAGAACATCTTAGAACTTCTTAACTTCAATACATCTTATATTCTGAAATGGAATACATCTATCTACACAAATTCCAATAAATCACCGCAAAGGAGGGTTCCCCATGTTCCAGTCCATTGAATACAAACACCCGAAATTCTATCAGGTATTCCGGATCTTCATCGTTATCCTCGCGTCCATCATCTTCGCATGGAACCTGTGCTGTTTCGCACGTCCTGCGGGATTATTTCCGGGCGGTTTCTCCGGATTATCTCTGCTTCTGCAGGAGATCTTCCAGAAATTCCTGCACATTCATGTTCCATATACACTGCTAAATGTCCTGTTAAATATCATCCCGGTCTACATCGGGTTCAAATTCATCGGACGGAAATTCACACTCTACTCGATTCTCACGATCATCCTGTCGAGTATTTTCGTCGACATCCTGCCTGCCTATGTATTTACGCAGGACGCCATGCTGAACAGTGTGTTCGGCGGTCTGATCAACGGATTCGCCATCAGCCTGTGCTTAAATGTTGGCACAACAACCGGCGGTACAGACTTCATCAGCATCTATCTGTCCCAGCGCAAAGGAATTGATGCCTGGAACTATATATTATTCGGAAATGTCATGTTGCTGATTCTGGCCGGTTACCTCTTCGGCTGGTCGATTGCGCTTTATTCGATTATCTTCCAGTTCTGCAGCACACAGGCGATTCAGATTCTTTATAAACGATACAAAAAAGAAACATTATTTATCATCTCGGATTACTCCGAACAGATCTATAAAGCAATACGGGAAACAACCAACCACGACGCCACGCTGTTTCAGGGCATCGGCTGTTATGAAGAAAAAGAGAAAACTTTGATCTATTCTGTCATCAACACAGAAGCAAAACGCCAGCTCATTCCTCTGATTCGTTCGATTGATCCACATGCGTTTATCAATATCGTCAAAACTGAAGAACTCGCTGGCAGATTTCATGATATACCAAATGATTAGTTTATCTTTGCAACAATTTCATCCAATATCGCATTTGCGACATCTTCTTTACTCATCAGAGGGAGTTCTTTTTCTCCCTCTTTTGTTATGAGTGTCATAATATTCGTATCGACGCCGAATCCGGCACCCTCTACCTTCAGGTTGTTCGCAGCAACCATGTCAATATGCTTCTTCTCTAACTTCTTCTTTGAATTTTCTACCATATGCTCTGTCTCCATAGAAAATCCGCAGATAAACTGTCTGTCCTTCTTATGCTCGCCAAGATATGCCAGAATATCCTTTGTTCTTGTAAGTGGAATAGCCATGCTGCCATCCTGCTTTTTGATTTTTTCATCGCTGACATTTTCCGGGCGGTAATCGGCAACCGCCGCTGCCTTGATGATGATATCCATATCCGCGCTCCGGCTTGTCACTGCCTCATACATATCCTCTGCTGTAACAACCTTCACCATATCGACAAACAATGGATCTTCCAGATTCGTCGGTCCAGCCACAAGTGTAACCTTGGCGCCACGGAATGCCGCCATACGTGCCAATGCATACCCCATCTTGCCGGTCGAATGATTCGTGATATAACGGACCGGATCGATGGATTCCTGTGTGGCACCGGCTGTCACAAGCACTTTCTTGCCTGCAAGGTCTTTGTCCATTGCGCAGGCACGGATAATATAATCCACAAGCACATGCTCCGGCGGAAGCTTTCCTTTGCCGATATCCCGGCATGCCAGATATCCTTCGTCAGCCTCGATGATCTCATATCCATAAGAGGCAAGCCTCTTCATGTTATCCTGCACAATCGGATTCTCGTACATATGTACATTCATGGATGGGGCAAGCATAACCGGACAGGTTGCAGGAAGCACACAGGTTGTGAGCATATCGTCTGCAATTCCATTTGCAATCTTGCCAACTACATCTGCACTTGCAGGGGCGATCAGGATTGCATCCGCCTGCGTGCCGAGCGCGATATGCGGTACATGCAGTTCCATGCAACGGTCAAATGTATCTGTATAACAGTGATTTCCTGTCAGTACTTCAAATGTTTCCGGTGTAATAAAATGTGTCGCATTCTCTGTCATCACAACATGGATGTCTGCATGCAGCTTGGAAAGCATGCTTGCAACATTCGCCATCTTGTAGGCTGCGATACCACCACTCACACCAAGTACGATCTTCTTTCCTGTAAGCATAATGTTCCTCCTAGTCCAAGGTATATTTTCTCCAGCAAATATGAAGCCAAACTGTATATATACATATATTTCAATATTGATTCATATTCATATACGATATGTTTGAGAGTTAGAAGTTCTTAATGATCTGTAATTATACCAGCCATGTTTGAACACGATGTTCAAACAAGCCACCACTGAGCCATGGATGGCGAATTGGTGGCGGTGGCGCATATTTATCATATGTTCATCAGAACATTTAGAACTTCTTACTCTCAATACATTGTATATGAAGTGAATCATGTTGAAATATATGTTGTTAATTACAGTTGGCTTCACATTTGTTCTACATATCCTCTAGTCTACCATGTTTCTCGTAATTTGTCAGTCTCGAAATCTTATTCTCCTCATCCACAAATACAACCTTCGGCTTATGTGTCTGTACCTCTTCCGGCGTCATATCTGCATAACACATAATGATGATCTTATCTCCGACACACACCTGTCTTGCGGCAGCACCGTTTAAGCAGATCATGCCGCTCTCACGCTCACCGGCGATCACATACGTCTCGAAGCGGTTTCCATTTTCGATATCGACGATCTGCACCTTCTCATATTCGAAGATGCCAGCCGCCTCCATCAGTGCCTCATCGATCGTGATGCTGCCGACGTACTGCAGTTCCGCCTGCTTTACCGTTGCGCGATGTATTTTACTTTTCAGCATATTGACTGTCATACATGTATCTCCTTTTTTATCTAACTCTTAAACTGTATAGTGGAAATTATCAATAAGTCTTGCTTCGCCGCCGATATTGACTGCGATTGCACACAGGATGTCACCCTTCAATGTGTCGATGCTCTGCATGGTCATACCATCTACGATCTCCACATAATCGATCGTTGCAAGCGGCATTGTGTTGATCAGGTCGGTCATAGCCTTCTTGATCTTCGCTGCGTCACGCTCGCCATCTTCTACCATCTTCTTACCAAGGAAGATGGCCTTGGACAGGATCACTGCCTGCTTTCTGGACTCCGGGGAAAGGTATGTATTTCTGGAGCTCTTTGCAAGTCCGTCTGCTTCTCGGATGATCGGGCATCCAACGATTTCGATATCCATGTTCAGATCGGTAACCATACGCTTGATTACAGCGAGCTGCTGTGCATCCTTCTCACCGAAATATGCCTTATCCGGCTGTACGATATTGAACAGCTTATTCACTACCGTACATACACCACGAAAATGAACCGGGCGGGACAATCCACACAGTGCATTGGTAAGTCCGTTCATATCAACGAAAGAACAGAAACCATCCTTATACATTTCCTCCGGTTCCGGATGGAATATCAGACTTGCGCCGGCTGCCTCGCACAGCTTTGCATCTGCCTCTAAATCTCTTGGGTAGCTTGCCAGATCCTCAGTCGGTCCAAACTGCATTGGATTAACAAATACGCTGACTACAACCGCATCATTTTCTGCAACTGCCTTGTCGATCAGGCTCTTATGTCCCTCATGCAGATATCCCATTGTCGGCACCAGACCAACCTGCTTGCCCTCCTTTTTCCATGCTTTGACTCTATCCCGAACTTCCTTCACTGTTGTTACGATTTCCATGTTATTTCTTCCTTTCAATATTCAAAGTTTTATTGTAAAGCAACGAAAACATAATAGGTGTATATGGAGTTGTACATAATTCAAATTTTAGCGCAGACCGTTGAAGCACGCTGGTACTTAACAAGTGACAACCTGTTGTCACGAGTTTAGTACCACTGCGTGCTGAACCGAGCGAGAGCGCGTCTGCGTGGAATTTGAAATTATGTACAACTCTTTTAGAACACGTAAATGTTTTCGCACCTTAGTACAATTTCTCGATTACATCATCTGCGATTGCATAAGTATGCTCTGCGGAAGGATATGTGCCTTCCTTTACTTCCTTGATATACTGCTCGAATCCCTGCTTCATCATCGCGCCGGTCTCTGCAAACCGCTTTACAAACTTCGGTGTGAAATCACTGAACATGCCAAGCATATCTGCATATACAAGCACCTGTCCGTCGCAGCCATTTCCGGCACCGATACCGATGGTCGGAATATCTAACTTCTCTGTCACAAGCGTAGCCAGCTTCTCCGGTACACATTCGAGTACCACTGCAAATGCACCCGCATCCTGTACAACCAGCGCATCGTCAATCAGCTTCTGTGCAGCCGCTTCCGTCTTTCCCTGTACTTTGAATCCACCAAATGCATTGATAGACTGTGGGGTAAGTCCGATATGTGCACACACCGGGATACCTGCCTGTGTGATTGCTTTAATCTGTGGTGCTACTTCCACACCACCCTCTAATTTCACTGCATTGGCACGACCTTCCTTCATCAGACGTCCCGCATTTACAACCGCATCATAGACCGATGTCTGATAAGACATAAACGGCATATCAATCACGACCAAAGCTTCCTTCGCACCACGTGCAACTGCGGCGCCATGATGAATCATATCTTCCATTGTTACGGAAACTGTGTCCTCATATCCAAGCACGACATTTCCGAGAGAATCGCCGACCAGAATCGAATCCACACCTGCCTCGTCCATCAGCTTGGCTGTCGAATAATCATATGCTGTCAACATCGTAAGCTTCTCGCCGGAAGCCTTTGCCTTTGCAAAAGTAGTTACTGTTTTTTTCATGGTTTACTCCTTCATATCCAATATAGTTTGAATTGCCTGACTGTCCGCATTGCACAATTGCTTCGAAAGCAGCCGGTACACCTCGCGCGCATCACCGTCAAGTGCCTGCAGATGTTTCTCCACCGTTGCCACATCGCCGCGGCTGACCGGTCCCGTCAATGCTTTCTCGCAGCCAAAGCGTTCCATATTCTCTGCATTATTTGCAAAGAGCGGCATCAGTGCGTGCTCTGCCTCCTCCGGTGTAAATCCGCACTCCGAAAGAAGGGTTGTCCCCATCTTATATAGTCCGATCACCAGATTACTTGCAAATACTGCCGATGCATGATATTTCGCCTTTTGGTCTGCGGAAATCTGCCGGATCGTATGTCCCATTTTCTCAAACAGACATATGAGTTCCTGCGTCTTCGTTCCTTCGCCTTCAATCGTCATGTAACAGTCTTGGAAATGTATGTAGGAATCCGTCTTCGAATTCACTGCATAAATAGGATGTATTGAATACCCGCTTACGCGACTACCCATACCAGAAAATATACGTGAGGAAAGAGCCCCACTTGTATGAATCATCGTTTTTCCATCCAGACACACCGAACTAGCTGCAATCTCTTCTGCCACGTTCGCGATTTGTCCGTCCGGAACCGTTAAAAATATAGTATCACACGCCTGAACCAATGTCTCCATGTCTTCATAGTATTTCGTACCAGTAAATCTCGCTGCCTCTCTCGCACTCTCCGGATTCCGACTATAGAAGCCCTCCACACAGAGCATCTCTGCATGTGACTTTGCGAAATCGGATAAATGTCTGCCGAGCGTAAAGCCCATTCTGCCAGCTCCAATCAATCCAATCTTCATACCATCACCTCTTCCTTCTGACCAAAGGGGTGTGCACCATATTCATTTCCCAGTATAGTTTCTTTCGAATACCATCCATTTCGCAATATAACATTTCAATTATCATTTGTAAATATATTTTTGGAGGATAATTGTATAGAATTTGATACAATCATATATATGGAAAAAAATGCATAAAAAAGACATCCTGCAAGATTTCTCTCACAGAATGTCTCTGATTTTTATATAGAGATTTTCCGATTACTCCACACTGTAGTTTGGTGCTTCCTTTGTAATCTGGATATCATGTGGATGGCTCTCCTTCAGAGAAGCAGCTGAAATCTCAACGAACTCTGCCTTCTCATGAAGCTCCTCGATTGTCTTCGCACCACAGTAACCCATACCTGCACGAAGTCCACCGATCAACTGGAATACAGTATCTTCAACGGTACCCTTGTATGCCACACGGCCTTCGACACCTTCCGGCACAAGCTTCTTTGCATTTGCCTGGAAGTAACGGTCTTTACTACCATTCTCCATCGCTGCGATACTACCCATACCACGGTATACCTTGTATTTTCTTCCCTGATACAGCTCGAAATCTCCAGGGCTCTCATCCGTACCCGCGAAGAGGCTACCCATCATACATACATTCGCGCCGGCTGCAAGTGCCTTTGTGATATCGCCGGAATACTTGATACCGCCATCTGCGATAACTGGGATTCCTGCTGCATGTGCTGCCTCATATGCCTGCATGATTGCTGTAATCTGTGGAACACCGATACCGGCTACGATACGCGTTGTACAGATAGAACCAGGTCCGATACCGATCTTTACGGCATCCACGCCTGCATCAATCATAGCCTGTGTACCGGACTTTGTAGCTACGTTACCAGCGATAACATCAAGATCCGGATACTTCTCCTTGATCATAGCAAATGTCTTAAGAACGTTCTCAGAATGTCCATGTGCTGTATCGATAACGATTGCATCTACCTTGGACTTTACAAGCTCGTCTACTCTGTCGCAGATATCCGGTGTAACACCAACGGCTGCGGCACAGAGAAGTCTGCCCTGTGCATCCTTGGCTGCATTTGGATACTTGATCTGCTTCTCGATATCCTTGATTGTAATAAGTCCCTTCAACATCATGTTATCATCTACGATAGGAAGCTTCTCTTTTCTGGCTTTTCCGAGAATTGCCTTTGCCTCCTCGAGTGTGATACCCTCTTTTGCTGTAATGAGATTCTCAGATGTCATGGACTCCTTGATCTTCTTTGAGTAATCTGTCTCGAACTTCAAGTCACGGTTCGTGATAATACCTACCAATTTGCCGTTTTCTGTAATCGGCACACCGGAAATGCGGAACTTCGCCATCAGCTTATCTGCATCATCAAGTGTATGCTCCGGTGAAAGAGAAAATGGATCAGAGATAACTCCGTTCTCTGAACGTTTTACTTTATCAACTTCCTCTGCCTGCTGCTGAATCGACATGTTTTTATGAATAACTCCGATTCCACCCTGTCTGGCCATGGCGATTGCCATTCTGTGCTCTGTGACAGTGTCCATACCGGCACTCATAAGAGGAATATTCAACCTGATTTTCTTTGTGAGCTGTGTTGATAGAACAACGTCATTTGGAATAACACTTGAAAACTGTGGTACTAATAAAACATCATCAAATGTGATTCCCTTACCAATAATCTTACCCATTTGTCTTTTTCCTTTCCTTTCTTTAGTCTGATTATATTAGGTAATTCGAACCGATGAAGGTTCAGGTATTACTTATCCTCGTAAACGCAGATGTAAAGTCCGATGTATTCTTCCCCGCCATACATCAAAGGTACTTTAATTCCATCTATATCCGACTTCAACTGTAAGTCATTGCCATATACAGCAAGCGGCGGCGTAATATCGATGATAATTCCAAGTGTGGAAAAAATCGTTGCCGTATTCCCCATAATCATATTCCCCAGTTCATTTAATGCGGAGGATGCCATCTCATCCAACTCATTCACTGGCATTCCGAACATCATACGGGATGCAATATCCTTTGCATTGTTCTCCCGGATTGCCAGAATTACCTGACCTTTCATTTCTCCCACTACGCCGACCTGAATTGCATAATATTTGTCATGTAAATGAAAATCTGTCATCTCAGGCTTGCCAACTGTCAACTTCACCTGAGTAACACTTTCTACAATAGAAATACTCGACTGCAAAAAAGGGTTAATGTGCTTTACATCAATTGCAGGTACCATGTGCCCTCTCCTTAGTATTAATTTGAAATAGGTTAACGATAATTATAGCATACCTCTATCGAGTATTCAAACACTAAATCCAAATTGTTGTTAATTTTGTCATTAAATCCGTGTATCTGTCCCTCAATGAAATGTATAGTCCGAAGATGAGCTTAAAACATGTCCCGAGTCATCCACCTGTTTGACTGTGATTAAGGCTCCATCGCTTAATGTCTGATCCTGTACCATCAATGTATTTCGATCAACATAGACCGTTTCTAATTGATCCTCGCCATCATACACCTTGGAATATTCATTGAAGTTTCTTCCCCGTACCACGGCATGATCGCCCTCGTTGGAAACCCGGCTGATTCCAATCTCCTCCAGTCCCATAATCATCGGTTTTTCCCCAACTTCCGGAACCGGCGACTGACCATCATAGACATAATCATCTCCAAACAGCATATCATATGCCAGCAATGTCACCGCATGGTCAAGTTCTTCTTCGTTATCCTGATACAAGCAGTGTGCCCGCTGCACATATCCCATATTCAGATTCAATGCTTTAAATATCTTCGTTGATATATCACTTGCACGAATATCTTCATCCGGAATGTCCAGATTCATGTTATTGACCAGAATATATTCTGTCTGGAACTGGCTATGTGGAAGCTGATCATCGTCAAATGTGATCGTTGGCAGATGATCGCCATACAGCAACAACACATACTCCTCGCCAGTGTTATCCAGAGCCGTGATCAGATCATGGATCATCTGATCCATCTCATGTAACTGGTTGACATAATAAGTAAGCTGATTTTCCTTCACCGGATCCTGTGGATAGCTGACCTTGATTTTCTCATCACAGGCACCTAACTCCTCCGGATATTTGCCATGTCCCTGTACGCTGATTGTGAATACAAAATCCGAACCCTCTGTGCTTCGCAGACAGTTCTTGATGTTATCCACCAGCACTTGATCCTTCGCCCATCCGGTTGAAGTTTTCTGTACATTATACATATATTCCAGTGAGATAAACCGCTCAAATCCCATCTCATTGTAGACATCCTTCCGGTCATAGAAGGATGACTTATTATTATGCATCGCGAAGGTATGATACCCTTCCTTCTCCAGCAGACTGCACATGCCCTCCACCGGCACTTTATTGACCGTTGTCTTATATGGATACTCGCCGGCTCCAAAATATGCGGAGCGGATTCCCGTCAGCACCTCAAATTCGGAATTTGCAGTGCCGGCACCAAGCGCTGGCATCGTGAAATATCCGGATGGGAATTTTTCTTTCAGTTTCGTGAAATTCGGAATCGGATTTTCTGAGAGCGTCAATCCCTCTACCACATTCGGATCGAAGAAGGATTCTAACTGTACACAGACAATATTCGGTGTTTTTTTCTTTGATTCATCCGCATCGAATTCTTCGCTGTTTAATTCATTTTTCAAATGAAGCATCGTCGATTCATCATAATCATCCGGCTTCGAAATACCATTGTCAATAATACTGTTCGTAAAACAATACGCAAACCCATAATCCTGATATGCCATACCGAGATTTGCAAAATCATCCGAGATAATGTTATGGCTCACGTTAAAGTTCGTAAAGAACATAATGCCAATCCACATAACAATACAGACAACCATCGTCCGCATGACATGCTTTTTCCCCTCAAACTTCGGAGATTTCCGGAACAGGATTACGATTCCGGCGATCACCGCCACCGCTGCCACGACCAGAAGCACCTGCTGTACCTTGGAGAAATATACGTCCAGCATGGATATCACATCCTTCACCATCAGAAGGTCAATCGCTGCAAATGGTGTGATACGATAGCCAAGTACCACAAAGTTTGCAAAACCGCAGATCAGCCAGACAATACTGATCAGCACGATACCGAATACCCGCTTTCTTAAGAACAGCGCAAACAATAAGGTAAAGAATATGATGGAGGTATTATACAAAAATACGATTGGCGAAGATACCATAAACTTCACACCAAGTACCAGCGACCGCCTGCCCAATATCTCCATAAGAAGCTCCAGGCCAAATGCAATCAGAAAACACCGTGCGATCCATGTCTGAATCGAATATTTCAAAAAATGCTTTACCTTTGACCAGAACGATGAATTTGCATCCACTTTCTCAGGTACTTCTTTTTCTTCATTCTTGACAATCTCTTCAGACCCGGTTTTCGTTTCTCCATTTTTTACGATTTCTTCAGACCCGATTTTCGTTTCTTCTTTTGTTTCTTCCTGATCCTTTATTATCTTCTCAGACATTTTACCGCCCCTTCAATAATAATCTTTATAATGATACTCAATTATAGGAGAAATGCCTGTATAAAGCAAGCTACAATTTTAAAATTTTTTTCAAAAAATTGTTGACACATATAGAACTACTATGCTAATATATAACACGTCGTCGGTACGAAGTACAAAACGACAAA
>ULQK01060826.1_pt1 | contig 34757 bp, 46 predicted proteins | sample 1954371 | NCBI WGS metagenome assembly ULQK01 (sample SAMEA4835652, study PRJEB28245) | human gut metagenome | biome: gut microbiome; material: fecal sample | place: Denmark | collected 2008 | reverse complement strand
GCCTGGAGTATAACACGATTCAGAAGCCGAGTGCGAATGATATTGTTTCTGCGACTCTCCGGGTAGCGCGGGAAAAGGTCGGGAAACTTCCTGTTGCACAGAAAGAAGCGCCCTTTTCTTTCTGGCGTGACCCTGACAAGAACCCCCCGAAAGTCGAAGAAGATGTGCTAATTCTGTTCGAAACAGCCTGCGGCGGATATGGGATTACGACGGCCCACTACGAAGACGGCACAGTTTTGTCAGAAAAGAGCGCTTTCCACTGGGAAGAAATTTTCGAGTGGGGAACCTACGACGAAGAAAGTGATGATTACTTTATTCCTAAAGGCTGGTGGGAATATCGTTATTTCAACCCGGAGGACGTTTACAATAACCGTGTGGACTCTCCTGTGGTTGGGTGGATGCCCCTGCCGCCAAAGGAGGTAGCGAAAAACGAGAACACTTAACGCAGACCAGCTGAAGGCCGTGCTGAGCATGGAAGGTTCACTGGGACATATTCACACACTGGCAGATGTCGAAAACACGATTGATTATTTTGCTAAAGAAGAACCTGAAGCCGCAGGCGGTGTAGAAAAGTTCAGCATTTTCGATACCTCGTGGGCAAGGAAAATTCAGGCGGCGTTTCCGCAGGCGTTCGTGAATATGCAAAATGAACTCATTTTCAGTCTGAGAACCGATTCCAGCTTCAGTCTGAAAGATGTGACCGACGAAACCCAGCTGAAGGCAAAAATTCTGGAGTGGCTTACGCGGACTGCAGTTAAGGCAGTTTCGCCCAAGGAAAGAAAACTTCATTTTGAGGGTATCAACAAGCTGCTGGGTACGAATTTTACGTTGGAGGAAATGACGGACATCTATACATATCTTGGAAATGGAATCAAGCACGACCTCTGTGTGAAGTTCGTGGAAAGCGGCTATGATATGACGATTATTCAAAAAGAAGGGTGAGCAAATGGATAAGCAAAAAATCAAGAGTGTGCCAAAGTTGACGACCGACAATCCCGTGGACAACTTTCAGACGGCCCTCAACTTTACTGACGTCAGCGAGGACGGCTGGGTGTGGCTGCGGCAGCCCGAAATGGCTCTGACCGAGTATATGCGGCAGCTCGTCAAGGGCCACGGCAGCAGCATCGACCTGGGCTGCAACGATATGGAGTTCTCCGAAAGCCTGACCGACCACCTCTTCGACGACCCGAAGCAGAGCATCGATGGCCTGATCGCGGAGCACTACACAATCTTGTGGGCCTATGCGACCCTGCGGGAAAAGCTCAAATGGTACGAGGATGCAGGCATCCCGACCGTTCCTGATTATGGCCTGAATACCATCCGGCGGGCGATCAATCGGTACGGCACCGCCCCTCAGCTCCAGATGGCGATCAAGGAAATGTCGGAGCTCACGAAGGCAATCTGCAATCTCCAGCGGGCCGTGACCTTCAACTACCGCAACGGTGCGAAGATCAAGGCCGCCAACGAGAGCGTCAGGGAAGAAATCGCGGACGTTTACATCATGCTGGCGCAGCTCGTTGAGATTGTCGGCAAGCCGGAAGAGGTACAGCAGATCGTGCTCGAAAAGCTCGAACAGCTCAAAGGTGACCTGGACGGCGGGGAGGCACACAGTGAGTAAAGCTGTTTTACTGAGCGTCCGTCCAAACTGGTGCAAGCTGATTTGGGCCGGCATGAAAACGGTTGAAGTGCGCAAGACCCGCCCAAAGCTCGAAACGCCGTTTAAGGTGTACATTTACTGTTCCGGCAATAGCGGATGGCTAATGAGGTCGCCAAAGGGCTTGCGAAAGATGGATAGAAGAGTAATTGGTGAGTTTGTCTGCGATGAGGTTTACAAGGTCGATAGAGATAGCGTGGGGTTCAATTTTACAGCTCCAAGTCTGGATTTGCCGATTTACACCATGCCAGAAAATAACGATGAGCACCGAAACGTCCAGCAAGAGGAACTTACTACTTGCCTGACCGATGAGCAACTCTCTAAATATCTTGGAATACACCCCGGCTGGGGGTGGCACATTTCCAACTTGAAGATTTATGACCGACCACTTGACCTTCGAGAACTCACTGGTTTGCAGGAGACGCGGTTTGGTATGCGGCCTGTGGAAATTACGAGCCCTCCCCAGAGCTGGCGCTATGTGGAGGATGCAGAATGTACGTCATGAACAAAAAATGGGACTCCATCACGAACATTGCCCAGTGCACCAGCGTGTATGTGAGTCCTGAGCACGAAATAAAGGCGGTACCCACTGGCGGCGGAAATGTCTATCGTCTGGGGCAGTATGAAACAACGGAAATCGCCCGCGCTGTGCTGAATGACCTGTATATGCACATTTCGACTGGCTGCATCTACCAGATGCCGAATGACCAGCGAGCGCTGGTGCTGGCCCGCGGCATGAGCGACGAACGGCCTGACAAGTTTGCCGGGAATGGTAAGAAGTCGGTGCGCAGAGGAGGATCCTGATGACTAAGAGACATCATTATAACCGGAAAGGCCAACCACAGAAGCGGTGCAATCCTGACACTTGCCCGAACTGTATGTACATTGGAGAGGGCGACAGCTGGTGCGACAAAATTGGTGAAATTGTTCTTTCTGACTGGGAGCCTACGGATTATTACATGGGGTGTTGTAAGGGGGCAAGAGCAAATGAAAGCACACATCGAGCCTAAGAGCAAGGAATGCCCGTTCTGCGGCGCATCTACCTATGAGGTTATGAGTGGTACGGGCGTGAAATGTATTCGATGCACCAACAAGAGAACCTGCGGTGCTATCGTCAGTTTCAACAACAAAGACTGTGATGAACGCGGAGTTTCCCCGGTTAAGTATTTCAACCGGCGGGCAGGAGAGAGGTGAAGCAAATGCCTTTTCTTGAAGTCTTTGCTACGGCAAGAGACAATGAGACGGGTGAAAAGAAGTTGTTCTCTGCATTAGTGCAGGATAAAAACGTCCCTGATGCGATAGAACAGGCAAGGAGAATGATTGCGCGAGAATATACAAAGTTTAGCGTGATTTTGCCAAAGTACATAAAATATCCGTTTTCGATGACATACGACGGAGCGTGTCCTCGCCCAGAGCGAAAAGATACTTACAGGTACCGAGTTGAAACCAGAAATCCGATAGGTGGGCGCTTACTCTCAGAATTCTATGTGTGGGCAACATCCACGAATGAAGCTGAAAATTATGTGAGATCATTGCCTGGGTATTCTGGTCATGTTATAGAAGCGGAGAAATGTGATGTATTTGATTAGCAAAATTCTTTCGGACCAGACGGTAACGGCGTTGGCGTCCATTATCCTGATCGTGGCCGCGCTGCCTATGGCTGGATGGTCTTGGGCTGTAAATCGAATGGCCGGAAACTCGGCCAGAAGAAAAAAGGAGGGTACATGAAAGCGCATTTGGCGTTCCTATGCAATGGACGGTGTCAGTGGTGCAAAAGCTACTGGGATTGCAGCAAGCGCAAAAAACTCCTGGCAAAAATTTTTGGATGCAGGAATTGGAGATGGAGAATATGAGTAAGGACATTAAGCAGCAGCGCATGAATGCCCGTGATGAAGCGTCGCAACTGTTTTGCTGGTGCATAGTTACGGCTATGAACCAAAAAGAGGGCATTGGTGCGGAACGGCTTCAGCGGGCCTGTAATGAGATGCAGGCATTCCAAGCCCGCTACAAAAGCAAAATCGACTCCGGAAACCGGAGAACGGCCACGGAAGCGATGCGGGACGATTTACGGGAAATCTGCGATTTTACGGTACGTCTGCCGCAGAATCGCGCTCCGCGTAATCACAGGGAAGAACAGCTTCGCGTGGCTCAGGATGAAGGCGCTGAAATCGCATGGCTGGTTATGGCCGCAACTGCGCATCTGACGTTTGGCTTTGGCAAGGAACGCCTTGCACGGCTGAAGAAAGGAGCCATGGACGACTATCGACAGTACATCGGCTGGGTCAAGACAGATGGCGAGGACTGCGCCAAGGAATGGCTGAAGCGCTGCGTGGAACAGGCCTTGCGGGAAGAACTTAAAGTAAACGACATCCAGAGCGGGAGCCGCCCGCCGAAGCAGTACTATTCGTCTGGAGTGGACGTGGCGGATATGATTCGCGTGACGGGCGCTGTGTCTGCGAAAATGGCGGCAGAGCGGGGCATTAAGCGTGTGCCGCTGGCGGTTTTGAGTCAGAGCGAGGTGACCCGCAGGATGAAAGCTATCTGAGCAATAAAAAAGAGGATCGCTTGCGCAATCCCCCGATAGAACAAATCTATTATACCTAAATTGATGTATTTTGGCAACGATAGAACAGGAGGGTGCGCAAAATGACTATCCCGGAAGAAATGATGGCCGTTATTCAGGAAACCGCAAAAAAGGCTGCTCGTGAGGGCGCCAAGGAAGTTATCGCAGAACAGACCCGCAAAGCCGCAGGCCGTTGCGACCGCCGGCTTCGGAACACGAAGCTGTTGCTGAAAAACTATCGGATGTTTAAGAAGCACTGCACGGGTGCGGTCTATACGGACGAAACGGGCGACCACGACGGCAAGGAGGAAGAAACCGCGTTGGAGCTGCTTGACATGATGCTTCAGCGCAACAACACGATTACGGTTGAGTCTATCCGTAACTCCTGCCGTCGCACCAAAATCATGATTCGCCATATTGATTCGATGCTGGCCCTGTACGAGACATGCTGTGAACGGAGCAAGAACGAGGCCCAGAAGCGCGGCTATCGCATCATCAAAGCAATGTACATTGACGACGAGGCCAAATCTATTGAACAGCTTGCGGCGTTGGAGAGCGTGAGCACCCGTCAGGCATACCGCGATCACGACGCGGCCGTCGAAAAAATCTCGGCGCTCATGTTCGGTATTGATGCCTTGGACATGGAGTAGGCCGATGTCAAAATCATGTCATTTACACGGCATGAAAAATGTGGTAGAATAATACCGTAAAATTCTAATCATAGCGCATTGCCCGCCCGGTTTCGCCACCGAGCGGGTATTTTTATGCCCGGAAAGGAGGCAGAAAACCGCCGCTCCCCAATTTGACCCGCAACGCCAGCGGGATAGCAAAGAAGGGAGAAAAAATGAATCAGCAAGTAGTGTATCAGGATATTTCGCAGATCCATCCCTACGAGAATAATCCCCGGAACAACGAAGCGGCCATTGAGCCTGTTGCGCAGAGCATCAAGCGGTTTGGCTTCCGCGTTCCCATCCTCATCGACGGAAAAGGAACCATCATCGCAGGACACACCCGCTATGAGGCCGCAAAGCGGCTTGGCATGGACAAAGTGCCGTGTATTCGGGTCGATGACCTGACGGACGAGCAAATCCGCGCATACCGCATTGCAGACAACAAGGTGGCCGAGGCTTCTTCGTGGAATGATGATGTCCTCCGCGCCGAAATGGACGCGCTGAAAGCCTTGGACGTTGATTTGACGGACACGGGCTTCAGCGAGGTGGAGCTTGATGGGCTTCTTCGGGAAGTGGAGGATGCCGACTTCGAGGAATTCTTTACGGAGCCTGTCCAACAGCCGCTCAGAGCGGCCGATGCAGGGCAGAACACCGAGACCCAACAATCTACCCAACCGGAATCTTCTCAGCCCGCTGTGCCGCAGCAGAGCGGCTCTAGGCTCATCCAATGCCCGCACTGCGGAGAATGGTTTGAGACATGAGGTTGTGTCTGGCGGGTACATTCCCAGCCGAGAAGATTGTGAAAGAGTACCGCCCGGAATACGTTCTGGAGAGCTTCTTTTACATCCGGCCTTGGCAAATCGAAGAGATTCCAAAATGGAAAATGTTCCTGCTCGACAGCGGGGCGTTTACTTTTATGCACGGCATAGAAGCATCTTCAAAGCCAGTAGATTGGGATGGCTACCTGAGTCGGTACATCAACTTTATCAACCGCAACGACGTGCAGCATTTCTTCGAACTGGATGTGGATTCCATCGTAGGCTATGACGCCGTAAAGCGCATGAGAGCGCGTCTTGAAACAGAGACGGGAAAGCAAAGCATTCCGGTCTGGCACCGCTCCCGTGGTCTGGACGAGTTTAAGCGCCTGTGCAGGGATTATCCCTATATCGGCATCGGCGGCTTCGCAATCAAGCATATACAGCCCAGCGAGTACGGATATATCCGCCGTCTGGTGCAGTATGCAAATTCTTACGGGGTGCGGGTGCATGGTCTTGGGTATACCAAAAAGGATGCAGTGAGCTTCGGCTTTTACAGCGTGGACAGCACAACATGGACTACGCAGGTCAATTTCGGAGGGTTGTCGTACTTCAATGGTTCGGAGATGGTCGTGGTCAGACCGCCCAAGGGGATGATCGGTGCTGACTATCGCCGCCGCCGGGAGTACTCGTTGAGAGAGTGGATAAAGTACCAGAAATACCTTGATACGAAAGGAAAATGGCGTGGATAAAGAAATCGTCTACCGCGTCGAGGATGGCATGGACAGGGAAAAGATTCTCTGCACCACCTACCAGATGCGGAATTTTTATATGCAGTTCAGAGACGGATTTTTTACCAATCTGGACGTTATGAACTATATCCAGCACCTTGCCGCTGCGCATATGGCGAAAAAGGGGATGAACGTGCTGGATGTGTGCTGTGGGCGCTCTCTGATGCTCCCGCTGCTGCGCTACTACGCAAAGGACATTGCATCCTATACCGGAGTGGACATCAGCAAAGCAAACATCAAGGAAGCGATGCGCGGCGCAACTGCAAAGAACCTCGAACCAAAGGATTTGGCCTCCTACTACCCGTTCCGGGTGGGCTGGAAGCTGGGCAACGTCGCAGAGATGTCCAAAGTCATCCCGGCGGGCTTTGCCGACTTCGTGATTTACACCTCCGCCATCGAGCATATGCACCCCAATGACGGAGCCAAAAGCCTTGAAGAATGCTACAAGGTCATGAAACCGGGTGCAAAAATGTTCCTCTCCTGTCCGAACACACCGGGCAATGGATACCAGACACAGTACCGTGCGCATGTCTATGAATGGGGATACGACGAGCTGAAAGCAAAGCTGGCCGAAATCGGATTCAGCATTGTGCAGGAGGTCGGTCTGGTCACCAGCGTCCGCGAAATGGACGAATTTTATTCCAAGCAGCCGCCGGCACTCAAGGATTTCTATGAACGTATGAAGTCCTATGTCCCGTCTGCGTTCCTCACAGCGTTTATGGCTATCCCATTCCCGCGTGAGGCGAAAGAGCTGCTGTTCATCGTCCAGAAGCCGAAAGGAGAGGAAAATGCCTAAGTTCAAGAATGAGTATGGGGTGTCGAAAATTAAGTACACCCAGAAGTGCAGATGCTTCTGCCCGATTGGAAAGGCAGACTACACGAACAACTTCACTGTGACCATCACCCCAAAGAAGTGGATCCCGGACTACTGCGAAATCGACAAGTTTATTCGTGAGCAGCTGGATGGCAAGAGCCTTGTCATTGAGGACGCCGTCTGCAAGCTGAAGCAGTGGCTCACGGGGGAGATTCATCCCTACTGGGTCGAGGTCGAGTCGGATGTGACCGACGGTGTGCACGGCCATGTGACGGTAACGGTATAAGGGAGGGGCGCAAGATGAAAAATACTCGTGCTCTTTGCCAGACCGCCGTTGTCGCGGCATTGTATGTGGCACTGACCACCTTGAACCCCCTGTCGTGGGGTGCAATCCAATTCCGGGTTGCGAATATGCTCTGTGCGCTTCCGTTCAAAGACAAAAGATATGCCCCAGCGGTTCTGCTGGGAATCGCAATCGCAAACGCGACCAGCCCATTTGGGCCTGTCGATGTGGCTTTTGGCCTGATGGCTGAGGGTGTGGCGTATCTCCTTGTCGTTTGGGGGCCGTGGAAAAAGCTGGGGATTTTGTGGAAAGCTGTTATCCTCTCGTTGTCCGTGGCTCTGTTCATTGGAGTGGAGCTGTACGTAATGGTGGGAGCACCGTTCCTGCTGACGGCCGCAGGGCTGTTCGTTGGCACTTTCTTAGCCGTGGAACTCGGCAACATGATGATTTCTAAAACCGCTCTTGCAAGAATCGTGTAAGAGGGGAGCGCGGCGCTGGCTCTGCAAAGAGCTGGCGCTTTTTCTTCGGAACAACACAACGGCCCGGCCAGACACCGGGACAGAAAATGAAGAAGGATAGTGGTGGCGATGTAGATGGAAACGCGAGGCAAGGCGTTCACCCTTTATAAGAAAGGGATGGGATGCACCGAGATCTCAAAGAAGCTGGGTGTATCGCTGAACACGGTCAAGTCTTGGAAAAAGCGGTATTGGGATGCACAAAAAGGTGCACCCCAGAAGCGCACCCCGTCGCACCCAAAGGGTGCATCTTCAAAACGCACCCCACAAGACCCGGCGGCTCAGCCTGAGAAGAAGCCGAATCTCGGCGGCGCGCCGAAAGGGAACGTCAACGCTGTTGGCAATCATGGCGGGGCACCGCCGGGAAATCAGAATGCGCTAAAGCACGGCGGCTGGTCTGCCGTGATGTTTGGTGCATTTTCCGAGGAAAACCAGAAAGCCATACAGGACTGCACAAAAGACGTGGATGCAGAGGATCTGCTGATACAGGAGCTTCAACTTCTGACCGCCCGCGAGGCATTTCTGCTCCAGCGCATCTCGGCGACGCAGGAAAAGAAACAGCACATCCAGTCGGTGCATACATCAAAATCCAGCAGGTCTTTTACCCGGCTGGATGAGGATAAGGAGAAAGAGGCCCGCGACAAGGAGGTTTACATTGAGCGGATAGATGCAAAGGTGCAAAAGGAAGAACGTCTCCCTGGCACCAGCGTTGAGACATCAACCACCACCGAATCGAGCTACCTTATCGTGGAGCGCTTAGAGCGGCTATTGACCGATGTACAGCGCCAGAAGTCCAAGGTGATACAGCAGCTTGCCGACCTACGCAGACTGAGCAACAGCGGCAAGAATGAGCTGGTAGACGATTGGGTTGCGGCAGTCGAGGCAGCGGATGCGGAAATGGAGGGCGAGGACGATGGCGCTGAGACAACGTGAAGTCTTCGCCAAGCGGCTCCCTCTGTACCGCAAAGACCCCTGCTTGTTCTTCAAAGAGGTCACTCGCTTCAAGCCAGATAAATGGCAAAAAGAAGCGGCCACGGCCATTGCACAGCACCGCAAAGTTTCCATTCGCTCAGGACAGGGCGTTGGAAAAACAGCTTTTGAAGCAAACTTGGTGCTCTGGTTCTTGGCTTGCTTCCCGTATCCCCGCGTCGTATGCACGGCGCCGACCCGCCAGCAGTTGAACGATGTGCTCTGGGCTGAGATTGCCAAGTGGCAGGAGCGCAGCCCTGTCTTGCAGGTCATGCTTGTATGGACAAAGACCCGTGTTTACATGAGGGGCCACGAAAAACGATGGTTCGCCGTGGCCCGTACAGCCACTAAGCCAGAGAATATGCAGGGCTTCCACGAAGACAATATGCTTTTCGTGGTGGATGAGGCATCCGGCGTTGCTGATCCCATCATGGAGGCCATACAGGGCACATTGTCCGGCGATAACAACCGCTTGCTGATGTGCGGAAACCCAACGCAGAACACTGGCACATTCCACGATTCGCACACCGTGGACGCCCAGTCCTACTACTGCATGAAGGTGTCCAGCAGGGACAGCCCCCGCACGAATAAGCAAAATATCGCTGACTTGGAGCGGAAGTTCGGCAAGAACAGCAATGTTGTCCGCGTCCGTGTTGACGGCGAGTTCCCGGAGAATGAGGATGATGTCTTTATCCCGATGGCACTTGCCACAAAAGCAGTCAATACAGAGCCGCTTGAGCATAGCGCTCCGGCCAGAATCTCCATTGGGTGCGACGTGGCCCGCTTCGGCAACGATGATACCGCTATCGCGAAGAACATTGACGGAGACATCCAAAATCTTGTCACGCGCCACGGCCAAGACCTGTATGCAACAGCCGATGACATTATCGAAATGTATAAGGCCCTGCGCGCAGCGTATCCACAGTATCGCGGTCTGATCTATGCGATTATTGATGATACAGGCGTAGGCGGAGGAGTGACGGACATTCTCAACAGGGAAAAGATTCGGCAGAAGCTGAACAAGCTCATGGTTATTCCAGTCAATTTCTCGTCTGCTGTGCCGGACAAGGAAGCCGCCGGGAGATATGCCGATATTTCGACGTGGATGTGGGCTGTCCTGCGCGACATGGCGGCGTCGGGCCTCCTGCATCTGCCAGATGACGCGACCTTGATAGGCCAGCTCACGACCCGCAAGTACATCTTTAGCGGTGCGCCCTCCAAGCTGAAACTTGAAAGCAAGGAAGCGTTGAAGAAACGCGGCCTGACCAGCCCGGACCGGGCTGACGCGGTTGCATTGGCGCTGTATGAGGGCGGAATTTTCGATGTCCGCAGCCTGATTTAACATAACCTGAAAGGAGAAAGCGTGAAAAAAGTTATTCCCGGAAAAATTAAAACACAGCTGCGCCTTGACGGTTACTACAATGTGCTGAACAAGTACGGCACCCAGCATGACAGCACTGAGTACTACCAGTGGGCGTCTGGCTCTGCGGTAAGCGATACAGAGCTGGCCGACCTTTATGCAGGAAACGGGCTGTTTTCAACCATTATTGATGCCCCGGCGGACGACGCAACCAAGAACGGCATCGACCTTGGCATCAAGGACAAAGACTTGCAGAAACAGCTTGACAACCACTTGCAGACCATCCGATACCAGAGCAAATTCGCCAAGGCTCTGCGCTGGGCGCGGCTCTTTGGTGGCGCTGCTGTGGTAATGCTGGTTGACGACGGGCGGCTCCTGCAGGATCCTTTGAACTGGCGTGACGTGCATGGTGTCGAAGAGCTGCTGGTGTATGGCCGCAACGAGATGTATCCTCTTTGGGTCAATGGGTATGAGAACAACCCGGACGATGAGGATTACCGCCGGGGCGGTACTGGCATCCCGGAGTACTACCAAGTCAACAGCGTGTACGGCAACTACGTTGTGCATTCATCCAGATGCCTTGTTTTCCATAACTCGGACATCCCGGAAAGCTCTACGATGGCTAATCTCTACCGTACATGGGGCATTCCGGAGTATCTGCGCATTCGTGAAGAGCTGAGAAATGCCAGCATCGGACCCGGCTACTCCATCCGTTTGTTGGAGCGGCTGTCGATGGTGACCTACAAGATGAAGAATCTTGCTGGTGTGCTTTCCACGGCAGACGGCGAGGACACGGTTCTTCAGCGCATGGAAATGCTCGACCTTGCCCGTAATCTGCTGAACATGGTCTTTATTGATGCCGACGGTGAGGATGTGGGCGTTCAATCCCTGTCTGTTGCCGGAGTCAAGGACATTCTGGACAATGCCTGTGCGATGCTGTCCGCTGTGTCTCATATCCCGCAGACGCGGCTCTTTGGACGCTCCCCGGCGGGCGAGAATGCCACCGGAGAGAGTGACCTTGAAAATTACAAGGAATTCGTCGGAGGCCTCCAAAACGGCGACCTCCGCGATAACACCCGTACCCTCGTTGAGCTGATTCTTCGCGGCATGGTTTGGAACAGGGAAGTCAAAGAGATACCTGAGTACACCGTGACCTACAAGAGCGCGTGGAGTCCGTCTGACGATGAAAAGGCGGCACAAGACCAAGCTGTTGCGGCGGCACAGCTCACCAGAGCGCAGACCGCTGGTACATACGTCACAAACGGAATCGTCGAAGCTGAAGAGGTTCGCCACGCTATGGTTCGCGACGAACAGTTTGACCCGGAGAACATCCTCACGGAAGCGGACATCCACCAAGACTGGGGCCTCGGCGGAGCCGATACCCAGCAGGAAGCCGCTGATGCTCAGCAACAGAATGCCGCGGACGCCAGCGGCCTTGTTACTGATGAGGGAGACTGCGGCTATGTGGCGGGCTTTGTCGTACAGGACGGCAAAATCCTCTGCGGGCGCCGCTCTGATGGTCAAGGCTGGTGTGGCCCCGGTGGGCATATCGAGCCAAAAGAAACGCCGGGGGTGGCCTTCCGCCGGGAAGCCAAAGAAGAGTTTGGAATTGACGTTGGGAATATTACCTATCTTGGCAACTGCAAAGGAAAACCGGATGAAATCCTCCCTGTGCAGATATACCGCGTCAACGACTATGCAGGTATCCCGGTGTGCGATCAGGAAGAGATGTTCACCGCTACATGGTTCACCCCGGAACAGATTCTTGCCCAAGAGGTCCCCGGCGGGCTGGTGTTCGCCCCATTCCGCAGGAGCGTGGAAGAATACCTTGACCGGCTGGGCCTGACACTGGATGACTTCGACCCAAGCAAGCACAAACGCGATGAGGATGGAAAATTCTCCAGCATGGGAAATACAACATCAAAAGATGAATCGAACAGGGAAAATTCGTCAAAAGACTTGAATGATTCCCAAAGTCATGCTAAAATAAATTCTAACGCAGTTTCGGCAAAAGGCGCGAACACTTTCAAAGTGAAAGGGTTTCCCAACAAGCAGAAGCTGAACAACCACTGGCAGAACGGAAGAACCCACGCCGCCGAGTACGCTCCCGATGGCATTACAACAAAGGAGCAGTACGAAAAGCGGGCGGTTCAACTTCTGGAAAGCCCCTGTGGGAACGGCATCAAGGGCTATAAGACAAAAGATGGCCTTATATGCCGATACGATACGAAGAAAAATGACTTTGCGAAAGGTTCCCCGGAGAAAGGCGTAAGAACGATGTTCAAGCCCGATGATGGGGAAGAGTATTATAGACGCCGACTTGAGGCCGAGGGAATAGAAAACGATGAATGACGAAACCATTTGCCCGCTGTGTGGGCAGCATCACTTTGAAGAGAACGACGATTTTGAGGAATGCCCTGTGTGCGGTTGGGTAAACGACGGCGTACAGCGCGCAGATCCCGATTATCGCGGTGGGTATAACCGCATCAGCCTGAACGAAGCAAAAAAGAAATTTGCCGCAGGCAAAAAGGTGTTTGATTAACAATAACGGCGTTGAGAGCCTTTGCAGGTGACGTGAGAGCGTCCTTTGCAAAGGCTCTTTTTGTTTGCAGTCATAGCTCAGTTGGTAGAGCGCCTGCCCTCCAAGCAGGATGCCGCGGGTTCAAGCCCCGTTGACTGCTCCATATCGAGGGTTGGCCAAGTTGGATAAGGCATGGGCCTTTGACTCCCAGACCGCCGGTTCGAGTCCGGTACCCTCGACTTATGCTGATGTAGCTCAGTCGGACAGAGCAGTTGATTTGTAATCTTCAGGTCGTGGGTTCAAATCCCATCGTCAGCTCCATCCGCCGTACACCGTAATCGGCACCTCGATGGCATGAGGAAGCGCCGACCCCGCTTCCAACAGACCGCTGCGAAGTGTTCTGGCCTGTTCCATGACTGAGCCAGCGCGGAGCCATATGCCGCGTTCCTTCCGCTTCGCCTTGGACGGATGCGCGCTGTAAGCAAAAGTCAACCATTCAAGTGCTGCATGCCATGAACGTAAAGGCCCTGTATCTTCAATGATGCAGGGCCTTTTTTGATGCCGGCAGAGGGAACATTCCCGGAAAGATAAAGAGGTGTTTATGCCAGTGAAAAACAACGGCCCCGGCGGAAACAGCCGGGCTTCTACGACAAGAAAATCAAAGGTCGAGCCGGAATACCCGCAATGGGCAGAAAGCAAGATGCGGGCCATTGAGAACAGGCGCTTAAAAGAGCTTCAAGCTGTTATGCGTGATTCAATGCCTGAGATACTGGCTATCGTTGCGGATGAAATGGATACGGCTTCCGAAAGCATCAGGAAAGATGGATACAGCGACATGGTGCGCCGCATCCAGAACAGGTTCCGCATTATGCGTGATCGGCTCAGTCGGCGGCTGAAAACCGACCCGCTGGAACGTGATGTCCGCCGATGTGCGGATTATACAGACCGCCGCCAGCTCCAAGAATGGCAACGCAGTGTCCGTGCAACACTCGGCATCGACATCAGCAAGGACTTCTTCATTGGTGAGCGGTATGAGCAGATGCTTTCAAGGTGGGCGGAGCAAAATGTTTCTTTTATAACCAGCATCGAGAGCGATTGCTTCGATGATATGGAGAAAGTCATTATTGACGGTTTTACAAAAGGCCGAACGCCCGCCGCAATTTCAAATGAGATACAGCAGCGCTTTGATGTAACCAAATCAAAAGCGAACCTTTTAGCCCGCGACCAGATTGGAACATTGAGTGCAGAGCTGACCCGGACCCGACAGGAGTCCGCTGGGGTAGAAGAGTACATCTGGAGTTCGTCCGGTGATGAGCGCGTTCGTGCATGCCACCGAGAGCTTGACGGGAAGACGTTTCGCTATGACGCCCCACCAGCCATGTGGTATATGACGAAGCGCGGGAAAATCTACACCGGCAGACACTGCAACCCTGGCGAGGATTATCAGTGCCGCTGTGTCGCAAAACCTGTTTTTAACTTTAACAGGCTCAATTCTCAAGCCTTTAAGGAGAAGAAACAATGAATCAGAAAAATCCGCCGCAAGTCCTTCGGAGCGAAATGCGTGCTGACAGCGTGCCTGTCGATGAGCATTACAGCACCGAGGGATATTTTTATGATAACCCCATCCTGACCTGCACGGGCATCTTCAAGTACAAGCTGGAAGATGGTTCGGAACGTCGAGAACTGCGCAGGCCGGAAGATGTGTTTGACCCGGCGAGCCTTGCAAGCTATGAGGGAAAGCCCATCATCATTACCCACGATGCGCAGGTGATAGACAAGGACAATGCCCGCCGGGAGAGAGTGGGAACAATCCTGACTCCCGGACAGCAGGACGGCGAAACCGTCCGTGCCAAAATCGTCATTGACGATCCCGACGCTGTAAAGGCATCGGGCCTGCGCGAGCTGTCCGTTGGATATTATCAGGATCTTATTATGGAACCCGGAGAGTGGGAGGGGGAGCCTTACGATGCAATCCAGACCCACATCCGTGTGAATCATCTTGCGCTGGTCGCCGTCGCCCGCGCCGGAGATGATGCAAGACTGAACATGGACGGCCAAGACAATGGAGGTACTGACCCTATGGATGACGAGAACAAGAAGACCTGCACCACCATGGACGACGATGCTACCGTGGAACCCGATAAGCAGACTGCGGATGATGGCGAGGGCGCTTCCCCTGCGGCTTCGTCCCTTGACCCTGCCGGCATCGAGGCGGCTATCAAGGCATATCTGGCCGCTACTGGTGGTGCAACTGCTGACGATGAGAACGACCCGGCGGCGGGTGGTGACCCCACCAAGCCGACTGAGGACGATGGTGAAGATGATGCTACTACACCCGACGTTCTGACGGACATTACGGCCCGCCGGGATGCAATGGAGGATGGCCCTGCGAAGTCCGACATCAACACCCTGCTGTCTATGCTGGAGGCTGAGAAAGCTCGTGCGGATGCTGCTGAAGATGATGCCAAACAGCCGCCCACCGAAGATGAGGACGATACTTCTGATGAAGGCAACGGCCAGCTGAACCATGACAGTCTCGACGCCATCGTCAAGAAGAAAGTCGCCCAGCGAACCGAGTTGTGCCGTCTGGGCGACAGACTGCATCTGGATGGCATGGAGACCCTGCCTGTGATGCAGGCGAAGAAAAAGGTCATCAGAGCTGTTCTGCCCGGTATGCGTCTGGATGGGCGGAGCGGTGCATACATCAACGCGGCTTTCGACATTGCCAAGGAGAAGGTCAATGGTCGCAAAACCGTGAACGACCAGCGTCGGCAGGTGTTCAATGCGGATTCCGCAAATGCGGCGACCCGCAACGCGAACGCCAAGAATGACCCCGACGCCGCTCGTACCCGCATGATTCAGCGTCACGCTGGCGAAAAGGAGGACTAAGCTATGAGCAATATGGCTGTACAGATGAATTACGGTGAGCCGAGCCGCGGCATGCCCGGTGGCCTTTATGACCGGGCTGAGTACGAAGCTGTGACCCGCCGCAACAGTGCAGAGGATAATGCGCTGTGCTTCGGATACGGCGTCGTGCAGGGCGCAGAGCCGGGAAATGACATTGCGCTTCCTGCAACGGGCGCAACTGCTGACAAATTCGAGGGCGTTGTGATGTACAGCGCCAATGTCGAGATGGATGATGATGGTGCCGTGGTCCTGCGGAAGAACCAGATCGTCGATGTCTGCCAGTCTGGCAAGCTGTGGGTGCAGTTGGTCGATTCGGTGGAGCCTGCTTATGGTCAGCCCGTGTATCTCGTGACCACTGGTGCAGACGCTGGTAAGTTTACCCCGACCAAGGGAACCAATCTGGAAGTTAAGGCTCGCTTCATCGGCGCGGCCGTGAACGGCATCGCCCCCGCTCAGTTCGTGACTCAACTTTAAGGAGGTAGGAACCTATGTCTAAATTCAATCCTTTCGACCCTGCAAACGGTTACAGCGAGGAGGACCGCGTCGCACTGGAGACTAAGTGCGCTTCGCTGATTAACCGCGCCTACCGGAACCCGTTCCCCGGCGCTTCGCTTCGTCACGACGGCGCGGACAATGCGGGCATCTTCTTTGCCAAGCAGCTGGCGCACATCAAGACCAAGGCATACGACAAGGAGTTCCCGGAGCTGTCCGGTCTGAAGCTGTTCCCCCAGACAAGCGATACGGATGAGGGCGCAAGCTATATCGAGTACTACTCCTATGAGCCTGTCGGCTTTGCTGCCATCATCGCCAACTATGCCAGCGACCTGCCCCGTGTTGATGTGAAGGGTACTCCCCATCGTGCTGAAATCGTCAACATCGGTGACAGCTACGGTTACAACGTGCAGGAGCTGCGCGCATGCCGTCGGAACGCCGTTCTGGGCATCATGAAGTCTCTGGATGCTGTTCGCGCCGAAGCCGCCCGCCGGGTCTATGATGTTAAGGTGAACCACCTGATTTGGAACGGCGACGAGAAGGCGAAAATCGTCGGCGTGCTCTCTTCGGACAACAATATCCCCGTCTACACACTTCAGAACGGCGCTGGCGGCAAGGCTGACTGGGCAAGCAAGACTGCCGATGAAATCGCCGCTGACATTGCCGGCATCCTGAACTACATCGACACTCTGACCCAGAGCGTTGAGCACCCGGACAGCTGGGTTATGCCGAACGACCTGTACACCGCTCTGAACCTGCGCCGCATCGACGGCACTGGCGAGTCCGTGCTGTCCTACATCAAGGAGCATACTCCGCAGATCAAAAACTGGGAGACCGCTGGTGAGCTGTCCAAGAGCAACAAGGACTACAACACCACCGGAAAGAACATCGGCCTGCTGTACACCAAGGATGCCGATAAGATGTACCATGATGTGCCTATGGCATTCCTCCAGCATGCGCCGCAGGACCGCAACCTCGAAATCGTCATCAACTGCGAGGGCCGTGACGCTGGCATGGTTATTCCTTATCCGCTGTCTGCTTGCCTCGTCTACGGCCTGTAAGAAAGGAGTTCGCTCATGAAAATTAAGAATATCAGCGTGAAGCCGATTTGCATTGGCGATGTCTCTCTGCTCCCTGGCGAGACCGCACAGGTCGAGGCCGTCTATGCCGATGCTGTGGCGTTCTACATCAGCATGGGCTATGTGCAGGAAGTCGCGGAAAAGAAAACCCGCGGCAAGGCAAAGGCTCCCGATGCAGAGCCTGACGCCGTTGCCGAGGATGCCGCAGAGGGTGAGTCCTGATGGATGCCGCAGATATAGCCGCAATCACCAAAATCGTAAAGATGGTGGGAGCGGAGTTCAAAGAAGCGTCCGATGAGGACATTAAGTTCTGGATTGAGCTTCAAGCCCCTGTTATTTCCCGAAAGAAGTTTGGCGCTGATTATAATTTGGCGCTGGCTCTTTTGACGTGCCACGCCATGAAGATGGCCGGCAGCGGCGACAATTCGCTTGGAACCATCGCCAACACCGGACGCCTTGCCAGCGTGTCGGAGGGCGGCGTGAGTATTTCCTTTGCGACATCTACTGCGGGAACAACAGGGGATGCGGCCTATCAGCTTACATCTTATGGGTTGCAGTTCATCGAGATCCGGAACAGGCATATCGTTCCCATCATGATTCGGTAAGAAGGTGTGTGTATGGCTATTGCCGGAGAATTTGGACTCGACCTGACCCCGGAGGGAACAGCGGCGCTCTCAATGCTGGATGAGCTGGAGGACATCGTTATTGAGGTCGGATACCAAGCAGACCAAAAGGCGGCTGACGGCGAGCTTTCGTTGGCGGAGGTTGCATATTGGAACCACTATGGAACTTTGCATAAGGACGGTTCCGTGATGATTCCGGCGCGCCCATTCATGGATGCGCTTCAAAAGCGTCCCGATGAATTGGCGGCATTCTCGCAACAGGCGGCATCGGAGTACGACACCGCTGAAACTGTGGCAAGCGCAATCGGTGCCCAAGCCAGTTCTATGATTCAGGACGCTATCAGAGACGAAGATTGGGTGCCCAATGCGCCGATTACAGTTGAGGGTGGCTGGATGGTAAACGAGTACGGCAAAAATGGCCCTGTCCCGGTTCATATTGGCGGAAAAGGCTCTACACAGCCTTTGATTGATACTGGAACCTTGAGACAGCAGTGTGAATTCCGCCTCGTGAAAGGGGAAAAATGAACATTTTCAAACGGCCTTATAAAGTGCGGCGGTATGAAAAAACCAGCTGGGAAGATGGTGTGGCGTCCGCCGGGTATGAGGATGCACAGCTTATGCTGGATGTTCAAGCCAAGACCAGACGGAACCAAGATGACCCGGCGGGCCGGACGACCACGGGAACGCTGACAGTGTACAGCGACATGGAGCTTCACCCGGCGGAGTCTGACGACCAGACAGACGGTGACCGCCTGTTCTACATGGGCAAATGGTACGTCTGCAAGTCGTCGGTTTACTGGGGAAATACCATCCTGTCGCACTGGATTTCGGAGTTTGAAGCAGTCGATGGCGAGAATGAGAGGGGGAAGAAAGACGATGACGGAAGCTGAGTGCAGGGTTGAGATTCGGAAGTTTTTCATGGAGCTTTACCCTGCCTGCACGGTCATTTACTCCTACCCCGGCAATGCGGCCCGCCCGCCTGCGCCCTACGTCGTGCTTGACTTTGATGCTGCCGACAGTTCTCAAATTGACGAATACGTTGATGATGGGATTTTGCAGCAGACATGGTACATGACCATGCCGTTTTCTGCGGAGCTGGTTGCGCAGAGCAAGGTGGTTCATGGCGGCGGAGTAAAAAAGGCTCTGCCGTCAACAGTTGTTGACGACCTTGCCCAGAGTGCCCGTTTTTTTCAAAGCCCCTACGCAGAGGATAAAATGCGTCTGCTGAACATTTCGGTAACGGCCACAGGAACCCCAGAGCAAATCTATAACAGCGTGTCCGGTGTGGAACGGGCGCGCTGTTCTTTTTCTGTGGACTTTGTTCAGAACACGAAGGAATATGCAGCACTGCATCCGAAGGACGGTGAGTACATCGCCGACCACGATAGTGCGGCATCGAAAGAGCTTGCAGATATGCAGGCTGGATATTTCGCAGAAGTTGAAATTGAACCACAAATCAAGGAATAAAGGAGTGAGAGCATGACCATTGACCAAATCATCAAGGTTGATATTGCAATTTCGGAAGCAATGGCAATCGACGGCGGCTATGACACCATCCTTATCATCGGCCCCCTGCCGAAAACTCCCGGCGGTCATATGACTCCCGATGTTGCTGGCTATACCGGTACGCAGGACCTGAAGAGCGCTGGCTTCTCGACGGATGACCCGGTTTATATTGCCGCGTCTAAGGTCTTTGCGCAGTCGCCCAAAGCTACCATGGTGATGGTGGCTGTTCAGAAGACAACCTCCGGTTCGGCGGAAAAGGTAGACATTACCCTTGACCGCGCAAAGGCAGTGCCGGGATGGTACTGTATCTGTCCGGCGGGCATCAAGGAGGACTTTTACCAGAGTATCTCAGATTGGACAGAATCTAACGATAAAATCTGTGTTTGCGAGACTACGGGTATTTCTGCATCGCCTGTTTCCGATGCAATGTTCCGCACGGCTGTCATTCATGCAACGAAAGAAAACGACTGCGTAAATGCGGCATATGCGGCCAAGTTTTTGTCGTATGAACCGGGTAGCGAACTGTGGGCGTATAAGTCTCTCAGCATGGTCGAGGCGCAGAGTCTTTCCGCTACGGACATCGCCAGCTTGGAAAGCCGCAATGTCTCGTACTATACCACAATCGGCAGTCAGGCAATGGTGCAGGGTGGCAAGGTATCTGCGGGCGAGTGGATTGATACGATTCGCTTCCGTGACTGGCTCAAGACTCAGATTCAGCAGAATGTTATCAATCTGCTGCTGTCTCTGCCGAAGGTTCCTTATACGGATCCCGGTATTGGGCTGGTTCAGAATGCCGTGACTGCGGCGTTGGATGCAGGCGTGGAAGCAGGTGGCATCGCACGGCCGTCTAGCGACGAAGCAACTGGAACTATTACCCCGTCCTATACCATCACCGTGCCGAAAGCCGCAGAGCTGGATGCGGCAACACGCAAGACCCGCGTGTTGCCGAAAGTGAAATGGTCGGCACAACTGGCGGGCGCGCTGATTGCAACGGAAATCGGCGGTACGTTGAACTATTAAGCGAAAGGAGAGGTGTTAAATGGCTCGTGCCGATGTTCACGTTTATTCTTTTAAGAATGTCATCTGTGCAATCGGATCTCATATTCCGAGCGGCTTTGCGGGTGATAATTGTATCACTATTACACCGCAGGGAGACGGCATCACCGATGAGGCGGGTGCCGATGGCGAAGTCGTAGTCTCCAACTCCGACGATCCTCGCTATGAAGTTAAGATGATCTTCAAGTATGGCTCCAAGTCAAACGCAGTTCTGCGTAAGCTCTATAATCTGCAAAAGCAGTCCTCCGGTGGCTACTTCTTCCCGCTGATGGTTCGTGATATGGGTGACAACCCCGATTTTACGGCATCTAAGGCATGGGTATCCAAGCCCGCGCCTATCATGTACGGCGCAAAGGGCGGCGATCAGGAGTGGACCATCCGGTGTGTGGGCGAGTTTGCCCCGGAATAAGGAAAGGATGATGTAACATGAGAATGAAGCGGATGGAGATGCGCGATGTCTCTATTGGCGAATATCAGTTCAAAATTCGCCCGTTTGGAGCTAAAGACGCCCTTTACATTTTTGGTGATGTGGCATCTATCCTCCTGCCCATCCTCGGCTCAGTGGCCGTGGCAAGCGATGATAAGGATGCCGTTGAAATGGAAATGTTCGACGGCGTGGATTTGGACACGGAATCCTTGACGAAAGCGCTGGGCCGCATCAACGGAAAAGCGCTTTCTAAACTGGTTTCTGAGCTTATCCTGGAGCACAGCAATGTGAGCTATCGAGATCCGGACAGAGGATCTTATCAGCCTGTCACAGAGGATGAATTCGATGAGATTTTCTGCCAGTACCTTGCAGGAATGTTTTCGCTTTGCGCTGAGATTATCAAACTGAATTTCAGCGGTTTTTTCAAAGATGCGAGCACCCTCTTTGGAGGCCTTATCAAAGTGCGCCGGGGGGATCGCTCGAAGAATACGGAGAATTCGACAACGAACGAGTTACAGACCTCGAATGGGTAATGTATACCCTAATTCGTGAACGGGTTGCGTCCATGTATGAGCTGACCTACGTTTACAATCTGGATGAGATGCTGAAGCTGTATGACCTGATTATGATGCAGCGCGACATTGAGTACAGTAGGAGTCAGAAAGAGAGAGGGGGTGATTCGTAAGTGCCAGCGGCAAGAGAGACGGTTATCGGAAAGTTTGTAAACCAGATTCTATTCAAAGTTGATAAAAGCTCCATCAACGAAGCCAAAAGCGCCATTAGTGAGGTGAAGAGCTTTGCAACTAAAGCTCTGGGAGTCATCGGCATTGGCTTCTCTTTTACTCAGTTGAGTAGCCTGGCAGAAGAATTTGGCGGCATCAACGATGCGATTCGCGGCGCAACTCGCGAGTTGGGTGACCAGTCAGAAATTCAGCAGAAAATTCTGAAAGGTGCGCAAGACTGCCGGGAAGAGTACGGCGCAATGGCTGGAAGCGTTACAAAGCTAATCCAGCAGAACGGCAAACTTTTCCCTGTGGACGATGCTGTGAAATTTGTTTCGCTGGTTGAAAAGCTCGAAAAGGGGGCTGGCCGGGAAGCGAACATAGACAGTACTATGGACGTCTTGACCAAAGCCATGTCCTCTGGAAAGCTGGACAAAACTGGTTTTGCGAATTTGAAGTCAAAGGCCCCAGAGGTCGTCAAAGCTATCTCTTCCGCAGTAGGAGTATCGGAAACTCAGCTTCAAAAGCTGGCGGAAAGCGGGAAACTTTCGGCCAAGCAACTGAAAGATGCTTTCTTTGCATCCGAAAGTGAGATTCAGAAGAATTTTGATGAATTGGGCTTTGGCATTACGGATGCGGTCAAGTATGTTCGGAATGAGTGGGGGCTGCTGATTGCGGATTTGGACGATACATTCGGCATTGCCACTCGCATTGGAAAAGCGATTCGAGATGGAAGCGATTTTCTGATAGGGAAAGCGCAGAAGTTTGCATCGTGGCTCAAGAGTGTTTCGGATAAGCTGGGCGGCGTGGAACAACTGCTGAAACTAATTGCGCTGGCGGCGACGGCGCTCTTCCTCGCAACAAACGGAAACAAGGTACTCTCGTTCCTTAGCGGAGCCGTAAAGCTGCTGAAAGGATTCAATATTCAAACGGCGCTTGCGGCTGCAAAATGGCTTCTGCTGTTTTTGGTGCTTGAAGATGTGTTCACGTTCTTGCAGGGCGGAGATAGCGTCTTTGGGCGGCTCTTAAGCGATGCTGGCGTTGATGTCGATGCACTCAGAGAAAAAATCTCGAATTTCTTCTCTGATGCCAAGCAATTCGGCAAAAATTCCCTTGACGGCCTAAAGCAATTCTGGAGTGAGCATGGCGATAGTGTGCTTGCGGTTCTGCAATGGCTGTGGCAAGGATGTGTTGACCTGACTGCGGACATTGTTACTTTGGGTGGCCACTTATTCGACCTCTTGGGTGGCCTTATTACCGGATTTCAGACAGGAGATTGGACACAATTTCTTCAAGGCTGCAAAGAGCTGTGGCAAGATTTTCTTGATATTTTGAACGGCATCGGACGAGCAGTTTTTGGTGAGCTGTGGGATCCGTTGGTGGATTCCATGAACAGCGCATGGAATCTGCTGAAAGGATTCTTTAACTGGTTTGGAGATAAAATTCAGTGGGCGAGAAATCTCTGGAACGGCGTTAAGGAATTCTTTAATGGTGCCGATTCTGATGATGAAGTGGACGACAATCAATCTGAAAAGCCGAAAGGCTCTAGTGGAACAACCAGTGGCGGAGCAGGGAGAAAAGCCGCCGATGGCGGAACCTCCAACAACGCAGAAAAATCCTCTTCTGCTGCCAAAAGCACGAGCACGGAAGCAAATCGGAAAGCCACGAATGCCTTTATTTCTGGGGGCCGTCCAGTGTCCACCCGAACGGCGGCGCAGAAGCCTATATCCCAGACCACCAACAATAAGTCAATCAACGTGAAGCAGGAAAATAAGCAGCAGTACACATTCCAAGTCACGGAAAGAGCCGCTGCCGACCGTCTGAGTACTACGGCTCGTTCGCAGGAAACGCAGTCCACGGATGAATTGGCAAGAGCGTTGAATTATGGGAGGTGATGCGCTGTGCTGGCAAAGCAACCTGCATCCCTCGGCGGATTTGAGTTCGATGCAATCATCAAGAGGTCGGAAACGATGACCAGTGATGTGCCGGAGTATGCAACAGAGGAAGGATACTCCATCACGGACAACATCTGCCTAAAGCCCCGTGAGCTGGAAATCGAAGCCATCATCACCAACAGCCCTGTCACATGGGCTGAGCAACACGCGGCATCGTCAAGCCGTGTTGAGACGATGGTTGAAGAGCTTCGTCAGCTGTGGCTGAAAAAGACTCCGGTGCAGTTTACCGCGGCTGGCGACAGTTACGAGAATATGTGCATCATGAGCATTACAGCCCCTCGGACGGTTGAGGACGGCAGCAGCACCCGGCTGACCATCAAGCTGAAGCAAGCGTCCATCAACTCTACCGATATGGCAAATATCAGTGTGAAGTACATTCGCGGAGGAACATCTAAGAAAAACACGGGTGCTGGACAGAAAAGCTCATCGTCTACATCTGGTACACAGAAAGACGAAAAAGCCACAAAATCCAGCATTTTGTGTTCTGGCGCAAAAGCCATTGGCCTTTTCAAGTGAGGTGTGCAAATGGAATACTACGAGATTTCTGTTCCAGACCGCAATGATTCGGTGATGCGCGTAAACCTTGACGGCACATACTACTATCTCCGGGTTACATGGAATGCTTACGGAGAGTTTTGGATGCTGAGTATCTACGATGCAGATATGCAGATGAAAATCGGCATGGCGAAGCTCGTGCCGGGGGCAATCTGGAACTTCTATTATCTCAACTCGAACGGCCCGCCGGGGATCCTTGGTGTTCAAACGGACAAGGAACGCATCGGCAGGCAGGATTTTGTTGATGCGGTGGCTCACCTATACTATCTGCCGGCTGAACAGATGGGGGTGCAGTGATGGAAAATTTTGACCGTCAGTACAGAGTACGAATCGGAAAGAACAACTCCACGGGCCGAGAACTCGGCAAGCCGAATGAGTCAACAGGCAGGGCGCTTCGGTGTCAATTCTCCTGCGAAGTTGGTGACAGCTCAAGTTCCAATACCGGAAAAATTACGCTGTGGAATTTGGCAGATGAAACCCTTCGCTTACTGGAACAAGAGGACTGTTTGATTGAGCTAAGTGCAGGGTACAAGGACGACCTGCCCACAATAATGGGCGGAACACTGACGTACTTTGAAACTGAGCAGAGCGGCGCAGATCAGCAAACCACAATCGAGTTTGTGGACAGCTTTACATCGTGCCGAGACAACACAGTAAGTCTCAGCTATTCCGGCACTGTCTCCGGGGATAAAATTGTGCGCGACGCGGCGCAGATTATGGGCTGCGAGGTTAAATTCTCCAAATCCGCTAAGTTGATAGACTTCACGAATTTTGCGTTTGTAGGGGCGGGAAAGACCTTGATTGAAAGGGTTTGCAACCGCAGCAAAATGCGCTGGAGCCTGCAAAACGGAATTGTCCAAATCTGCGCATTGGACGAGCCGATAACGATGGTCGCTTATGTGCTGTCCGCAAGTACGGGCCTCATTGGTTCTCCGAAACCTGTCTTTGAGTCTGCATCGACGAGCGACAAAAAGAGCAGTAATGCTTCCAAACGCAAGGCGAAAAAGGGCATCGAAGTCACCTATGCACTTAATGGTCATATCCAAGTGGACGATTATGTGAAAGTTGACTCAAAACCATACAAGGGCAACTACCGGGCGTCCAAAATCAAATTTACTGGCGACACAGAGGGCGATGACTGGAAATGTGTAGCACTATTTGTGGAGGTGAAGTGATGTGAAACAGGACTTCCTTGATGCAGTATCTTCCCTTGTTGGGCGGCTGATGGAAGATTCGATTCATACCTCTGCACCCTCCAAGGTTGGAAAGGTAGAGAATAACCATACCGCGAAGCTCATCCCTAACCTCAAGGTGACAACGGATGATGGCCGAGAAATTCCTTACCCGGAAATATCAGGAACCATCATTCTGATGCCCTGTGGAGCAGGTGGAACGGTTGGTTTTGCCTTTCCAGTGAAGTCGGATGACGGGTGTCTTGCTCTCTTCAACGAGGGCGGCTCAGGAACAGACCTCAAATGGGATCTTTCGAATGCGGCTTTGCTTCCGGGCCTTTACCAGTCGCCGGGTGAGCAGGTGAAAAAGGCTGGAAGTGAAGAGGCTGCCATCATGTTTGCGCCCAGCTCTACTATCACGGTCACGAAAGACAAAATCGAAATCAAAAAGGATGATACCAAAATTACGGTGACATCTGATTCCATAAAGATGGAAAAAGGCAGCACGACTGTTACGGCATCATCTTCGAGTGTTAATGTAACGTCTCCGAACTTGAACGTCAAGGGAAATACCAAAGTGAATGGAAGTATCTCGGTGACAGGAAACGTGACGATTTCCGGCACATTGACGCTCGGCGGAATTGTGATGAATACGCACACGCACGCCGGTGTGCACGGACCGACTGGAGGACCTGTGTAATGGCTTTGAAAGACCTTGCGCTTTCCAAAAGCGGAGACCTGCTGATAAACGAGAGCGGAGATTTTACAATCATCGACTCGGTTCGACAGGGTATTCAAATCAAGCTGAGGTGGATTAAAGGCGAGTGGGTCTTTAATCCTGAAATGGGTGTGCCTTATTTTGAATCGATTTTGGTCAAGACGCCAAACCAAGCGCTTATCGAAAAAACGCTGCGTGACCAAATTTTGAGTGTGTCCGGTGTTACAAGCGTTGGCTCGATAAATCTTGCGATGGATAAGAAAAAACGAACTCTCTCTGCGAAGTTTACCGCAAAAACGATGGAGGGAGTGCTGGAAAGCGAGGTGAACCTTTCGCATGGAATACGGGATAACGGCTAATGGTTTTTCGATGCGGCGACTGGATGAAATTTATAATGCCTCCTGTAAGAGATTTGAGGATGAAATTGGAGTAAATCCGTCCGAAAATCCGCAGAGCGTCATGAATGTGCTATTTACGATTTTTGCTGATGCTCCGGCAGAAATGTGGGAGGCATTTGCGGCAAGCTATCAGCAGATCTTCCCGAACACTGCCGAGGGAATTGCACTGGATAACGCCATGCAGATTGGCGGCGTCAACCGCATCGGGCAGGCACGCACAAAATATACGCTGTCCTGTACTGGGCGTGAGGGTACGGTGATTCCGGCGGGCGCTCTGGTTCAGTCGAGTACGTATCCACAACGTCAATTTCGAGCCAAAGGAATGTCCACAATTTCCAGCACGAACTGGAGAAGAATTGGAATCCGACCAATCGAGAGCGTGAGCGGAACGATTACGTTTGAATTTGGTGTGTCCAGAAATGCGACTTCGGGTGAAGTGGGAAGTTATTCCGAGTCGGCCAGCATCACAAAACAGCTTTCGGTAAATTCGTACAGCGATGCTTACACAAAAATCATGGCAGAGCTTCAGAAATTCGATGCACTCACCAAGTTTGGCATCAAAGTCGAAGATTCCACGGATGAACAGGGAAACCACACGATTGCGTTGTCAGCCTCTGGTGCGGCTGATAGCTTCTCTGCATCTCTTTGCAGGTACATTACGGTTGTTGACGTGACCAGCAACATCCTTTTTGAGAGCGTCGAATACGGGAGTTATGTTCAGGCAGATAAGACCATCAACCAAATCGTAACCTCTGTTGACGGTTGGGATTCCTGCACAAATGAGATTCCGCCCATAAAGGGCAGGTTGACCCAGAAAGACTCGGAGGCCCGTACCAGCTATACTAACCGCGTGGCAAGCCGTGCCACAGGAACGGTCAATGCGATTGTTTCGCTGCTTTATAGTGATGTTGAGGGCGTGACATTCGCCACGGGTTATCAAAACGACAACGATGAAAAAGATGCGGCTGGGCGCCCGCCACACTGCATTGAGATAATTGTGCAAGGCGGTTTGGATGAAGAGGTTTCAAATGTTATCTGGAAAAATAAGCCTGGCGGAATTCGTGCATATGGAAGTCATTACGCATATGCTACGGATGTAAATGGAATTCGGCAATATGTCGAATTTACACGTGTCAAGGATGCCTATTTGCTTCTATCTGTTAAGGTCACGAGCAATGATGAACTGGATGCAGATTTCGAGACGAGAATCAAGTCGCTGTTAATGGCGGAGAATCTTTTGGTGGGATCTCCTATTCGATTGCAGAAGTTTATTAGACCCATTATAGAGAATGTGTCTGGCGTTGATTATATCGAAATCCGAGGAATTCTTTCGGAAAAGCCGGATGTTGAAGGCGTGGAGGATAGTGCTATGCTTACGGGAGTCGTTCCGGTCAGCATCAGCCAGCAGCCAGTTGTTACAGTGGATGGAATTCGGGTGGTGAAAGCATGATTTCGGCATATAAAGAGATGTATGCTAAACTCCCAACGCAATTTCAACTGGAATCTTATGAGGAAAGTTGTCTGGGGGACTATGTGTGCGACACGCAGGAAGATTTGAAAAATCTTCCTAACAACTGCACGATGGGGAGCACTGCAAGAGTGATTAGTCCTCTGGCCGTCTATAAGAGAAACTCTGCTGGAAGATGGATTCCACAAGAAACGATAAACGGAGAACAAATCGATGGCAGTTGAGACGTTGGAAGAAAAAACGATTAAAGTAGAAAAAATGTCGGTGCTCGACGGAGTCGTTTGGGCGTTTGCCCCTGAGTATGAGTACTTATCTGCGGCACTGGGAGGATTTGAGTGGATTAACAACATTGATATATGTAATGGCGTTTTGCTCGATCGAATCGGCCAGCTGGTATGCCTTACTCGTCAGCAGGCTGGGACGATGATTGGAAGCCGCAAACTGGCAGACAACGACGATGTCTATCGTATTTGCTTGAAGTATAAAGCCTATGTTAATTCATGCCATTGCACACCGGATGAAATAATTGAGGCCACTAGAATTATTTTTGATGCAACAGAGGTTATTTATAGCGAGCGGCGTGAAATCCCGGCAACGATTTATCTTTCGGTTTCGGCACCGTTTTCCGATTTGGTTCTGGCGATTCTTGATACGCATGACTTGGTGGTACATCCTGCTGGAGTGAAGGTCCGAATTAACTGTTCGACTGAAGATGCAGAGACATTTGGTTTCACAGATCTGAACCCGCGAGTTGCTGGATTTGGTAAAGGGATGTTTGCCCAATCAATCAATTAACAGGAGGCAATCCTATGGTGGATGTACATTCTGGAGCAGAACTTGACGACTATTCCAAGGTGTCATTTTCGGCTGAAGGTGTTCGACAGGAAATTTCGATTGACGATTGGCGAAATGGATGGGCCGCAATCGTTGGTGGTTTGAACGGAAAACCGACAAGCCAACAATTCAATATGGTATTCTATATTCTGTCTGTGCTGCTGAATCAGAACATCTCGGATGTTTCGGCAGTCAAGAATACGGCAAATGCGGCATTGCCGAAAGAGAACTTTACAGCAGAACAGATTATTGCCCTGCTTTCTAAGTATGGGCGTATGTCTGGATGTGATGCAGATATGCTGGATGGAGTGCATGCGGACGCATTTGCTTTGTCTAAGCACAGCCATGCAGCGGGCGACATTACAAGCGGAAATTTACCGATTGCACACGGCGGCACTGGCGCGGGTACCGCTGCTGATGCGTGTCGTGCTCTTGGTGCTATGCAAAACACAGGCGGTGCCTTTACGGGAACGGTCTATTTTGCAAATGGCACAGCGCACTACGTCAGCTCTGCAGGAGATGCGCATTTTAGGTCGGTGACTGCAAGCGAGGACATTCATGCAAAACGAGTATTTGAAGCGGTCTACAACGACTACGCGGAGTTGATGCCCCGCGGCGAGGACACCGAACCGGGCGATATTATTGCGCTGGATACTAACAGCCAGCAAGAAAAATATGTCAAAGCAACAAATCTTTCGAGCCGGATTGCTGGAATCCATTCGGACGAATACGGAATGCTGATCGGCGGAGAGCGGGTCAATGATGGGGAGGACTTCTTGAAAAAGAATCTTCCCCGTTTTATTCCTGTCTCGCTTGCCGGGCGTGTCCACACAAAGGTTATTGGCCCGGTGAGCACAGGAGACTGCATTGTACTTTCCCATATTCCGGGTGTTGGCCGTGCGGCGAAACCGTGCGAATATGTTGACCCATGCAAAGTGGTTGGTTATGCGGTTGAGGGTGACAACCTAACTGAACAGCGTCGGCTTAAAGTCAGAGTGAGAGGTGCTTAATGGCGAACTGGGGGCAAAAAGTCTATCCCTCGGACTACTCCGAAATCAAAGCCTTGCTCAAGGCCGAGATAGGGAGACGTGGAAAAACGGAGGGAACAGCGCGAGGGCAGAGCGTCGGTAGTATGGCGAGTTATAACGGCTCTGCATACGACTTCTCAACACAGCCGAAAGCGGGCGCGTACATCAAAAACGAGCACATTCAAAAAATCACGAAGCCGCTGGATGCAATTAAAGGAACATCGACCACGCCCGGAAATGGGGTGCAAATCACAGCGAGCAGGCTGAGTCAAGCAGCGGCGGTGTTGAGTGAGCTGAGCGCAATCCCGGAAACCGCTACATCAAGCGGGTGTGCTGGCCGCTGTTCAGGCCTATGTTCTACGGGATGCAATACGGCTTGCACGAGCTGTACAGGCTCCTGTACTGGGAGCTGCACAGGGTCTTGCGTGGCATCGTGCGCCAATGATTGCGCTGGCGGATGCAAGGGAAGCTGCCAGGGAACGTGCACGGGGTCCTGCACGGGAACCTGCACTAGAGCGTGTGCAAATAACTGCTCCAGCACTTGCACGGGGTCCTGTACGGGGTCCTGCACGGGTTCGTGTACGGGAACGTGCACAAAGGCGTGTGCGAATGATTGTGCCGGCACTTGCACGGGGTCCTGTACGGGAAGCTGTACGGGAAGCTGCACTGGAAGTTGCACCGGAGGCTGTAACACAACTTGCACGAAGAATTGCGCAAATAACTGTTCTGGTTCCTGCTCCGGCGGATGTTCGGGCGGCTGCTCTGGTTCGTGTGATGGGTGCTCTTCGACTTGTGAGGGCGGCTGTGGAAGCAGCTGTTCTGATAATTGCTCAAGTAAATGTATCCAGCAATGCAGTTCGACGTGTGCGAATGACTGCTCCGGCAGCTGTGTGAACCTTGGTTGTGCATTCAACTGCGGAAGTGACTGCTCTAACCATTGCTCCGGCGGCTGTTCTGGAGGCTGTGGCTCTCAATGCAGAAGCGGCTGTGACGTCTTTTGCACGGGGTGCAGTTCAACGTGCGCAGATGACTGCTCCGGATCCTGCAGCGGTGGTTGTAGTGGCTGCTCTGGCTTCCTGTGGAGCAAATCGTGATGAAAGGAGAAATCCAAATGGAGACAACGCTTCATTTTGCACAGAATGCAGATGCAGGAACGGAAGAATCCTATCTCAGGAATCTTCCGCTTCTGAAGCTGCTCGCAAAAGAGAACATTGAAGCAGACGATTGGAGCGTCCTGCTTGCGGCAACGCCGAATAATGAGGACAAGTTGTTGTGGTGTCTTGGTTACACGGGTACCCTCTGTGCGCTGGACGCAACGGACTTTGATGATTGGGTGGTTTACTGCTCTACGGTGGTTCTGTCTGCGCTGGAGGCGTGCGGGGTTGAAGCGCCCGATGAACGGAAGAATCTTCTGTCCATCGGGCTGGCGGCGCGCACATTCAATTTTTCTGGCAACCCGGTGACAAAAAATCTGAAATGTGCAGAAACGATTCAAGGCGCGGCAAGCTATAACTGCACTGAGGATGCCGACATTTTTTCGATGTGGTATCTTTTGCAGGTGCTTACTGAGTATCTGCGGCTGGACTTCAACGGCAATCTCCGGGAACTGATTGACGCCATGAAAACCATGAACAAGATTCGTGACCGTTACCGTCAGATCGCAGACCGCCTCCCGAAGATGGATGCCTGCTAAGGAGAAGAATATGAAAGCCATTAAATTGACCACGGCGGAAAGCGAAGCGGTGGAGCGAGCTTACTATGAAGCAAGCTCTTTTGAAGCGCTGATGGCGGTTCTGTGCCGTCAGCTTAACGCGGATGCAAATCCGGAAACCGCAAAGGTGATCCGCCATTATGCAGAACTGTGCCGTGCGGCTCAAATGAAGCTGAAGATGGCGCAGGAAATGGTGATCTCCCGGTATCTTGACCATCAGACGTCGGCGGGTGTGCAGTACAGGTTTGATTTTGTTCGAGAGGAGGTCGTTCTCCTTGAAGCAACGGCGAATTGAGGATTATGGAAACATGGTCCAAAGGCTGTACGCGCGCGATACTGCGGCTGAGAACCGCGTCTGTTGCCGGAATATTACGTTCCAAGTGACAAGCGGGTGCAATCTCAGGTGCTCATACTGCTATGAGCACCACAAGAGCGTTGAGCGAATGAGCATCGAGACCGGGCGAAAGGTCGTAGATTACATCCTTGACCTGTACGAAAAAAATGAGTCCGATTTCGTAAATCAGAATACGCGGGCAGTTGTGCTGGATTTTATTGGCGGAGAGCCATTGCTTGAAGCCGAACTGATTGAGCACATCTGCGACTACTGGTTCTCAGAGTGCTACCGCCGAGAGATTCCGCTTGCGCCGTTCACGAGAATCAGCTTTGCGACGAATGGCAAGTTGTGGTTTTCTCCGGCGGCGCAGCACCTGTTCGCAAAATACCATGAGATGATGTCTGTGACTGTCAGCATTGACGGCGTTCAAGAGTTGCATGACAAGTACAGAGTGGATGAGCATGGGATTGGCAGCTTTTCGCTGGCATGGAAAGCATTTCAGGCAGGAAAAAAGGATTTTGGGTGGCTTACGTCCAAGATGACCTTTGTTCCGGGATCTTTTCAGTACATTGCCGACAGCATCAAAATGATGCTGGATGAGGGATGCGTAGAAATCGCTTGCAACTACGCTTACGAACCTGTCTACACTCCCGAAGATGGCCGCACACTGTATGAACAGATGCAGGTGGTCTCTGACTACATTATTTCCCGACGAATGGATGTCACGATTACGATGCTGGACGACCTTTTGGGCGGACAGGCCAAGGATGACAATAATTTCTGCGGCGGTACGGGAGCGATGCTGTCGTTTGCACCGGATGGGAGTGCCTATCCCTGCATTCGGTACGCTCCGATTTCCATTGGCGAGGAAAAATCGCAGAAAGTCCGTTTCGGCAGCATCTATGATGGACTGTATGCCACGGATGCCCAGCGTCAGGCAAAAGCGGAATTGGATGCCATCACCCGTACATCCCAATCTCCGCAGGAGTGCTTAGAGTGCCCTGTATCAGCTGGCTGTGGCTGGTGTAGCGGCCTTAACTATGAATTATTCGGTACGGCCAATAAACGCTCCACAGCCATTTGTTGGGCGCACAAAGCGCGTGTTCTGGCAAGTTGTTACTATCACAATCGCCGTTATCTGGAAATCGGAGACTGTCTCCCCATCGAGGTGAGGATTCCGGCCGAAGATGGGCTGAAGATTCTGCCCGCCGAGAAATGGGCGGAGCTGATGCACATTGAGACAGCGGCGCTCATGAAGTTTGCTGATGAAGTCGGGATTAGTTGAAAGGAGGGAGCGCAATGGCAATCCTCATTGCCGATACCAAGTTGGAGACCGAAACCGATGCTTGGTATATGTTCTATGCTGACACAAAGGAAGACATACAAACATTGCCGACGAGTACATCTACAGGATCTTCTTATCGGGTAAGAAAGTATGCTCGACCGACGAGCGTTGCATACTGCATAGAAGAAGCAAGGCAGTATATGCTGGATAGCAAAGATCGGTGGCGCGCAATGTGCGGTCTTTCTGATAGCGTTTTGGATGCCTTGAGTAAAAGTGCTGCAGAACTTTTGGTTATATGCAAGGACACGGAGAACTTTCGGGATGAAGCGGTGAAAAGTGCTGAAAAGGCAGAGAAAGATAAAGAAGCATCTGCTGCCAATGCTCTCGCTGCAGATAAAAGCGCGAAAAAAGCCAGTGAGAGCGAGGGCGTTGCTTCTCAAAAAGCAGAAAAAGCGAAAGGAGCAGCAGAAGCTTCAAACAAATCCGCTGAAGAAGCATCGAAAAGTGCGGCAGGTGCACTTGCAAGTGAGCAGGCTGCGTCTGAGAGCGCACGACTTTCCTCTATTAGCGAAGCCGCTTCAAAAGATGCAATGAATGAGGCTAAAGATTTTTCAAATTCAGCGTCGAAATCTTCTAGAGAGGCTCTTGAATCAAAACGTGCTGCAGAAGACGCTGCCAATAGTGCCTCCGAATCCAGCCTTGCCGCCGCAAGTTCGGAGAGATCAGCAACAGAAAAAGCGGCAGAATCATCTGAACTGGCAATAAGGACTGAAAAAAATGCAGAGTTATCAAAAGAAAGCAGTGAAACGGCTATTAAAGCAGCTGCAGAAGCAAAGGAAGCTCTGTCAATGCTGTCATTCGCTTTTGGAATCGATGATGAGGGCCGTTTTTCGCTGTTTGCGAAAAAATCTATAACATAAATGGTTATAATCTAACAAAAATGATACGAACAGATGTTTTGTTGATATAATCGGCAATGGAAAGGAGAACGAGCAATGGACGGTTGGGATTTTGTTGGTCATCCGGTGACGGATGAATCGGCAAAGGAAGCAATCGAGCAATTAAAAAGGCAAAACGACATTCTGACTGGCATAGCTGCTGGTAATGCTGGTGCTGAGTTCGTTGATGCAATCTTCGATGGCCTGTTGGATGGTCAGAACACGAGTGAGGTGTTCTGGAATTGGTGGCCACTGTCTACCGGAAACGGCGCGACAAAATACCAGCGCTTGGAGCGTTTCGCCAAGATGCTGGCCAAGTATACAAAAGGCAAAACCTACACCGTGCGCTTTTACGGCGATGATGTGAGTAGCGACTATACAGGCACTCCGCTGGATGACTTGGCGGATGGCCGTGAAGCTGCGCCGCTCCTGACGGATACAAGCCCTGAGACAGCGGATTGGTCTGAGGAAGATCCGTTTACATGGTATATCCGTGCGAATGCGCTTTCTCTGGAAGATGGCACCATGAATGTGCTGGCGCTGGAGGGCGAAGCAGAGTTTGACCTTTCGGGCGAGACTGCTCCCGTCTACTGCTTTGCGCTGGCGTTGACCATGAAAGAATGGGAGGACGGCACCTATATCTATAACAGTTG
>ULQK01057467.1_pt1 | contig 35029 bp, 31 predicted proteins | sample 1954371 | NCBI WGS metagenome assembly ULQK01 (sample SAMEA4835652, study PRJEB28245) | human gut metagenome | biome: gut microbiome; material: fecal sample | place: Denmark | collected 2008 | reverse complement strand
TTTCAGCAAGCCCTTATAAAAGTCACTTCTTGTTGAAAGGAGCTCTCTGCTGTATGCATTGGATGGTTTTAAGGCTCGACCCACCATCGATATTGACTTGCTCGGTGAGCGAATCAGCAATGATAGGGACAGCCTAAAAAGAGTGTTCCATTTCTTCATGGTATTACCCATAAAAGCACTGTTCCCTAGTTCTACAACTGGATATTATACACCATCATATTCAATTGAATCTGGAACGATAAGAGAATCCCTGTTATCTGCATTAGAAATTCTAGCTTCTTTTGTATTTTGGTTGATCCAGTAATAGAGTCCTTGTCGTCTAAAGGATTGAGCATTACTTCTTGATGAGTGAACTGCAAGCAGAATTACTAATAATATCAATGTCTTGAAATTCTTCAAAAAGGTTATTCGTTTAAAGCTTGAACAAAATAATTATCGAATGTTGAAAGAGCGGAGTGCCATGCACTGGACGATGGGTGATAAGGATTAAGTAATGTAATCTGCTTGTTTATTCCAGGAACTTGCATATGGCACAAATATCCTCCAGTTGAAGCTAAAGCTTGCTTGTCGACAACAAACACATTATCTTCCTTTAATCTTGAATTGATGACACACCCCCAGAGTATTACAATATCTGGCTGGATCTCTTTTACAGTTTGTATAAAAGACTCGAAATCTCTTTCCGACATATCAGACCATCTTGTTTCCCTGAAGCCTTTTGATGTTGCAGGCAAGAAGAACTGTACATAATTGGTGAAGGCTAGATGAGACCACACTTTGTCGTATTCTTCAGTACCTATAAATTTTGAAATATAGCCAGCAAACGTCTGATAGGTTCTTGGCGCATCTCCGATACAATAGGTAGGCTCGTCATGAAGCGTTTTACCATCACTCATATATACAGGACATGTCTTGTCACAGGGACTGGAGTCTTTCTTTTCCACATCTGTGCAGATATTGAAAAATTTACAATCTGTCTGAGGACAATAGAAACTAGCACCAAGTATCAATACCTTTTTACCTTGAATTCCTTTTTGATAGTTACTACCAACGAAAGGATAGAAAAACCGTGAACTCATATATTATCTCCTTACCATAGTTTTAATTGTGGAAACATACTTGTATAAGTGACTGTCGTAACTACAAGAACTTTGAGAAGTCCCATAAAAAATACTGTAAGCATAATTGTAATGTTTTTAATTTAAACTATCATATTATTTTATTCTGCGAACATCAAGTGGCATAAGAAATGCCGTAACCTTGATTTCGATGACAAAGTTACGGCATTGTGTTGAGTATGTGTCTATACGTATAGAATTACCCGAAGAGCATTGTACCGAAATAACCTACTAGAAGGCCGATAACTGCACCAGAAGGCAGACCAACATCAATCCAATCCAATTCTTTTATCTTTCCGACAAAGACTGCTATTCCACCAGCAATCGCTACTATAGCAATTATCATCCATATATTCACATAGACAAAAGGAATGAAAAGAGCTGCAAGTATTCCTAAAATGAAACTCACACTAAACCATCCCCAAACATTTGAATTTTCCATTTTTCCCATATTACAAATATTTAAGTTTAAAAATCTAATTTCAGTATTTCGTCATCACTCTCAATTGCCTTTGTATATGCAGCTAATTGTTCCAAAGGATTCTGCGCAATTGTGTCACTGATAGCTTTAAGCGCAGGCAATATAATTTGAGCATCATTGTTCTCAAGTCCTTTATGTAATGCTTCATATTGAGCTCGCAGAGCAAATGCCCGTTCGCCAAATACTCGTTCAATAAGAAGACGCTGAGTCTCATATTTCTCAGCAACAATCTTCAGACGCGTTTCATTGATTTTATTCACATTATCTATCTGAGCGTTCAATTGCTTGTTTTGCAAATAGAAATTCGCATATTCTTTAAATTCTTGGTGATGCTCTAATGTGTAACTTAGCGCACTCATTGCTTTTTCTTTGATCTTCATGTTTTTTATTTTTCGTTATTAACTTTGCTGTATCTACTACAAATTGCAGCCAATAGTCCTAATTGTTTTTGTGTATCTGCTTGCATGAGGAATTTCTTGTACCCATCCTTCAAGCCTCCTTTGTCATTATAGACGGACCTACGTAGTGGTTCGTAGATCTTTATGAATGCAAAACACAGTTCCTTCAAGGCTTCAAGAAGTTCTCCTTGCCTTAAAATCTTACTTCTGTAGGTATTAAGTTTCGGAACAAGAACTTCCAGTTTATCTGTGACTTCAGTGATACTGTCTTTAACCCAATCTCGTTGATTAGATACCTCCGTATTCATATCAATAATACCAGATATTCCATCTGCAATAGCAGACAATCCAATTTCAATGGCTCCTACTGCTAAATCAGTAGAGGTTATTTTTTCTCCATTTTCTTGAATTTCTGTTAAGGTATTGCCAACACTCTCGAAAGAGGAAGCTGTATATTGACCAAATACGTCTGTGTTAAACTCAGCGTTCTGCATATTTATGATTGCTGTTATGTTCACGTTTGACAATTTAGGGATATAGATAAAATCGTCAGAGACAAGTTTTTGGTGTTTACCTTCAATCTTTTTCAGAAGGCTAAGTAGATCTTTGCACAGATTAATATTTCGATATGCCGCAGCTCTGTATTGTTCCAGATAATTTTCTAGTTCTATTTGCACGGTTTCGTTCTTTCTAATTTCATCATCCAGAGCATCACAAGTTTCTGCCAGCATATTCAAACGTCCTTTTTCTCTCTGAAGCTTATTGTAATTTCCAAAAGTGACTATATTCTTAAAAAAAGAAGTATCTGCATTTTCCTTACCATAATCACTGTCATCTGCAATGGCTTGAACAATCTTCAGTTTTTTGCCAAATTCATTCATTCTTTGTTTCATTTCCACGAGATAAGTATCTACAGGAAGGGGCTTATTCTTCATTATAAGATTTGTTTCAAAGTATCGTCGATACCATTGTGCGTTAAATCTTTTAACCGAATATGGAATACGACCAATTCCTATAAGGATATTACAAAATATTAGCACCAATAACCAGCTCGCAGCAATACCATACTGTCCATCAAAAAGATGGAATGTCAAAAGTACCATAATTACGATTGTTGTAAATGCCGAGACGAAAAACCATTCATATACATGTCCAGAATCATATTCTGGATAGCGATATTTATTATTCTCTGGATTTAAGCAGAGCCAATGTGCACCCCATAAACCGCCAAATAGCCAAATAGCCCAAACCTTCCATTGATTAAGTGGTTTGGCTAATGAGATAACATCTGTGGTCGAAATGGCAATTGACGTGGTCACAATCATATCTACTAGGACAATTATATATATAATCCAATGACCAGCAAGTGTATTCTGGACAAACCCAACCCAGTCTTCATACATTGATGTAAAAATTTCTAGTTCTGACATATTTAATTGTTTTTAATTTACTTGCAAAGGTATGCAGAAAATATTGTTACTTATATATACGTATAGAAATCCGATGCTATTCGGTCAACAAATGTTGAACCAAATCACGCCAATGCCTAACTTCATTATCAGGCATACACAATGCATCTTCTTTTTGTGTACGCAGGCTGTCACCATATGGCATTCCCTTCTTAGATAGAATAAATCTGCTTAATTCCTTCCAAGGAATGTTTGCTACACCTGTAGTACCACGCGTTTTGATTAAGTGATGATCAGCCATATACTGAAAGAATGCAGAAAAGAGTCTGATGAAATCTGAATTGCTATATTCTTGCACCTGCCAAGCGTATTCGTAATTTAAGTCACGATATATAATTCGTCTTTTTTCAGCATTGTTCATGAAGGTTTCAAATAGAAGAATATTTTTCTTCGTAGCTTCTTCATCAACGATTCTTCCCATTCTGCCTCTTTTGTATATGTACAGTTTCTCTATGAATTGAGTATATGCTTTCTGAGTAAATGAGGTGCTATCAGGATTATTCTTGAACACAGGCAATTCTTTTGTTTCAATAACATCTTCTTCAAGCATCTTTCTATATACATTGCGAATCAGCTTCAGGGCTCGAAGTCCCACTTCATGAATGTCTTCTTCCTCTTGTAAGGTAATCCAGAAAGGCCAGTACGTATTATCATTAGCATTATTTGTGGCTTTGAAACGCATGGCAAAGTTTTTACCAGGGAAGGTGTTGTTTAGTATGGAACATACCAATCCTTTTAACTGCTCCCATTCCTTGTTGAAATTTTCAATTTCAGTATCGTGATCATAGCCATCCAATGTGAACCCTTTACACCCATAATAGATGCCAACGGTTGGCTCAAATATGTCATATTCTAACAAGAACTCATAGGCACGATGCCCATCCTTGCTATATAGAGTGTCAATTTTGTACATCATATGGTTTGGTGCATCAATACCATGGACAGAACCTTTTAGTTCATCCTTGGTACCGAGTTGAAGCATCTTTTCCTTGTAGAATTTGGATGCTTCTTCAGTATATTTTCGCCAATAGGCTTCGTTGATAGAATTTTGTTTATATGCCATATTATTATACTTTGACTATGCTAATGACCTATCATAAAGCATTCCCTGCTTTCGGCATACCTGTTCTTGATTATTCTGGAAACCAAAAAGGGATCTGCCCAAGCAGACAGATCCCTTTTTAGTTATATTAGAGTGATATTTACTCCTCAACAGCTGCTTGCGCCGCAGCAAGACGGGCTATTGGCACGCGGAAAGGTGAACAGCTGGCGTAGTTGAGGCCAATCTTGGCACAGAACTTAACTGAACTGGGTTCGCCTCCGTGCTCACCGCAGATACCGGTAAGCAGGTTTGGACGTACGGCACGACCCTTTTCTACAGCCATCTTAACCAACTGACCAACACCAGCCTGGTCGAGAACCTGGAAAGGATCGACCTTCAGAATCTTCTTCTCAAGATATACGGGCAAGAAGCTGGCGATGTCATCGCGGCTGTAACCGAAGGTCATCTGAGTAAGGTCGTTGGTACCGAAGCTGAAATACTCAGCCTCCTCAGCAATGCGGTCTGCTATTAGGGCGGCACGAGGTATCTCAATCATTGTACCGATTTCAAAGTCAATCTTCTCGCCATACTCCTCGAATACTTCGGCAGCGGCTTTGAGGATAACACCCTTCTGCTGCTTAAACTCGTTGAGTGTACCGATAAGAGGTACCATAATCTCTGGCATAGGATTCTTGCCTTCCTTTTTCAGTTCGCAAGCGGCAGAGAGGATGGCACGAGTCTGCATGGCAGTAATCTCTGGGAATGTGATTCCCAGACGGCAACCACGGTGACCAAGCATAGGATTGTTTTCTGCGAGGCTCTCAACGCGACGCTTGATAGCAGAAACATCCACGCCCATTTGTTTTGCCATAACTTCCTGACCAGCACGATCGTGGGGAACGAACTCGTGGAGAGGTGGGTCAAGCAGACGTATGTTGACGGGGCAACCATCCATAGCCTCAAGGATACCCTTGAAGTCTGCCTTCTGATAAGGCAACAGCTTGTCAAGAGCATTCTTGCGTCCCTCGGCACTGTCAGCCAAAATCATTTCACGCATTGCAACGATCTTCTTGTCTTCGAAGAACATGTGCTCAGTACGTGTAAGACCGATACCCTTGGCACCGAATGTGCGGGCTACGGCTGCGTCATGAGGAGTGTCTGCGTTGGTGCGAACCTGCAACTTGGTATACTTGTCGCAGAGGTCCATCAGCTCCTTGAAGTCTCCGCTGAGCTCAGCAGCCTTGGTGGGAACTTCGCCTGCATAAACCTGACCGGTTGAACCATTGAGAGAGATATAATCACCCTCCTTGTAAACGACTCCGTCGATTTCTACAGTTCTTGTCTTATAATCTACATTGATGCTACCTGCACCAGATACACAGCACTTACCCATACCACGGGCAACTACGGCAGCATGAGAGGTCATACCGCCACGAGCGGTAAGAATACCCTCGGCAGATGCCATACCAGCCAAGTCTTCGGGGCTTGTCTCGATACGAACCATAATTACGCGATGGCCGTCGGCGTGCCACTTCTGTGCATCGTCAGCATGGAATACAATCTGGCCACATGCGGCACCGGGAGAAGCGGGCAGGCCCTGGGTGATAACCTTAGCCTTCTGAAGCTCAAGTTTGTCGAATACGGGGTGAAGCAGTTCGTCCAGCTTCTGAGGCTCGCAGCGCATGATGGCAGTCTTCTCGTCAATCATACCCTCGTGCAGCAGGTCGATGGCAATCTTAACCATTGCGGTACCGGTACGTTTGCCGTTACGGGTCTGAAGGAACCACAGCTTGCCCTCCTGAACAGTGAACTCCATATCCTGCATATCGCGATAGTGGTGCTCAAGCATATCCTGGAGTTCATTCAGCTGGTTGTAAATCTCAGGCATAGCCTCTTCCATAGAAGGATATTTGCTGACGCGCTCCTCTTCGCTGATACCTGCACGCTCAGCCCAGCGCTGAGAGCCAATCTTGGTAATCTGCTGAGGAGTACGGATTCCTGCAACAACGTCCTCGCCCTGTGCGTTTACGAGATACTCACCATTGAAGAGATTCTCACCGTTTCCGGCATCGCGGCTGAAGCAAACGCCAGTAGCACTGGTTTCACCCATATTACCGAATACCATGGCCATAACGCTAACAGCGGTACCCCACTCGTCTGGAATTCCTTCCATCTTGCGGTACAGGATAGCACGCTCGTTCATCCAGCTGCGGAATACTGCGCAGATGGCACCCCAAAGCTGCTCGATAGGATCATCGGGGAAATCTTTGCCAGTACGTTCCTTGATAGCGGTCTTGAACAGTTCAACCAGCTTCTTCAGTTCCTCTACAGATAAGTCCTTGTCGAGCTTGATACCACGTTCAGCCTTTACGCTTTCAATAATTTCCTCGAATGGGTCGATGTCTTCCTTGTTTACGGGCTTCATCTCGAGAACTACGTCACCGTACATCTGTACGAAGCGACGATATGAGTCATATACGAAATGAGGGTTGTTGGTCTTGCGAACCAAACCTTCTGCTACCTCGTCATTAAGACCCAGGTTGAGGATGGTGTCCATCATACCAGGCATAGATGCGCGGGCGCCAGAACGTACACTTACCAACAAAGGATTCTGGACGTCACCAAATTTGGAGTTCATCAGCTCTTCAATGTGCTTGACAGCAGCTGTTACTTCATCGTTCAGAATTTCCTTGATTTTCTCCTGGCCCACCTCGTAATATTCATTACAGCAACCAGTGGTAATTGTGAAACCGGGAGGAACTGGAACTCCGATAAGGTTCATCTCGGCAAGGTTAGCGCCCTTGCCGCCGAGTTCCTCTCTCATTTTTGCGTTACCTTCGGCTTTACCATTGCCAAAAGTATAGACTCTTTTCTCACTCATATTATCAAATTTATTCAAAAATTATTTAGTTTTTCTATTATTGCAAAGTTACTTCATTTTTAGAAAATCTCCAAGTAAATTATTGAAAAATTGACATGTGGAGTTTACATTTTATGTTTTTTGGTTTGGGCAGCATATTTTCTGCAAAAATTATTTACAAATACCTAATTTATTTGTAACTTTGCCCTTAAAAAGAATTATGACCCGTAAGCGTAAACCCTTACCCATATTGGAAAACGTGACCATCGAAGCTGTGGCAGCCGAAGGCAAGTGTGTTGCCCATGTCAATGAGATGGCCGTATTCGTACCCTTTGTAGTACCTGGCGACATTGTTGATTTGCAGGTAAAAAAGAAGAAACACAAATATTGCGAAGCCGAGGCTGTCAGATTTATTGAATACAGTGCATTGCGCACCCAGCCCATGTGCGACCATTTCGGCATCTGCGGAGGTTGTAAGTGGCAGAATCTTTTGTATTCGGAGCAGCTAAAAGCCAAGCAACAGCAGGTCTATGACCAACTCTCGCGTATCGGGAAAGTTGAATTGCCCGAGTTTATGACCATTTTGGGTTCAGAAAAAACATGCGAATATCGCAATAAACTTGAATTTGGCTGCGCTAACAAGCGTTGGTACACCAAAGAGGAGGTAGCTGCATTGCCTCCAAGGACCGAAGATGGCCCAAGCAACTTGAGCGAACCGGCAATTGGATTTCATATTACTGGCGCTTTTGATAAGATTTATCCCATCTCCAAGTGTCATTTGATGGATGACTTGCACAATCAGATACGCAATGAGATACGCGATTTCACGCTTGCCCATGGTTATACCTATTATGATATACGTAATCAGGTAGGATTGCTGCGCGACATGGTTTTCCGCAACTCCAATACCGGCGAATGGATGCTTATTCTGCAGTTCCATTACGACGAGGAGGGCGACGAGCAGAAAGCCCTCTTGCTGCTCAATCATATTGCAGACAAGTTCCCTCAACTTACATCCATATTCTATGTAGACAACCAGAAGGGCAACGATACGTTCAACGATTTGGAACTGACGCTGTTCAAGGGAAAGGACTTCATTTATGAAGCCATGGAAGACCTCAAGTTCAAGGTAGGCCCCAAGAGTTTCTATCAGACCAATACCGACCAGGCTTATCACCTCTACTGTGTAGCCCGCGACTTTGCCAAATTGTCTGGTAACGAACTCGTTTACGACTTGTACACGGGAACGGGAACCATTGCCAACTTCGTAGCCAGACGTGCCCGCAAGGTGGTCGGCATCGAGTATGTTCCCGAGGCGATTGCCGATGCAAAGGTCAATAGCAAAATCAACAATATCGACAATACATTGTTCTATGCCGGTGACATGAAGGACATCCTTACCGATGATTTCGTTAAGGAGCATGGACGTCCAGATGTGATTATCACCGACCCGCCACGCGCAGGAATGCATCCTGATGTGGTAAATGTGATCCTTAACGCGTCGCCCGAACGCATTGTCTATGTAAGCTGCAACCCCGCAACGCAGGCAAGGGACTTGGCGTTGATGGATGCCGAATACAAAGTGGCCAAAGTTCAGCCTGTAGACATGTTTCCTCATACGCCTCATGTGGAGAATGTTGTTCTGCTGGTCAAGCGCACTTCTGAGAATAATAACTAAAATACTTAATATAAAATGAAGAAATCAATAATGCTGGCTATGGCTTTGATGACCGCCTTTGCCAGCTATGCGCAGAACAAACCTGCTTCTTGGATTAACAATGTAAAGCTATCGGGTTATGGCATCGTACAATACCAAAGTAGCAGCAAAGTTAATGACAAGTCCAACTCTTTCAACTTGAGATTGGCACGTGTAAGCCTCGATGGCCGTATACTTGATGACTTTTATTGGAAAGCCCAAATTCAGTTTAATGGCAACACCACGGATCTTGGCAATTCTCCCCGTGTCGTTGACCTTTTTGCGGAGTGGCAGAAATATGGTTACTTCAAGATAAAGGCAGGACAGTTCAAGCGTCCATTCTCTTTTGAGAATCCCATGCACCCAGTAGACCAAGGGTTCATGAGCTACAGCCAGATTACCTCCTCCATCGCAGGTTTCAATGACCGTGCTGGTGCCCACGCCAGCAACGGCCGCGATATCGGTGTCCAGTTGCAGGGCGATTTCCTGCCCAATGCCAACGGCCGCAACCTGCTTCATTACCAGGTAGGTGTATTCAATGGACAGGGTATCAACGTTAAAGATGTAGATCAGCGCAAAGACATCATCGGTGGAGTTTGGGTTATGCCTGTTGCAGGTATGAGAATCGGTGCTTTTGGTTGGACTGGCTCGTATGCCCGCAAACGCACAGTTGATACTGACCACGGTAAAGTCACAGAGATTTTGAGTTTGCCCCAACGCAGATATGCCTTTTCTGCAGAATATGTAACCAACGACTGGACATTCCGCTCTGAGTATGCCCACAGTACAGGCTTGGCTTTCAAGACACGCTATCAGAAGCCGGAGAATGCTACCGACTTCGAGCTTAGCAAGAACGGTGACAAGGCGCAAGGTGTCTACGCTCTGGTTATTGCCCCAATTATCAAGAAGAAGATGCACGCCAAAGCCCGTTATGATATGTATCAGCCCTCAGGCGATGCCTCCAAGCAGAAGACATTCTATGAGGTGGGCCTGGACTATGAGTTCTGCCGCAATCTCAAGTTGAGTGGAGAATATGCGTTTGTCAATGACCGCAGTCTGACCAAACATAATTATAATATGGTAGATGTAGAACTGGCTTTCCGTTTCTAAAGCCATCATTCCTACCATCCCGACCAGGAGGAAAGCATCGTTTGTTTTCCTCCTGTTTGTTTTCTTTCACCACTACCCTATTCTTCCTCTCGTTGTTCCTTGTGTCGAGGCTCACGCCCGGTTGGCTCATTTAGCCTGGCACCATGCCATACCAGTCGTTTCTTGTCGACATGTGACAGGTTGGCTATCTGGGGCAAATTGCGAGGCATGAAATGGCTAATGCGAACTATGATTCTGATAATTCCAAACTTGAAATATCTGTTTTGTAGTTTGAAGTCATTTAGTATTTGACCTCTGGATAATTGTGGGTTACGGTTACACTTATGGCCTCAATGCGGGAATTAGTATTGTTAAAAAATAGCAAAACAATCACTTTTGCCTTTGATTTGTTTGCTAAATCAATTATATTATCTACTTTTGTAATCTAATACATTTAGACTTAGACAAAACTACCAATAACACATAAAAACTTTATACATGACTACGAATAACAATAGACATCATATCCATCATCACGAGCATTTGGATGAAGCCGAGATCTATAAAAGAAAGAACTTGAGTGCTGCTCAGCGCCGCAAGAAGTTAGCTAAAATTCTGTTTAGAGTCTTATGCGTGATAGCTGTCGCCATCACCTGTCTTGTCATCTACGTATATACTCATTAAGCAAGCATCTATCTTTGCCCTGTAGATATAATTAAAGGCTGATTTCTATACGTTTAGAAATCAGCCTTTAATAGTAAATAATCTATCTGCCTATGCTGTCATTTCCTTCAGCTTCTTGAGCAATGCAAACATTACCAATGCGCTGACGAGACAAAGCGCGATGAGGATACCCCAGTTGTACATCAGTGGTATTCTGTTCCACAACATAGATGGGATTGAGCTCAGGTAGTTACCAATGGCTGTGGCAACAAACCATCCACCCATCATAAGGCCCTTATACTTAGGAGGTGCAACCTTGGAAACAAATGAGATGCCCATAGGCGACAGCAACAGCTCTGCCAGTGTAAGGGTAAAGTAGGTAGAGATGAGCCATCCTGGAGACAGTATGCTCTGGGTCTTGTCGCCCAATGACATCGGCGAAATAAGGTCGGTAGATGCCATGGTGATGACGCCAAATCCAAGAGCGGCCACAAGCATACCCCATGCGATACGGGTTGGCGCGCTAACCTCTTTGCCCTTGTTGGCAAGAGCGCCGAAGAATGCCATGCTGAATGGGGTGAGTGCTACTACGAAGAATGGATTGAACTGCTGGAAGTCTGATGGCTGTGCGTATGTAGGATTGTCCATTACTGCATAGAGAGCGTAGGCTCCAGAGAGCAGCAGAACGGTAGCGACACCACAGATAGCACGACTGCGAGTAGACTTGGATTGGAATGTTGCAAAACCGGTATAAACAGAGATGGCGATAAGAGCCAGACTGAAGATGTTGAATCCGATGCGCATAGTGCCGCTAACAGTCAGGTCGGTATACTTCTTCGCAAAGAATGTAAGAGCCGAACCGTTCTGGTGGAATGCCATCCAGAAGAAGATAACCACGGCAAAGACGAGCAGCAATGCCACGATGCGGTCTTTTGTCTGCTTGGGGGTCAACTCCTCTACGGCTACAGCCTGCTCCTTGGCCTGCTTGGCAGTGACATCGGCATGCTTGAACCATCCGCGGAAGGCGAAATAGATGACTGCTGACAGAATCAGAGATACACAGGCTACACCAAAGCAAAGACCGTATGCGCCAGAGAGGGCCTGGAGATAACTGGGGTCAGTGCTTGCTGCGTCATATTGGAAGCCATAGTGAGACAGATATACGTTGGTAATCCATTTAGCCATTGAGGGGGCAAACATTGCACCGATATTGATAGCCATATAGAAAAGGCTGAAGGCCGAATCACGACGTGATGAGTACTTGGGGTCGTCGTAGAGGTTACCTACCAATACCTGGAGATTGCCTTTGAACAAGCCGGTACCCAATGACACGCAAGCCAGTCCGCCAAACATGGAAATCTGTCCGATAGTATCGGCCTCTGTGGGGATGGCAAGACCCAGATAGCCGAGGAACATTGTGGCAAAACCAATGGTTACGCACTTGCCATAGCCAATCTTGTCGGCTATCATACCGCCAAAGAGCGGAGCAAAATAAACTACTGCCAGGAATATGGCATAAACCTGTCCGGCTTGTGACTCTGTCCATCCGAACTTAGCCTGCATAAACAGGGCAAAGATGGCAAGCATGGTGTAATAACCGAATCGCTCGCCAGTGTTGGCAAGAGCCAACGCATAAAGACCTTTAGGTTGTCCTTCAAACATAATTATTATTTTTTGGTTTTGGTTATATCAAACAGATAAGCAGCCTTGATGATTATATTGCCAAAGTTGGAGCTGCCAAAGTAATCGCGCTTGGAGTCGCCGTATATGTTGCCGAGTCCATAGTAGTATCGGGCCTCTACCAGGAAATGTCCTACCTTGGGTACGGTGTACTCCATGCCTGCTCCGACGGCAATGCCATAATCAAACTTGTTTTCTACGGCCATTGTGTCTTGTGCAACAACAGTGGAAACACGGTCATCCATATTGCAATCCTTAACATTAAAGTTGCTTTTGGTCTTCTCGCTGAGGTAGAAACCAAATTGTGGACCCAAATTCACAAAGAAACTGACGCCCTTGTATTCCTTTCCCCATGCCAAATGGGCCAATATGGGGACCTGTACATAGTTGATCGTACGGCTATAGTTTTCTGCCAATCCTGTGACGGGATTGATTACAGCCTGGTTGTTGATGTCGAGAATATCCTCCTTCCATCCCAACTGCGAATAGTTGACCTCCGCATATACTGAAGCAATGGTCTTGAAATATTTTTCGCATACATAGCGTATGGACAAACCACCTGTAAGGCCGCCATGATAACCTTGAGTCACCTTAGGGGTAAAACTGACATTGCTCAGGATATATCCGCCATTGACGCCCAATGTGAAATCGTTCCGATGTTCGCCTATCTGCGACATGACGGAAAGAAACGGCATCATGGCTAAACTTAAAATCAAATATAACTTCTTCATTAATATGTTATAGATTCTATCGTTTGTTCGTTTTTATAGTGAATTAACTGGAAACAGGCATTCTCCATACCTCCGTTAGTGTTCTTGTCAAAGTGCAACTGGGTCTGAACGGGTTTCATGACTTGTTGCTTTTTTGTTCCGGAAAAGCTCTGTCCGTATTTGTGCAATCCATTGATGAAATATATGGCATGGTCGTAACCGGTCAAGGCAAACTTGGGGAGTGCCTGGATGGTCTCGGTCTTGAACCACTGTCGATAAAGGGCTTCTATCTGCTGGGTCGATTCGGACAAAGGATTGTAATAGAAAGTGGTAGGGATATATGCATCAAACTGATAATAATTGGCAAGATTGTATTTGGTGTACATAAGCCACTCAGTATAGCCAAAGACGGAAATCTGGACATTGGGTGCTGTCATCTTCAGACCATTGAGTTTGGCAAAAACAACATTAAGTTCTGGAGACCGTCCCGAATTAAGTACAACTACATTGGGGAGAGTACGGCTGAATGCCTTACCGAACTGCTGTTCAGATGATTTGATATTGGTAATGCTGTACTTGATGCCTTTGCTATCCAGCTGCTTTCTCAAACCGAATGTGAAAATGCCCTTCTTGCTGGTGCTGTCATTGCAATCTACAAAAATGGCGTGGTGCTTGGGGAAACGTTCCATAAAGGCATAGATAGCCTTCTCGTTGAGACGCTCGGGCGACTGGTAAACTTGGAAAATCTGGCTATTGTGTTTCACCTCGTCGCCAGTGATGGAAAATGGGATAACCATCTTAATCTTATATGTCTTGCAGAATTCGGCAAGATACTTGACCTGATTGGAATACAGCGGGCCAAAGATGATATCACAATTCTGGGCGCCCTTGTCGAGCAAAGTCTGGCGTATATCCGCATCTATCGGTACATTCCATGCGTGGATATCAACTGAGATATTTTGGGCTTTCATCTGCTCGCATGCCAAAAGGAAACCTCGGTAATACTCAGTCATGCGTTTGCCGTCGCCATCAACATTGTGCAGAGGCAGCATCATGCCTATTCTAATGGCTCTCGAGCGTATATCGATGTCTTTCTCGGTGCTCTTCTTGGATGGTTGCTGTACCTCTTTGGGCTGTGATACAAAGGGGATGAACACAATGTCGCCCTTCTTCAACTGATAGCCGTCCTTTTTCATGTCAGGATTGGCCTCCATCAGCTGGTCAACGGTGATGCCGTATTTATGGGCAATGCCATAGATGGTATCTTTCTTCTTGGCCTTGTACAAGTCTTGCCAATTGTTTATCTGGGCATCGCAGACGGCACACGCCATAAGGAGCATGGGCAGCAAAATATAGCGTAACAAACGTTTATTCATTATCTTTATGATTATTTCCATTTGCAAAAATACAAAAAAACTATTACTTCACTCCCAAAACTCTAAACTTTTTGTTAACTTTGCTATCTATTTTTAAGTTCATACACAATGAAGATAGCAAAATTAGTTTTTTTATTGCTAACACTTGGCATATTTGGTCCCGTCTATGCTACACCAGGAATGCCATCAATCGCCCCTTCGGTTGTATTTACAGATGCTGCTGGCAACGAGAGTACGGACAGTTATTTCTCTGGTTCGGCGCCTATAAAAGCGACCTTCAAGCTCAACCCCTCTGATGCGGATGGATGGACGGCGCATTACGAATGGCGCTTCTTCAAAGAAGGTAAAGAGAATGAGCCATATCTTGTGAGATATGAAGAAGATACAGAATACATATTTGCCGAATCGGGAGTCAATCATGTGGTATGCTACACGGTGTTTACCCTCGGGGCAGACACGGTCAGATACGAAGCTGACTATTGGCGTGAGGCCCGCTTCACGGTAACCGTCTACGAAAGCAAACTCGAATTTCCAAACGCTTTCTCTCCCAATGGAGATGGTATAAATGATATCTATCGCGCCAAGCCTGGATATCAGAGTATTGTAGAGTTTAAGGCCATTATCATCAACCGCTGGGGCCAGAAACTGTATGAATGGAATGATCCGGCAGGTGGCTGGGACGGCACATTCAAAGGAAAGGATATGAAAACCGGAACATACTACTGCGTCGTCAAGGCACGTGGTGCAGACGGCCGCGTATTCAATATCAAGAAGGATGTAAATCTCATGCGTGATTACATCGAAACCGAACATTAAAGAAGATATCTTCAGACCGATGAAAGATAAGAAAGAAACTATAAATGTATGGGGGGCACGCGTGCACAATCTCAAGGATGTGGATGTCACAATTCCCCGCAACTCACTCACAGTAATAACAGGCTTGTCGGGTTCTGGCAAGTCTTCGTTGGCCTTTGATACCATATATGCAGAGGGTCAGCGGAGATATATCGAAACCTTTTCGGCATACGCACGCAATTTTTTGGGCAATATAGAACGCCCCGACGTGGATAAAATTACCGGTTTAAGCCCTGTAATCAGCATTGAGCAAAAGACCACCAACAAGAATCCCCGCTCAACGGTCGGAACTACTACCGAAATATACGATTATCTGCGTCTGCTCTATGCAAGGGCTGGTACGGCATATAGTTATTTGTCGGGAGAGAAGATGGTAAAATATACAGAGGAGCAGGTGCTGGAAATGATACTTGACCAGTATATCGACCATCGTATCTTTATCCTCGCCCCTTTGGTCCGTCAACGCAAAGGACATTATCGCGAACTCTTTGAAAGTATGCGGCGTAAAGGATACCTCTATATACGCGTAAATGGAGAGATAAAGGAGATTGAGCGTGGTATGAAGGTTGACCGATACAAGAATCATAACATCGAGGTGGTTGTCGATAAACTGAAAGTACGTGGTAAAGACGACGAACGGCTCAAGAAAAGTGTGCAGATAGCGATGCGCCAAGGCGACGGCACGCTAATGATTTTTGACGAACACGATAATAGCATCAAGAATTACTCCAAGCGTCTTATGGACCCTACAACCGGGTTGTCGTATGGTGAACCGGCTCCAAATATCTTTTCGTTTAATTCTCCTGAAGGCGCCTGCCCGCGATGCAAAGGTTTGGGTGTAGTCAACGAAATAGATATAAACAAGGTAATACCCGATGACAAGCTGTCTATCCGTGATGGAGCAATATCTCCTTTGGGCAAATATAAGAACCAAATGGTGTTTTGGCAGATTGATGCTATCCTGCAAAAATACGACTGTAACTTGAAGACGTCCGTATGTGACGTCCCACAGGAAGCTATGGACGAAATCCTCTATGGAACAATGGAAAACCTGAAAATTCCTAAAGAAGTGGTTCATACCTCAAGTGATTACTTTGTCACCTTTGATGGTATCATCAAATACCTGCGTGACATCATGGATAATGATGACACATCGGCAGGACAAAAGTGGGCTGAACAGTTCCTGGCCACAAACGTATGTCCCGAGTGCCATGGATTAAGACTCAAAAGGGAATCCCTCTCATACAAGATTGGCGACCGGAATATCTCTGAAGTCGCCAATCTGGATTTGAATGAATTGGCAGAGTGGCTATCTAATATGGCTGAGGGGCTGTCGACAAATCAAAAAATAATAGCCAGCGAAATAATAAAAGAACTACGTACACGTGTTGGCTTTTTATTAAATGTGGGTCTTGACTATCTGTCGCTTAATCGTCAGTCGGCAACCCTCTCTGGTGGAGAAAGCCAGCGCATAAGGCTGGCCACGCAAATCGGAACAAGGCTTGTCAATGTTCTATATATCCTTGATGAGCCAAGTATTGGCCTTCATCAGCGTGATAATCAGCGGCTCATCAATTCGCTTAAAGAACTGCGTGATCTGGGGAATACTGTAATCGTTGTCGAGCATGATGAAGATATGATGAGAGCGGCTGATTGGATAATTGACATCGGTCCCAAAGCTGGGCGTAAGGGTGGCCAAGTGGTGTTTCAGGGTACGCCCGAAGAAATGCTTCACCGCGATACAATCACGGCCAATTATCTGAATGGAATCCAGAGTATACAGATACCTGCTCAACGTCGTCGGTCTAATGGCAAGGCGATAGTATTGCACGGATGTACTGGCAACAATCTGAAAAATGTTGATGTCGAGTTCCCTCTGGGTGTTCTTACTGTTGTTACCGGTGTCAGTGGTTCCGGTAAATCTACACTGGTAAACGAGACTCTTCAACCCATATTGGCGCATCACTTTTATCGGGCATTAAAGAAGCCTATGCCCTACTCTTCTATTGAAGGGTTGGAATACCTGGACAAAGTGGTAACCGTAGACCAAAGCCCCATTGGTCGTACACCGCGAAGCAACCCAGCGACTTACACCGGTGTATTCTCCGATATCCGCACCTTGTTTGTGGGACTCCCCGAAGCCAAGATTCGTGGTTACAAGCCCGGTCGCTTCTCATTCAATGTCAAAGGCGGCAGATGTGAAACTTGTGGAGGAAATGGATATAAAACAATAGAAATGAACTTCATGCCAGATGTGATGGTGCCATGCGAGACCTGCCATGGCAAGAGGTACAATCGTGAAACTCTAGAGGTAAGATATAAGGGCAAGTCCATTGCAGATGTTTTGGATATGACCATAGGCCAGGCGGTAGAGTTCTTTGAGAACGTTCCATCAATTTTGCCTAAAATCAAGACGCTGCAAGACGTCGGACTGGATTATATCAAGTTGGGACAGTCAAGCACTACCCTCTCTGGTGGAGAGAGCCAGCGTGTTAAACTCGCAACCGAGTTGGCTAAACGGGATACTGGAAAAACTCTGTATATATTGGATGAGCCAACTACCGGATTGCATTTTGAAGACATCCGAATATTAATGAATGTAATAGAGAAACTTGTCGACAAGGGTAATACAGTTATAATTATCGAGCATAATCTTGATGTCATTAAATTGGCTGATTATATAATCGATATGGGTCCTGAAGGTGGTCGAAACGGAGGCAGGGTGCTCGTAACCGGAACTCCCGAACAAGTGGCAGATTGCAAATTAGGATATACTTCAAAATACTTAAAGCTGGCATTGGCAAAATGACAAGTGCTGACCGAATGGGATTTGTGGTCGTTTTTAACACGTTGCATGTGGGGCGTTATAAAAAACGAGCATATATATTTTGTTCTACCCAAGAGTTTTTGTAACTTTGCACACTAAATTATAAATAAGGTATATACAAAAGATGATAACGCTTACCAACCTTGCCATTCAGTTTGGCAAACGAGTATTGTACAAAGACGTCAATATCAAATTTACTCCAGGAAACATTTATGGTGTTATTGGTGCCAATGGTGCCGGCAAGTCAACGCTGTTGCGCGCCATCAGCGGCGATTTGGAGCCCAATAAGGGAACTGTAGAACTTGGTCCTGGTGAACGCCTCAGCGTTCTTGAACAGGACCACTTCAAATATGATGACTACAGCGTAATGGACACTGTACTCATGGGGCATCAGCCCCTTTGGGAAAACATGAAAGAGCGTGAGCGTCTCTACTCTAAGCCGGAAATGACAGAGGAAGATGGCAATAAAGCAGCTGATCTGGAATTGAAGTTTGCTGAAATGAATGGTTGGGAGGCTGAATCTGATGCGGCTCAATTGCTCCAGAACTTGGGCATCAAGGAAAACTTGCACCAAAAGCAGATGGCCGAACTTGCCAATAATGAAAAGGTAAGAGTTATGTTGGCTAAGGCCTTGTTTGGCCATCCTGAGAATCTTCTTCTTGATGAGCCTACCAATGACCTCGATTTGGATACTGTAGAATGGTTGGAAGACTATTTGAGCGAAATCGACGAACGTCAGACAGTCTTAGTCGTATCGCACGACCGTCACTTCCTTGACTCTGTCTCAACTCAGACTATAGACATTGACTTCGGTAAGGTTACCGTTTTCTCTGGTAACTATAGTTTCTGGTATATGAGTTCACAGTTGGCTCTTCGCCAAGCCCAGAACCAGCGCATGAAGGCTGAAGAGAAAAAGAAGCAGTTGGAGGAGTTCATCCGTCGTTTCTCCGCGAACGTGGCCAAAAGCAAGCAGACTACATCACGTAAAAAGATGCTTGAAAAACTTAATGTGGAGGAAATCCGTCCTTCAAGCCGTAAATACCCAGGTATCATTTTCCAGATGGAACGTGAACCCGGAAATCAGATACTCGAAGTCGAGGGACTGAAAGCTACAGACAACGATGGTAACGTGTTGTTTGACAATGTCAGCTTCAATATAGAAAAGGGCCAGAAAGTTGTGTTCTTGTCACGCAATCCGAAGGCAATGACTGCGCTCTTTGAGATTGTAAACGGTAATAAAGAGGCTGATGCAGGTACTTTCAAATGGGGCATCACGATAACAACAGCCTACTTGCCCTTGGACAATACCGAATACTTCCAGAGCGATATGAATTTGGTGGACTGGCTGTCGCAGTACGGACCTGGCAATGAGGTTCAGATGAAGGCCTATTTGGGAAGAATGCTGTTCTCTGGTGAAGAAGTAATGAAGAAGGTAAATGTTCTTTCGGGAGGCGAAAAGATGAGATGTATGATTGCACGCATGCAGTTGCGTAATGCCAACTGTCTCATACTTGACACACCTACCAACCATTTGGACCTTGAGAGTATTCAGGCATTTAACAATAATCTTACTTCGTTCAAGGGAAATATCATTTTCAGTTCACATGACCACGAGTTTATTGAAACTGTAGCTGATCGCATCATTGAACTTACACCTAATGGAATAATAGACAAACTGATGAGCTATGATGAATATATTCATGATGAGCAAATCAAAGAACTCAAGGCAAAACTCTACGCAGAGTAGTGTTTGGCATGCTTTTTGTTATTCCAAAAGTAATAAAAGATAAGTATTATGAGTGAAGTAAAAGAAAACAAAGTTAACGAAGAAACGTCATCAGAGGCTAAAGATACCATCTCTTCTCAGGCTGCTGATGACTCTAAGAATACCTCAACAGAGAGTTCTGAAGAAGATGCAAAAGAATCTTTAGATGCTCTTAATAAGGAACTGGCCGAAACTAAAGACAAATATCTGCGTACCTTGGCCGAATTCGAGAATTATAAGAAACGTACCATCAGAGAGAAAGCTGAATTGATTCTTAATGGTGGAGAAAAGGTTATCACTGCAATTCTTCCTGTTCTTGATGATATGGAAAGAGCTATAACCAATGCTACCAAAATAGAAACTAAAGAGGCTCTTGAAGAAGGCTGGGAACTTATCGACCAGAAGCTGCATAAGACTCTCGAAGGGCTTGGTCTTAAGCGCATTGAAACGGAAAACTCTGATTTTGATGTGGATTTCCATGAAGCTATAGCCAAAGTCCCTGGTATGGGCGATGACAAGAAGGGTAAGGTCGTTGACTGTACCCAGACTGGCTATATGCTGAACGATAAAGTGATACGACATGCCAAAGTTGCTGTTGGCGATTAATACATTATTATATTAACGTATGGCAAAGCGCGACTATTATGAGGTGCTGGGCGTTAGCAAAAACGCAACTGAAAGCGAGATTAAAGCCGCTTATCGTAAGTTGGCTATAAAGTATCACCCCGACAGAAATCCAGATAATGCTGAAGCTGAAGAAAAATTCAAAGAAGCGGCAGAGGCTTATGATGTTCTTCACGATTCACAGAAGAGACAACAATACGACCAGTTCGGATTTAACGCACCTGGTGGCGGATTCGGAAGTGCCGGAGGATTCGGTGGAGGATTCTCTATGGATGATATCTTCTCTATGTTTGGCGATGTGTTTGGAGGACATGCCGGCGGCTTTGGTGGATTCGGTGGAGGTCGTCCGCAATACAGGGGTACTGACTTGAGACTCACTGTAAGGCTTTCGCTTCTGGAGATATCGACAGGCGTAACAAAGAAGTTCAAGGTAAAGAAGGACATTACATGCAGCCATTGCCATGGAACAGGCGCCGCGGATGGAAGTGGCAATACGACTTGTCCGACTTGTCAAGGTCGAGGCTATGTCGTAAAAACAGTTCGTACGATGCTGGGCATGATGCAGACCCAAACGGACTGCCCAACATGTCATGGCGAGGGTTCTGTTATCAAGAATAAATGTAAGGCATGTAACGGCACCGGCGTCGAAAAAGGCGAAGAAGTCGTTGAAATCAACATCCCTGCAGGAGTCGCAGAAGGAATGGTCGTAAATGTCTCTGGTAAAGGAAATGCCGGTCCACATAATGGAATAAACGGCGATATTCAAGTCTACATCAAAGAAGAGGAAAACGATACATTCGTCCGTGACGGTCAAGATGTCATCTATAACCTTCTGCTCGATTTTCCTACAGCTGCACTTGGTGGTGAAGTCTCAATCCCTACTATTGAAGGAAGTAAAGTAAAAATCAAGATTGAGCCTGGTACCCAGCCAGGTAAGACACTGCGCTTGCGCGGGAAGGGACTGCCTCATGTACAAGGATATGGAACAGGTCATGGCGACTTGGTTGTCAATATCAGTGTTTATGTTCCGAAAGCCTTGAGTAAGCAGGAACGCGCTGCAATTGAAAGTATGCGTGACAGTGATAATTTCAAAGGAGACGCAAGTACTAAGAAATCGATTTTTGACAAGTTCAAAAACTATTTCAGTTAAGGTGTTATGAACTATCGGGAAACTGTTAATTATCTATATGAATGCACCCCTGTTTTCGAACATGTGGGTGCATCTGCATATAAAGAAGGTCTGGATAATACTCATGCGCTTGACAAACACTTTGGTCACCCGCATCAGCACTATAAGATTATTCATATTGCGGGAACTAACGGTAAAGGTTCTTGTTCTCATACGCTTGCTGCAATATTGCAAGCTATGGGATATAATGTCGGACTATATACATCTCCGCATTTGGTAGATTTCAGAGAACGTATCCGGGTAAATGGCGAAATGATACCCGAAGAGTATGTGGTGGACTTTGTCGACAAGGAAAAGAATTTCTTCACACCCCTTCATCCTTCGTTTTTCGAGCTAACCACAGCAATGGCCTTCAAGTACTTTGCGGAGAAGCATGTTGATTACGCCGTTGTCGAGGTAGGCCTTGGTGGGCGTCTTGATTGTACAAATATAGTAACTCCAATATTGTCAATCATTACTAATATAAGCAAAGACCATACCCAATTCCTTGGTGAAACATTGCCTCAGATTGCAGCGGAGAAAGCGGGGATAATCAAGCCCAATACGCCTGTCGTCATAGGGGAAGCAATCCCTGAAACGCGTCATGTTTTTGAACACAAAGCAATCGAAACACACTCCAAGATTATTTTTGCAGAAGACGCTTGCGAAGTTGTCTCGGTTGATAAATCTCAGGGTGGTGGTATCTCCTATCAAACGGTTAACTATGGCGTCGTTACGGGTGCTCTGATAGGAGAATATCAAATAAAAAACACAAATACAATCCTATGTGCTATCCGAGAATTAGGCATAACGGATGTTGAGGCTGTGAAGAAAGGATTCCTCAATGTTGTTCAGCTGACTGGCCTCATGGGAAGATGGCAAATATTGTGCAACCAGCCATTGATAGTATGTGATACAGGACATAATGTTGGCGGTTGGAAGTATTTGTCAAAGCAAATTATCCACCAAGAATGTCATCAAAAGCACATTGTATTCGGAATGGTTGATGACAAGGATATTGATTCTGTTATGGAGTTGTTGCCCAAAGATGCTATTTATTATTGGTCACAGGCAACTACGCATCGAGCTATTCCAAGTCAGGTTGTTGCTCAAAAAGGGCTTGCTCACGGACTTGTTGGTCGTGTTTACGATAGCGTTGAGAGCGCCTATATGGCTGCGCTTGCAATTGCCGTCCCCAATGATTTCGTTTTTATAGGTGGAAGCAGTTATATTGTGTCTGATCTGCTTGCCTGTCTCGCGACACCAAAAGAATAATTGTCTTTTGGTGTCGTTTTCTTTATATATAGCGGTACATTTCGCCAATCGTCTATTGCCATAGTGCTTTGTTAATTGTTTTTAACGCAACAAACGCGATAATAAATGGCGTGACTTTTGTGGTATTCACTTTTTTTTATTTACTTTGCAAGTACATAAAGTAACTAAAAACTTTTTATGATGAGCACAACAGAAACAGAACACATCTGTGGCCTGAGACGAGAAGACTTTCAGGCCACAATCAATGGAAAGAAGACAGACTTATACTTCCTGAAAAATAATCGTGGCAACGTGGTGGCTATTACCAATTATGGTGGCGCATTGGTTGCAATTATGGTTCCTGATAGAAATGGTGTAAAGGCCAATGTCATACAAGGACATGACAATGTACAAGATGTCATCAACAGCCCGGAACCCTATCTTTCGACCCTCATTGGTCGCTACGGAAATAGAATTTGTAAAGGCAAATTCCAGTTGCATGGCAAAGAGTATCAATTACCCATAAACAATGGTCCCAACAGCTTGCATGGCGGAAAGAAAGGATTTAACGCCAAAGTATGGGATGCCAGACAAATGAATGAACACTCTTTGGTTCTTGAATATACCAGCCCTTATGGCGAAGAGGGCTTCTCAGGTGAAGTTAAAACTACTGTTGTTTATAGTTTTACTGATGATAACGAACTTGTTATCGATTATATGGCTACTACAAATAAGAAAACCATCATTAACCTTACAAGCCACGGTTTTTTCTCTTTGTCGGGTATTGCTAATCCAACTGCAAGTATAGAGAACCTTATTTGTCAAATAAATGCTGATTACTATCTTCCAATTGATGAAACGAGTATTCCTACCGGAGAAATTCGTTTTGTAAAAAATACTCCATTTGACTTTACCTCACCTAAAGCTGTTGGCAAGGACATAGACGCCGATGATGAGCAAATAAGGAATGGAGCTGGCTACGACCATTGCTTTGTTCTTAATAAGAAAGAAGAGGGAGAGCTTAGTTTTGCTGCAAAAATCGTTGAACCAGTGAGTGGCCGTACTATGGAGGTCTATACAACAGAGCCAGGTGTACAGGTCTATACAGACAATTGGGCTGATGGCTACAAGGGACAGAATGGAGCTACATTCCCCCGTCGTAGCGCAATCTGTTTTGAAGCTCAGCACTTCCCCGATTCACCCAATCACCCATATTTCCCATCTGTCGTGCTTAAACCCGAAGGTAAATATACGCAGAAGACCATATACAAATTTGGCGTAGAACAATAGAATAATCATAATAACATCATTAATAACAAGTAAAATGGAAAAATTAGAAAAGAAACAAGGTAGTATTATTGCCATCTTGGCAATGGTCTTCCTTTTTGCGATGATTGCGTTTGTGACTAATCTCTGTTCGCCGATGGCAGTTATCCTGAAAAACAATTTCTCAGTAAGCGAATCGCTTGCCCAAGTTGGTAACTATGGCAACTTTGGTGCCTACCTCCTTATGGGTATCCCTGCAGGATTGCTTATTCAGAAGTTTGGTTATAAGACTACTGCATTGGCTGCTTTGGTTGTGGGTATCGTTGGCTTACTTGTCCAGTGGCTTAGCGGCTCTGTCGGATTCGTAGTGTATCTTATTGGTGCCTTTGTATCAGGACTTTGCATGTGTATGCTTAACGCTGTAGTTAATCCAATGCTTAATCTGCTTGGCGGAGGCGGTAACAGAGGAAATCAATTGGTTCAGATTGGTGGAGTCTTCAATTCTGCCGCAGCCGTATGCGTTTACATCCTTATGGGTAGCCTTATCGGCGATGCAGCTACAGCAAAGGTTTCAGACGCCCAACCTGCATTGTTTATAGCCTTGGCAATCTTCATATTTGCCTTTGTCGTAATATTCTTTACTAAAATCCAAGAACCACAGCAAGCTGCGAAAGCTAAAGAAGCAAAAGACGAGCACAGTTGCTATTCTTTCCGCCATTTCAAACTCGGTATGTTGGCTATTGCTGTTTATGGTGCAGTAGAGGTATGTCCTCCTACTTACATCTTCTCTTATCTTACCGCTGCAAAAGATGCTACTAATCCTGGATTAGGAATGGATGCAGGTTATTGCGGTACACTGGGTGCTGTTTACTTTATCTTTATGCTGATTGGTCGTTTCGTTGGTGGTATGATCGGTGGCAAGATTTCTGCCAAGTCCATGATTTCTACCGTCAGCATTGCGGCTATCATCCTTACAGCAGCAGGTATGCTTTTGCCCGAGACCATGATGGTAAAATGTCCTGGTATCGACTATACCCATCTTACTTTGGTATGGGGTGAGATACCCGTCGGCATCTTTGCATTCCTGTTGGTTGGCCTTTGTGCTTCTGTTATGTGGGGTGGCATCTTCAATCTTGCCACAGAGGGACTCGGAAAATATACAGCTGCTGCCTCTGGAGCCTTCATGATGATGGTTGCAGGTTTTGCTGTTATGATCTTTATCCAGGCTAAGGTTATCGACTTTACTCACAACTACATCTCCAGCTTTATTGTAGTACTGCTGAGTGCTGTATACATTTTATATTATGCACTTCTCGGCTCAAAGAATGTGAATAAAGACATTCCTGTAGAATAACATTACAATTATTATATTGTCTAACCTTTTTGAATTTACAAACTATGGATATTGAAAAAGTAAGAAGCCGCTTCATCAAGCATTTTGATGGCAAAACGGGTAACATTTATATGTCTCCAGGTCGTATCAATCTTATTGGTGAGCATACTGACTATAACGGAGGTTTCGTCTTCCCAGGAGCTGTAGATAAAGGTATTATGGCGGAGGTACGCCCTAATGGTACTGATACAGTTATGTGCTACTCTATTGACCTTAAGGATCGCGTAGAATTTAAGGTTAACGACCCCGTAGGTCCTCGCACTACTTGGGCAAGATACATTTATGGAATCGTGCAAGAAATGAAGGCCCTCGGTGTGGATGTTAAGGGTTTCAATACTGCTTTCTACGGAGATGTACCACTTGGTGCAGGCATGTCTTCTTCTGCTGCTTTGGAGAGTTGTTTCGCATTTGCGCTTAATGACCTTTTTGGTGACAATAAAGTTTCCAAATGGGATTTGGCTCTCGCCGGACAAGCTACGGAGCATAAATATGTCGGTGTAAACTGTGGTATTATGGACCAGTTTGCAAGTGTATTTGGTAAGGAAGGCAAACTTATGCGTTTGGATTGCCGTTCTCGAGAATTCGAGTACTTCCCTTTCAACCCAGAAGGCTACAAATTGGTGCTGCTTGATTCCAAAGTTAAGCACGAACTCAAGGGCTCACCATATAACGACCGCCGCAATAGTTGCGAGAATGTAGTAAAACACATAGCCGCCAAACATCCAGAGTCTCATTTTGAGACACTTCGTGATTGTTCTTGGGAGCAATTGGAAGAGGTTAAGGATGAGGTAGGAATGGAAGACTACACTCGCGCACACTTCGTTCTTGGAGAAAAGGATCGTGTACTTGCTGTATGTGATGCTTTGCAGAAAGGCGATTATGAGACCGTAGGCCAAAAGATGTATGAGACCCATGACGGCCTTAGCAAGGAGTATGAAGTTTCTTGCGAGGAGCTTGACTATCTCAATGAGTTGGCTAAGGAAAATGGTGTCACTGGAAGTCGCATCATGGGCGGTGGCTTCGGAGGCTGTACCATCAATCTGGTAAAGGACAGCATCTATGACTCATTCATTGCTAATGCAAAGCAGAAATTTGCCGAGAAATATGGTCATGAGCCAGCTGTATACAACGTCGTTATCAATGACGGTGCTCACAAAGTATGCTAATTTAGCATAGGTTCTTACGGCAAATAATATCATCTAATAATTATAAAAAAGCCATTGTTCTATACGGACAGTGGCTTTTTTTGTATCCATAAGAAAATAATCATTGCAAATGGCCGTTTATCTAAAAAAAAAGATGTATATTTACACCCAAAAAGGAAATAATACTAAAAACAACGAAATAATGAAAAGAGTCAGAAATCTAACATTATGCATTGGAATTATAACCGTTTTCCTCTGCGCTTGCTCAGGTGGTGGACAGCGTACTATCTCTGGACTTAACCCTGCTGATTTTGATACCATAATCAACAACAAAGCCGTAAAGCTGTTTACCTTGACCAATGAAAGTGGTATGGAAGCCTGTATCACCAATTATGGTGGAAGACTCGTTTCATTGTGTGTACCCAACAAAGCTGGACAATTGACAGATGTGGTCTTGGGTTTTGACAATATTCATCAATATGCTGATACGGTCAATACACCCAGTGATTTCGGAGCATCTATTGGCCGTTATGCCAATAGAATCAATAAGGGACAGCTTAAAGTTGGCGGAAAAACAATTCAGCTACCGACCAATAACTTTGGTCACTGTCTGCATGGCGGTCCGTCTGGATGGCAGTATCAAGTATATGATGCGGTTCAACCGAATGACAGTACTCTGCAATTATCAATTGTATCTCCCGATGGAGACAACAATTTTCCTGGAACGGTAACCGCTAAAGTCATTTATACATTAACAAGCGATAATGTATTGGATATCAAGTACGAAGCTACTACTGATAGAGAGACTGTAATCAATATGACCAACCATTCTTATTTTAATCTGACTGGCGATATGAGCCAGGCAGGTACAAATATGGTTCTTTATATTAATGCAGACAATTATACCCCAATTGATTCGACTTTTATACCCAATGGCAAGGTCAAGTCTGTCTATGGTACCCCATTGGATTTTACCAAACGCCATGCGCTTTATGAAACGATTGGTGATACAAGTTTTGAGCAAATCAAGTATGCCAGAGGATATGACCACAATTGGTGCCTGAACACATATACCAAAGGCAAAGGTAACGACAAAATAGTTGCAGCAAGCCTTTATGCTCCCAATACAGGAATTTGTCTTGAAATGTTCACTACCGAGCCTGGCGTACAAGTATATACAGGCAATTTCCTTGATGGTAAAGTCAAAGGAAAGCATGGCATTGCTTATCCCAAGCATGCGTCGGTATGCCTGGAAAGCCAGAAATACCCCGATTCACCGAACAATCCTAATTTCCCATCTTCATATATCAAACCTGGCGAGACATACATTAGCCATACAGCATACAGATTTAGAGTCAAGTAGTGTGCCGACAGATATAATGAGGACCATATAATTTTATTATATAATGAACGAAACGAAAGTTATGAACCGTGCAGCCGACAATATCCGCATTTTGGCTGTTTCTATGGTAGAGAAAGCTAATTCAGGCCATCCTGGAGGTGCTATGGGCGGAGCAGATTTTATTAATGTGCTTTTTTCCGAGTATATGGTTTATGATCCAGATGATGCAACGTGGACAGGACGTGACCGCTTCTTCCTTGATCCCGGGCACATGTCGCCCATGTTATATTCTGCACTTGCCTTACAGGGAAAATTTACAATAGACGAGTTGAAGCAGTTCCGCCAGTGGGACTCTCCTACTCCAGGTCATCCAGAACGTGACATCTGCCGTGGTATTGAGAATACATCAGGTCCGTTAGGTCAGGGACACACATTTGCAGCGGGTGCTGCAGTTGCCGAAAAGTTCTTGGAGGCACGTCTCGGGAAAACCGTTATGCAGCATAAAATTTATGCCTATATTTCAGATGGTGGCATAGAAGAGGAGATTTCCCAAGGTGCTGGTAGATTGGCCGGACTTCTCGGGCTCAACAATCTTATCATGTTCTATGATTCTAATGATATTCAGCTTTCTACCGAATGTAAAGTCGTAATGCAGGAAGATACCAAAGCAAAATACGAAGCATGGGGTTGGAATGTTATTACTATCAATGGAAATGATGCCGACGAAATTCGCCATGCACTTGACATGGCCAATCTTGAGCAACACCGCCCGACTCTTATTATCGGCAAAACCATTATGGGTAAAGGCGCCCTCAAAGAAGATGGCTCAAGCTATGAAAATACGATTAAGACTCATGGCGCACCCCTTGGCGGGAATGCTTACCGCAATACGGTGACTGCTCTTGGGGGAAATCCTGATGATCCATTTGTTATTTTCGACGAAGTAAAAGCTCTCTATGCCAATCGTGCCAATGAATTGAGAACAATCGTTGCCGAGCGTAGAAAGGCAGAAAAGAAGTGGGCAGAAGAAAATCCAGATAAGGCTCAGCTTAAGGACACTTGGTTCTCGGGCAATGCTCCTCAGATAGATTGGAGTGGTCTTATCCAAAAGCCAGACATCGCTACTCGTGCAGCATCGGCGGCTTGCTTGGGCGTTCTTGCCGAACAGGTTCCCAATATGATTTGTTCCTCAGCCGATTTGTCTAATTCCGACAAGACCGATGGTTTCTTGAAGAAGACACATGATCTTAGCAAGGACGATTTCACAGGTGCGTTCTTTGAGGCAGGCGTCAGCGAGCTTACTATGGCTTGCATGTGTATAGGTATGTATCTCCATGGCGGAGTCATTCCTGCATGTGGAACATTCTTCGTATTCTCTGACTATATGAAGCCCGCTGTCAGATTGGCGGCATTGATGGAAGTGCCAATCAAGTTTATCTGGACTCATGATGCCTTCCGTGTCGGTGAAGATGGACCTACCCATGAACCAGTAGAGCAAGAGGCGCAAATCAGACTCATGGAGAAACTGAAAAATCATCACGGCAAGGATTCGGTTCGCGTATTCCGTCCTGCTGATGCCAATGAGGCTACAGTATGTTGGCAGATGGCAATGGAGAATATGGATACGCCGACAGCATTGATATTCTCACGTCAAGGAATCAAGAATTTGCCCGAAGGCAACGATTATCAGCAAGCTCGCAAGGGTGCATATATCGTGGCTGGCTCAGATGAGGCGTTTGATGTGGTGCTGCTTGCAAGCGGTTCTGAAGTGTCAACATTGCAGGCCGGTGCAGAACTTCTGCGCCAAGATGGCATTAAGGTTCGTATCGTGAGCGTGCCATCAGAAGGATTGTTCCGTCGACAGAGCAAAGAATACCAGCAGATGGTTCTGCCCGCAGGTGTCAAGCGCTTTGGTCTCACAGCCGGACTTCCTGTCACTCTTGAAGGTCTTGTAGGTGAGAATGGCAAGGTATTCGGTCTTAACAGCTTCGGATTCTCTGCTCCTTATAAGGTATTGGATGAAAAGTTAGGCTTCACAGCCCAGAATGTATATAACCAAGTTAAAGAACTTCTAAACAATTAAAACTATGGACGTAAAGACAGTCGGAGTCGCTTGCGATCACGCAGGCTATCCATTAAAGCAGTTTGTTATCGATTATCTTGAGAAGAAAGGTTATTCTTACAAAGATTATGGTACATATAGTGACTCAAGTGTTGACTATCCTGATTTCGCTCACGAGTTGGCTAAAGGTATAGAAAGTGGCGAAGTTTATCCAGGCATTGCTATATGCGGCAGTGGAGAAGGTATGGCGATTTGCTTGAACAAGCATCAGGCAGTTCGCGCAGGATTGGCATGGTGTATTGAGATTGCCGGCCTCATTCGTCAGCACAACGATGCAAATGTATTGGTTCTTCCTGGTCGCTTTATAGACAACAAGACGGCTGAAGCCATAATGAACAAGTTCTTTGCAACCACATTTGAAGGTGGTCGTCATGAGCGTCGTGTCAAGAAGATTCCTGTTCAGGATTAAGTAGATTACAACTAATATGAAAGTGCCATTGCTTTGCATTGGCACTTTTTTATTTTACTGCCTATTTTATGACAATGGTTTTGAACCAGTCCTTTAGTGTATTCGCATATTGCCCCTGTGAGTCTGACACCAAGACTACAACTTGCGAGCCATCGGCAAGTTGTGGGCCCAAGCACATGCCTTCATAATTGGCAATATTTCGTTTGAAAAGTCCTATGTTAGTTTTCCATTCCGCCAAAAGGAATTTATCCATAACAGGTGTTTCGTCTGCTGTGATTTCTTTATCATGCGTTATAGGCATTGAGGGCCAGGCTTGATAAATCTTGCAGTTTACAAAACTACCCATAAGCATTGGGGGAACGTAGAATTCTCGTTCCAAAACAAGCAGTGACCCGTCGGCAAGAGGTGTTATGGCCGAGACGCCCATGGCATAATACTTGGAAGGTTTTCTGGCAATAGGTTTGTCCATTTTGTAAACATATTGCTCCATAGCCTTAAGAGAGTCACTGAAAGATTGAAAACGTAATCGGTTTTCAATCGGGTTGTTGACGTCAGCCCTACCCCCATCTCCATTCAATGGGCTTTCATTACAGGTCCATAAGCGATGCGTAGACTCGGAATATCCCAAGGCTTCAAACCCCATGTTTGCAGCAGAATTCATGAAGATTTCTGGAATTTCGGCCTCTCGTCCGGTAGGTGTTCCATCCAGTCTATATTCCAAGATTCTATTATCAGCCTCTCCGCTTATCAGTACCGAATTGATAGGCTTGATATAAGCTATCCCCTCACCGTCTCGGTTGGCCATGCCCGATGACACAAAACCATGATTGGATACATGCATAATATTTCCGGTCAAGCTATCTATCTCTATAGTAAACAAATGAAAACCATCTGATGCTGATTTGTCATCGACAACGAGATATTCATTGTTGCCCAAATAGGTTATACCACTATAGTTACCTGCTTTGACAGACAAGGGGAAGGAATGTTGCGGATTTATACGGATTATTTGTATAGTATCCCGGCTTTCCGCATGAGTGGCTATGGATGTCAGAAGAAGGCAAATAGCCAGGCAGAGTTTTCTAAACCGTTGCATAGGTAAGCACATATTTGTCATTGCAAAGATAATGCACCGACTGTTTCTTTTCTATTTTCAGGTCATCTACCTTGATATCTCCTTCTTCCCGCTGATCAAATGGGGCGATTCGCATATCAAAGAAGTCCAAGTTTTCGTTAGCAAATAGCTTATAAATCGTTTCCTTTGCGCTCCAATGGATGAGTTTCGCATAGAGAGAGTCTGCCACCTCATCATTTCTGATGAACTTGGAAGCGACACGCTCTACCCTATTGCTGATGAATTCGATGTCTATAGCCACCTTGTGCCGAGTTGAGAGCAGCAGTGCCGCATAGCCACGGGTATGGCTTATGCTGACATGATAGCCGTCGATTACTGGTCGTGACAAATCGTCATGCTCAATACGTAAACAGGGATTGTCTGTCATCGCAAACAATAATCCATAGACGGCCAGCACTTCTTTGCGTCTTGATTCTGAATGGAAATGCTCAATCTTATCAATCACGCCAGCCAACCGATTGTCAGTTGCTATTATATCATCTATGGTGTCTTCTATCCGCCACAATCCCATATGGCATTGAGGTGCGATTGCGTCAATACTTATAAGTGGCATGGTCAATTGTTGTGCAAATCGTGTACGATAACCTTTACCCTACTGATGCGTCTACCCTCCAGCTCCATTACTTCAAAGGTGTAATTCTTGTAGTCTATGCGTTCATGCAGGCTAAGGAAGTCTCCCTTGATTTCGAGCAACATTCCTGCCAGAGTATCAGCATCGCCTTCCACATCGCAGAAGGCGTCGTCATCGACATTAAGAATTCGGCTCAAATCACTTAGCAGTGTTTTACCCTCAAAGAGATAGGTATTATAATTAATCTTGGAATACGTTTTTTCGTCATCATCGTATTCGTCATTGATTTCGCCTACTATTTCTTCCAGAATATCCTCAAGCGTAACCAAGCCGCAGGTGCCGCCAAATTCATCTACCACAATGGCAATATGGATTTTGTTTTCTTGGAATTCGCGCAACAAGTCGTCTATCTTTTTGGTTTCGGGGACAAAATAACCCGAGCGAATCAGACTCTGCCATCTGAAATTGGCCGGCTTGGAGACGTGAGGCAGCAGATCCTTGATATACAAAATACCGCGTATGTTGTCATCATTGTCCTGATAGACAGGAATGCGACTATAGTTGTTTTCCAGGATACATGACATCACTTCAGAAAACGAGCTACGAATGTCTATATCGACAATGTCCTGTCGGCTGGTCATAATTTCCTTCGCCGTCTCATCGCCAAAGCGGATGATGCCTTGCAGGATGCTCTTTTCGTCCTTGATTTCATTCTTGTCAGTCAACTCCAATGCCTGTTCCAGGTCATCCATGCTCAGATGCTGGTTTTCCTTGTGTACCATCTTCTCCAAGAAAATGCCGCTCTTGATAAGTATCGTTTCGAGCGGCCAAAAGAGCCGGCGCATGAACATTATTCCTCCAACTGATACTCGGCAATATGCTAAAGGATTCTGCCGACTGTAGACCTTGGGTATAATCTCGCCGAAAAGGAGCAACAGGAATGTAAGGATGACAGTAAGGCTCAGAAACTGCAGCCAATAAGCCTTGGCGCCAAAACTGATTAAGTTGCCAAAAGCATAGTTGCATAGCATGATGATGGTAACATTGACGAAATTGTTACCGATAAGGATGGTTGCCAGTGTGCGCTCATTGTCTTCGCGCAACATACTTATATGCTTGTCCTTCTTGGTCTTTGACTGCTCGAGTTCAGATACATCAGAAGGAGACAAACTGAAGAATGCTATCTCGGAAGCACTGGCAAACCCAGATACAAACAACAGCACTATTGCCATGAAGAAGGCAAAGAGTACGCCAAAGGATGGCGCATTCAAGTGTACATCGCTTAATGTTTCAGATAGAAATGTAATGTCCAATGTTAGTATAACCTTAATTAAAACGGAAGTACCTTGTTGTTTTCGGCAGAGGCAGTGCCACCATCAGTCTTGCCCTGTTCGGTTGTGGGCGTGGGCTGAGATGTAGCTTTCGGGGTAAGCATTTCCATATTCTCCACTAAAATCTCCGTTAAATATCGTCGGTTGCCCTGCTTGTCATCATACGAACGGTAACGTATGCGTCCTTCTATATACAACTTGTCACCCTTCTTGACGTATTTTTCGACAATTTTGGCTAAGTTGCGATAGAAGACAAGATTGTGCCAGTCTGTATGGTCTGGCACCTGTGTACCATTCTGAAGTGTGTAACCGCGCTCGGTGGTTGCAAGTGATACTTGGGCTACGGCCTGGTCAGCCTCATAGTAGCGCACATCAGGATCTTTGCCCACATTGCCTATCAACATTACTTTATTCATAAGTCACATTCCTCCTTCCATCTTCCTAAATAAGAGAACTTAAAGTTTTTACCCTTGGCAGAAGGGAATTGGCTGCGAGCGTCGACGCGCTGGCGCAGATATTCTACCATCCGGTTATAGCAGTCCATGCCCGACACGGCTTTGCACCTTACCTCAAAATGGGTATCTCTATATTCGTGCTTGCCGGTATTGGGAACCATTACAACGCGCTTGAAATCCAAACTGCCCTCATACCATCCTTCGCAAATCTCAGTAAGTTTAGTGGTGACAGAGGCTATCAAGTCGCGGCGGTCATTCATACCTGGAACCAATGGGCGTACAGCTTTCTTCTGCTTGAAATCATCCATGTTTTGAGCGGTCGTCTTTATCATTATAAAATATACGCGCGGACGAACCTTATATCTCTTCGGGAAAAACATATCGTTGCTTGCAAACTCACGTATGTCTTTCTCCATACTGGGGGTAATATCAACTTCTGGAATAGAACGAAGAAAATCCAATGCTTCTTCAACGCTATAAACAAGAATTTCCTTATCGAAATATCTAATGTATAAATTCATTTAATTTTGATGTTTCTCTAAAAATAAAAAGGACAAGAAAAGAGCGGCAAACGAGACTCGAACTCGCGACCCCGACCTTGGCAAGGTCGTGCTCTACCAACTGAGCTATTGCCGCACAAGAAATAATTTTTTATTTGTGAAGAGGAGGAGACTCGAACTCCCACGACATAATTGTCACTACCCCCTCAAAGTAGCGCGTCTACCAATTCCGCCACCCCTCCAACAAATAAATATCTCAGATAAAAACCGTGCCCAGAACAGGAC
>ULQK01046103.1_pt1 | contig 35718 bp, 35 predicted proteins | sample 1954371 | NCBI WGS metagenome assembly ULQK01 (sample SAMEA4835652, study PRJEB28245) | human gut metagenome | biome: gut microbiome; material: fecal sample | place: Denmark | collected 2008 | reverse complement strand
GGGATAAAGGCCCGGGCGATCTTTCCCCGGCCCCGGTGCTTGATATAAAAGTATCCGATGGTGCTGAACACCACGGCGCCGATGAAGTTTACGAACAGGTCCGCCATGGTGTCGTACAGGCCAATGTCCAGATACCCGTCGAAGCCCAGGTCCCGGCCGTTGACGGCCACGGAGGTGATATCGTCGATGGTGACGGGGATGTTGCTGTTGGTGGGGTCCAGCATCACGGAGGTGACGGAGTGGACAATGGTGTCCTTCTGCATGTCCATGTGGAACACCCGGTCCATGCCAAACTCGAAAAACTCCCACAGAACGCCCACGGTCATGGAAAAGCAGAAGGCGGCCAGGGCCACATATACCGGCGATAGCTGGAATTTGATGCGGCTGTTGCGGTTGAGGATATCGATCAGAGCAAAGCCTGTGGCGGCGCAGAGAAAGCCGGTGGTGGTGTGGAGCATGGAGTCCCAGTGGGGGTAGGTGATGAAATAGCAGCCCAGCTCGCCCAGAATTTCCGCCGCGAAGATGAACAGCAGGATGATGATCTCCAGGGTGGAGGGCAGCTCAATGCCGAAGTTCTGCTGGATGAAAAACGGCAGCATGAACAGCACCAGCACCAGCAGGCAGATAAACGCGCTTTCATACTCCTGCCGGATGATGGAGGACACCAGGGTGCCGATAACGATAAGACGCAGCACCAGATATACGGCAAACACAGCCGGCTGACGGCGGATGATGGGGCCCAGGTCCCGGAGGCTATGACGGGGCGGCTTGGGGGGATGTTTCATAACGGATTCCTTTCTCGTTGTGGTGTTGGCCTGATAGACAAAGAGCCGCAAAACTCGACGGTTCTGCGGCTCACTGGTACCCCCGACCAGACTCTAACTGGTGGCCTACCGCTTAGGAGTTCAGCCCGTGGGCTGCAAGAATGGGTCTGACTGTTACTGACAAGTCTCTATTTTCAAGGCTTTTCAGAACTTTATCCATTCAAATGTATCTCTGTGTTATCGCTAATTATCGGGCGTTTTAGACCCTAAAATTAGCATGAAATTAGCAGAGAGAACTCAAGGCGGGTGGCGACAGGATGCCAAAACCAGTCTAAAATCATTTCGCCCTTTACTCGCTGTTACTGATAGTGATATGAGTATTATACTCGTCATTATTCTGCGTTTCAATGGGCATAAAGAAATAAGCGGTACGAATTCTTCGACTCGTACCGCTTGATATTTATGTTTCCGTTTTCAGAAGTGCATCTTTGAGCAACGCACATAGTTGCGTATTTGCAAGTAACTGGGCAATCAGATTACTATCGGAGGCTGAAGGTATATCGACTGGTTTCTGCTGCTCAAGCGCCTTGGTTTGTGGCTTGTAGAAAGTCTCCTCAAACCTTTGAGCGTTAAGCCGTCTGTCATCGTCCAAGATGTGAGAGTAAACATCAGCTACCATCTTTACCTGAGCGTGTCCGGAGTCACCCTGAACGGACTTCATATCGCCGCCGTTGAGTTTCAACTTATAGGTGATACTGGAGTGTCTAAGGCTGTGAAAGACCACAGGAGGCAAGTCGTTGTCTTTAATCAGTTTTGATAGCCCTCGGTTGATTACAGAGCCTTCCATCGGCCTGCCGTTGGGATTACAGAATACAAGGTTGTAATCAATAAACTCATCTCCAAACAGCTCTTTGTATTCTTCAAGCTCCCTGTGTCGCTCTCTGAGCATTTCAGCAACTGTGGCAGGAATGAAGACCTTTCTGACACTGGTCTTAGTCTTAGGCTCTTTAAGGACTAACAGCGTTGTGTTCCTTGCAAAGACTGCCGGGAATTTGAGAATAACGCCCTTGTCGTTGAGCTTGTCCAAAGCATCTCGATTAACTCTCTGAAGCTCCTTATTTACAAACAGGTAAGCTCTGCCTGCTTTGATGCTTTCTTCACGGATGTCAATGCAGTCCCAAGTCAAAGCAAGCATCTCTCCCATACGCAAGGAGCAAGCAAAAGCAAGGTTCAAAGCAAGCTTCAAAAGGTCATCCTCGCAAAGCTCAATCGCTTTGAAAAGCGTGTCTGCATCCCAAATCTGACGGGGTGTATGATCTTCTTTGGGGAGCGTGGCATTTATACAAGGGTTCTTGGGAATCATCTCCCACTTGACTGCCTGATTAAATGCACTTCGAAGAAGTTTGTGAACCTCACGAACCACATGAACCGAGCAGTATTCGTTGTTGGGTTTGCGGTTCTGTGTAGAAACCGACTTCACCTTAAGCAGGCCTTGATAGTACTTGTCGATAGCCCTTGTGTTGACATCACTCAGTTCCATATCACCGATGATCGGATTAATGTAGTTACTGATAATGCTACGGCGGGCTTCGTAAGTAGATAACGCCCAAGTATTCACGCCATAGATCGACATATATTCCTCCAGCAGTTCGCTGACGGTTCGGGCTTCTGCCACCACAAAGGTGCCGGTTTCTTGCTCATACTCGACTGCAATTTTTCTCTTTTTTGCTTCAGTAGCCGTATTGAACGATTCCCACTTCTGACGCTTATTGCCGTTCTCATCGGTATAGCTGTAAACTACGGAATATTTATTTTTTCTCTTAACAATAGATGCCATTGTTAAGCCTCCTTCCCTGATTTATCTAACCAAGCATCAAAGCTGCGCTTGGAAATCCTAATTGATGAGCCTATTCGCACGGAGTGAAACAAGTTTTTCTTTACGAGTTCATAAGCGGTCACTCTGCTGATTCCAAGAATATCTTGAATCTCCGTAATGGTATAGGCTCTTTTTTCATCTGCCGGCGGAGCAGGAAACCCTGCTTCGTTCAGCTCTTGGATCCTGCTGGCAATCAGTTCAGAAAGAGTATCTTCAAACGACTTACCCATTTTCCCCCTCCTCCGTTCCTTCAAGCCAGTTTTCAAAGTCCACCTTCATTACTCGGTATGCTCCATTGAATTTAAATAACCGAAGACTCGAATCTTTCAGAAAAGCTGCGGCAGTTGGACGAGAAATATTAAGCATCCTTGCAACTTCTGCTGTGGTATAGCTACCACTGATTGACGGCTTCTTTTTATTGCTCTGGTTCTTCTTCATCTGAAAGCACCTCCTTATGTAGCGGATACCTACTCTGACTTTCAAACCACTTGTAGAAGCTCTCTTTTTCAATGCGCTTCGTCCTGCCGATCTGAAGCGTCCGAAAACACTCTTTTTTGATGACCTCATAGAATGTGGACACTGCAATTTCGAGCGTTTCAGCTGCCTCAGAGAGCGACAGCGTAGATTCCAGCCAGTATGTACCGGGCGGTTCTCCTGTGACTTTCTTATAATGAAACTGCTTGGAGTACCAATCCTCAAAGCTGTCCATCATTACACGCATATGACCGGCAACCATCCTTACCTCAAATACGTTCTTCTTGAGAATCCAGTAGGATTCCGTTTTGCAGACGCCCAACAGCTTTCTCATTTCCGAAACCGCCATACTTGTTTTCGCCATTATGTATTCCTCCTTTGCGGGGTTTCCCGCCGAATGTAGCCAAGCTCAGAGCTTGGCTACATTGTACGGATTTTAACTGACTCTGTTAATGATGCGATTTTCTCAATCGCACCCTTGACAGCCCTCATCGAGCCAAGCATCAAAGCTGCGCTTGGAAATTCTGATTGAGTCCCCAACACGCACCGAACGGAACACATTGGACTTCACCAATGAATAAGCCGAAACTCTGCCGATTCCAAGAATGTCTTGGATCTCAGATACGGTATAGGTGCGTTTTTCATATTCTGTCGGGGTTGCAGTAACTTCAGTCCTTTCCTCAAGCATTGTGCCTACCTCCGTTCTTTACGGGATATTTTCTCGGAGCGAGAATGTACTCATACCCGACACCGGGGCATTTATCGCAGGAATGCTTGTTTCGGTCATACGGATTCAGTCTGCGAATGATGTATTCGGATGTTTCAAGATAGCTGTCCAAGCACTTCGGGCAGAGGCATCGGACATCATCTGTCGGTCTTGCCTGAAAGCTCCACATACCAAGTGCCTTCTTAAGACCCCGGTTTACCATACGCATTGTCGTCTCATCTGTAATAGCCCCTACAGAGTCCAGCAGGTCGTCGATATTGACGGTGCGTAGCTGCTCCATCAATACTATGGACGGCTCACGCAGACCGCAGCTCTCATCCAGTGAAATGTGCGTAGGCAGATAGCGTTTCTTACTGGTGGTAATAGCGGCGACAACCGTCGTTTCGCTTGCCTGATTTCCCTCATCACACTGTACGATCAAAACAGGACGACAGCCATTTTGAATACTCCCCTCATTGGTGCCGAAATCGTAATAGTAAATCTCTCCACGTTTAACAGTTTTTCTAAATGTCATTATAAAATTCCTTTCTATCATTCAATTCGAAAGGCGTTTCTGTCCGGATCAGAATTAAGTCCCTTCACTTGTTACTAAAAAGGGTAGGGGTTTGGTGACCCTCATTCAAAAAATCTTTTCATCTTTTTTAAGGCGTCTTGAATACTGCGGACTACTGCGGTGTGATTAATCTTATCCTCAGCGGCAATTTCTCGGACTGTCATTCCGTTGAAAAAGTACCTTCGAACTCTGTTAAGCTGAACTTCGGACAAGCAGCCTAAGGCACACGACAGAGTTTTGTAGTCAAAAGCTCGAATCAGATCATTTTCAAAACTTTCCGTTACGGCTTCTGGATGGTGCTCATCAAAGTCATCATCCGTAGAAAACTGATTTCCAACAGCATTGCGATACTCATATTTCTTCTCGTTTTTCTTGTAATCATTTCTGGCATCAACATAACCCTTATCCAGTTCAATATAAGGTGTTATCTGATCAAGGACATTACCAAAGAGGGGTTGAAGGCAATGCTTAGGTAATACAGAGTAGAAACCGTAGCGAACATCTCCGGTATAACCGGGATACTCATACTTAAAGTCGATAAGAGTACAAAGTGCCTTGAATTGATTTTTTTGTTCTTCAGTCCTATATTTGATCATTACGTGTTCTCCTTTGAATTTTTGAATTTGGGTGAAAGTCAAAAATTCGGAGATCACGGGTATTGAGCGATGTAGCAGAGCCAGCCGTATAACATAAAAAGGGCTTCCTTTCAGAGATTTCTCTGCCGGAAGCCCTTGTGTTCGGTTGTTCTTGCCGAAAAAAAGAAGCCACCGGCAAGACAGGGTAAGCCTATGGCTTACTGTCTTGTCGGTGGCCTCTCATATCTGCATAGCAAGTTTGGTTTAACCAACCGAAGTGTTCAAAGCAAGTGACCTGAAGATGGAATTACGTAGCCTATTTCATCTCAACCATTTCGTCGTTTTGCCGTATTCAGTTTTTTGGTATTAGCCGTATCGGACTTGATCCGCTGGGGCATAAAGGTCAATCTTATCGTGCCTGCGTCCTTTTTGCACTCGAACAGCTACTGTCCCGCACTTGGGACATTCATATTTGATCTTGCCTTCCTCATTCCGAAAACCATACTGTAATTGCCCGCAATTGGAGCAATACATCGATATCGGTGTCCAATTATCATTTGTCATCTCATCACCTCATCAAGTTCCTTTTTTTTTACTTCCAACGCAGAAATTTCTACGAAACGCTTGACGAACTTTAATTCGCGGTGTATTATAATACTACGAACTCGGATTCGTGTCGTGGATAAAGTATAACACGAACTGATATTCGTGTCAACAGAGAGCAGCGAATAAAAGTTCGTGTTCGAGAAAATATCAAAAATCATCAGAAGGGGTATGGATATGAAATTCAGTGAAAGGCTCAAGCATTTCCGGGAAAGTAAAGGACTGACACAGGCGCAGCTCGCAGAGCATTCCGGAATCTCTACTCGTATGATTCAAAAGTATGAGGGAGGTGTTTCCCGTCCCCGTTACGATGCGGCAGAAAAGCTGGCCGCAGCACTTGAAGTTCCTGTCGGAGAGCTTATGGGGTCTGCTGATTTGTTTGTGACGCAAGCGGCAGCGCAGTACGGTTCCAGAGGCGCAAAGCAGGCGCAGCAGCTCACCGAGGAAGTAACCGGCCTTTTTGCCGGTGGCGAGATGGCTCAGGAAGATATGGATGTGATGATGCAGGCTATTCAGGAAGCCTATTGGATCGCCAAGAAAAAGAATCAGAAATACACCCCGAAAAAGTATCGTTCTAAAGAAAATGCCGATTGAGTCCCGATTAAGGGACACATTCCGTGATAGAATGATACTCAGGAAGAACAAAAAGGGGTGGAGCCGATGTATGTAAGCACTTCGGAAATCGTACAAAAAGCAAACTCCATTGTGGCTCAGTGCGGGACTCGTGATCCTCTTCGAATAGCACGGGATTTAGGAATAGAGGTAAGATATTACCCTTTCAAGGAACAGCGAGGAGCCTACAAGGTGATGATGCGGAATCGTTTCATCTTCCTTAAAAATGATCTGCATCCTGTTATGGAGAACATTGTCCTATTGCACGAGATTGGGCACGACTCATTGCATAGAGATGAAGCTACGAAGGCTGGTGGTTTCAAGGAATTTGAGATATTCAATATGCGGGACAATCGGATGGAGTATGAAGCCAACCTGTTCGCTGCTCAGATTTCCTTGCCGGATGAGGATTTCCTTGAACTGGCCGAAAGAGGATATGACACGCAACAGATTGCCCGGACGCTATGCTCGGACATCAACCTTGTTGCACTCAAAGGGGATACCCTGATCTCTCAAGGCTATCGACTGCGGCGTCAAGAATATCAAAACCGATTTTTAAAATAAGAGAGCGGAGGACTCCACAATGTTAATGAACAACAACGACTACATTAAAATCGTAGAAAATATTAAGGGCGAAATCCGTGAGGCACAGTACAAGGCAACGCTCCATGTAAATCAGGAACTAATTATGCTCTATTACCATATTGGGCAGGTTATCAACGAGCATAAGACATGGGGCAGTAAATTCATTGAGAATCTTGCTGCCGACATCCATATGTCCTTTCCAAATGTCACAGGCTATTCTGCACGCAACCTGAAATACATGGCAAAGCTTGCAGCGACATATCCTGATGAAAAATTTGTGCAACAGGCTGTTGCACAAATTCCATGGGGTCATACTACGGTTCTTCTGGATAAATTTTCGGACAATACAATGCGGAACTGGTATCTTAGCAAAACGATTGAAAATGGCTGGTCAAGGAATGTCCTGATACATCAGATTGAAAGTAGGCTATACGAGAGACAGGTCGTTGCTGGGAAAGTATCAAACTTTGAACACCGCCTTGCTTCGCCACAGAGCGAGTTGGCGGTGCAGACGATGAAAGACCCGTACATCTTTGATTTTATCCCATTCAGCGAAGATATGCTCGAACGTGACATAGAAAACGCTTTGGTCAAAGATGTCACTAAGCTGCTTCTAGAGCTTGGTACCGGCTTTGCATTTCTCGGCAATCAGTATCATCTGAATGTCGGAGGCGATGATTTCTATATTGATCTTCTGTTTTACAACCTAAATCTGCGCTGCTATGTGGTGATTGAGCTAAAAACCGGTGAGTTTAAGCCGGAGTACGCAGGACAACTCAATTTCTATCTGTCTGCGGTAGACGGCATCATCAAGCACCCGGAGGATAACCCCTCTATCGGACTGCTGCTTTGTAAGAGCAAGAACGACCTCGTTGCCGAATACGCTTTGAAGGATATGTCCAAGCCCATCGGCGTCAGCGAATACAAGATTACAAGCAGCCTGCCGGAGAATTTGAGCAAGCAGCTACCGTCTATTGAGGATATTCAAAAGCGTATCAAGAAATAAGTATTTGAGGCACTGGAGAACCTATATGGAAACTTATACTCTCAATACTACCGATTATGATTATCGAATATTGCAGCACGAAGGTTTCGGCGGAATATGTAAATATATTGCCACACCGAAAAAAGCAGGCAGGCCAAAGCTGCTTATCAAGCACGAAAACATACAGTCAGCCTGCAATGCGTTTATGGTTAGCAGGTTTGCCGACCTGTGTGGTGTGTTTACGCCGAGAGCTTATCTTATGAGCAAGGCCGGTGAAACCAGACGGTTGTTCCCGATGCACCCATTTATCGTGGGCATCGAATGGATCGAGGATTTTTCGCCGGTCGATTATGACAAGGTAAAGGCGTCTCCGGTATTGCTCCAACAATATCTGGACAGTATGGCTCTATATGCTATGTTCTGCCGGATTTCGGATACCCCGCAGTTTGCGTATTCTCCGTCAAAGGGCGTTTTCGCCTATGATTGGGATGAAGCATTCGATGTGACAGACTTCATCATCAAACTGAGTCTGTATGACAGCGAAGCAGGGACAGAGCAACTGAGGAAGATGCTCCAACAGTTCTCACAGTATCCCTTTGAAAACGATGCAGAGTTATGCTTGCAAAGCGTAGCCGAACGCCTGAACGCCAATATAAACGACTTTCGACCGGGGTTTATGCAGACGATGCACCGCTTTTCGAAAATACCAGAAAATAAAATATCGATACTCACAGATGTTCTTTCTGGTATCTATCCGATTCCGCTGGTCGTTTACTACGAAGAATATATCAGGATACTTCAAATTAAGACAAAAGGCTATCTATGAAGGAAGTTAGCAAAATTTGACGCTTACGCATATACCACATGAAACAAAATCTGAAAATAGTGGATTAAGAATGATTATGTTACAGTTTTTCCGATTATTGCTTACAGAGCTAAATGATTAGCCTCCACATTATTAAAATCAACTTTCGTGATATAATTTCCGACTATTTTTATCAGTATTATTTTACCTCTTTACAACAAGGGTACATTGTAGTTTTTCAACAATTTTTTTAACGTCATCTGCGGATACATAAAACTGAATAGCATAAGGCTGATGTTCAAAGATAGGAATAATTGTGTTTCCCAAAAACAGTACTTTTCTTGCAATGCAAGCAATAGAAATTCGTTCATCTGAAACGAAATAGGATACACAAATTTCACTATTTTCCTGTAGACTAAATCGAGCAGAATACAGCACCCTATCACGATATTCACAGTTTAATATTTCAACTACATTTTCGCCATCATATCTATCAATGCGAATAACTACATCCTTATATAGAATACTTTTGCCCATTTTATTTCTTAGATTGAGCAAATATAGGCAAGGAACAATTAGAGCCAAAAAAGCAAAGTTGCCCAAGAGCACTTCACATATCATTGTAAGAGCAAACGCAACCAGCCCAATTGTAAGCCATGTCTTCTTCGCGATTTCCTTTTTATTTCTTTTGACAGCAATCTTTCCGATTATCTCCATACAAAAACTCCTTCGAACCATAATTACAACTAAGGGTACCAACATCTTAAGTATGCTGGTACCCCGTTGTTGCAATCCAGATGTTAGTTGCCAGCAAGCTGCTGATCCAACTCAATGATCTTGTCTTTGCACTGGTTGATGTAGTCTCTGAAGTCCTCAACAGCCTTCGGAACAGTATTGGTGAGAAGGCCCTGATACTGATCTTCATAGACTGAACGCGCCTTATCATAAGCAGCGCCTTCCCAGTAGTTAGGCAGTTCATTCATGGAGTCGTTAACCTGCTTTGCAGCAGCATTGAGATCCTCAATTGCCTGGTTAACCTTAGAGATACATGCCTCGATACCAGCTCTTTCTACGCGTGTTGCCATTGTGTGTGTCATCCTTTCTAATGATATTTTTATGTAAAACCTTTCGGCTTTGCACCAATTAAAATGAAACCTTTCTTACTTCTTCTTCTACTTCTCTGTAGCTCTTTTCTGCCACTTCAAGCAGTTCGTCAACAGCATCAATAATTGTAATATATTTATCTACTTGCTTTGCCCAATCGGTGTCAACTTCTTCAGTGAATTTCTTTCCAGCTGGAGTTTTCCAGTTGTTTTTTAAGTTCTCAACTTCTTGAAGCAACGTAGTCTTGAAACTTGCCAAATCTTTTGATGTGTTTTGAATTTGTGTTCTCATCTTTGAAATTTCTGAAACATCAAATTTCAAGGATGTAGGATCTCCCCATGCCATTCAATCACCTCACAGACTCATATCAGGGTTAATTTTCAATGCAGCATTCTTTGATTCTTCTGCCTTTGCACTGTCTCCCTGTTCCTTATAAATGAAATACCTAAATGCATGAGCATCTGCTCTATCCGGATACAAATTCTCCACATAGTCAGCCAACTCAAGAGCTTTATCAAATTCGCCCAAACGAGTATGGCTAAGCAAACGGTAGATGTAGCCCTCATAAAAAGACGGATTATTAATCGTTGCTTTTCTCAAGAGCGAGGTAAGTTTACGATATTCTGCCTTTGCTTCGGCATCCTTTCCCATTTTATCAAGAGAATGGGCATGGAAATAACGTGCTGTGCTTTCATAATACTCACCAGGATTCATGCCGATCAGTAAATTTGCTGTTTCCATGGTTTTTTCGTAATTTTCGCTTTTTCCGTAGATATCCATAATCAGGTACACAATATCCGCATCTCCACCAAGGGCTGTATTTGCCTTTTGAAGAATTGATAATGTGGTTTCGGTATCCTGTTTTCTCAAGAAGAGAATAGATTCTTGGATAACCGCTTCCTTCATTACCTTATCGAACTGACCGCCATTCTTCATCTTTTCAATAAGATCTGCTGCTTCCTGGTCTTTACTCATTTCCACCAAAACCTTAAGTTTTGTCAAAGCAAGATTTGCATCTTCAGGAAAACGATGACAGCCCAACTCACTCACATTTAATGCTTCCTCATACTTACCGATTCCAGAATAAATCTGTGCTCTCAAATCATATGCTTCAAAAGCGTCCGGAAGGACTTTTTGCATCTCATCAAGAGTATCCAGCGCCTCGTCATATTTATTATCAGCCAAATAGATTCTTGCTTTGAAAAGACGAAGCTCACCATCAAACGGTTCAGCCGCGATTGCACGAGAAATATTCCGTAATGCCTGCGCTACATCATTGGCATCAAAGAAAATGCCTGCAAGGATCTGATAAAGTTCTGCTTTCTTGAATCCGGCCTCTTCTGCCTTGTTATAATATTCAACCGCCTTCAATCTCTCATCTTTAAGCAAATGAATATTAGCAATAGAATATAATGCTTCTCCTGAATTGCCCTCAACAACGAGAGCATTTTTAAATGCAGCCAGCGCATCATCAAACTGGCCCAAATTAGCACACGCATTACCCAAATGTATGTACGCATCATAGGATTTGACATCAATTTGTATTGCTGCTTCAAATTCTCTTTTCGCGGACTCGTATTTTTGTTCAGTCATGAGTGCAATGCCTTGGCTAATATGGTCGTTAAATCTTTCTCTGTCCATAGTTGCCTCCTAATGATTCACCTTAACGCTATTACCCTGCAGGGTGTCCCTTAGGCTTGGCGTAAAGTAATCACAAATCATAAATTTTCCGAGTTTTACTGTGTTAACCGGTTTCTTATTCTTGTAATCATCGAAATACTCACTAAGAATATCTCCCGTAAAATCAAGCATTCCTGTAACCTCGTCAAATCGTAGCGAGCTTATATCAGAAAAATCAATAGTGATGACCCTTCTTTCGCTTGATGCACTTTGATGCTTGATTCTAAACGAATATCGAATTTTATTGTCCACAATCAGCAGGCTTTCATCAACTCTTGCTGAATTATTACTACTTGCAATATTATTTGCTAAGGCTTTAAGACAAACAGAAAAGATCAAACAAGGAGCAACAATAAACGAAGTTGAGATAATAATCCAGCTAATATCCTTTTGTGCTACACCATTAACACATACCATGCTCAGATCAGGCATCAAGCAATTTAAAATCGCATAGCATCCGCCACCAATAATACCCACAAACAACAAAATCCTTGAAATTGCCATAATAACACGAACACTTTTTTTATTTCGTGCAATAGCTTTTTGCAAAGATGCCTTCTTCTTTGTATTAACAGAAAGTTCCATATAGCACCTCCTAATTTGCAAACAGCTCGATAATGTCAGAGATTGTTTTTCCTGTTTTTGTTCCGTAATCATCGAAAGGTGCAAAGAAATCCATATTTCCAAACAAGCCCGTCGTTGCCTCAATCGCTTCTGCAGTATCTTTCGAAGTTGGTGCAGTATCACGATATTGGAAATAGTCATGAAGAGTGCCGACACTTTCGTTGATGTCTGTGACATTTTTAAATACTTTTACTCCTCGGAACACCTTTACAAGCTTTTCATTAACTGACCAACTACCGGTATCCCAACGCAAAGTGAATTTCTTCTTTACAGTATAACTCTTTGCGAAGATGCTCTTGTCAAGATTAAATGCGTCACCAGCATCCAGTTTGCCTGAGGATATTTTGTATCCCATATCATGCATAATATTCCGCTTAATATTATCGTATGTAAAGCTGTAGCCCTTATACCACTTGTCGCCATTATAGCGAGTGTTGATATTGGCATTACCATTCTTCAAACGGTAGTCTTTTACGTTACCTAGACTTGCGATGCTGCAGACGAATGAAGTGACGTCGGCTACAACCTTTACTGTATCAACCGTTTTGCCTGCCTTCTCGAATTTTTCGTTAGCTTCTTTGTCGCCCATATCATTTTTGTTAAAGTATTCGCTCAATTTGGTCTGGCTTCCATAATAACGTGCTGCACTTGGATCACCATCATTTTCATCAAACAAGTTTCCACTTTTTGAAATTGCCTTCGAATTTTGAACAACGCTTGTGACTGAGTTGACCGTTGTTATAACAGCACCTATAGTTGCAGCTGCTGCACCAATACAGCCGATTACAATGGGAATCGTTGCACCGCCAGTAAATGGTATTGCACAAATTGCAGCTATTGCACCACCAATTGCAGCTACGGTTCCAACAACTGATGTAATAATATTCCAGACATACTTACCGTCACCGTATTTAAACCAGTCAGCAATAGGTTCAAAGGCATTTTCGATTTTGTTTCCAACCCACTTAGCCGCATCAGAAAAATCTCTAGTCCAGTCCCATTTGTTGGCAAGATCGACACAGAATGTATTGTAGATCCAATCTCCAGCCTTTTGATACCATTTGCGTTTTTCAACATACATACCTGCAATTGTTTCAATTTGGTTCGATACATATTTATCCTTAGATTTCGCAGTCGAAATCAAAGTGTTAATAGTGCCTTCATATGCAGAAAAACGATTCGCCTTGTTGTTTAAAGAAGTAATTTTGTTCCAGGCGAGGCTCGATGCTGTTGATGCATAGCCCGCTGAATCGCTACCAGAAAGTCCGGATATAGGGGTAGTTATTCGCTTTTTGATTTCCTCTACATATCCGGTTATCTCACCTCGAACTTTCTGGGATTTTTTTACGGAATCTTCAAGATTTCCATAATGAATATAAATCTCGCTCATAAACTCACTCCCAGAAATAGATTGTTCCACCTTGAGCTCTTATTTGAATCTCAAGTGACCTGATTTCAGAATCCAACGTGTTAATTCTGCCTTGGCATCTACTAACTTCGCTGGACAAGTAACCCCTACATGATGATATTTTTGAATCCGAGCCGGTTCCTTCTTCTTTAACATCCTCCATAGCGTTACAAATAGAAGTAACCCTGCTTGTTCCCTTTAACCCTTGTTGCAATTCTGAGATGCAATTGGATATCTGCTTGTTCACATCTCTTATATCATCGTCCAGCTTATCATCGATTTTTTTAATTATATCTCTGATTGCATTTCGACGTTTTGCATAAGTATTAAGGGCGGTTTTTTTTGTTTTTCGTTGAGCTTTAAGTTGCTCCACAGTCATCCCAAACGCACCTCCTTAATATCTACTATCTTTGCCATCAAGGGCCTTTGCAAGATCCGTATCAGCCTGGATGTATTCCTGTTCCATGCCCTTAAGGCCTTCGGCAATTTCACGTAAATCTTCTTTTAGGTCACCAAACTGCTGACTCAACAGCCTGTACTTCTTTTCAAAAGTGTTACGACCCTTTCCCGCCCAAGTGAACATAAGGTTATTTTTCAGATTATCCAGATCGTTTTTTAGCTCACCCATTTTGTCAGCCAAGCTATCCGCCTTACTAATGACAGAGGCAAAATTTGATGTGTCTAGACTAAATTCTTCGCCAGACACCCTTGTGTCAGTAGTACTCATTTGCGTACCTCCTCTGCTAATTTTATTCTTGTAACATCAGATCCATCCAGCAAGAATACATCTCCTACGTTAACCGTCTTATTGTTACGAACAGCTGAAGACGGCAGATCGCAGAACTTAAATTCTTGCAGATTGCTTGTTATAATGGCCTTCTTGGAATCCTTGAATCTCTTAAGCAACTCCGGCCCACTGTAGCTAACCGCAGTATCTTCAATATCTGAGAAGATAAATGCAACGCCAAGAGCCTTGAATTGTTTGACCATTCTGGTGTAAATTTCAAGAATTTCTTTAGTAGAGGACATATATTCAACGGCATCCTTATTGTTAATAAGGATGATGATCTGAGCACATTTGGTGAGTTGATCAAGTTCTCCATCCATCAGTAATTGATGACGTTTTTCCAGTTCAGGCATTATACTATCAAAAATACTTCCGATCTCACTGTAATCAATGGTGTACTTTTCAACATAACCCAAATTAGCCTTCGTCTTGAGTTGCCTTTCAACGCCATCAATAATGTACAATTCAACAGGTTTGCTCAGTACATTATGGTGAATTGCATCCATTATGCTGTTAGTGACTGCAAGCTTCTTTCCAGAATCCTTGCCGATGATGCAGAATTCGTTCCACGCCTTGAGATCTAAAGCAACGACATCAACATTTGCATAATCAAGCGCTATTGGATACTGATATCCAGCTGCCTTGAAGTTATAGTTATTGTCAATATAGTCAAGTGTAAGAACTTCAGGAATGTTAGGAATCTTCCTAGCCAATTCATTCGGATATAGTGCATTAATCTCATCAACAAATTTCTTTACAGCATTAGAGCGATCCAACTCTTTCTCTCCCTCAAATGCGATGAACGATTGCATTTCGTAAAGTTCTTTACTGAGTTTGCATAGCATACGTCCTGGAACATCTTTCGGCTGCATTCTGCAACGATCGAAGATATTCATATATTCGCCGGCGTCATTACATCTGAAAGAAAGACGGCAGGCAAAGTTGGACATATATCTGTAGCCAAGACCATTTGTTGATGCGTTAGTTACAATAATAGAAATACCGCAGGAAATGCCTTCACGAGTAAGATATACAAATTGGTCTTCATATGCATCTGCATAAACCTCTTTGAATGCACTAAAATTATCAATAATAAGGAAGATATGCGGCAAATCAGTATATCCTGCTTCGCGATAAGCAGCATAAGAGCTTAAGCCACAGTCCAAAAATCTTGCTTTTCTATACTGAACCTCTTCGGTTAATAATTTGAAAAGGTTTTTAAACTTGTCACCTTCTGAAATTGTCACGACGCCACCAACATGATGAAGTGACTCAAAGTTTTTTAGATACATAGCACCAAAGTCAGCTATGTAAAAAACAGCATCCTTTGGTGAATATCTACTTGTAACAAGTCTGATTATGCTCTGGATCAGATTGGTCTTACCGGTTTGAGATGCACCAATAATCATTGTGTTATCATCGCAAAAGTTAAAGTGTGCTACCCCCTGATACTGAGAATCCGGATCATCATAAATCCCCAACGGAATGGAATCCAAGGCATAATTCCCAAGATTATTAGGAACAGTAAGATAATCTTCAAGAGGCGGTAGACAGATGCTAGATAATCTCTCAATACCCTTGCTACTACAATAGGATGCTACATAATCAACAATTGCATCCAACTGAGTGGTGTTTAAGCCTTCTGCTTTCTTTCTTTTTTGAGTATATACTGGTGTCCTTTTGCCACAAGAAGACAAACTATAAATCGAGAACTCTTTGATAGATGTATCATCCATTTTCTCTGGAGCACCACTGTAAGCTGATTGTAGAAGTTCAAACACTTCATTATTTCCTACCTGCATATAAGCGCGGCCAGGCTCTTTGATTTCTGCAGCCAGCGGAGACTTTAAGACCTCGTTACTATCCTCTTGACCTTGGACTTTCAAGCAAAGCTTAAATCTCGAGTTACTCCAGATCTGTTCATTAACCTGACCAGACGGTTTTTGAGTAGCAAGGATAAGGTGCACACCCAAACTACGTCCAATACGTGCAGCAGAGATTAGCTCTTTCATAAATTCAGGCTGCTCTGCCTTTAATTCAGCGAACTCATCAACAATAAGGATAAGGTGAGGCAACGGAGTGTTAACTTCTCTTGCTTTAAACTTTCTTATGTACTTGTCAATGTGATTAACCTCTGCTTCTGCAAAAAGTCTTTGTCTCTTTTGAAGTTCAGCTTTAATAGATTTCAGCGAACGATCAATTTCTTTGCCATCAATGTTCGTTATTGCACCGAGAAGATGCGGCAAATCCTTAAACTGATTTACCATTCCACCGCCCTTAAAGTCGATGATTACAAAACCAACTTCATATGGGTGGAAGAGGGTGGCCATAGATAAAATGTATGTCTGTAGGATCTCGGACTTACCAGAACCAGTAGTACCGGCAACAAGACCGTGAGGACCATGTGCCTTATCATGTAAATCCAGAGAAATCAAGCCATTGGTAGTGACACCAATAGGTGCCGCCATAGATCTAAACACTTGGGATTTGTTCCACCGTTCTTCAAGGTTCAAATCATCCACGGCAAGAATATTCAACATTTCAAACATTGAAATACTCTTGGTTAATGTACCCTCGAGAGAGATTTCTTCACTGTAGACTGGAGCCAACAGGTTTACAATCCGCTTGGCATCTGCATCCTGAAGGATAGGGTATGTGAATTCAACAGTTTTACTGCTATCAGTTGTAGAAATCAAAACAGCTCTTTCAGCTTTAGCCTCAATGATGTATCCGCAACCCAACGGAATATCTGCTTCTTTTTCGCCGAAGAAAACAAAGGTAACGCCCAAATCCTTTGCTTTCTCAACAAACTTTGAAATCGGATGGTTTTTGAATCCGTATTCATCATAGAAAAATACAACAATATTGTTTTCATGCTTCTTTCGCTGCTCTCTAAATGTCAATTCCTTATATAAATACTCAAAGACAATGTTTTTGCTCTCATTATCTGTAATCACTGTCCTTAATTTCGCGTCTTCATCATATGTATGCGGTAACATACGAAGCCAAGAAACTCTATCTGCATCTTTCTCTTCCGCTACAAACACCATTTTCACATCTGAGAAGTACTGCCTTGCGGCAATATCAATTACAAGATTTTTAAGAATATTAAATCTGTAGTCTTCATTACCAACAACACCTACTGCATTAACTGACTTAAAATCACATACAACTGGAGCAGCATGCACGTACTTAAATTCATCGCTAATTTGTTCGGGAATAAGTTGTAGTTCATCTTCAACCTCAAGGCGTTCCTGCTTCTTATACTTAATTTTGCGATTAGCCTCTATCGAGCCATCACCAAGTTTCACACGTAGGAAATCTGCGTCAGCAGTTGTTCTATCAAATAAGCTTGGCGAAAACTCTCCTAATCGGCTAGTTTCTTCAGTCTGAGAAATATATATTCTATCTAGTATCTCTTTTTCCTCAGCTCTTAGCTGTTCAATTTCCATTCTCTTTTTTGCAACATACGCATTGTATTTTTCTATACGTTCCTCAGTACCTTTTTTGTAATCCTTTTTACTTTGTTGCAAAGTGATAACAGAAGTTACAATTGCCATTACACCGGAAACCGCCGACATAATGATCATTGCACCGCCAAAGAATGCTGTAATACCTGACACAAGAAGCATACCGATAGAGGGTAGCAATCTAGTTAATAAATTGTTCTTTGGTTTCTGTGGCTTTGCGGGCGGGTCTAAAACCTCAATGTCATCCTTATTTACAATTGTCTGAACTCTTGTATTACGATTGAATTTAGGATATGAATTCTGCTCAGGTCTATCAATGAAGTTAAGTGTATTCACAACTAAATCTTTACGGATTTGAGTCCAGATCTTATTGTTCTTAAAGTAGAAGAAATAATCGGAAACGGAAAGAAAATCTCTATCTTTAATTATATCTTTGTTCTTCGCCTTCTTACCGTTGATATAAACACCATAAGTTGTATTTTGAATATCGACAACAAACCCATTGGACTTTCTAGTAAGAACAAGTGCATCATCTTTGGCATATTCGCCACTTATTGTAATATTGCAATTTGGCGATGTACCTATAGTCAGTGATGTTGCCCCGGAAACGTCGATAATTCTCTCGTATTTTTTACCGTCATCAAAATCGATCAGAAATTCCATTGCAAATACCAGATTATCTGAGTCCTGATATTTGACTTCAAGTACATCTCCGTGATTCAGTTGTTTTGTTGCAAGTTTGCGCACGTCGCCCATGGTAATATACAAATTATCTGAGCAGATGACAGTCCAAGTATCCTTATTTTTTATAAAAGTAAGTTCAATCTGACTAAAAAATAGTTCTTTTCGCAGACGAATATCACAATCTACGCCAGTACCCACCTTCACTTGCTGCAAATCGGAAGCGAGCTCTATTTCCTTATAAACAGTGTTGCTTGAAAGAGTAACTTTATATCTTTTCATCTCTGTCGCCTCCTATTCTGTGTAGTTGATAACACTGCCGTTGCGCATTCCAAAATCAGCCAATAACTTGTTACCTTTGAGCAAGGAAATCGGATTTTCCATTTTCAGATAACAGTTTTTCATATTAGAAGTATCAATGCCGAGATCATATGCGGTATTTAGAGCGTTTACTAAATCATTAGCAGATATATCCAGCGGAACCTCAAGATCCACAGTGAAATTTCTCTTAATAATATTAAAGATTATAATCGCTGTTTCTTTATTCATTGTGCTCCTCCTTATATGGTCAAAAACGCTGCCTTTTGAATACTGTTTTCTTTTGAGAAATCATCCGGACTCATTTTGTCATAATGTCTGAAATGCTCAATATACTCGTCGATAGAAAACTTTACCGATACATTTGGGGAAATCAGCGAGTTGTCCTTTCCTTTGTCGAAGTCATTACACACAAAAGAGTATTTTTCTGTATTTGCTCCGTTTATATTCGCAACGAGAATATTTGTTGCAATTACGGAGGATAAATTTTGCTTTGTAACAATAAGAACCTTGTCTGCAATGTTCAGCAGAGTAGCTTTATCTTCGTCAAATGTAATATCAGCGTCCACTACAATAAAATCATACTCTCCACTTTTCTTTGCAGAGATGATTATTCTCTCAAAAACAGAGTAGGGTAGCCCCAAGGACATCAATGCAGCTTTAAAAGGCGGAAGATAGCTAAATAGTTCCTTACGAATTACATGTTTAATATTTTCGTAGATGCTGTCAGTGCTTGCAGAAAGCTTCGTATACACATCCGCAGCGGTAATTGCTGATGGATTCTCAAGCATATGCTGAAAGACCTGCAATCGAGCTGCATTTATATATAGAACGCGTTTATAATTTTTCGTAAGTGATGCACTTATGCCCATTGCCACAGTTGTTTTCCCTGTGCCTCCGCAGGCAGAATAAACCAATACAATTCTAGGTTCCTGGCTCTCCGTTTGAACCTTCAGTGCGCCAGCACTTTTTCCGGTGATTTCGCTAAAAATTTCTTTGATACTGGTATACTTGAATATCCGATTTACATTCAATTCAGCGGTCTGGCCTTCCTCATACTGTTCCGTCATCAAGAAGATATTGCTGACATTATGGCGCTGTAGGGAAGAATCATATAGCTCCTCTGATACAATAAGAATATCGGCTTTCTGAGGAGCTGCGAACAGTTTTTCGAAATAGCTCCTATCAGTAATTACTTCCAAATCAATTGCATCAAAGAACTCCTCTGCAAATTTGAGCTGTAACGGAATGATGTAGTTTATATCTGTGTCAGCAATAATTACGCGTGCTTTCGACATCCCGCCATCTCCTTCAATCAATTACAGTCTGAAAATCCGAATTCGCCATCCGCACAATATCTCCAGATTTCAATTCATGCGGCTGATTGGGTTGTAACCGCATATTATTAATATAGGTTCCATTTGAGCTTTGTAAATCAGTAATCCAATACTGGCCTCGACTACCGGTGACTTTACAGTGAACTCTGCTGATCATCTTGTTAAACGTGATTACCGCATCATTGGAGTCTTTTTTTCCGATCGTGAAGGCGTTTTTATCCACTGTAATTACAAACCTGACAGGCGCATTCATCGCCACCAGCTTTAATCTTGTTGGTGCAGTGGAAGGTTCTCTGTTTTCTACACTATTATTGTCATGTTGATTGGCAATCATTTTGCCACTTAATTTTGAATAAAGTTCTTCCACTCCCAAAGAGCCATTTTGTAAATCTGCTAAGACCTGCATCATTCTGGGAGTAGATAATGCATTTAAACCAGAAATCAGCTTGATAAGCGATGTCCTAACCTCATTTTCAAACGCTGCGTCATCTTCAAAGAGATGCTCTTTTAGCGGAAGATAGATCAGGTTGACTTTGTATGTACTCGGATCGATATAAATTCTCTCAAAATCAGCGTTAATATTTCTACAAGTTAAGAATCCATTGCTCTGAACACTGATAATTGCAGCAAACAGATTGCAAAGAATCGTCAAAAAGCGCTCTGCATCAATGGATAATAACACCGTAGAAAGGGGTTTCAGTTCTCCGGAAAAATAGTATAGTTCTGTTTTGCCGTTGTACAACATCCGCATACACTTAACAAAGCAGCCGCCTTTCTGACTCTGGAGTACCTTATATTCAGTAGGGAGGAAGGACGAATTATCATTCAGAATGCACGCATAATTTGTACCGCATTCCATCTCTGTTAATCTACCTTTTTCGGCCAAGACATTCATACACTTCAATCCTTCCACGAGAAATCCTTTGCCACAAGTTGAACCACGAAAATTTTCGTAGTCCAAGTTCTAGCAAAGGGGTTCCGCCTGCCCGTGCTTAACGCACGGGCAGTGCGGTTTCCTTTTGCTAATGATTATTACTTCTCTTCAGCGTTCTTTTTGCGCTTTGCAACGATAAGAAGCCAAATTCCAGCGGTTACTACCACAGCACCGCCGATAGAACCCCAGAACAGGGGAGCGTTTGCATACCAGCGAACGAAGAAATTCGTAGAAACGGTAATTACATCGTTGAACACGAACCGTTCACCAGGATTAAAATCATCAGATGCAGTATCTGTAACATTACCGGCAAGGTCGGTAACCTTTAGCTGAACCGTCTGTGCTTCATTGCTTTCACTCAGCGTAAATGTACCGGCATAGCTATTCAGATCGTCGCCAAAATCAGTGATCGTATCGGCAGTCTGACCGTTCACGATTACCTCGATCTGCTGCAACCCGCCGACATCAACAATCGTGTACTTGACATCCTGCTCCTGGGCATTAACGATTTTCTTATCCAAGCCAACAATGTTCCGAATCTCAGGTGCTGTAGTATCCACCGTAAAAGTCATTACATCGAGAATCTTTTCACCGTTTGCAGCGACGGAGTTATCCGGCACACTTGTTGAAGTATTTCCAGTCGCATCCTCAGATGTGATTGTAATGTTGTAAACGCCGTCTTCTGTGAAGTTTTCCTTGCTGATGGTGTACACATACTGATACCAACCGGAGGACCCAATTGCAGTGTTGTCGGAAGCCTCAGGGCTGGCAGTAAACTTCGTGTCGATTGTTTCACCGTCACGCGTAATTACAATCTTCAGAGACCCCTTAACGATTCTATCTGCATTGTATTCTGTAATCACAAGGTCATCTGTGATTGCAGCATCGCCATTCTTGGCAATGTACTGACCGCCATCCTTAATCAGGGAGGTCAGATAATCACTATACTCGTAGACAGAACCGTAACGGTTAATGGTAAACTTGATATGGGATTCCGTGGAATGGCCAGCTTTGTCTGTCATTGTGACAGTCAGTACATAGATGCCATCGTTATCTACTTTCTTCGCAATATCAAAAGAACCGGAACCGCCCTTTTCGTTGAGTCCAACTTTCACAAAATCTGCTGTGACGTCCTTAGTTTCGTTAAAACGGGTACGCACAAGCTTTACAGTCTGCGTATCAAAGTTCTGATCTTCAAAGTTGAAGCTGATATTTGCTTCATCCTTATAGGCTCCACCATCATCGCCAGACTTAGCTACACCGTTAATCGAGTAAGTAGGTTCTTCAATCTTCGTATCAATCGTCATCTGGCTTGACTGATACTCTGTCATTGTATTGCCCGACTTATCTCGATAATTGATTGTGACAATGTAGTCCGCATCGTCTGCGAGGGTAAAGGAGCCGATATGTGTATCAACACTGCTGTCCGACCAAGAGGTGGCCAATGTCTGTGCAGGACCGCCGTCACGGGAAACCATAACAGAAACATCCTCTGCGTAGAAGTTAGCCTCATTGATGGTAATCGTTCCATTGATGTTTCCATCATAGTAGGAAATACCATTTTGCGTATTGACTGGCTCATTATAGGAAACAGTAGCTGTAGGGGCAATATTATCGACAACGATGCGCTTGTTTTCCGATTGTTCCACCTTATTATCAGAACGGTCTGTCGCATCAAACTTCACGGTTCCATTAAACTGGTTGTCGCTGCCGAGTGCCATCTTAGGAATCTCAAATGTCATGGTAGCCGTTCTGCCACCGTCTGAATACTTGATACCTGCTTCGCCTATTACTTGATCCAAAAGCTGCGCATTGACAGAACTTACCCCCGCAGCAGTCAGGTAGCTGTAATTAAACTGATGGACGCCAGCCGTATCATCTTCAGCAGTAACGGTGACCGTCATCTTTGCGTTGTAAAAGCCAAAGCTCACGCTAGAGAGTACTGTCTCAAGCACGCTCGAGCTGTAAGAAACGCCTGTGATTCGAGGTGCTACCGTGTCTACGGTAAAGTGATCTGCGGCATAATCTTCAGCGGCATTCTTCGCAAGATCGCTGTAGTCCACATCAAAGGTATAATTGGCATCACCCGAATATGCGATAGTAATGCTGTGAACATCGCCATTCGTTCTCCAGGAAGACATGGAGATCAAGTCACTGATATTGCGCATATTACCGGCAACATCCTTGCCAACGATGTTGAACTTGACATCATTGGAATCAAAGTTATGCTCATTGATCGTGACTACTGCCGTCTGCGTTTTGCTAAAATAGTCTCTTTCAGCTCCTTCGCCATCTTTCAACGTTGCAATCTTGGCTGTATTCTGATAAGTAACATTTACCTGCGGCTTAATCGTGTCGATCGTAATCATGTCGGACTGATACGTCGTCATTTCATTGTTGGAACGATCCTTATACTCGACGGAAACAATATAATGACCGTCACCGGAAATCGTATAACTTCCAATATGCGTATCTGCGTCTACATCAGTCCAGGCCGGAGTAACAGCATAAGCTGTCGCCCCATTTTTCGAAACTTTGACAACCACATCTTCTGCGAAGAAGTTCGCCTCTGTTACCTTAAAAGTGATCTCGGCCTTCCCGCTCTTATCGTTTCCGTAGTAAAGCGTGGTTCCAACCTGATTACTTGCCTCGCTGTATTCCACGGCCATGGCGGGAGAAATTGTGTCTACAACAATCACTTTACCGGAGTCAGTTGTTTTTGCACTGACATTGCCGTACTTATCGGTTGCTGTTGCCGCAATACTGCCGCGAAGCTGCTCAGCTTCATTAAGCGGGAGAGTGACTACCGCAGTATATTTGGATTTGTCACTGCTATCCTGCTGGGCAAAAAGCTTAGTCTCATTGTATCTGGCAACATTTGTGCTGCTGGCATCTGCCTGCTTCTCATAAGACCAAGTAAAATAATCTACACCCGCAAATGCGTCATAGGATGTAAACGTTACGGTTACATCCGGATTGTAAAACCCGAATGTAATTCCACCGAGTACAGTGTCCAAAAGCGATTTGCTATAACTGATTTCCGGCGCTGACGGAGCACCGTGGTCTACAATGAATTCGTTCGTCGTATATGTCGCCGTTCGCTTTGACAAGTCCGAGTAATCAATCGTAATCGTATAGAGACCGCTTACATAATTCGTGGTCTTGAATGTATGCGTATCTCCATCATGCTCCCACTTATCGGCCTGATGCAATTCAACATTCAGATCATTGGCAGATACCTTGTTTCCGTTTACATCCTTACTTGTTACAGTCGCAGCAATATCAGCCGCGTCAAAATTGTGTTCCGTGACTGTAATTGTCGTTTCCTGCTTTGCCTCGTCATACGCAAAACCAATTACAGGATTAATCGTATCAATTACCAGCACATCAGACTGATACTTTGCCATCTCATTATTGGATCTGTCTTTGTATTCAGCAGACACCACATAGTCGCCATCGCCGCTGAGCATATACGTTCCAATATAAGTATCTTTTTCCTCAGTGCTCTTTTTCCAGCTCAAGGGAACGGCTGCTTTGGATTCGCCGTTTTCAGAAACAAATGCCTTGAAATCTTCTTCGTAGAAGTTCGCTTCTGTGACAGTAAAGTTCAGCTCAATACTTCCGTCGAAATACTTCTTCCCATCATGGATATTCAGCGGGTCATCATAAGACACACTGCAATTGGGCGTAATCGTGTCAATGACAATCACATGTCCATCATCTGTCTTTGTGTCGCTGGTATTTCCGGCCTTGTCCGTCACGGTGAAGGAAATATTACCGCGATACTGCTTCACTTCAGAAGCGGTCAATATAAGCTCCGCCTGTCCATTTTCATCAAAGGTTAGGTGCCCGCTTTCCTCAGCAAGATTTACGTCACTGGCATTGGCCTCTTTTGTATACTTCCAATCCAGATAGGCGAGCCCAGAAGTCTCATCTTCTGCGGTAAAGGTAACGGTAACATCGGGATTATAATAGCCAAAGGTAATCGTCGATAGAATCTTATCAACAATGGACCCCGAATAGGAAATGGTCATGTCGTCAGTATTTGGGGCAACGGTGTCAATTTTAATCTTCAGCTCAATTCCAGCGCATATTTTTCTGGTCGTCTTATCCTTCAGATAAACGTAATGTAAATCTTCGCCCTGTTCTGTGACGGTCTGCTTGTCAGCAAAACCGATCGGATCATCAACTGCAATGCTGTATTTCTCGCCGTCTTTCGGCGTTACCGTAGCGGGGTGCTTGCTGTTATACCACCCCGTTTTGGGGTCGGAAGATGTAATGTTACAAACAGCATCAAAGTCTGGTGCTGCCTCATATGTAATTACAAGTTTATAAGAAGTCGTGGTCGCAGGGTATACCTCGCAAGTGAAATCCTGCGAAGCCCAAGTCTTGCCATTTCTGATCCATTCTTTCGCCGTCATAGCCCCGGCAGCCTTTTGTGCGGTAACAATGACGGAAACACTTCCTGTCTTGCGCATAGCCCCGCCGAGTTTGTTCCAGTTAGTAACTGTGATTTTTCCGCTATTCGGATCTATAGACAAGCCGATATTCGTCTGACCAATAGAATATGTAACTGCTCCGTTATCGTCTGCGTTTACTTTTGTAACCTGCTGTTCCGAAGGAACGCCGCTTTCATCAAGCACGTAATTCACGGTCTGCATAGCAAAAGAAACCAAGCCGCTCTGCGGCGCAGTGATTACAACGGTGCTGTAGACTTCAGCATCTTTGTAGTTCTTGTTGCCCGCACGGAATGCTTTAACCGTTACAATACCTGCATGTTTTACAGTTAATGTTCCGTTGCTTGCGCCAATCTCTGCAATATCAGTCCCGGAAGCATCGATTAAAGTATATTCAATCTCTTCGCCGCTCAAATTAGTTCCGTTAGCACTGAAGTCGTAGCGGTTCTTGTTTGAATCGTTAGAAAGTTCAACTGTGGTAGGAACGGCTGTTGAAAAAGCAATACTCTGCTCTGCCCGCTCAACGTGAACATTCAGCGGATACTCAGGATATTCTTCGTCATTGTAACTATCCTTAACCGCCTTGATGTAAACGGTATAATCTCCAGCGTTTTTTACCGTTGGAACCGTTCCAGCAGCTTTATCGTATTTTTTCCAAGATTCTGTCTCGGACAAACGGTACTGCAAGGTATAGTTTCCCTGACCTTCAACAGTAACAGCTTCTTGTTCCTCTCCATTGTATGTCAGTTTGTTGGCCGTAATCTTGAGACCATCGAGATTAATATTGCCGAGCACAATCTTCGAAGTTACGGTTTTGTCGAACACCTCATAGTTGTTGCCCCGATCTACGGTGACTCTGACCGTATATTCTCCGACAGCGTCTTTCTGCGGAACATCCATAGAACCAGTGTCTGTGCCGTTGACAAACCAGTGCACCTCATCGGTCGGCAAGAAATTGCCAGTCAGAGTTGCAATATTCTGGGTCTTCTCGTTGTAAGAAGCATTTACCTCTGTAATATCAATATCGGCAATTGGGGCCTTTGCAATCGTAACATTTTCGGAAAAAACAAAATCAGAGTATCCCTCTCTGGCAACGATTACTTCAACCGCATATGTACCTGCATCTGTTTTTTGAGGAGTAACGACAACATCGTTATCGATTTTGTAGGTAACAGTATCCGTATCTTTCGTACCTGCTACAGTTACCAGACTCTGGGCAGTTCCTTCCTGATAGACCAATCCACTGTTTGCAGTAACGGTCACACCCGGAATCTTTGTGCTGCGAAGTTGGATAGCAAAGTCCTGCGCATCCGAGGTAATTGCAGCATTTTTAATACTGTCGCTGCCGTCAGCATAAGTATAATCAGTCAAAACAGCCGTTGCAGAAAGCGTGAGATCATCTGCGATGAACTTGTCTGCTGCCAGCACCTCTGCGCAGCCGTTTTCATCGGTTGTTGCTGTTCCGGATGCATAATCAGCTCCGTTTACCGTGGAGTTGATATGGTATTCAACTGTTGCTCCCGCAATTCCTTTTCCATCCTGATCGGTAACAGAAACCGTAACCCCGTTCGGATGTTCTGGTGTGGCAGCATAAGCAGTCAGTGCTGATGTGGGTATGAGACCCAACACCAACACAAACGACAATAACGCTGCCATAAATCTGCGAGATATGCTCTTTTTTGCATTACTCATGATTTTCGCCTCTCCTCAATCGTTTGTATTTTGTGATTTTATATATTCTCCCATTAAATAAGCCGTGCGTATTCAATGAGAAGCTTACAATGGCCAATGCCACATATGTGATATAACGGTTTATAAAACCGGCACAATAAATAATCGCAAACGCAACCACACTGGCAAATAGAGCTGCATCAACAATGGTAGCAGGAAGATTTGAAAAGAAGGTAACCGCTCCAATGTGGCACTGCATAGAAAGGTCCCCATTCAACCGCTTCCTGATAAAGTTTTTTCTTTCCGTGTTTGCTAACGCAATCAGAAGATAACCGAGTACAATAGAACTCCAAAATATACATCCAATAGCAAACAATGGTGTATTGGAATTGCGGCTTTCAGCAAATTCTGTTGCCACCGGCATCAGTAAATAGCTTGATGCGTGTATTGCAAATAGCCCAACAGCAATCCAAAACAAACACCGAATTCTTTTTCCACGGTATTCATATCGTCCCCAACTCATTCAATCACCTCATCGGTATGAATCAGTACGATTTCTTCAAGAATATGTAAGGTTTTCCTTTGTACAGGATGGTCGGGGGCTGCCTGCTTTTCAGAAAGTTGGGTTGCAGCATCTGTGTCGAACAAAGTTCCTGTGGCATCTTCATCGGAAAGCAACTCCGTACCAGCTGTATTTTGAAGCGCTGCCTTATTATCGGCAAGCAAGCCCGTTTCCGGCATACTTTCATTTCCCGGATGCATTTCTTCGGTATGTTGCTCTGGCTGCGTTTGAGGCATAGTACTGGTCAATTTTACTCTTGCAGCATTCGCTCCACTTGAACGATAGGATTTGTCACCTGATTTTTCATTACTGGAACGCACCTTTGCAACAGTTTTCCGTGCATTACGGCCACTCAGGTCACCAATGATGCGTGGAATTTTAAAGAGTATCCAAAGGAAAACAACTGCTACAAATGCAATACCGGCGATAATGAAAGAGATAATTGACAGCATTGATAGTGTTTCCGCCATTTAATTACCTCCGTTCTGACGTTTTGCAACTTCGTTGTAGTTATTATTTACAGTAGTTACAAATGTCTCATAGTCGCCTTTTATTTTATCCTGCAATTCCGTGACATATGGAAGTGTCGATGTAATCGCTATGGTTTTCTTGTAAATCGCTTCCATCATATTCAACGCCTCTTGTTGGTTGAAGCCTACTCCTGCCATATACTTTGATTGATCGTTAATCAGCAGAAGCGTAACATAGTAAAGTGAGATTTTGTCATAATTTGACTCACTATCATTAGCATTTTCAACAATGGCCATAGCCTGATTAATCTCCTCGAAGAGTTTCGTATAATCATCCAGTGCGTGTTCCGAGGTCGTGCTTTGGCTGGTCATGAATTTGCAGATAGAATAGTAACAAGACGCAATATCCTTTTTTCCAAAATCGGCTGTTCCATTAGATGCAACCTCAAAATATCCTTTTGCGTTGGCGGCTCTTGCTTTTAACGCTCCATCATAGTCAGCAAAATACAGCTTTCCGGTGTCGTAGTAGAGCTGCGCAACATCTGGCAATGTTGTATCAAGTTGATCAGCATGCTTTTCAAGTTCGTTACCGATTCGGGCAATGCTGTCGTTCTCTGCGCCATAATTTTTATAGTAGTCAATCAGCTTGTTGTATGCCTCTGTACGTGCCGGATAAATATTGATTGCCTCATAATACCCAGTCGGATCAGAAGAAGCAATTTTTAAATCATAGTCCTGATTATTTACCTGTGTCGCTGCAAAATTTAACGCAAGCCCGGCAATACCAGCTACAACGGCAAGTCCAGCTACGCCAACGAAGGCAAACAACCGTCGCTTCAGTTTCCTTCGCCATCCTTTGGTGACCTTGCTGGGATCTTGCAAGTCGACCAGCAGCTCCGCACAGTTCTGGTAGCGATTTTCTGCCGCCGGCTCTACGCATTTGTTGATAATGGCCTCAATACCTTCAGACAGTTCGGGATTCCACTGACGCACCGGAGCGTAAGGCTCTCCATTCCTTGGATCAACCCCCGTGAGCAAATGGTGCATAGTCATGCCAAGTGCGAAAATATCGGAGCGTGGATCGGTTTGCCCGCTATACTGTTCAGGGGGTGCATATCCTTTGGTGCCCAGAACAGTGGTATCCGCCAGATTCTGTTCCTTATATTCACGGGCGATGCCGAAATCAATGATGCTGATATTACCGTTCGGTTTGAGCATTAGGTTTGCTGGTTTCATATCCCGATAGATGATCGGCGGCTTTTGAGAGTGCAGATACGAAAATACATCACAAATCTGCATGGCCCATTCGATTACCTTATCTTCGGGCTGCGCACCATACTCATTCAGAATTTTATCTAAGGATTCTCCTTCGATGAAATCCATAACAATGTAGATGGTCGTCCCGTTATCAATAATGTCGACAATTCTCGGCAGCGCAGGATGATCCAGCCGCTTTACCATATTGGCCTCTGCCAACAAACTATTTACAACAATCTCGTCATTTTTGCCGTTGCCTTTCTTGCGGACCTCCTTGACTGCCCAGTTTCGGTTAAGATGTGTATCATTCGCAAGGTATACAACGGACATACCGCCCCGACCGATTTCCTTCAGTATTTCATATTTTCCCTCAATTACCGTTCCAACACGAGTCATATCTGCCACCTCTTATTCTGCTTTAATCAGAACCACGGAGATATTATCCTTCTCCTGGCGGCTCTTGACCTGTTCAATCAGGTATTTCACGTTGCTGTGCATTGCTTTTTTATTGATCAGATTAACAGGATTTAACGATTCGTATATTTCCCGCTCGGTAATCTCATGGCGAAAACCATCAGAACAAAGCATATATGCGCCTTTGCTTGCTTTGCCCGTCAGGATCTGAGGATCAACAACTTCGGATGCACCAATGCACTGCAACAGCATATTTCTGCGTTTATCCCGTAGCGCTTGCTCAATAGTCATCGTTCCGCGGCTAACTTCTCGTGCAACAAAGGTCTGGTCTGTTGTGAGCTGCTGAATTTCAGACGTTATCTGATATGCACGGGTATCACCGACATGTGCAATAATATAATGGTCATTTACGAAGAGAATTCCAGTAAAAGTTGTTCCCATTGCTTCGCCACTCCGGCAATGGTTCCTTGTTGCTTCAAGGATGCGTACATTCAGATCTTTTAACATCAACGACCACTTTCCGCCGATGACTTCAAGATTCACATCCGCTAATTCATACGGAAGTTCCTTGTCAAACCACCTTGAAAAAGCCTGCACGACTGTCGCACTGGCCAATTCTCCTTTTGACAGCCCACCCATCCCATCGCAAATAACTGCCAGCAGCACTTCACCACCATCATAGGATGCATGTTTTACAAGGACGCTGTCTTGATTTGTATTCTTTGAAATACCAATATCGGTATCCGCAGTTGCTGTAAATCGCATTACCATATCTCCTTTGGCCTAGATTGCTGCTTATATATTGAAAATGAACTCTTCATTCCCCAGTGTCAAACGACTGCCGTCCAAAAGTTCGCACTCACATTGAGGTGGAATTGCCTGTCCGTTGATGTAGGTCTTATTCTTAGAGTTCAAATCACGGACAAAATACCGATTGCCTCTGGTAATAATATCAGCATGACCACGACTTACCGCGTTGTTGTTCGTGACAAAATAATCCACATAACTGCGTTCTTTCCCTAACCGAAACACAGGTTTATTTACACAAATGCGTTCGTTCGTCAATATACGGTAAAGCGTTGGATAATGCACTTGCTCTTCAACCAAGAGCCCCGTCGCTTCGTCATCCTCAAGCAGGCCGGTTGCTTCGTCATCATTCAACAATCCAGTTGCTTCATCGCCCTCATCAATAAGAAGGCCCGTTGCTTCGTTATCTTCCTGGAGGAGTGCTGTATCTTCTTCGTCCGACTGCGGAAGAAGTCCTGTGGCCTCATCATCATTATTTCGCTGCTCATAGTGATCGTAGTAATCCTTGCGTTTATCCGTCATAAATCCACTGCCACCGGTAGTGTGTCGTTTTATCGTGTTGACAATGCTTCTATCCTCATGCGCAATATATGCCTCAATTTTTGTCGGATCATAATGCGGCAAGCCTTTAAAGAAATAAACAAACCTTGAGACAAATCCAGTGTCTCGCTCGTCGACTGGTTTTGCTGAATATATGATATTTTCAATAAATCCTGAGATATCTGCCGAACCAGATATTTCTTCCAAGGGCAAATAAAGCAGTTGAACTTCTTTTGTCGTTTCGTTTATGTATGCATGGCGAAGATCCCACACAACCTTATTCCAAGGGAAAGCATTTCGCTGAAGTTTTTGTGTTGCATCAATGATTTGCTCTATCAGGAAGAAAAAGTCATACTTGCTGATCGGTTTTTCAAGTCGCTCAAACAGCGATACTGCGATTGGCCCTGTGTACTCAATTGTATTATTCTTAATTAGCTTTGGCTTCAGAAACCCCCTAATGCATTTTTGTGCAAACAGATTTAACTCGTTGCCATTTACCGCTTTTCCAAATGGCAACTTCACTCTGACAAGTAATTGGCAATCCTTTGCCTTTTCTTTATACCTAATCACAGGAGGTACCTCCTCTGCATTTTTTATTCGGTGCCTTCCCGTAGAAAGCCTTTCAGCGCAGTCTTAATTAATTCAATTTGCGGAAATATATATTTTGCCTCTCCAAAAATCATATAGTCCGTAATGGTTGTAATAGCGAAATACACATATGGTGCGACCTCATTAAAATCGCAACGCAACTCTTCAGAAAAGCGCTGTGCATAGCGTTCATAACGTTCCGCCAGACGATCCAACACTGGCTGCATTCTTTCTTCATATTTTGCCAACGCACACACGCTGGCGAAGAACTTCATCGTCGGGCGCATTTTATCTGCTCTGATTTTAAGTTGCTTCATAAGCCGATCTGGATCGCGAATATCATCCAGAGCAGGGAAAATCAGCGAATTTTCAAGTCTTAATGCCGCTTCTTCAGCGCATGCTACCACAGCTTCGTCTTTATCTTTAAACCAATAATAAATGCCACCAGATTGTAGCTTTAATGCAGTGCTCAAATCCCGCACTGTTGTTTCCGATAATCCTTTACTAATAAAAGTGTCAAGGCAGGTATTTAATATTTCTTTCCTACGCTCATTATTTTCCATTTATTCACCCATCTCAAGTGTTAACCGGTTTGACATTTGCAATGTTGCTTCAATCAAGCGTTCGTTTGATTCGCATTCAAAAAAATAAGCCGATCTCAAGTTGATTGCGTAGAACAAATACTTCTTAACGCTTATAATCCACCTATTTTTATAGCATTATAACACGATTCCTACGGTATGTCAATCAGATGACAGCTTCCGACACTAATTTAGCAGTAATATTTATCAATTTTGCACCTGAATTCAAGCAAGCAATAGGATGATTTATAATTGATTGGTGTCAGATTGTGGTCAATCAGAGGCACAGGAAGGAGCTGCTATTATGCCCAGAAGAGGCGAACATATACACAAAAGAAAAGATGGGCGATGGGAGGCACGGTACAAATGCGGCATAGATGCAAATGGAAAAACATGCTATAAATCCGTCTACGCTAAAACCTATACCGAGGTTAAAGAAAAATTATGGAATTGTTTGAAGAACAATCCAAAAAGCGAACCTTCAGAGAGTAGCATAACGTTTGGAGTTGCTGCTGACTTATGGCTGGAAGCGAATAAGTTTCGGCACAAAGGCGCTACTATTATGAGATATGAAAACCTGATTAACAGGCACATAAAGCCAGAACTTCAGGACATGAGACTGTCTAAGCTTAACTCAACTGTAATTAGCGATTTCATGAACCGCAAAGTTCAAGCAGGACGTTTAGATGGAAACGGAGGACTTTCTTCCTCTTACGTTCGGAGTATTATGTTGGTTCTAAATGCCGTGATAAACTTTTCGGAAGAAGAAAACCTATGTCCTCCAATTCAAATGAAGGTGTATACACCGTCGGTTCAAAAAAAGGTGCTGGAAATTCTGAGCATATCAGATCAAAAGAAACTCGAATCTATTCTCTTAACGAACATGGATGAAACTGCATTGGGAATCTACTTGTCATTACAAATGGGATTGCGGCTTGGAGAAGTGTGTGCACTCAAGTGGGATGATATAGATTTCGCAAATGCGATTCTTCATGTTCGGGCAACTATTGCGAGAGTTTCCTCTCGTGCAGGCAATAACAATATTATAAAAACCGAATTGATTCGAGATGTTCCAAAAACCAAAACATCGCTTAGAGATATTCCGATACCTTCAAATATATTTGAAATACTTCTCAGTGTTAAACGGCACAGTGTATCAGAATACACAATATCTACCACAGATACGTTTGTCAGGCCAAGAACACTTGAATATCGATTTCAGCGTATTCTTGAAGATAATAGCATTCCCAAAATCAACTATCATGCACTAAGGCACACATTTGCCACTCGATGCGTAGAAGCTGAAGTTGATATTAAAACATTGAGTGAGATACTGGGACATTCAAATGTTGCCATAACACTGAATACATATGTACATTCTTCTATGGACAGAAAACGGGAACAGCTGGAAAAATTGAATCATGCAATATCTTAATCCAATTGTGGTCAAATTTAGGGTCACCCTGATCACAAGAAAGCTCATAAAATAGGCAGATCTCAGAGATGCAGCGCAGAAGTATTTGTTCTACGCAAGATGAGTGCTGATTTTGATTTGTAAAATCAGCACTATTTTTATATAAACGCCATTTCAGTGCAATCGAAATTACCGCTAAAAATTGTTGCAGCAAAACTATTATACCGATATTTGCGGTATAAATCAAGTATAATCGGTAATTTTATCGTGATTATCACCGCTACAATTAGTATAAAATATTGCAGAGGTGATATTATGGATGAGCAGTTTATCCGAGATCGAATCTCCTTTCTGCGAACGCAAAAGGGAATCTCTGAGTATAAAATGAGTTTGGACTTAGGGCATAGCAAAAGCTATATTCAAAGCATTTCTAATGGCAGAGCGTTACCGTCCCTAGCAGAATTTCTCTATATTTGTGATTATCTTGGCGTGACGCCACAGGAATTTTTCGATACTGACTGTGAGACACCCCAGCTTGCCCATGAACTATCCGAAATAACCAAGAATATGTGCAAAGAAGATTTAGAAGCTCTAATCACAATGGCAAAGCGAATAAAAGCAAAATGAACGCCGAGTGCAACTTCCAATGTTGCACTCGGCGTTCACTCATATAACAGAAATAATCCGTCGCACCGGTTTTGACTTGCCTACCGAAAGACACACTGCCAGAAACAGCAGTATAATTAACAGTGCATATATCCACCACTGATCTGGTGCTCTTTCCAGAATAATAGTCATATCATCATTCGGAAGTGTTATTCCCTTTTGAAACAAGAAAACAGATAGCCCTGCAAGTACTAACGACCATGCAGCGGTTAGCTTCATAATAAACATCAAATACCATACCCAGAATCTATTGCTGCGCACAAAAATACATAAAAGAGCAGGAAATATCATTCCGCTTAATCCCACAATCACATATTGGGAAGTATTAGGTGAATTCATTTTGCAAAGCACACTGGGAATAGGTAACCAACTTAGTTGAACAATCTCACCCCCCAGAGCGATAGCTGCCAAACTATGCCCCAACTCATGCAAAAGCGGATAGATTATCACTGTACATAAAAGTCCAACCAGCAGAAAGCATACCGCTTGCTTGATGCTTTTCATATAAATCCCCCTTACAAATCATTATTCCCTGTAATTAAGCAATCTATGAGGGTGACTTGTTAAAATCCTTTTCAAAACAGCGAGTTAATACGCTGGTACACCATAGCCGAGGATTTCGTAGTGTCCTACGCTGTACTGGTTCACCCGGCAGCTATCGCCGGAGTTGCCCTCTACGGTGTAAACAATGCCGTTTTCAACCTTCTGCACGATGCCGACGTGATCGGACTGCCCGTCCTGCGGACCCGACGAACCCTTGTTATCCCAATCAAAGAAAATAATCATTCCGGGGACAGGCTCGGCAGAGCCGTCAATCCATTGTCCACGGTCTTTGAACCACTGGACGCCATTGACGCAGCCTGCAAACTTGGGAATAACTCCGGTATCAATGTAGCCGCACTGATCGGCGCACCAGCTTACAAAACAAGCACACCATTCCACACGGCTTCCGAAGCCATACCAAGACCAATACGGCTCGCCGCCCACATTGCCCACCTGTGAAAGAGCGACGGTGACGATCTGATCGTCACTGTATCGGATGCCGTAAAGTACCGCCGCCCAAAGGGAATTGGTTTTGTCCTTGAGAAGCTCGGCAAGGTATTCCCGTTGTTCTGCGTCAAAGCCATATAGGTCGGCCATCTCATCCAGCGTCAAATGAGAAACGGTGATATAAAGCGTTGTTTTTGTGACTGTCGTTTCCGTCTGAACGATGTTGCCGTTTCCATCGTCCGTTTCGGTAATTTCCGTTTCCGAGTGGATTTCACTTCGGGAGGATATGGAGTTCATCTCCCAAAATATGTCCGAGAGAAGCTGCTTCTTGCTCTCGTCCATCGTGGCAACCTCCTGTGGGTTGTCCTTGTCTGTATTCGTCTTGACTGCATAGACCGC
>ULQK01058257.1_pt1 | contig 38694 bp, 29 predicted proteins | sample 1954371 | NCBI WGS metagenome assembly ULQK01 (sample SAMEA4835652, study PRJEB28245) | human gut metagenome | biome: gut microbiome; material: fecal sample | place: Denmark | collected 2008 | reverse complement strand
CTACGCTCATTTCCAATAAATTACACTCTTTTCGTAACTTCTGTGTGCAAATTTACGACTTTTCAGGGAGTATTGTGTTATCTTTGTCGGCTGAAAACATGAATTAACTAATAAACTATCTGTTCATTATGAATCAGTTCAGGAAATTACTTCCCGACGTGGTGACAATTCTTTTGTTTGCCGTCATCTCGTTTGCTTACTTTTTTCCGGCTGTAACCGAAGGGCGTATTCTGGCTCAGCATGATGCCGTTGCGGGAATCGGTGCCGGACACGAAATGCAGGAGTATCAGGAACGGACGGGCGAACGTACCCGCTGGACGAACTCCATTTTCGGCGGTATGCCTACCTATCAGCTTGCTCCCAGTTATGACTCAACAGATTTGCTGGGGGGCATCATCAAGGCATATCATTTGTTCCTGCCTACTTATGTATGGTATGTATTTGTCATGTTGCTGGGATTTTATATTCTGCTTCGGGCATTTGACTTCCGGGTGTGGATGGCCGCTCTGGGTGCCGTGCTCTGGGCTTTCTCATCCTATTTCTTCATCATCATTGCTGCCGGTCATATCTGGAAGCTGATGGCGCTGGCTTATATCCCGCCTACCATTGCCGGTATGGTGCTGGTTTATCGGGGACGTCTGCTGGCCGGAGCGGTTGTGACGGCTTTGTTCACTTCTTTCCAGATTGTAGCCAACCATCCGCAGATGAGCTATTACTTCCTGTTTGTCATGCTGTTTATGGCAATAGCATATGGAGTACAGGCGAAACGTGAAGGACGGATACCGCAATTCCTGAAGGCTACGGCTGTATTGATCGTAGCCGGACTGACAGGAGTGTGCGTCAATCTGTCGAATCTTTATCATACTTACGAATACAGCAAGGAGTCCATGCGAGGCAAAAGCGAACTGGTGAAAGAAAATTCTGCCGACCAGACCGACAGCGGACTGGAACGCAGCTACATCACCCAGTGGAGCTATGGCATCGGTGAAACCTTCTCATTGCTCGTTCCGAATGTCAAGGGAGGTGCGTCGGTTCCTCTTTCGGAAAATGAGACTGGAATGAAAAAGGCCGATCCTCAATATATGGGACTCTACGGCCAGCTGGGACAATACTGGGGAGAACAGCCGGGCACTTCCGGACCAGTATATGTGGGAGCATTTGTCATGTTCCTTTTCCTGATGGGAATTTTTATTGTCCGCGGTCCTATGAAGTGGGCTCTGGTGGCAGGTACGGTGTTCTCCATTCTGTTGTCATGGGGAAAGAACTTTATGGGGCTGACCGATTTCTTTATCGATTACGTACCGATGTACAGCAAGTTCCGTGCAGTTTCTTCCATTCTGGTAATTGCTGAATTCACCATCCCTTTACTGGCTGTCATGGCCTTGCGTGAGGTTATCAACCGTCCTCAGCTGTTGCGTGAACAGGCACGTGCCTTTTATATCAGTCTGGCACTGACCGCAGGTATTTCCCTGCTGTTTGCTCTGGCTCCGGGCTTCTTCTTCTCTTCCTTTGTTTCCAGCATGGAGATGAGTGCCCTTCAGAATGCCATTCCGGCCGAACAGCTTGCCCCGATTCTTGTCAATCTGGAGGAAGTGCGTCAGGCTATTTTCACGGCCGATGCCTGGAGAAGTTTCTTCATTGTGCTGATTGGCGTAGCATTGTTGTGGGCCTATTGTGCCGGTAAGCTGAAAGCTGGTCTGCTGGTGGGGGCCCTGACTGTGCTCTGTCTGGCAGATATGTGGAGTGTCAACAAGCGCTATCTCTATGATGAACAGTTCGTGGCCAAAGGAACGGAAATGCAGCCGTTCAGTCAGCCGACCGCAACCGATAAGGAAATCTTGAAGGATACGACACTGGATTATCGGGTACTGAATCTGTCAGTCAATACCTTCAATGAAAACAATACGGCTTACTGGCATAAGAGCATCGGAGGATATCATGCCGCCAAGTTGCGCCGTTATCAGGAAATCATTGAGGAACATATCCAGGGTGAAATCACTTCACTGTTCAAGAAGTTCCCCGAAGCAGGAGCAGACATGACGAAGCTGGATGCCAATCTGACTCCGGTGCTGAACATGCTGAATACCCGTTATTTCATTTTCCCTTTGCAGGGAGGAGAAACGGTTCCGGTCTTCAATCCTTACGCATTGGGTAATGCCTGGTTTGTGGATGAAGTGGAATATGTGGACAATGCCAACGGAGAAATCGATGCACTGCACCGTATCAATCCGCGAAATACGGCTGTGGTAGACCGGAAGTTTGCTGAAGTGCTGAAGCCGGTTGCTGCAACTGATAGCTTGAGACAGATCACTCTGAAGACCTATGAACCTAATGCTCTGACCTATGAAGTCAGTTCAGAACAGGGCGGTCTGGTTGTCTTCTCTGAAATCTATTATCCGGGCTGGCGTTCCTATCTGGACGGAAAAGAAGTTTCACACGGACGTGCTGATTACGTTCTGCGTGCCATGAATGTCCCGGCAGGGAAACATACTGTTGAGTTTCGCTTTGATCCGAAGTCACTGCATGTGACGGAAGCCATTGCCTTTACAGCTCTGGCCGTACTAGTTCTGGGTGCGGTTCTGGCTATTGTGTGGAAATTGCGGAAGCGGAAATAAAGTGGGAATACAGGCCTAATAGAATTGAGGTAATATATTTAAATTTTCAGAGGTGCATTGTGATATGAGATATAGAGCATATCACAATGCACGAATAGCCTTAAGAGTACGAAAATAATAAGACCAAAGGCTGAGTGAATATGAGCTAATTTAATTCTTCCAACAGGTTAAAAGTCTTATGATTGATATATATGGTAACCAGTGCGAAAGCGACAACGCTTTCACTAAAAAAGCAAGACTGCTCCAATCCATGTATCGGGTGGAATTAGGCGAAGAAGAGGGAATCGGACCGACAAAAAATTCTGGACAGAAGTACGGAAATATGATTTGTGGAGGTGAGGTCTCTGGAAAGAATTTCCTGATGAAGGAAACTTTTGAGTATGCGAAGGAACGAGTAAAAAACAAGGGAAAAGAAGAAACTATTGATGCTTTCCGCCTGTTCAATAATTTGCTTTCAAGTATGCCGATGGCATTCAACCTGTTCTATCCTCTGATATTACTTCTAAAAAAGAATCCAGAACAGGTGACATTTGCTGTCAAATCAGTTTTCAAGGATCTTCCGATAGCTGAGGTGACAGAAATCGGTTTGGAGTTTATACCGATACCGGCAGATAAATACACGAAAGATAAGTCAGCTATGGATGCGTATATCAAATTCGTGGATGATAAGGGCGGTAAGCATATCATCGCTATTGAGACGAAATATACGGATGTGCTCGGAGTGAACGAAGCTCGAAACTGTGAGGAGCAGAAGCAACTGCTTCTTGAAACAGGCTTGTTTGGAGATGAGTTTGAAGAGTTGTTAATGAGTGGCAAGGTCAAACTGACACAGATTTATAGAAACCTTTTACTTACAGAACGATATAGAATCGTTGAAGGTTTTGAGAATTCTTATTCTATTGTGCTTTCACCAAAAGAACATCCGTCAACGGAAGCAGAGATTAAATCCGTGACTGAATATTTGAAACCGGAGTATGCCTATAAGTTGGGTGCAGTAACATTAGAGGACTTTGTGGAAGTGATGATTCAGTCATTGCCGGAGTATTACGCTCAGGTTTATGAAAAGTTCAGAGGGAGATACCTGGATTTTGATAAGGTAAAAACGATCCTGTAATGTAGTTAAAGGTGACTTCTTTTATATGTATTTATTAGCGTTCTCCAGACTATTTTGCAGTATTGTCTGGAAGAAACAACAGTTTCGACTGGAAGAAACTTCTGTTTCATGCTGGTGGAACTTTTGTTTCGACTAGAAGAAACTTTTGTTTCGTGCTGGTGGAACTTTTGTTTATTCCGCATGAAACAGATTCATTGACTGGATAAAGGGGAGAGAGTTGCAGGAACTTCCCTGTCAGAAGAGGGAAGTCCGATGGTGAGACATGCGCAGTTTGGCATGTCGCAGAGGTTTCAGTCGCTTGAGTGCCCTTGGAGTCCGACGGACATGTGAGTGCAGTTTCCGCCAGAATTTCTGGCTGAGCAGAAAGATCAGGAAGATGGTTCCAACAATACAGACCGCACCGAAAAGTTCTTTCAGGCTGGTCAGCAAAGTCTGCTGGCTTACTGTATCGTAGAGCTGCCGGAGGGAAACATCAGGAGCCCATTCTTTTACCTGGTCCATGTTCTGGCTTAACAGACCGATGTTTTCCTGTTCCATGTATTTCAGCCACCGGTTCAGGATAGCAGTACCCAATGGCGTTGCAATGCTGGTACGGATGAAGCTCAACACGCAGAGTCCCTGAAAGAAATGCTTGAACGGAACTGTCTTGGCTATATAGATAGTCAGTGAGATGTACAGCACTCCGTGTCCGATACCCTTCAGAAAATTAGGGAAATACAGACTTTCGATGTTCAGGTTGGGATGAATCAGGAAATACATGTAATACTGATAAACCACGATCAGAATAAATCCTACCGTGATCAGCAGTTTATATCCTTTGTGCAGAACGGCCTGGCGATAGAAGACAATGCCTGCACCCGCCAGAATTCCTGCAAAGACACACCAGTTCAGTGAAACGGCGTTCAGCATGTCGTATTTCAGAATGGAGCGCATGAAAGTTTCCTGCAGGACGGATGAGGTGGTGAGAAAAAGACACAGCATCAGAAACAGGAACAGGATAGTCGGGAAATGACGGTAGGTCAGTACCTGCGGATCAATATACGGGTGGCGCAATGTACACATCCGGTTGATGTTGATCAGTGTGGCCACGGCGGCAGTTACCAGGCATCCGCGGATCAGCGGGCTGTCCAGCCAGTCGTAGTATTCTCCGTAAATGCAGACAAAGACAATGGAGAACAGAACGAGTGTCCACAGCAGGGCACCGGTCCAGTCTATTCCGTACAGGGGCATTTTCTTGGCCACGCGGAAGGGGCGTGTCAGGAAGAACACACAGAACCAGACCACAATTAGCAGACCGATGACCAGCCAGTGCATGTACTGCCAGTTGGCCCAGTCACTCAGATGAGTGGCTATCAGGACGGCAATGTTCTGCGACTGCATGGTGATCAGGTTGCAGACTATCAGAACCGGGCAGACCGTCAGAAAGATGTGCCGTGTTGTGAAGCGGAACTTGAGCCGGAACAGGATGGGGAAGATGACCGTCATGCCGATGAATGAAGCATATCCCGCCATCATGACGTCTTCTCTCAGACATCCCAAACCACTTGACATCTGGGTGGAAGTGGGCAGGAATACTCCTCCGTTGAACTGGAACACCATGGCGAAGAACAGGGACAGGAGGATACAGACCGGGGTCGGGATGAATTCCTTGAAATATAAAATTCTCGGACGTTGTTCAGACATACCTTATTTATATATTATAGCTTGACGTAACACTCTACATTCATACCGGCCCGCAGACGGTTCAGATTTTTCTGTTCGTTGTTGCCGGTAAATTCGATGCGGACAGGGATACGCTGTTCTACCTTGACGAAGTTTCCGGCTGAATTGTCCTGAGGAATCAGTGAATAGAAAGATCCTGTGGCATCGGAGATGGAAACAATCCGTCCTTCATAAACGACATTGGGAATGGCGTCCACTTTCATTTCTACCAGCTGTCCCTGTTTCATGTCGGTAGTCTGTGTTTCCTTGTAATTGGCAATCACCCATTTTTCCGTACCGTCTACCAGAGTGACCAGTGTCTGTCCCGACTGCACCAGTTCTCCTTCGTGGATATTCTTCCGGCCGGTTACTCCGTCGGCTGTGGCACAAATGACGGTGTATGAAAGGTTCAGCTTGGCCAGATTCAGTGCAGCTTCTGCCAGTTTGATGTCCGATTCATTCTGTTCCAGACGCTGGGTCTGCTCCTGTTTGACCAGTTCCGACGACTGTTTCTGCCGGAGCAACTGTTCATAGCGGGCCTTGGCTGCTGCATATTCCGTCTGCACCCGGTCGAATTGCTGGGGTGTCACCGCTTCTTCTTTCATCAGTCCCTCGTAACGTTTGTAGTCGGTTTCTGCATTTTCCAGACGGATCCGCTGCTCTTCGATGGCAGCTTCTGTCACGAAGATATTGTTCTGGGTGGTATTGATGGTGGTGTGCATGGCACTCTTGCCGGCCAGTGCATTCTGATAGTCCGCCTCTGCCTGGGCAACTTTCAGCAGATATTCCGTATTCTCAATGACTACCAGAGTATCTCCTTTCTTGACAGACTGGTATTCTTCGAAATAGATCTTCTTGATAAATCCCTGTACGCGGGTATTGATGGGACTCAGGTGTTGTTTCACTTGCGCATTGTCTGTGTATTCCACATTTCCCAGATGAATGAATTTTCCACATACCCAGCTGATTCCTCCAACCAGAATCAGTGCGATGAAAAAGTTCGGGATGGCTCTTTTCTTGTTTTTTATCATAGACTTATCGTTTGTTTAGTTCTTGTTTGAAAAATCAGAGGTTTCCGGTCAGCTTCTTGAGCAGGTAATACTGATACAGGATTCCGATCAGGTAATTGGCCAGTTGCAGTTCCATGTCCAGCTGCGTATTGCTGGCATCCAGCATATCCGTAATCAGTGCGAGTCCGTTGACATATCGCTGCCGGACAATGTTAAAGTTTTCGTGAGCCAGCTGTACACTTTTTTTCTGTGTGCGCAGACGGATATACGCTTCATTCAGATTGACGTAAGCTTCATGGATGGAGTTGCCGGTTTCTTCCACGGCCAGTTTGCGTGCCTCTTCCATTTTCAGGGCAGACAGTCGTGCCTGTTTCAGTTTCTTTCCGTTCTTGAACAGCGCATCTAGATTATAGGAAATGCCTACTCCTGCATACCAGTAGCTGAAGTTGTTGTTCAAGGGAGGCACTTCGATCAGGATCGGTCCGTTGAGATCATTGGCGGCGTGCAGGCTGATGCGTGGCCGTTTCTCGGCACGGAGAAGTTCAATCCGGTTCTTTTCCTGCTCAATCTTTACGTCGGCCAGTCGGACTGATGGCGTCAGCGGTATCTCCCGGATCCATTCCGCTTCATCCCGTTTCTCTACTGTCAGCCGGAAAAGCTCCGTTGTATCAGGCTGGATGGCTACATCCGGTTCCAGTCCGATTGTAGTAGCCAGTCGGTGACTCAGCACGTCGATCTTGTCTTTGACAGAAGTCAGTTGCAGCTCCAGACTCTGCAACTGGAGCTCGTAGCGGGTAATGTCACTCTTCAGAGCAGTACCCTGACGGTAGGATGCCCGCATATCCTTGACGAGCAGCTGAGTCTGTGCGATGTTATTTTCATACACCCGTTTCTGGTTGTTCAGCTGGAAAAGATCCAGATAATATCCGGTCAGCATGAAACGGATATCCTGCCGGTTCCGGACATACTCCAGTTCCGCTTCCTTCTGTTGCAGTTTGCTGCGGTTGATATTCCGGTTGATGGCCCCTCCGGCATAAATCACTTGCGAGGCTTTCAGCACGAATGTATTTCCGAAGTGCGGCATATCCGCATGTATGCCGTTTGAGAAGTTGCGGTCGGTCATGACCCCGTCGCCGATGTAATTCAGATCCAGCTGTGCCTGGATGGAAGGAAGCCGGTCATTCTTTGCGATTCTGACTCCCTGCTCAGCCTCCCTGATCGCCAGGTCATGCAGGCGAATGCTCTTGCTGTGTTGGTCAGCCAGTCGGAACATTTCGTCCAGGCTTAGCGTAAGGGGCTGGGCCGGCAAACTTGAAAATAAAAGAACAATACAATTTACAACTAATAATCTCATACCTGTTTGTCTCTGCATACTAATCTCTATTGAATCGAAAACCTGTTTTCCCGCTTTCGGGAATTTCCGGTCCGCAGGCTGCATAAAGGCCTGTCTGTGAATGCGGACGGAACAAAAATGGTGTTATCCTTGTTTTAACTTTGCAAAGTTACGCTTTCTGTCTGGTACGGATTTTGCAGATTACGCAATAAGCTTACCATATTCTGCCAAACCGACACGGAAGAAGGTGAGTAAGGAAATATTTATTATCAACCTAAAAATGTTTTTTATATGCACAAGTCAGGACAAAAAGACTTCATGGTTTTCATGTCCTCGATGATCATCCGTCTGCGTAACATGGAGCGGATGGGCACCCTGCATGTCTACCAAAGCATCCAGAACCGGATAGCCGATTTCATGGGTGACCGTTCTCTTTCCTTTGAGGAAATCAATCCTTTGTGGCTTCAGGCTTTCCAGGCCTATCTTTGGGGGCGTGGGCTGAACTGGAATACCATTTCCACCTACATGCGCGTCATCCGGGCCGTGTATTACCGTGCCGTAGATGAAGGAGAAGCTCCTTTCCAGCCGCGGCTGTTCCGCGGGGTCTATACCGGCACGCGGGTCAATGTGAAACGGGCTCTGAGTGAACGTACTCTGCGCAGTCTGCAGACCCCCATATCCTCTTCGCCGGATCTGGACTACACCCGTTGCCTGTTTCTACTGCTCTTTATGCTGCGGGGGATTCCTTTCGTTGATATCGCCTACATGCGCCGCTGCGATCTGAAGGAATCCAAGCTGACGTACCGCCGTCGCAAGACAGGTACCTGGATGAATGTTCACATCGAACCCGAAGCCCAGCGGCTTATTGCCCGTCTGCAAAGCAAGAATCAAAAAGAAATGTGAAGCGAATTCCTGCCCTTCGCTTAGCGTAGCGGAGGGGTGCTTATTTTTTTACAATAAACATTTTTTGGTTGAGAACCACACTGCTTCCTGCAGTGTGGTTTTTTTCTTGCTAAAAATGTTTCGGGCTTTTCATCAAAACGTTTCGGCGTCTGACCGCAAAGCCCGAAGTCTTTTTTGAAAAGCCGGGCACGTTTTTTCAATGGCTGGAAGCCTTTGGGTGGAGATGAAAGAGGGGACTTTGATTTCTCAGAATAAGGTTATAAATTTGTAGGGATTTAAGAACATTAGATAGGATTGGAAAAGAGTCTGAACGAGGATGAATGCGGAACAGCGAGAGTATATCGGAATAATCAATTAGTCGGCTGAGGAGGTGATTCTCATCAAGAAGACCGGCTGGGAGGAAGTGAACTTGCCGGGACATGTACACGGAAAATGTCAGATTATTTATACGCTGGCAGGAACGTTGCATGTGGAGATCGGTTCGGAGAGTTATTTTGTTCCGGAAAAGCATATTGCGTGGATTCCTCAGGGGGCGGAGCATAAGCTGTCGAGCAACAGCCGTCAGGTTTCGATGGTAATTTTTTATGTCAGTCTGAGACCGGAAGGAAAGGATGACCCGAAGGGGGAGTTTGCCATCTATACGGCCAACCGGCTGATCGGGGAGAACCTGAAGTTTATTGCTTCGAAGGGGAAGATGATCGGGAAGCAGGAACAGCCGGACTTATATCATTTTGCACTGGGCTTTTTCAATCTGCTTCCGCAGATGTCTCCGGGAAAGGAGTTGCTGCTCAAGTCGCTGGTGATTCCGGACGATTCCAGGCTTTATCCTATCCTGAGATATCTTACGGATCATGTGCAGGAGGAACTGCGGATGGACGAGGTTGCACTGCGGTATAACCTGTCGACGCGTAATCTCAGCCGTCTGTTTCAGGAGTCGAACATCCATTTCAGCAGCTATGTGAACCGCCTGCGGATTATGCGGGCCATTGAACTGATGACGGATGGTGGAAGGACGATGCAGGAGATTGCTTATGCCGTGGGCTTTAATAATCCGAATCATTTCAACCGTGTGTTCCGGCAGGTGACGGGACAGTCGCCCAAGAATTACCTGCGGAGCTGTCAGGAAGACGAAACCGTGTGATGGGTCACTTCTTGAGCAACAGGCGCAGGGCAAACCACGCATGGCGCGCAAGGGTGGACAGATAGCCGTAGTGACGGCACATGATGCGGAACCGTTCGTGAAGGGAAGCGCGGTGGTTGCGGGTGGTCATGCCTTCGTTCAGGTAGTCGATCAGGGTGAGATGGGTATTGTGAAGCGTATGGCTTTTTTTCATGATGCGGATGCACCAGTCGAAATCGGCAGAGAACCGGTAGCGCAGATCGTAGGGTTCGGCCAGTTCCCGGCGGGGGAAAAAGGCCTGGTGGCACACGAGCATTCCGTCCTTGAAGCTTTTCCAGTTCAGGTCTTCGGGAGCGGATAGGCGCCGCATGCGGAGGAAATGTCCTTCTTCGTCTACAATGGCCGTTTCGCCGTAGAGTACATCGGGAAGCTCGGTTCCGGTGATGGAGTGTACCATCAGTTGCAGGGTATCGTCTTCGTGAAGTTCATCACCGGCATTGAGAAAACAGAGATAGTCGCCCGTAGCCAGGCGGATTCCCTTGTTCATGGCATCATACAGGCCTTTGTCCGGTTCGCTGACCAGGGTATGGATGTGCTCGCGGTAACGGTTGATGATGTCCAGAGTGTGGTCTTTGGAACCTCCGTCTACAATGATGTATTCCACATTCCGGTAGGTCTGGGTAATGACACTCTGGATGGTGTCTTCCAGCACGGCACCGGCGTTGTACGTCACGGTGATGATGGAGAACTTGGGATGAACGTGGTTATGCATTGCTTCCGGTTATCTGATTATAAATCTTGATGTATTGTTGGGCTACGGTTGTTTCGGAATAGGTGTTCAGGGCCTTCCGGTTGGCTTCGGCACTGAGGGTTTCATAGTCTCCTTCTGTGAGGGCCCAGCGGATACCGTTGGCCAGATCTTCAGCCGATTTGTATCGGGCGACATAGCCGTTGTGCAGGTGGTCGATCATCTGCGGAATACCGCCTACATTGAATCCTACGCAGGGAATACCGCAGGCCATGGCTTCCACGATGGTGTTCGGCAGGTTGTCCTGCAGGGAAGGAGTCACGTAAAGATCGACTGCGTTGTAAATGTCCACCAGTTCCTTTTCGTTGCTCACATAATTCATGTTGTAGATAGGGAAGGGGAACAGGGATGCACACTGTTCGGAACGGCTTCCCAGTACGACAACTCCCAGCTGGCGGCTGAATTCGGGTTCTTTTTGTGCCAGCAGCTGACAGGCTTCGATGAGGTAGGCGATTCCTTTTCGTTCGTCGGTGATCTTCATGGAGCCGAACAGCAGCAGTTTCTTGTCGGCAGGCAGATGAAGGCGTTCACGGGCAGTTGCCTTGGGGCGCGGACGGAACAGATTGGTGTTGATGGCATTGGGAATATTGGTAATGGTGTGTCCCGTGAGCAGGGAACTTTCGCGTGCCATCGCTTCCAGCCACCGGCTGCAGGCCACAAACGTAATATGTGAGTGTGCGAAGAGTTTCTGTTTCTTATGGAATACGCGTGCGGACAGGTCTTTCCGGTGCGGGTGAAGCAATTGCTCGCATTGCTGGCACTGGGTTTTGTATTTGTCGCAGTTGCCTGCATAGTGACAGATGCCGGTAAAGGGCCACATGTCATGCAGCGTCCATACGACAGGTTTGCCTGATTCCAGAATCTTGCGTATATCTGTCAGTGAGAGCATACCCTGGTTGATCCAGTGCAGATGAATCACGTCAGCCTGCCGGAATTCGGGAAGGGAAGTGATATCCGTCCCGGTATTGGCAATGTCAACGGCAAAGAGATTGTGTTTGCTGAAGCGGTTGGCTGTCAGGATCACGAGGCGTTCCCAGAGGAACTGCCAGATTCTCCACCATGATTTCTTGAGCGAAACGACAGTGACGCGTTCGGTTTGCTTGTTGCGGACCAGCATTTTAGCCTTGATACCGTTGTTTCTCAATGCGTCCATCAGTCGGCTGGCCGCAATGGCCGCTCCGCCGATTCGTTCTGCTGTATTGATGATAAGTACTCTCATGTTCGGAATCTCTGTTTGATGTCTGCAAAGTTAGGTCTTTTTTTCAACATTCTGCAATTCGCCGGTGGATTTCCTCAATCTTGTTACGGTAGAGTTCGTAGAGTTTCCGGCCGTTCTTCTGGCTCTGTTCTGTTGTGAAACTGTTATTCCATAAGCGCATGCCTCCCACGCTCAGTGAACGGAAACCGGCATCGTACCATCCCACTTGCAGACCGTTGAGCCAGGCACGGGCACAGAGTTCGTAGTCGTCAAACTGGAAGGGGGCAAAACTGAAATCGATGTGGTGAAGGTGCTGGCGAAACAGTTCCTTGTGAATCCACATCGGAGCCCGGTTGACAGAGGTTACGAAACTGAAGTCCCCTTGCTGCATCGAAGGGCCTCCGTGTGCATAGCGGTCGGCATCTTCGAATGCGATGTCAAGTCCGTTTTTGCCTCCCAGAATGACCATTCGGGGGTGTTGGCGGAAAAGATCGACTGCGCGTTCAATCCAGGCTGTTCCGTCGAAATCGTCATCATCCTGCAGCAGGGCAATGTAGCGTCCGTTGGCGAAACGGATGGATTTGTCGTACGTGATGTTCTCGTAAAGATCGTTGCTTCGGATCAGAAACTCATTGGCTCCTGTCAGGGCAGCGGCGAGTCTTTGGGTGTGTTCCAGATCGGAACCGTCATCAATGACAATGATTTCCAGACCGGGATATTGCCGTAGTTTGGGAAGTATGTGGCAAATCTGTAAACTCTTGTTATGTGATTGGATGATGACACTCACTTCGGTTTCTGCGTGATAGCCTTTGGCGGCCCATTGAGCATAGCTTTTCTTGTTCTGGGTTACGCCTGAACGTTTCTGGAAGCTGAGTTTTATTTTTTCGAGTAGCAGTTTCATAAGCAGGGATTAATGACATTTGTTTCTCCCGAGCCATTTGTTGACCCGGTTTACGATGGCTTGTCCGATGATGCGGAAGTTGCCGTAGCGCAGGTTGAGGAAGAGTTCTTCAAACGAGCGGCCGATTTTGATCCACGGGTGTCTCCATCCCATGATGCGGTACACGCTTTCCTTATAGGCCGTATGTTCGATGACATAACGCGGATGCTTGAGCGGGAATTCCAGCTCATAGCGTTTCATGGTGAAGATGCGCCGGTAGCCGCGGGGCAGGGTGCGGAGCGAGCCTCCGAAATGTACGGAGTCTGCGGTTGCTCCCAGGTTATTGATCAGGTTGTGTGTCGGAACGATGCTCAGTCCGGAGTTGAACAGGATGGAAGCATGGAAAATGGTTTCGTAGTAGGCTTTTCCGTGTTCCCGGTGACGTTGGCACATGTAGATGAAATCGTTCCGGTATTTCCGTTCCCGGATGAGGTTCTTCAGTTGCTGCATGTTGAATGTGTCGTCGAGGAAGGTGTAATGTTCATCCCACTGGTCGACAACCCGTTTCCAGCTGGCCCATCCCCAGATGGAGAAGGTTGTGGCGAAGAAGTAGTCATAGGGAACATCGGGGGTAATTTCTTCGTTGTTGAATCCGGCAATCATGCTGATGCGGGTATCGTTCTCGTAACGGTCCAGCATTTCTTTGCAGAAGCGGAAGAAACTGACTGACGGGACATCGTCGTCTTCCAGTACAATGCATTTGTCTGCGTGCGAGAAAGCCCATTTCTGGGAAATATATTCCGAAGGATCGCAGCCGTAGTTCTTTTCCTGGTAGAGCTGGTGAACTTTGCATTCCCAGTCAATGTCGGCTACTACCTGGCGGCAGGCTTCAATGCCCGGCAGGTCTTTCTCTCCGCGCGGGCCGTCCTGATAGAGGAAAAGACGCGACGGGCGTGCCTTTTTGACTTGTTCGAACACCTGCGCCAGCTGTCTGGGGCGGTTGAAGAACAGGATAAGAACGGCTACATCTACAAGTGCTGGTTTCATAACGGCTGTATGTTTAGGGTTGTTGTTCCCGGATCAGTTCCGGATGGAGGTAAATGGCATGAATCTTCCGCTTGTTTTCCGGCGGGATATCCATGTAGTTTCTGTACAGATCCTTCAGATAGGCATCCGGATTGCAGGGAGCACTGAAGCGCTTGCCTTCAAATTCGATTTCTCCGAGCGGGAACACGGAGTCTTTGCGGTGCATGATGCCGTATCCGTTGTTGATCAGGACATTCGACAGGTAGGTGTCTTTGGGATAAATGGCCGAAAGTATGCTCCATATTGAGCGGAACAGATGATATTTCGCACCGAACCAGAAGAACTCGACGAAAGAGCGCATGGAATAATAATGCGCTTTATGCAGAATGGAGTAGCTGGTAGAGATACCTTTGCTCAGTTTCTTTACCCATTTTTTCGGTAGACTGGGATAATCGATGAACGGAAAGATATCGATATACAGCCCTTTCTGATAATTTGCCTGAAGGTTGTCTCCGCTTTCCAGATACAGTGAATTCAGATCTCGGATCTTATAGATGGGATCTGTATGTTCGGGATCGCTTTCCGGAGTCTGCATGAAGAGTCCCGGCCGCAGTTCCGAAGGGGCTACGGCGATGAAGCGTTCCAGATCTTCCTTGCGCATGGCAATGTCAATGTCATCGTCCCAGGGGATGAATCCTCCGTGGCGCATGGCTCCCAGCAGGCTGCCTCCGTCAAGCCAGTAAGGAATGTTGTGCTTGCGGCAGATGCGGTCTGTCTCTTCCAGAATGGAGAGTTGCTTCAGCTGGCAGGTTCTCAGGTTCTGCTTCAGGTAGCGGTCGAAATAGGAATTTCTCATAACGTGTGGTCTCGTTTGACGTCAATGACTTGTCCGGTATAGTCGGATGCCAGGGTCAGCAGGGTTGCTTCGGCCACTTGCCGGGCTGAAAGCAGGGTATTTTCCGGCTCAATTCCGAAATTATGTACGCGCATCGGTGTTTTGGTGCGTTCGGGGTTGATACAGTTGATGCGGATGCCGAAACTGTCCCATTCCTGTGCGATGGCCTGTACGAAGTTGACAATAGCAGCTTTGGTAGAAGAATAAATGCTGTAGAAAGCTCTTCCCCGTGTGTAGGAACTGGAGGTGAAGAAGATCAGCTTGCCCTTGCTTTCTTTCAGGTAAGGGAAGGCTTCCAAAGCCACATTCACGGTTCCCATGTAATTGGTCTGTACGGCCCGGGTAATGGTTTCGTAGTCAGTCGTGATCAGCGGTTCTTTGTTGAGAATACCTGCTGTATTGACCACGAAGTCAATCCGTTTTTCCTGTTCAAAGACGCTGCGCAGGGCTTCGGCCACTTCCTGACGGTTTCCTACATCCACCCGGTTGAGGCTGCGTGAGAAGCGGTAAACCTTGGCTCCTTTCTGTTCCAGCAGATCGGCGGTTTCTGCTCCGATTCCGTAGCTCCCTCCGAAAAGGACAGCTACTTTTCCCTGGAAGTTTTCTCTGCTGCCGTCTTCGTGATTCAGTTCACTTTTGCGCAGCTGGAAGAATTTGTCGAGCAGATAAGTGTCTTCCTTGTAGGTCAGTTTCATATTGCTTTCTTCACCCAGTACCACATAAATGGGAACTTCAGGCAAGTATTTCCGGACAACACCGCAGTCGTCCGTCACCTTGAAGTTCGGGTCTTTCAATGCGATTTCGTAAGCTTTCCGGATTGTTTCCAGATCGAATGCCTGCGGGGTCTGGCCGCGTCTCAGCCGGGAACGGTCCGGGATCTGGCAGATGAAGTCGCCTTCCACTTCAATAATGGTATCGGCCGACGGAAGAGCTACGTCGATGGCCTGATAGGTATCCAGTGCTGTCACCACATCGTTGATGATACGCTGGCTGACCAGAGGGCGTACGGCGTCGTGGAAGATCAGATTGCATTCCGTTCCGGCATACGATTCGATGGCTGACAGACTGGAATGATAGCGTTCCTTTCCTCCCTGCAGAATCTTCTTGACTTTTTTCCAGCCGTTGCGGATGGTCATGTTCTCAAATTCAGCAATGTAGAAAGGGTTGGAAACGATGGCGATTTCGTCAATGTGGCTGTTGCGCTCAAAGGCTTCCACGGTATGTTCGACCACCATCTTGCCGGCTACTTTGAAGAATTGTTTCGGTGTGGAGAGTCCCAGACGGCTTCCTACTCCTCCGGCTAATATGACTGCTATGTTTTTTTTCATCTTTCCGTACATGTAGTTTTCTAGTTTACAAAGATAATACAAAGAAACGAAAGGACATGCACTTTGGGAGCAGGAATGTGGAAACCGCCGGGCTTCCGCCGGAAAGCCCGGGATTATAGCCGGAAGTAGGTGTTGCCGTAGGCACGGATCATGGGATAGAAGAAGGCACGTACCCAGCTGATCAGGCCTTTCTGCCGGGGATTGTAGTAAATGGTCTGTTTATGCAGCATGCAGGTCAGGCAGAGCCGGAACAGGCTGACCGGATCTTTTCGGGTCAGAAGTCGGCTCAGGCGGTGACTCAGGGCCAGGTGGGGCTGTCCGGCTGTTTTCCGGCAGATATATCCGTAAAAGAACTGCCAGGTTTCCAGCCGTTGTTGCCGGCGGTAATCCCTGAAGCCATAGATGTAGGGCTCCCAGGTAGGATTCTGCCGGATGTGTGCTCCGTATTTCCGGTTGAGCTGATGAATGGCCGATCCTTCGTGCGGACGGTGCCAGTTGAGCGGCTGGTCTACGCAGGTCAGTCCGTGATTCAGATGTGCATTGACGGCAATCCACCAGTCATACAGGATGTGTCCGTCCCATTCCTGAAAGATTCTCCGGATAAAATCTTTGCGGATCAGCATGCTGTGTCCCGGTGTACTGTCATAAAACAGCAGATATTCCAGCTGACAGGAAGGATGTGTAACCTTCATGTTCCGGTCGGAGCGGTAAACTGTACCGGTGTGGTAGGCGGAAACGCACAGGTCGTTGTCGCCGATGGCTTCCATCTGTGTGGCGATTTTTTCTTCATACCAGATATCATCCTGGTCGGCAATGGCGATATAATCTCCTTCCGCCTTGGATAAGGCATCCTGAAAATTGCGGTTGAATCCCAGGTTGGAAATATTGGCATGAAAGCGGATGAAGGGATATTGCCGGGCATATTCGCGGACGATGTCGGCTGTATGGTCAGTGGAGCAGTCGTCCTGAATGATCAGTTCATGGATGGGGTAGGTTTGTGCCAGAATAGAGTCCAGCTGCTCACGGAGAAACTGTTCTCCGTTATAGGTACACATGACGATGGATACGGTTTTCATGAAGCAGATGTTTTTTTGCGTTTGAGGAGATAATTCAGGCTTTCCTTGAAAGTTACGGAACCGCTCACCCACATGATCAGTCCGTAAAGGGAAGCCGCCAGTATGATTTTGGCCGGGAATAGCAGCCAGAGGCTGGTGAGAAAAGAAGTTGCGAGTCCGGTCACTGCCATAACAAAACCTGCTATAAGGCCGAATGACAGAACATCCCTGGCTGCAGCCAGGAAGCTGAGACGGATCTCACGCCATACCAGCCAGTGCCATATCAGCAGCCAGGCTGTATTGATGCAGACATATACGAGGATCATCTGCCGGATGCCGTAGGGATAAAGCAGATACATGACGATGAGCTGGGTTGTTCCCTGCACGACTGTATTCCACAGATAAATGTTCGATTTTCCTTTGCTGATGAGCAGGTTGGTATAAAGGTTTGTGACGGGAATAAATGCACCGCCGACAGCCAGCATCTGCAGGATGCGGGCACTGGGTAACCATTTGCTGCCGATAGTCAGGGTAATCATTTCCGGGGCAACCAGCGAGAGGCCCAGCATGGTCGGGAAAGAAATGAATGCTGTGAAACGGAGCATCTTGCGGAATACGTGGCACTGCCGTTCGCTGTCGTCGGAAACTTCACGCAGGACGGGCAGGGCTACGCTGCTGACCATACCCGTGATGAGAGAGTGTCCCATGAGATTCCATTTGTTGGCTTGATTGAACTGTCCTACTTCCCGTTCGGAATAATACCGTCCCAGGATGATGGAAAACAGATTGTTGTTGATATGGTTGAAAATGTTGGTCAGAAGCAGCTTGCTGCTGAAACCCACCATGCTCCGGAGGGGCTTGAAGCTGACGGGGAGAGTCGGTCTCCAGGGGGAAAAATGCAGGTAGCAGAGATTGATCACACTGACATAGACGATACTTTGGGTAGCGATACCCCAGTATGAATAGCCCAGCAAGGCCATGGTAACTCCCACGCAGCCTGAAACAATCAGAGCGATGATGCACGAGAGGGCTTTCTGTTTGACCATCAGGTTGCGGAACAGGTATGCACTGTGGGGAATGCCGAGACTGGCAATGAAGAATCCCAGAAAAGAATAGCGGGCCAGTGGTATCAGTGCTTCGTTGTGATAGAAGTCGGCAATCAGGGGAGCGCAGCCTGCCAGAATCAGATAGAGGCACAGGCTTAGTCCGCTGCAGAACCAGAAAACGGCGTTGTAGTCTTCATGGCGTGCTTCCTGCTTGTTGGCGAGGGCGGCTGTGAAACCGCTTTCCTGCAGAGAGCCCGCAATGAGTGAGAAAATACTCAGCATGCCTACCATTCCGTAGTCGCTGTCGTTCAGGATGCGTGCGGTGATGATGCCGAAAATCAGATTCAGCACCTGCATGGCTCCGTTGTTGATACCTCCCCAGAGCAGTCCTTTGGCCGTTTTTTCTTTGAGTGAGTGTTCGGGCATTCGTTTGGATCTAAAAACAGCTTACAGATGGAGCAAGTCCCGGATACGGAAATACTTGCGTCCATCTGTAAGGAGTAAAGTATGGTTAAATTCCGGAGAAGGAGTTTATTTGACTTCGCTTCCCGGTTTGACTTCTTTCAGAACGGAAGTTACAGCCAGTGATCCGTCGAAGTTTTCGGCGCTCAGGATCATACCTTCGCTGACCAGGCCGTTCTTGAACTGGCGGGGTGCCAGGTTGGCGATGAACAGCACCTGTTTGCCGATCAGTTCTTCCGGACGATAATGCTGGGCAATACCGCTTACAATGGTACGGTTTTCCAGGCCGTCGGCAATCTTGAACTTCAGCAGTTTCTTCATCTTGGGAACGACTTCACATTCCAGTACGGTTCCTACACGGATATCCAGTTTCTCAAAGTCTTCAAAAGGAATGACCGGCTTGATGGGATTAGCCTTGTAATTGGCTTCCTCATTGGCTTTCTTGGTAGCCAGCAGCTTGTCCACCTGAGCCTGGATGGTATCGTCCTCGATCTTTTCGAACAGCAGTTCTGCCTTGTTCAGCTCATGTCCGGCTTCCAGCAGGTCTGTACGTCCCAGCTGTTCCCATTCGAAAGATTGCATGTTCAGCATTTTGCGGAGTTTTTCGCTGCTGAACGGCAGGAAAGGTTCGAAGGCGATGGCCAGGTTGGCTACCAGCTGAAGTGCGATGTTCAGGATGGTTGCTACGCGTCCCATGTCTGTCTTGGCCAGTTTCCACGGTTCGGTGTCAGCAAGGTATTTGTTTCCGATACGTGCCAGGTTCATGGCTTCTTTCTGTGCATCGCGGAACTTGAATACGTCCAGAAGTTTTTCCACCTCAGCCTTTACATCTGCAAATTCTTTCAGTGTTTCCTTGTCGTAGTCTGTCAATTCACCGCAGGCAGGCACTTTGCCGTCAAAATATTTGTGGGTCAGTACCAGAGCACGGTTCACAAAGTTACCGTAAACGGCTACCAGTTCATTGTTGTTGCGTGCCTGGAAATCTTTCCATGTAAAGTCGTTGTCTTTGGTTTCCGGAGCGTTGGCAGTCAGTACGTAACGCAGTACGTCCTGTTTGCCGGGGAAGTCCTGCAGGTATTCATGCAACCATACAGCCCAGTTGCGTGAAGTAGAAATCTTGTCACCTTCCAGATTCAGGAATTCGTTGCTCGGCACATTGTCCGGCAGGATGTAACTTCCTTCTGCTTTCAGCATGGCGGGGAATACAATGCAATGGAATACGATGTTGTCTTTTCCGATGAAGTGGATCAGGCGTGTTTCGGGATCTTTCCACCATTTTTCCCAGGAGTCGGGCAGGAGTTCCTTGGTATTTGAGATATAGCCGATTGGAGCATCGAACCATACATACAGAACTTTTCCGTCAGCACCTTCTACCGGGACAGGAATACCCCAGTCAAGGTCACGGCTCACGGCGCGGGGCTGCAGACCCATATCCAGCCAGCTCTTGCACTGTCCGTATACATTCGGACGCCATTCCTTGTGTTCTTCCAGAATCCACTGGCGGAGCCAGCCTTCGTGCTTGTCAAGCGGCAGATACCAGTGCTTGGTTTCCTTCATAACCGGTTTGCTTCCGCTGATGGCACTTTTGGGATTGATCAGTTCGGTAGGAGACAGAGTGCTTCCGCATTTTTCGCACTGGTCACCGTATGCACCTTCTGCGTGGCAGCGGGGGCATTCTCCGGTGATATAACGGTCAGCCAGGAAGGTATGAGCTTCTTCGTCGTAATATTGTTCTGAGGTCTTTTCAATGAATTCGCCTTTGTCGTACAGTTTACGGAAGAAATCGGAAGCAGTGTCATGATGGATTTTTGAGCTGGTTCGTCCGTATACGTCAAAAGAGATGCCGAATTCCTTGAATGAGTCTCTGATCAGGGTATGGTAACGGTCTACTACGTCTTGTGGAGTAATGCCTTCTTTTTTGGCACGGATGGTGATGGGCACTCCGTGTTCATCAGAACCTCCGATAAAGATCACATCTTCTTTTTTCAGACGCAGGTAGCGTACGTAGATGTCAGCCGGGACATAGACTCCTGCCAGATGGCCGATGTGTACCGGTCCGTTGGCATACGGCAGAGCCGATGTGACGGTTGTTCGTTTGAATTTTTTTTCCATATATGTATCGTTATTGTTTTGAGTCACTATCTTTCACCTCTGCAAAGATAGTGATTTTTTTGTTCATTCAATTCATAAAAACAACAGGGACACGGAAAACGTTCCGTGTCCCTGTTCCGGATAAAAAAGAAGTGTGTGTTTATTCTGCTTTTACAAAATCTTCCGGATAAGTAACAAGGTTGGTTACCTGACCGTCTTTCAGACGGATCCAGGTCTTGAAACTTCTTTCTCCTTCGGTCAGTTCAATGACACGGGCGCCGTTGCCTCCCGGAATGTCGTGATAAACTGTCTTGCCTCCGGTGAACCGTCCGTAGCATAGCAGGATGTTGTTCCAGTTGACTACATAGTCATTGACATGATCGTGTCCGACGAAAGTACCCATCACGTCTCCGGCATTCAGCATGGCAGCATACAGACCGGTATTGATGGCCGGAGCACAGGCTTTTTCCTTGCGGGTTCCGATCAGCAGTGCATTCTCATTTTGGGCTGCCTGATTGTATTCCGGGAAAGGAATGTGGAAGAAGGCCAGTGCCGGCAACGGTTTGCCATTGTTGCGGGCAGTGAATGCCGCACTTTCCTTGCGGTACCATTCTACCTGGTCTGCCTTGATCCAGTCATAGCCTTTGATTTGTTTCAGCGGTGAATAGGCGTTGCTGTCGAATATATACAGAACGGCAGCTTCGTTGTTTCCGGCAGATGCATTGACGGGCAGGATGAAATTGGTGACTCCGGAGATGCCTTCAGTCCGTGTGTTCAGACAGCCGGCTTTTTTCTCTATGTAGTCCGACAATTCCTTGCGGTTCATGTCCTGTTCGTCATCATGGTTACCCCAGGTGACAGCAAACGGGATGTGGCGGGATATCGCAGGTTCAAGTGCTTTGTCCAGTCCTTCTGCTGCGGGTTTGGCAAAGATCAGGTCGCCGGTATAAATGACCAGGTCCGGTTTTTCTGCGTCCAGCACTTCGTTCATGCGTTTGGCAGCTTCTTCCGAAGCCGGATTCCCAGGTACCCAGTGTATATCTGTAAACTGGACGATCTTAAATTTTTTATTGCTGTTGAATTTCAGCGTCTGTGCTTGCATGCCAAATATTCCCATGCAGAGAAGTGCGGCAGCCATGATTATCTTTTTCATCGGTTCTTGTTTTTGTATTAGAATTCCATTTTCTTTCCAGCCTGTGGGTGTTTGGGTGCAAAAGGGATTTGCAGGAAATCGGCAATAGTTGCTGCAACCTGATTGTTGTAATACTGTCTGTCACCGGATATCTCTCCCAGGGCGGGTATGTCTTTTCCTATAGCCATGAACCAGGTTTCACCTGATCCGGTTGTATTCGTTCCATGATCACGCCAGTCATCAGCTTTTACTTTTCCGCATCCGCGTCCGTGGTCACAAGTAATAATGAGAGTGGTCTGGTCTTTGTAAAAGGGATCAGACTGGATATACTCCCATATCTCTTTCAGGAAGTTATCAAAGGTGCGTGCACCTTCCAGATACAGGCGGTAATCACCCATGTGAGCCAGTTCGTCAATATCTCCGTAACCGATGTAAATCAATTCCGGTTTCCGGCTTTTCATGGCTTCGATGGCATATTCATGAGTAAACACATCTGCACGTTCATGTTCCCAGAATCTGGGAGCTGCATCCTGCATCTTTTCAACCAGACGTTCTCTTTCTGTCGGATTGGGAGAAAGAGAGTGCCGGTATCCTGTGTTTATTTCCAGGTGGCTTCGTTGTTCATTCAAAATGTGAATGAACCGGTCCCAACTTGCAAATATAAGAACTTTCCCTTTATAACGGTCTGTGTTGTTGGCAATTTCCAGGATGGAAACATTTGGATTCCATACCGGATTGTTGGTATTGATCTGTTCATCGTCTGGATGTCCGCAAAGGAGTTCGTTGTATCCCGGATAAGAAAACTGCATTTTGTTTTTCACCTGCATGCGGCAACCTTTCCAGCGGTTACCGATCATCAGTCCGTTACGGGCGATTTCTGACCAGGTAAAAGGCATCAGCAGGCTTCTGCGTTCTTCGGCTGTTGTTTTCCAATAATTTGCCTTGAGTTGTTCATTATTCCCGATCAGCAGAGAATCTGCACCACTGAATAACTCTTGCCAGCGGTATCCGTCAACAGTGACGAATACCACACGCCGGGCAGAAGTGTACATGGTAGAGAATAACAGTGCCGCTAATAAAATCAGAGTCTTTTTCATTATTTCTTGTTTAAGGATTATTACTGTAACCACCAGGGTTTGTCGGTAGTTTTGTCTCCTCCTCCGAATTGGCTGTCCAAAGCTGCCTGTACGTTTGCAGCATTGTTGTTGTATTCACTTTGCGGATACATCCACCGGTAAGGCAGTAGTACACCGGAAGCTCTGCGGAAATCAGGATATCCGGTCCGGAGTGCTTCATAATAGGGCAACCAGACACCTCCCTGCAGGAAGGTCGGCAGGTATTTCTGCATGGCGATCCGTTCGATCTTCTGTTCAGTGGAAAGTGTGGAATCATAAACCACTTCACTTCCTTGCAGATAAGTTTCGGCAGCGTCTTCGCTCAGATAAGCAGCTACATCGGTAGCGTATGTGCGGTAGAATTCGAAAGATGCCTTGACTGCCGATTCGTAATATGTCTTGTCATCGCCGTTGATCCATCCTCTGACAACTCCTTCGGCCAGGATCAGCTGTTGTTCGGTATACCCCATCAGGATCATCGGTTCGTTGGTTGCATTTTTATAGTAACGTTCGGTCGGCTTGGAGCAGAGACCGGCTGTGGCTTTGTCGTTGACCAGACTGTAAGGCACGGCGGGATCACCTCCATCGTATGCTGTAAAGTCATCGATTGCCTTGCCTTCCTGTTCTGCTTTGGGAGTCTGGGTTGCAATGGCGAACAGACGGGGGTCTTTGCGTGTAACGAAGGCTGCCACGTAAGTAGAGTCCATGAAACGTCCGGAACCGAAGTCACTGTCGTTGAAATAGGGATAGCGGTTGCTGGCCTGATCCAGGTATACCAGCTGTCCGTTGTCGGCTGCACTTTCCATCAGCGGACAGTTGCTGACAATCTCTGCAAAAGTTGCAGGAATATTGATGCTGCCTACCTGAGTTTTGTTTGACAAGGACATCAGGATGCGCAGGCGATAGGCATTGATCAGTTTTCTCCATTGCAGGAGGTTACCGTTGTAGATAATGTCGCCACTGATGATTTCATTGTTGTCTTTCAGCAGGTTGTCCGCTTCTGCCAGTTCGTTGAGAATCCCTTCCAGTACTTTCTCCTGACTGTCATATTGAGGCTGGTAGACAGCGTCGGTTTCTCCTTTCAGTGCATCACTGTAAGGAATAGCCCCGAAGTCCATGGTCAGCTGGTAGAAGTAGTTGGCACGGAAGAAATGTGCCAGAGCCTGATAGGCACTTCCGTTTTCGGATACTTCCATCATTTTGGTGACATCGCGCAGATTATTGTAATAGTCGAAGTCTCCTCGTGTCCACTTGTACACCTGATAGGCGCTTTCTCCGGAAGTCAGGATCAGCTGCTTGGTAGCGTGGCAGGCATCAGAACTGGTCTGATTAAAGGCTGTATAGGCAATACCTGTCAGCAGCAGTGACGGCTGGGTCGTCGTCGGATTGTTGGGATCTACGTTCAGCTCCTCCAGGTCGATGCATGAAGCGCAGAGGCTGGATGCCAGCAATAAGGAGGCAATATAAGTGATAGATTTTCTTTTCATGTTCGTGAATTTAGCAGTTGGTTGTTAGAAAGTAATGTTGGCACTTACACCGATGTATCGTGCAGACGGGTCCTGAAGATCGCTGTCGGAAGCACCGAAGTCAGGATCCAGATAAGGAGTTTTCTTCAGTACGGCCAGGTTGTTTCCGTAGAGAGTCACTTCCAGTCCTTTGATGGAGTTGGAGTGGATCAGATGGCTGAAATCATAAGATACGGCCACACGTCTCAGTTTCAGGAAAGAGCGGCTGAATGTATTGGCGAACAGCTCGCTTTCGCTGGTACGTACGACAGCACGGTACGGGTAGTTTTGTGCCCAGGTCTGAATGTTGACTGCTGTTTCGTTTTTCTTGTATACACGGGTATCGCTGATGATATTTCCGTTGACATCGTAGGTTACTTCACCGCTTACGATATTGACACCTTCCGGAACATAGATGGGCTTTCCTCCATTTTCATATTCTTCCTGACGGTACATGGTTGATTTCGGATGTTTTCCGCCCCACCACATTTTCTGGGTTGTAGTTGAGATCAATGTACCTCCGATAGCTCCGTCCATGTCCACGTTGACTGTAAAATGATCGAACTTGAAAGTGTTCTGCAAACCGAAGCGGACATCCGGATCCTGATTGCCGATGTAGCTTTTGAAAGCACTCTGGGTAGGCATACCGTTGCTGTCGAGGATCAGCTGGCCGTCGGGAGTCTTTTCCCATTCGGTAGCGTACATGGCATCTGCCCGGTCACCGAGCTTCAGATCGCCGTATTTCTCCTGACCTCCGTAGATTTCAGTCAGCTTGCGGATGTTGGTACTCCAGTTGGTGGACAGGTTCCAGGTAAATTTCTTGCTCTGGATCGGAGTTGCTGTGATAATTAATTCTGCTCCGTTGGTCGTATAGGTATTTCCGTTGACATAGCGGTTGTTGAAACCTGATGCGACGGAGATCGGAAGCTGAATGATACTGTTCTTGTCAATCATGTGATAGTAAGTAACATCCAGACCGAGACGGTTACGCAGGAAAGAGGTTGAAAGACCGATTTCGTACGAGGTCGTTTTTTGTGGCAGGATATTGGCATTCAGCAGGTCTGACTGGTAAGTAACCGAAGGAGTACTTCCGTAAAGAATGCCCTTGGAGTAGGTTGCATACAAAGAATACGGATCAAGGTCGCTGGACACCTGTGCCCATGCTCCGTTTATTTTCAGATAGTCCATCCAGGATGGAAGACTGATATACTGGTCAAGCATCGCACTCAGTGAAACAGAAGGATAGAAGTAGGAATTGTTTCCTTTGATGATGGTTGACGACCAGTCGTTACGTCCGGTCAGAGTCAGATAGACACCATCGAACAGATCCAGATTGACAGAACCGTATACACTCTCGATCGCTTTTTCGTTCATGGAGTTGGTTGCTGAAACAGGATTCAGACTGTTACCCATGTTGTATACACCCGGTACGATCAGTCCGTCGGTTGCCTGATATTCGCTGCGAATCTGACGGTAGTAGAGTGAAGAACCGGCATTGACGGTCAGCGCGAAGTTTTTGTTGAAGGCACGGGTATAGGTTACCAGTACGTCGGTATTGATATCCAGCTGGTCTGTGTTCCAGGTCTTGTAGTCACCGTTGCGGGAGTCACCGTAGTTCATGTAGGATTTCGGTGATTTCATGTCTTCGAAGGTATCTTCCAGACGTCCTGCTGCACGGCCCTGTATGCTCAGTCCCGGCATGATGTCCCAGTTTAGTTTTACCTGACCGTTGGTAACATTACGGTCGTGTACCTGAGTCAGTTCGTAAGTGGCGAAATACGGGTTGTTATACCAGGCATAGTTGTAGTTGGCCTGCCGTTCGCCTTCTGCGTCCGGACGCCAGTGGTGGGCGGCCAGTTCTTTTCCGTTGACATCGTTACCCATCCACAGCAGAATGGTGTACATGTGGTTTTTCGGTCCATATCCGTAGCGCGGATAGTTGGGTGAATAGACTTTATTATAAGAAAGGTTGGCTGACAGAGTGACGGCATCACTCAGGTTGTACATGCTGTTGAAGTTCAGGCCTCCGGTGTATACTGCTGTATTGGGTACCTGACCTTTCTGATGAGAAAAGTCACCGTTGAAGTTGTAGTTGGCCTTTTTGCTCTTGCTGGCAACCGAGAAAGTAGCCTTGGTGATAATTCCGGTCTGAAGGAAGTCTTTCAGGTTGTCATGCGCTTCCCAGGTGATAGGAACACGCTCATATTTGGACTGGTCATCATAAATTGTGCCGCTGACATCTCCCCACCAGGGAATCACCTCTCCGGTTTCCTTGTTGCGGATGGGACTGTTCCATTGTGCGATCTTTTGTCCTTCGAAACGGGGGCCCCAGGTCATGTCACCGTCGGAGATACCGCCGTCGGCACCATCCCAGAATGCGTACTGTCCGTTAGAACCGGAACCGAATTCTGTTTGTGTTTCCGGGAATACGGTAAATCCGGCTGTTACCATGCTGGAAAGTCCTGCCTTTACGGTCAGTCCTTCCTTGTCTGCCAGTTTGGTGGTGATCAGAATGGCTCCGTCCTTACCTCTGGAACCGTACAGGGCGGCAGCAGCCGTACCTTTCAGCACGTTGATGCTCTGGATGTTTTCCGGAGAAACATCAAACAAATCTGATTCTACAGGAACACCGTCGATCACCATCAGCGGAGTTTTTCCGCGCAGGGTAAAGGTCGGTGCCTGGAAAATACCGGTCGGGTTGTTCACGGTCAGACCGGCCACTTGTCCGGACAAAGCGTTACCTACGTTTACTGTACCCGGCTGGTCGAGTGCTTCGGTATTGACTTGCTGGGTGGTATAACCGATTTTCTTTTTCTGTTGTTTGATACCGATGGCTGTGACCACAACTTCGTCGATAGCCTGAATTTCGTCTGTCATCTGTACATTGATGACTTTCTGCCCTTTAACGGGCTTTTCCACCGTATTATATCCGATATACGAATATACCAGGGTTCCGTCTGCCGGGACATTAATTTCATAGCGTCCGTCCAGATCGGTTACGGTTCCTGTTCCTGAATTACCTTTTACGGTTACCGTAGCTCCGATCAGGGTTCCTTCCTTGTCGGTTACGACACCTGTTACCTTAATATTCTGTGCCCATGCGTTCAGAGACGACAGCAGGCACAGAAAAACAATACCTAATGTTGCTTTCATACTTTGGTTATAAATCTGAATATGTGAGTCGGATGTAAGAAGCTGAATCAGTAAAGATTCTTCAGATCCACTCTCTGGAAGATGGCGAGCAGTGCCTGGCTGTCCTTGCGGTTTTCGTCCAATGATTTCTCAAAGGTACTTGTATCCGAATCGATGGCAGCCAGTGATACTTTCAGTACATGGCAGAACTGCTTTTCGGATTCTTCCGGAGTGATTTCATGTTTTTTGAGTGCCTTGCCAAGTGCTTTTTCAATATTCTTTACCGCGTTGTAGATTTCCGGTTTCCGGATGACGGTACGTCTGGTAGGATCTCCCGGTACAACCTCTTCTTTGGTTACATAAGTGTCCTTGAACAGACCGTAAAAATAGGCAGCTTTTTTCCCGAACCTGGATGAACCGGATACAGCAGCCAGGTCTTCGGCAGTAGGATCTCCGTAAGCAGAATAGAATTCCCAGGTCATGTCTGTACCTGCGGTTTCACTTACAGAAGTAACGTTCTCTTTCTTTTCATCGTCTGCGGCATAACGGGTTGCTGCAGAGGCATTCATAGCGTTCATGCATAAAAATGCACAAGCCAGGATTAAAATTTTTTTCATGTCTTGAAGTATTTTTTGACGCTGCAAAAATACCCCTGCTGCGTAACATGCAGGTTACGCAGTTGTGAAGAAATTGTTACTGAAAGAATAGCTCTGCATATGCCGGTTCATTCGTGCGGTCGTTGAGGCTGAATCGTGCGGTCGTTGGAGCCGGATCGTGCGGTCAATCGGGCTGAATCGTGCGGTCGTTGTGAGGAAAGCGGATGAGGAAACGTGTCAGACCGTCAGGCCATGTACGCAGAGAGAAAGTACATCCGTGTTTGATCAGTACGTCACGGATAAAGATGAGGCCGATCCCTTGTCCGTTGGGCTTGGTAGAGAAGAACGGGCTGAATAATCGGGCTTCTACTTCGCGGCTGATACCTGCTCCCGTATCGGCTATTTCCAGTGTCACCGGACTGGAGGTTGTCTGTATATAGATATTTCCGTGAACCTCGATGCTTTCGGCTGCATTCTTGAGAATATTTACGATTACCTGTTCAAAGAGAGTCGTGTCCATCTGCACTTGTGGATTTTCTTCACACAGGCTGATATGAAGCTGGATATCCTTGTTCCGGCAAATGTTCTCCATGAAGCGTTTGCAGGCTGTTACCCGTTCGTTCAGATAGACAGTCTGGAGCTGGGCATCAGGGATCTTGACCACATCTGCAAAGTTGGTGATAAACCGGCTCATGCTGTAACACCGTTCCACGCATACTTGCATCACTTCGCGCAAGTCATCAGAGTCTTCCGTATCCTGCAGGGCATCGCTCACGGACTCCAGGGTAGATGTAATGCCTGCTACGGTATTGTTTACTTCGTGTGCAATCATGCGGATTACTTTCTCATAGGCTTTCTTTTCAGCTTTTACAACTTCGGAGGTCAGGCTTTCGATGAGGATGAACGGGTGGGCAAATCCCCGGTCGACAAAAGAGAGTCGGGAGCAGCGGTAGATCATGGAGTCGCTCAGACGTATGGTTTCTGTCTTGTTACGGGCAATGCGGTTCAGTTCCTCAGCCAGAGGAGAATTCAGTTCTTCAATCTTTTTTCCGGTCAATTCTTCCGGAGCGGTATAACCCATAAACCGGACAGCGGCCTGATTGAGCATGGAAATGTGATCATCGAAATCCAGGATGATCACTCCCATGGGAGAGGCGCTGATCAGCAGATCCAGGAAATGATTCTGTTCACGCAGGCGGAGACGTTCGTCTTTCAGCTGTTCCATCATGCGGTTGAACACTTGTACGATGCGGTCGGCATCCTTTTGTCCTACGGGCGAAAGCCGGCTGCTGAAGTCCTGTTCGCGCAGCAGTTCCATTCCGTTTCCGATACTTCGGATCGGTTTCACTACCTTCTGATAAAAATAAATAAGGAAGAGGAGTGTGACCAGGATTACTCCTTCTGTCAGATAAAACAACAAACCCCGATCCTTCAGGATAAGAGCAGAAATCAGGCAGCCTGCTGTCAGCAGCAGGAAGGCGAGAATGAGGAACTGAGTTCTTATTTTCATACCGGTGAAGTTTAAGGATCAGGAATTGCCGACAGGCAGGTTGTATTTTTCCAGCCGGCGGTACAGAGCTCCCCGGCTGATACCCAGCAAAGTGGCTACCTGTGATAGGTTGTTGCCACATTCTTTCATGGCCTGCAGGATGGTTTGTTTTTCGATCTCTTCCAGTGTCATGCCTTGAGGCACTTGTAGCTTTGCGGCAGAGTTATGAACAGGCTGTTGATAACATAGCCGGAAGTCTGCTTCTGTCAGTCTGGTCTTTCCGCTGACCAGCAGGGTACGCTCCACCAGATTCTTGAGTTCACGGATATTGCCGGGATAGGGAAGTGACGACAGGAAATCAAGTGCATCACTTGTAAATTCTACGGGTGGTAACTGGTTTTGTTCACACTGACGGTCGGCAAAATGGCGTGCCAGCAACGGAATATCCTCCCGCCGTTCGCGCAGGGCAGGCAGATGAACGGTGATCAGGTTGATGCGGTAGAACAGGTCTTCGCGGAAAGTATGTTCACGGACCATTTGCGGAAGATCTGCATTGGTGGCACATACGACGCGGATATCCACTTTTCTCGGACGGCTGTCCCCCAGCACTTCGAAGGTCTGGTCCTGCAGAACGCGCAACAGTTTTACCTGGCAACTGAGATCCAGCTCTCCGATCTCATCCAGGAAGATCGTTCCCCGGTCGGCCATTTCAAACCGGCCGATGCGGTCTGTAACAGCATCCGTAAAGGCTCCTTTCCGGTGACCGAACATTTCACTTTCAAACAGGCTTTGTGAGATTCCTCCCAGATTGACCTTGACGAAGGGTCCCGAGGCCCTCCGGCTGTTGACGTGCAGGGCTTCGGCAATCAGTTCCTTACCCGTACCGCTTTCTCCTGTGATCAGGACCGGTGCGTTGGTTGGAGCAATCCGGCAGAGTGTATCGAGCACTTCGTTCAGGGCTCTGCTCTTGCCGATGATCCGGTGGCGGTCGAATCCGGCGTGCTTCTGGTCTGCAGATCCGGGCGTTTCCTTTTGCGGGGCAGTCAGTTCCAGAGCTGTTTCAATGCGTTGCATGAGTGCGGCATTGTTCCAGGGTTTGGTAATGAAATCAAAAGCTCCTGCCTGCATGCCTTGTACGGCCAGACGGATACTTCCCCATGCAGTCATCAGGATAACCGGAACATCCGGCCGGAAAATACGGGTCTGCCGGAGCAGGGTCAGTCCTTCTTCTCCACTGGTGGAAAGCGTGAAGTTCATGTCCATCAGGATCAGCTGCGGAGCAGTCCTGCGGATAATTTCGATAGCCTCTTTGGGGCCGGAAGCTGTTTCTACCTCATATTTGGCCCGTTTCAGCATAAAGCTGAGGGAGGACCGGATGGCACTGTCGTCGTCAATGATAAGAATCATAAAGGTCTGTTTGTATTGTTGAGTTACTGCAAAGATACTTCTTTTTGGCAAATTTTTTTCACACTGGCAAATTGTTTACTTCAGGGAATGATTTCTGAGGGACTGGCTGATGTTGCCAGAGCAACGGTTAGGAATAAAATGTTTGCAATTCTTTCCGGAATCCATTACATTTGCCGCCCGAATTTCTTTATTCTCCTTTTGACGCATGTTTGTATTTGGAGAGTGGATGACAGAAAGTAAATAAGTTCCAGAGAAAATAAGAGTGTGAAAACAGACCATTTTGAACAGCTTTATCGGGGGAATTATGCCCGTCTGTACTATTATGCTTTCCGCTTTGTTGCTGACGAAGAGGCTTGCCGTGACATTGTCAACGATGTTTTCGAACAGGCCTGGAAGGATCGGGAACAATTGCAGGAAGCAACGGCCGTAGCTTGCCTTTACACTCGTACCCGTAACCGTTGCATAGACTATCTGCGCCACAGACAGGTGGAACAGCAGTACGCCACCTTCCTCCGTACCCTCACTTCGGAGGATCCGTCCATCCCTCCCGGGGAGCGCGAGGAGCGGGTGAGGCGCATGGAGCGCTGTCTGGAGCGGATGACCGATCCCACCCGGAGCATTGTGAAGCAGTGTTACTACGACGGGAAGAAATACCGCGAGGTGGCCGAGGAGAGGGGCATCACGCCCGACGGGGTGAAGAAACACATCGTGAAGGCCCTGCGGATGCTGCGGGAGGAACTGGGATGCGGAGAAAAACGGCGGGGGAAGGTACCCGGAAAGACGGATGAAACGTAATTGGAATACAGAAAACGATCGACCGATGGATATGAAAGAGAACGAAGACAGAATGGGGCGTACGCTGGATGCCCTGGAGCATCCCGGGCGCTTCACAAAGGAAGAACTGGAGGAACTGCTGGCCGACAGGGAGTGTGTGGCAGCCTGCCGCGACCTGCTTGACTGCCGCGAGGCGCTGGCACGCCGTCATGCCGCAGCTCCCGATGTGGACGGACAGTGGGAGGCTTTCTGCCGCCGCCATCCGGATGCTGCCAGTGCTGCCCGCGGCAGGAAGCGGATGCGCAGGGCGGCCTGGTGGACGGCGCTGGCAGTGGCGGCTTCGCTGGCCCTGCTGATGATGCTGCCCCTGACGGGCCGCAGGGAGTATACGGTGTTCAGGGCCGGACCTGCCGGAGGGGAGGTGAAGGAGGAAGTGCGTGGCGGTATCCGTACGGTCCGCATTCCCCGGGGCATGAGCCGCCGGCTGGTGCTGCCGGACGGGTCGCGGGTGTGGCTCAATGCGGAAAGCTCGCTCAGCTATCCCGGGAGCTTCGGCGGAAGGGATCGGCGCGAGGTGACGCTGCAGGGGGAGGCTTACTTTGAGGTGGCGCCCGACAGCCTGCATCCCTTTGTGGTGGAGACGGCGGCCCTGCAGACGCAGGTGCTGGGCACTTCGTTCAACGTGAGGGCCTATTCGCCGGAGGATACGCGGGTGACCCTGCTCCGGGGGAGCGTGAAGGTGAGCGACAGGCACCGGGGGGAACTGCTGCTCAGACCGGGGGAAGGAACGGACAGCAGCCTGGACAGGAAGACCGTGGACGATGCGGAGGACTGCCGTGCGTGGACCGACGGCCGGTTTGCCTTTGATGATGCTCCGCTGGTGGAGATCATGCGCGAGCTGGGGCGGTGGTATAACGTGGATATCGTGTTCACCGACAGGGAGGTGATGCAGGAACGCCTGCATTTCCGGGCGGACCGGAGGGATTCGCTGGAGCAGGTGCTGGAGCTGCTGAACTGCCTGCGCAAGGTCAGGGCCCGGATCGAGGACGGCCGGGTGGTGGTGGGCATCTGAAATTTTTTTTTCTGAAAAAAATGTGCTTTTCCGGTACCCGGTCGGGCATGCTCTCCGTAACAGAAGCAGAATCAGTCAGAATTTTGAACCATGAAAACGAAAATGATCTTTTTGCTGCTGGCATGGACGGGGGCGGTCCTGACCCTGCCGGCTCAGACGGGACGCCCGGTCAGCGCAGAGCTGAAGGAGGTGCCTCTGTCGGCTGCCCTGAAGAAGCTGGAACAGGCTTCGGGATGCAGCATTCTGTTTACTTACAGCGATGTACAGCCTTACCGGGTGACGGCTTCCATCCGCGATATGGCGGTGGAACAGGCGGTGAAGAAGCTGCTTGAGGGTAAACCGCTCACCTCGGTGCGCAGGGGGGAGGAGTATCTCATCGTCCTGCCGGACAGTGTGCACAGGCTGCCGGCAACCGGATCCGGCTGGCTCCCGACGCGCAGATGCTGGAGGAGGTGACCGTGACGGGCCGCCGCAGACTGATAGAGCCTTCGGCCGGCGGGGTGAAGGCGAACGTGGCCGGTACGTCGCTGGCTCACCTGCCTTTTGTCACCAGCCGCAACGGAAGTCTTTCGGTGCTGGGAAGCGGTACGCCGGAAATCTATATCAACAGCCGGAAGGTGCGCGACCTGGGGGAACTCGACCGGCTCCAGGCTTCGGAGATCCTGTCGGCGGAGGTGATCACGGCGCCCGGCCCGGAGTATGCTGCCGACGTGCCTGCGGTCATCCGCATCCGTACGCTCCGCCAGCGGGGTGAGGGCTGGAGCGGAAGCGTGAACCTGGGCTACAATCAGGGACGGTGGGCGAACGGCGACCAGCAGGTGGCCCTGAATTTCCGCACCGGAGGGCTGGACTTTTTTGTGAAGGGCCATATCAGCGAAAAGAATTCATACGGAGAGACGGAGGCCGTGATCCGCACGGAGGGAAAGGACGTGTGGGAGACGGTGGCCGGCGATGTGCAGACGTCGCGGTCGCAGAGGTTCTCGGCCGAGGCGGGCTTCAACTGTGAGGTGAACGAGCATCATTCGTTCGGGGTGAAGTATACGCCGGGGGGAACACTGGGCACTGCCCTCCAGCGGTCGTGGGGGGAAACGGTCACTTCCTGCAACGGGACTGAGGCGGAACGGGCGGACTTCGTGATGCGTTCCTGTCCCCGCGACGGGATCAATCATGCGGTCAATGCGTATTATGTGGGCGAGGCCGGCCGGTGGACGCTGGATCTGAATGCGGATTATCTGGACAACCGCATGAAGAGCAGCCAGTATGCGGAGGACGGAAGCGGGGCGGACATCAGCAGTGTGTCCGACTCGGAAAGCCGGCTTTATGCGGCCCGGCTTCAGGCAGGCGTGAAGCTGGGAAAAGGGCAGCTGTCGTTCGGGTCGGAAGGAACGCTGACGGAGCGGAAGGATCTTTTCACGCAAAGCGGCTTCTCGGCCGATGCGGACAATTTCATCCGCCAGCGTGCCTTTGCGGTCTTTGCCGGGTATTCGGCTTCCTGGGGAAAATGGCGGGCGAATGCGGGGCTGCGCTATGAGCACCGTGCCACGGATTACTGGGATCAGGGGGTCCGGGTGGAGGAACAGAGTCCGGTGTATGATGAGCTGATCCCCACGGTGTCTGTCAGCTGGTCGGACCGGGATCTCAGTCTGGCACTTGCCTGGAAGACGATGCGGACCAATCCTTCGTATGCCCTGCTGACCAATGCCGTCAGCTACCGGACCCAGTATTCGTATACGACGGGGAATCCGGGACTGGAGCCGTCGCAGGCCAGTATCCTGTCGCTGAATCTGGCTTACAAATGGCTGTTTGCCTATGTGCAGTATGGACGTACCAGAAATTTGCTCACGAACATTACCATGCCTTACAATGAGGAAACCCATCCGGGAATCCTGCTGTTCACTTCGGCCAATCTGGCACCGGGTTCAAGCTGCATCATCAATCTGAGCGCTGCTCCGCGGATCGGTGTCTGGCAGCCGCAGTTCAGCATTACCGGGGTATATGCGGCTCCCGACGGCCGTAACCTGGGGATTGAGGTCTGGCGCCGGCAGCCGCTGTTTAATTTCGGATGGGACAACAGCTTTACGTTGCCGCAGGGCTGGTTTCTGAACGTACAGGGCAGTCTGCAGACCGCCGCACGGATGGGATTCATGGTGAACCGTCTGGAGGGCCGGCTGAATGCCCGTGTCAGCAAGTCGTTCCTGAAGGACGATGCGCTGACGTTGTCGCTGACTGCGGATGATATACTCCGTACCGGGTATTATCATTTCAATGTCTATGGGATCGATTCCTACAACGGGAACCGTATCTACCGCGACTGGCAGCGTGTGGGGATCCAGCTTTCGTATAAGTTCAATGCCACTAAGAGCAAATATAAGGGTACCGGAGCCGGCCAGAGCGAAAAGGCCCGTCTGTAGGGTTGCACCGGTTCTGCCTATTCTCTGCGGATGATCTCCTCGAAGTCTGCATCGATCCCGGTGTTCCGGTCGAAATCCCAGAGCGTGAGGCTGCGCAGCTGATAGTAGTAGTACCAGTAATAGAACAGCTCGTTGATGTGTTTCTGGCGGGCTTCGTCCTTGCTGACCTGGGCGTCGTTCAGGTCGAGGGTGCTGATCTGTCCCACCATGAAGGTCTCGACATTGGTGTGATAGCGTTTGCGGGCAATCCGGTCGGCTTCTCCGGCAATCTTCAGCTGGCGTTTCTGGTTGTTGAACTGTTCGGTCAGGATGAAGAGGTTCTGGTTGAAGTCCATGGTCTCCTGGCGCAGCTTGCTTTCAGTCACCTGACGGTTGCTTTCGGCCACACGGACCTGTCCGCGCCGTTTTCCCCAGTCGAGCAGGGGGATTCTGATTCCGACTTCCACCACCTGATTGTCTTTCAGGTGCTGGTAGGAGGAACGGAAGCTGTGGTCGGTGCCCGTATATCCCACCTGGGCGAACAGGGTGATTTCCCGGAGATTTCCCCTGGCTTTGGCCACTTCGTAGTCGGCTTCCAGCTGGCGCCGGCGGATGTTGCGGGCGAAGGAGTTGTTGGCCAGGGCTTTTTCCAGCACGTCCTGATAGTTGAGCAGTCCTCCGGGAATGGAGTCAGGCAGGACGGGATCCAGTTCCTCCTGTCCTTCCAGGGCCAGGAACGAGCGGAGGGTGAACATGGCATTCTTCAGGGAACTTTCGTTGTCGGTCAGGGCCGATTCGGCATTCAGCATGTTCAGCTGCAGCTGGAGCAGGTCGTTTTCGCTGATCTTTCCCATGCGGCGTTTGACCTTGGCCACTTCGTACAGCTTGCGGGCATTTTCCAGGTTCTGGCTGGAGATGTTTACCCGTTCGCGTGCCAGCAGCAGATTGAAGAAATGGTTGATGGTGTTCAGCGTGACGTTTTCCGTGGCACTCAGGAAGGCCGCTTTGGCTTCCTCATAGCGTACCGGCTCGATGCGGCGGTTCCACTTCACATTGTTGACGCTGAAGATGGGCTGGTTGAGGGTCAGCGCTACCGGGACGGACATGAACTGGCGGGATTTGTTTCCGCTGAGCTGGCTCAGGTAGTCCAGTGAGGTCGTGAGCGACAGCGTACCTCCGGTCAGCCAGATGCTCTGGTCGATGGAGATCGATCCGGACAGATTCATATAGTCATTGCGCACGTAGGTATAGGCTCCGTTGTCCTGCTGGTAGGAGTTGTATTTCTTGTTATAGCTCGGAAGCGTGGCCGTGAAGCTGATTTCCGGCAGCAGGTTGGCCTGGAAGGTGCGGTACTCCCAGTAAGCTGTTTTCAGTTCGTTGAGGGCCACTGCTGCATCTACGCTTTGCACCCGTGCCAGAAGGATGGCTTCATCGAGTGTGATGTTGCGTCTGGCGGTTTGTGCCGTGCCTGCCTGGGGAAGCAGGGGCAGAAGGCTCATCCCCCATGCAAGAAGGATCTGTTTCATTGTTTTTCGGTTCATATGGCTTGTTGTTTTATTTTTATGGTTCTGGTTTTCCGGCTTGCCCGTTTTCCCGGGTCTTCCGGCTTGCTTGCTTTTTCGGGTTTTCCGGTTTGTTTTCGGACTTTCCGGTCTTTTTTCGGGCTTTTCAGCCTTTTTTCTGTTTTGTATCGCGGATTTTTCCGTTTTTTGTTCTGTATTTGCAAGGTGGCTGTTCTGTTTTGTCCGTTCGAAAGGAAGTACACAAATCCAGTGCCAGAATTGCAAGTCGTTGATTATCAGATACAGCTCTTCCGGTGAGTGTCCGGAAATGGACACTTTCTGATTCTGTAGCGGAAGACTGTCCGTTTTCGGACACTCGGGGCGATAAAGTATTGCAGATAATCAGGTAGTTAGGATTCTGGCACGCAAATTGTTTCAGGAAGGGTACCGTTGAAAACGGATTTGAATATGTATGAAAACGGACAAGGAAAATTCAAATAATCATGGATAGAGAAATACCAAAGAAAACATTGCAGCGTGAACGCCGGAAGCGGTGGCTGGGTTATGGAATGGCCGGACTGTTACTGATTGGCGGCATCACCTGGATTCCTTCACTGATGCAGAGCCGCGTGAATGAGAAGGATCTGCTTTTCAGTGTCGTGGACCGCGGGACGCTGGAAGTGAGTGTCAGTGCTTCCGGAAAAATAGTTCCGGCAGTTGAGGAGATCATTACCTCGCCGGTCAGCGCACGTATTGTGGAAGTGTACCGCCGGAGCGGAGACAGCGTGGAGGCAGGGACTCCGTTGCTGAAGCTTGATCTGCAGAGTACGGAAACCGAGTACCACAAGCAGCTGGATGAGGAACGGATGAAACAGCTTCAGCTGGATCAGTTGCGGATGAATAATGAAACTTATCTGGGCGATCTGGCCATGAAGGTGAAGGTACAGGCCATGAAGGTGGGACGCATGGAAGCTGATTTGCGCAACGAACGCTATCTGGACAGCCTCGGATCGGGGACTACGGACAGGGTACGTCAGGCGGAACTTGCTTATAATACCGGATGTCTGGAACTGGAACAACTGCGTCAGCAATATGCCAACGAGCAGAAAGTGAAGGAGGCTGATCTGAAAGTGAAGCAGCTTGAACTGGATATTTTCCGCAAGAGTCTGTCGGAAACCCGGCGTACGCTGGAAGATGCTCAGCTGCGTTCGCCGCGTAAGGCCATCCTGACTTCCATCAATACGCAGGTAGGATCGCAGGTGGCGCCCGGGAGCCAGGTGGCGGTGGTATCCGATCTGAGTCATTTCCGGGTAGATGGAGAGGCTGCCGAATCATACAGTGACCGGATTGCTGCCGGTGCCAGGGCGATGGTTCTCGTCGGGCATGAAAGGCTGGAAGGGATGGTGAGCAGCGTGACACCGCTGAGCCGTGACGGAATCATGTCCTTTACGGTGCAGCTGGATGACAGCAGCAACCGCCGTCTGCGTTCCGGACTGAAAGTTGATATTTATGTCATCAATGCGGTGAAGGAAGAGGCCCTTCGCATCAGCAACGGGTCGTTTTATGTGGGTGCCGGCGAGTACGAGCTTTTCGTGAAAGAAGGCAGTGGCCGGCTGGTGAAGCGCAAGGTCCGTCTGGGAGCATGCAGCTACGACCAGGTGGAAGTGCTGGACGGCCTGAAGGAAGGTGACTGCGTGGTGGTGAGCGATATGAGTATGTATCAGAGCCGGACACAGATCAAACTGAAAGAAAAGGAATGAGAAAATAAAACAGGAAATCAACAAAAAAGACAAAAGATATGATACGGGTTTATTTCAGACAAGCATGGATCATGCTGAAACAGAACCGGCTGTTCTCGTCGGTTTACATTGTGGGAACGGGACTTTCCATTGCTCTGGTGATGGTTCTGTTTGTCATTTATTATGTGAAGGCCGGACCGGTTTATCCGGAATACAACGTAAGCATTCGATAAACTCCCCCTTTCATTCTAAAAAT
>ULQK01049837.1_pt1 | contig 38806 bp, 51 predicted proteins | sample 1954371 | NCBI WGS metagenome assembly ULQK01 (sample SAMEA4835652, study PRJEB28245) | human gut metagenome | biome: gut microbiome; material: fecal sample | place: Denmark | collected 2008 | reverse complement strand
TTCATGTACAGTTTGCCTGTTAACGGTTTTGTTGCCCCTGCCGTTAACGGTAAGTAACCATCCAAATCAGTGCTCTTTGCCGGGTTAGGGAGGTTATAAGCATCCCACATTTTGTAAGGGGTTCCAGTACCGGGATTATCATTATTGACCCGATTATGAAGTACATCGGTTCCAACAGTTAAAATATTAAACCTATTTGAGTAATTCCCAATTACCGTTCTACCTGGGCTTGCACCTGTCACTGCTTCTGAATATAAAATAATATTATTATCTGAAGCTCTTAACATATTTGTTTGGGAGAAATATAATTCTCCAGTTAATTTTTTATTTGAACCTGCTGAAAGGGGAAGATAATTATTTAAATCATCTTCCGTGGCTGGATTAGGTAGATTGTTGGAATCATATATAGTATACGCACTACCTGGAACTTGGTGTATTAAATTAACACCCGCGCGAGTTCTCAGATACGTTTTTCCCGTTAAAGCACCGAACGCGGAAATATGATCAGAAACACTTTCACTATTAGTATCCGTGACAACGATAGAATTACCATCTGAATCATATATAAAATTAGTGTTGCGGAAATAGATCGGTCCAGACATTTTTGAGCTGGAACCCCCGGTGAGTGGAAGGTATTTTGAAAATGTGTCTGTCACCGCTTTTTGGGACATAACCCCCTCGGTTGATTGGCCTAACGTTTGATATATCGCAGGGTAATTCACAAGATCCAAGTAATTATGCCTATGCGCGGGAATATTGGGATTGCTTGGATCGGGGGTAGCCAGAACTGTCGTCCCATTAATAAGATTTGTTAACCACCGCAAGAGCTGTGACGACATAACACCCGCTTTACTCGCTGACGCGGTGGGAATTGTGGCCGATGAACCCGCCGTATTTGTTATAATAACTGAATCTTCCTTGGTGTCAACACCAAGATTAACTTCTATCTTGACAAGCCCCAAACTTTCCCACGAATTTGTCACGGAATCCCACACTATTTTCTCAGTATCCTTAAAAGTTTTACCTGAATAGGGGTCGGTGACTGTTCCACCGGAAGGAGATGTAATAATTATATACATATCGCCACCCTCTAACGTGGCGGGGGCGGGAAAATCCGCGGCAACACGAATAACACCCTTAAAATCCAAAGGATTACCAACGGCAGAACGAACAAAATCAACAACTTTTATTTTATTGTCATTCGTTCCATCATTTATTATAAGATAATCGTTATCGTTCGCGATCGTTTTCGCGGGCAATGATATCAAATAACCCCCGATGGTTATCTTCACCCATTCCTGTGTTGCCAAATCAACCCAGCTTGTACCTCCCCATACCTTAAATGAATAAGGAAGAACCGTGGGGTTGCACCATATAATCGTTGTATTACTTGGTGCAACATTCCCTATATATATACCCGCAACTTGTCCTAAATTTTTTATCATATCAAAAACTTTAACACTTAATCATCTATTGATTGGATCAAATAGCCCTCATCATTAATATAATATTGATCAGGATTCACACTATCAACAAACAAATCTCCATTTTTATCAACCGAAAAATTGTCTTTTACCTCGATCTGATCATATCTCCAAATTAAATCACCTATCCCTGTCATTACTCCCTCGATAAACTTCTCGACATTTGAAATAAAAAACATCATAAATGGTGAATCACCAGTATCATAATAAGTGAAAATACTTATTTCAGGTCTGGTGATATTGAAAACCGTTTTTGTTCGTATCAATTTCGTTTCACTCATCTTCTACCGCGTAAAAAATAGGGAGGGGCTGATTGTTCGTGTCAAAAAGCAACCCTCCTTGTAAATCTAACATCTTAAATTGCTTAATTCGGGGCAATAAACCAAAAGGAACATATTCATCAATGGAAGGATTGAAATACTCATCGGGAACATACTTAACACCCGATGTATTTTTAACAATCTGTAGCAAATCATCCCACTCTACTTTACCTCCATCCGTCCATTTATTAAAATCAAAATATTTTGTTAAATTGATTTGAATATTTCTTCGTACATCATCAACAGTAAATCCCGGTTGAATTTCTATCCTAAATTCAACGCCCAATACACCACCCACAAAATAATAATCAATATTTTCCAACACTATCCCCACGACATTTCCATATCTATCCTTGTCACTCAAAGGGAAATAGGGGGCGGCTTGTTCAAGTAATGACCCTAATTCTTCTTGCGTAAACTGGGCACCATTCACCGTCGCTAATTTCAAGGATAAATTGCCAGCACTATTAATACCAAAATTATATAATTTCAAAACCCTATCATCCAACCTTTGAAATATTTGCGTAAAGTACTCCCGGGTCGTCATTGAAAGAATATTAGGATTATTTTTTATTCTCACCCTGAATTGTTCATCGGTTTCTATATCGCGACCACCTATCGCATAATATTCATTTGTACACGCTATAAATCCCACAGGTGGATTTACCATATTTACAATTGTGTTAGGGGCGACATTTGTAAAAGAACCCTGCGATTGTGATGATACCTTTACATACCCATAATTATTCCCATCAACACCGATATGCCAAATTTTATCATTTGGATCACTATTGTCATTATTTTCTTCGACGGTAAATCTAACACCATCAACATTCAAAAATTCCATTCCCGGTAAAAAGTCCGTGACAACGCCATTCCCCTGGATAGCGACTAAAACATATGTTGATGAACCTAACGCGGTGTTATTTCTTGGTGGTACACCAAACAACTCAGCTGCTATATCAAGATCTTCTCCCGAGGCTGTTTCGGGCAGTAAACGTGATTCAACTATAGCGATATCTTTCAAACATTTTTGTGCAACTTTCGCTACACCAAAGGCGGTTGCGTTAACAACAGACGAATCACTTATATCTGTAACCTTATCTGTTTTATTTAAAAAAAGTTCAATAAATAAACTTTTTAAAAGTGATATTGTATGTTTAACCCCTATTATCATATACTTATATTCGTTAAATAACTATCATTGGTCACTGTGACAACATTAATATTCATCATCACATAATCGTCTTTTTGTTCCAAGGATAAAAGGTTTATCTCCTTAAATCTATCATCCTTGGAAAACATCGCGGATAGATTTCTAAACAAAGTTGGGTATTGTATCACCGCGACACTTGTTCCAATAACATCATTCGAAATCCCATCTTCAGGAAACTCCGGGATATCTCCTTTTAATGTACTAATAATGGTGTCAACTGTTTGTTCAATAGCATCACCATACTCAACAACCGCGACATCATTGTTGTCAAAATGAAATTTTTTATCAATATCCTTCCCCAGAATCCTCTCTCCAATTAAATGATCAACAACTGTTTGAATACTAAAATTCGCTGTTGGTGCGAAACTGATTTTAAACATGGGCCCACCCTGCTCCGCTGAATAATCCTCTTCGTTAATAAGGTTTCTGACAGTTATATTTTCCCAGTCATTCTGAGGGTCAGCGCTACCCACTGATCGTGCAACATCTTCAAAATTTTCATAATCACTCAATGTTCTCTGTAAATAAAATGTACTATCATATGTACCCACTTTTGAGGAACGCATCCACTTACCTGTGTTTTTTATTGATAGTAGAGATGTTTTTATTTCCTCAAAATTATCGAGGAGCTCCCAGAACACCAATAAATTCAATTCATTATTGTGATCATAAAACGCGGTTTCAATTGCTTCGGATTGTTTTAGGAGTTGATCTACGAGTCTAAATCCATCTCCCGGTAAATCCCCACCTTCATAATACGCTATTATTGCCGCGTAATACGAATTCACCAGGGTTGTATAATCCTGGAAAAAGGCTCCTATATCAACGCCCGTTATCTCCTTAAATTGTTCTAATGAAATATCCATTTTTACAATAACAATTCTAAAACTTTTGACGCAACACCACTAACTGTTTTCTGAATCGCTTCACCGCTTAATATTTTTACCAATGATGTTTTAATACCATCACGAGCAATAATAAGTTCCAACGGGGCTAAAATAGTTAAATCCAAATTATATGTCCAAATTCCATTTCTACCCACATTCTGCTGTACAGATAGACCTGAATTGGGAACCGAAACGAGATAACTTTCACCTAAAGCCATGTTGTAAAAATACAACCTGAAAGGTTTCCCTTTATCATCAACACCATTTGATTTCGATATTATGGCCCTCAATATATTCAACGCTCCAAACCCTGTCTTAATCCCTGCTTCAAGTACCTTAAAATTCGCAGACAATGTTTTCGCTTTTAATTGATACAGATCATATTTACCACTTTGTATTGAATACGCAACAGCATCACCCACGGCCTGCTTACTGTTTATAACCAACTTCATGTACTTACCAAAATCACCCTCGAGTGAAATGGTCTGAGGTGCAAACCCGGTACTACTTAATGCCGTAACACCCGTACTCGACTGGACTATCTGTGTTCTTTTACTTTCCTGTTTTCTTATCCTTGTAGGCATAATAGGAAAACTGAAGAAGTCAATTGTGTTTCCCGAACCATCCGTCAATTCAAGTGCAACTAAATAATATTCAAAATCATGAGGGGCTGCTGCTGCGAGGGCTGATCGACCCATTTGTGCAGCAAAATCAACAATTCTTCTTATCTCAGTGTTAACAGCCATAACTCATAACTTTTTATCGTATAAATATACGAATTATGTATGAAAACACTCTCAAGAAGGATATAAAATCTCTTTATATATTTGTAATTGAGAGGAGATGGTGCTCCTCTCAATAAATTAGTCGGCTTGGGCTGCCATAAAAAACCCATATTCAAATGTACAGTGATAAAGATAGAGTGTTTGAAGTAAAATGCCAACAATTTACCTCGTAAATCTATTTATGAGAGGGGTGTTGTACTGTTTTATCATCATACTCTGTTACACTAAATGGTGAAGAAGGGTCTGACGATGATGATGGTTTTTCAAGTGTGACAGTTCCCACGCTACCTGTTCCTACTGTTGCTGTTGTTGCCGCCGGGTGAACGTGATTATTAAATACCGTGATAAATGAATTTAATTCATCTTTTAATTTATTCAATCTATCCGTTAATGCACCAATCGCAACAGCGGCCTCACCCCCTCCATTTAACACAACTTTTCCATCAGAATTTGATTCAATTGATGATAAATTGCCATTTTCATCCCTAACTTCAACAAGCAATTTTTCAGGTGTTACTGTGACATCGACCAAATTATTATTAACATCCTTTATTGATAAGATGGCGCTTTCTCTTGTAATTTCATTATTCACTAATTCATTCCCCTCGTTATCCTTAATTTTTGAGTTTATTAGCGTGTATGACGTTGAATTAATCGGCCCTTCACTCATAACATTGATTTTGCCGGAAGCGTTAATATAAAACTCTCCCTTACCTTTTAATCCCTTCACGTCAATCCTCATCACACCATCATTATTCCCGACAAGCGCTATATCAATAACACCCTTACTTGGTGACACATTTAATGAAAATAAACCTCCTCCATACACAAAATCTTTTCTCCATCCGCCTTCCTCAAAATATCTCATCTCATCATTGAATGCCAGCGTTCCAATAACAACAGGTTTACTCTTAAACGCTTCAGAAACCATCACAACACAAGAACCAAGCAGATCACTATTTTCAGGAAAAATTAAATCCTGCATAACTTGCTCCATCACATAGCAATCAGATATAACGCTTCCATTCATATCCGTTATCACATCAACCATGCACTTATTGTAACATGTTTGAATATAATCATCACGGTTCACTCCCCGTGGTATAAACACATAACCATACACAATAGGAAGAAATGTGTTTGCTCTCGTATATGGACTAACCCCTATCTCCATCTTCTTTCTGAATGTTTAAATATCTTCGTTTCATAAAATATTCCCACGCGGCCCTATTGATTGCGCTTTGTTGCCCTGAAAATAAAATTAAATTCTCTTCGTTATTTCTATTTTTCGAATATTCAACCAAACCTTCTTTCATTAAATCGGTGTCAACTAAATCAAAATATGAATATTTTGATTTCTTGCCATCAACGGTTTCACCTTTTATCAAATCAAATCTCATTCCCCGTTCAACTTGAATCTCCGTCGTTCTCATTAAATTGCCACTCAATGTTGTTGTTTGACGAACATTTGTCACGTAATACAATTCATCCGTTGCTTCCAAGCGTATAAACGTACCCACCTTTATTCTTCTATCGCCGTTTAAAACTATTCGTCCCTGGCGAGTGAAAGGTAAATATATCGTTGTTTCAATAACATACACAAGATCATTAATCATTACCTGAATAGTATTGTTTATGCTATCTTGTTTATCCACGCCTTTCGTGCAATCAATGTTAATATATGAATCGGATATAATAATCCTCTTATTGCCGAATGTCTCCGCTATCACGGGAAATAAAACAACAGGAACGATCGCTGAGCCCCACGAACCCGAACTACTCGACAAATAATTATCTATATTAAGTTGATATTGAGAAAAACATGTGTTATTAAAACTCAAATCATAACTCAATAAATCCTTGTTCTCAATAGTAATATACCCTCCCTTCATATCAACAACACTATACACGGCGCTTTTTGTGAATGGCGGTTGACGAACAATTATATCAAATGTATCCCCCCATGTATCCCCCCAAAATTCAACAAAAGGTTTTTGACAAGCTCTATTAAAAAAATCCATCATTGTCCCCTGTATTGACCCCAAATCACCCGTTAAACGTCTTTGGTTCAAAATATTCTCAACAAATAAATTAACAATTTGCCATACACCCCTCACCTTACCTGTAATACCACGTACCGATTGAGCGGTACGCTTTCGTGTACTATAACTTTCAAAAACATCATCTTTCACAACGCCGATATTGGATAAATTATCTATGACGAATAATAATGTTTCCCTGATTGATCTAAGGCCCTTGGTAAGGTATTTATCCAAAATTTCACCGGTCAAATAGTTTCTCTTAAATTGCCCACTCTTTTCATTCGTAGGGGAACCTGCGTAAAACAGTGAACTTCCTTGCATATAAATCCAAGGAAAAAAATATGCACCATCTTCCATCAAAAGTTTTGTAAAATCTCTTCCAATTATTGTCTCTTGTGCATTCGCACCTTCCGCGACATAATTAAATGACACTGTATCAATCAATCCAATCATATCCCAAATTTTTACAGGAGAATTGATTTTTCCAATATCTGAAAAATGGAAAGGATTAGCGAGCGCGCTTTTTTTTATGAACTGGTTTATATCACCTTTTGTGTAAATATTATCTCTCTCCAAATTTAAACGTTCAAATCGTATAAAAACAAGATCATTTTCCTGTAATATTGACGACAGGAAACTTTCCGTCGATCCCCCTTTATTATCAATAATATTAAATTGATTTATTACTTCCGTCAAATTTACGCCACCCTCCCTCACAATTAAATCCTTAAAATCTCTCGACGGTGAAACAGTAATGGAAAAGCTACCAACGCCAAAACCTTTATTTGTACTACAAGCAGAAACAAGGGGTGATATATCAATTAATTCATCTATAACTTTGCTATAAATCCACACGCGAATGTTTAAATTTTGAATTTGCGCATCAATGGTTGAACGATGTGCGCCCACGACCAATGTTTCAGCTTTTGTATATCCATCACTGCTCATAAGTGCCTTCATGCTCTCAGTGAAATAAGCCTTTATATTGGTACTTTGCCTCAAATAACCCCCTGAATTTATAGGATCAGCCACGTTCACCTTTATCAACGGAACGGGTAAACAGATTACCGTGCCCGCTTTAATGCGTTCAACTTTCTGACTCTCATCCGGGTCATAACGCAAACGAATAAGATCACCGTTATTATACTTCGCCAGGGGATTAACCTTTAAATCCAAAAACGCCGCGTAAGTGAGTTGCAAATCTTTGGGTACGTTATTCACCTGATTAAACCGTGTCAAATAATCGTCAACCGAAATATCTTCACTGACTGTGACAAAAACCATTTTCATAATCATCTATACATATGTGGAATTCTTTCATGAAGAGTATTGCCAATTTTAATTGCGGTTTCCTCTCCCTTTTTACCTTTCATAAGATCAATCACTTCCTGAATTTTTTCAATTAAACTCTCCCCCACTTCCGCGATCTTAATACTCATATTATCCAATCCATTTTCAACCGCTGCACTCGCCCATTCATAATCAGTTGTCATTCGCTTTCCACCCTCAATATATCTATCTCCTCCCTCATCAGTTAACACACCACGAATTTTGGATAAATCACTAAAATCTTTAATCCCCATCAATGTATTAATTTGTGAATAAGAAAGGTTCGGTAGCAGCTCTTTTAATTGCATCCCCTCGACATCCCTGCTTCCACCTGATAGCCGCCTGTTTTGTTGCAAAAGCGCGGATATATAATCAAGATTCTCCAGGGGATTTTCCATCATTCTCATTGCATCAAAATACCCCGCGTTAGGATTCACACGATTAACAGCCATCATCTTCATCGCCTGAACAACATTTGAACCACCAGTGCCAGCACTTTGTAAACCCAATGCCAACGCCGATAATAAGGGACCATTCGCTCCCGTTAAATCCCCTAAATTCTGTATTAATGACGAAGTGTTACGTGCGTTATAACTCCCCGCAATGCCTATCTGCTGTTCTGCCAATTGCTTATACAAATCGAGGTATTCAGGTAGTAAAATGGGGTTGCCCTGGGCGCGTTGTACATAATCATTAAAATTCCTTATTATACCCACACCCGTTGCTCTACCCCGAGAAAATCTCTGTAAACGAAACGCGTCCGATATTTGAGAACTTGAAAGACCTAAAGCTTTTTGCGCACCCAAAGCTCTCAACACCTGGTCATCGGTAATATTCGTTGATCCGCTTTGATACATATACTCACCCAGCGCGCCAAGACCCTCCTTCATGTTCAATCCCATCGCGCTTAACTTATCTGTGTTATACAAGGAACGAGCTCGATCCAACGCAACATGATAATCTCCCCCTGAAAACGCTGAAACTCGACGCCCCGCGAGAGCCACATCATTCTGCCGTTTAAATGTATAAGCGATTGCACCAAGAATTGCCGTGGCGGTCATAACAATGGGATTAGCTTTCGCTATACCATTCAGAAAACCACCTGAACCAACTGCCGCGAGGGCCGCGGTTGAAGCAATATTTCCACCTCTTCCACCCCCAACACCATACGTTGCTCTTATATTCTCTACCGCCTCTCTTCTTCTTAAATTCACAATAGGATCAGATGAGGGGGCTTTACTTTCTATTTTTTTAATCCAATTCTCGGCATCACTCTTACCGCTTATATGTAATCTTTTAACAAGTTCTGATGCTTGTTCTTTTGCCTGGGATTTGTTTTCTCGGTATATCGCTTCCAACCGACTCAACACAGCTTTCTGGTACTGTGTTTCTCTTTGAATATTCTTTGTTTCCTCCGCCGCCTGACGTGAGTTTATTTTCCCCTCGAATAATTGCGATCTTAAATCGAGTACACGTGAAGTTTGTTCTTCCGAGATACCCGCTTTTCTGTTCCTTAGCTGGCTCTCAAAAAACGACGTTGTTCCATCTCCACCGCGGATAATTTGATTATATAAACTACGTGCTCTTTCATCTATACTCCCTTGAATCCCCGATGCTCCACGTACATATTCAACCGTTCCCCGGGAAGTTTCTTTGTTATAAAAATCTCGCACATAGGATGAAAACATCTGCGCTTTTCTATACTCCCTTTCCGCGATACTATTGCCTGATTGGAACTCGCGATTTTTTATAAAATCATTCTGATAAGCATATTTTAACCGGGATCTCGCTTCATTAAATTCTTGCCTTGCTCTTTTTTCTATAAGCTGGATTTGTCTCTCTATCTCCCTGTTTTGTTCAACAGTTGAACGATATTGTGATTTGGATTGCTCTGACACCTTCTTATAAAAATTCATGGCTGAATCACTCAACCTCCTCAGAGCTTCATCCTCTACGCTTATCCGAACTTTCGCTTGCTGATCCATTTGTTTCCTTTAAAATTTTATCAAACGCTGCCTTGGCATTCTTAAACAATTCCTCTTTGGGCTTTTCACGGTGTTTCAAAAAATCTCCCGTGTTTGGTTTATACGGTATATCGCTTTCTCTTTTGATCTCATTAAAAAGCTGATCCTCTTCCCACTCTCTCCGTATATCTAAAAAATAAGATTCCCTGTGTTGTTTAGACATAAAGGGAATCTTATATTTCTCTCTGAACCAACGATCGAGTGGATATTTCATGTTCCATTTTAACATGAAATCTCGATGTTCACCGGACATGATCTTAAACTTGCATTAATTTTTCCACTTCCTTTAAAAAAGGAAGAATTTTCTCCGTGTACACTTTTCTTATCTCGGAAAAATCTTTAACCCCCAATTTATTAAATTCAACCTTCATATCTTGCAATAAATCGGGGCACATAACACGTAGTGTTGCTTCAATATCAATGGCATCCAACGCAGCATTGGTTGAATCCAACATTGTCCTTACCATTGAACCGTACATTCCCGCTGAGAGAATCTCTTTTTGAACAGCCAAATCGCGCATTTGACCAACATTAGGCATTTCAATGGTATAAGTATTACCCTTTAAATCAAAACTAACTCTTTCTTCCATATTCAATTTTTATTGTATTGTAAAAGGCGTACGATAACGTCCAGAAAAATTAGACGTGGCAATTCCTCCCTGAGTTATTTCCCATGTCACATTCTCTAAAACACAACCAGCTGCTTTCATCATTGTTTTTCCTGTTTTATCAACGCTTGTTACAAGTTTCGATGCCTCATCATAATTTTGAACATCTTTTTTGTAAACCACGATTGAAAAATCATTCATAATCAATGATAGGGTATCAATGATTTGATCAACTGAACCCAGGCGATTTAAAATCTTTTTAAACCAAGGCGTATCAAAACCAATAAAAAGTACTTGTCCACTAAATTGACAATCATACGCCGTGGCAACGAACTCTTGGACGAGCATGTCACCCATACCCCTCACGGGATTTTGGGTGATTGTTTCGTTAAACTGCACATTTTGCATAAATCCCACGATTTCGTTATCTATATATACTGTCGCTTGCGGCGACGCAAATGTACTATACATACTTATTTATTTTTACTGTCTGAATAAAAATCCTGTGAAAAATATCTTATTGATCTCATTGTTCACAACAACACCATACGTTACATTGTAATAATCCGCTGTTTTTGTCACATTTACATTTCTAAAACTCAAAATTAAATTATCCTGGGTTGTTGTTGCTGTACGTGACTGTAAATAATCTTCTGTCCAATTTTTCAAAATTCCCGCGCTTAATGTGTTTGAATTCACACCATTTTCATCACCCAGCAAATCAATCTCAGCATTAACAACCAATTCATGATTTATTTGCTGAATAATTCTCATCATCTGAAGTGAGAATGATTGCCCGTTTTTATCAAACAAAATTTGGTTATCCTGAAAAGTATTTGTTCCCAACGCAACAACAAATCTTCTCAAACTTGTATTATAAACCGTTACAAGAAGACCTGCTTGGATTGCTTTTTCGATTTCATCGTCGGTAAGACGGTGCTTTAACTTTGCTACGCCAATTGTTTTATTTGTAACAGGAATCTGCGGTGCTTTCCCATAGCATCGACCCACGATTGAACAAAGATTATACATCACATCCCACCACCGATAACCATCACCCACAGCAGAAGATGCAGTTCCCACTCCACCGTGAACAGCCGCTATTAAACACGAATCGAGAGATTTTGCACCAGCCAGTGAAAGAGTTGTGAAATCTTCCTTATCCTCCCCTAATCCCACAAAAACAGTTCCCGGAAACTTAGCTTTTGAAGCGTTATAAGCAAAAACGACCTGATTTAACGATGAATTATAATTTGTTTGACCGTACTGATCGGTGATTATCGCGTTAAATGCATAATCGGATAATACGGGTAATACATCATTCAATTCGGCGGTTCCCGTTCCATAATCAGCGGTTCCACCTGTCGCCGCGACAAATGACGCGGCAGCGGTAACGTCACCTGAAGTTACAGCGCCTGTACTACCTGCCGTTGATGATTCATCCAACTTAAAATACGCGTTGAATGCTGTTGATGATGACGCCCACTCAATTAAAGTGTTTAAATTATTAAATTCAGGTGATTCAACAAGTAATTTTGCTTTTGACGATGCTTTTGATTCTTCGTTAAAGGGAATATTGTCCGTCCATAAACCCGTAAAACTCCCCACCCAAAACTGCATGATATAAGTTCCAGTGGTGGTTCCGGGTGTGATTAAATAAGCATAACCCTTATCGAGGTGAGCGTTTGCGAGTGGTCCATTATTTGTTGGTCCCGTCGTAACAACACCATTCGCAACAGTGCCTTCATCGCGTGTTAATACCTTAAATGTACCCCCACCTTCGGTTGAGAATGTCATTAGGGCGCTCGTTGTTGTCGCGGCTCTCACAAAACAAAGCTCCGAAACACCCACGGCAGCGGGATTCGATTTATCTGGTAAAAATAAGGCTTCAGCTAATTTCCAATAATAGCCTCCTTTAATAAATGATTGAAAATCTTCCAACGATGTAAAGGTGTAAACAGAATTCGAACCAGATGCGAGCTGTCCATTTATACCAGAACCCCCACCCCAATCTTTTCCTAAAACACCTGTGTCGATGATCAAACAACGGCCATAATCCAAAATCCGCGGGGGGTTTGATTCTCCCGAAATTATAGTGGAATAAGCGCCTGGTATAACCACTTTTTTATTATTAAAATAAACCGGTATAGCCATTTTATATCGTTATAATTTTAACCTAATTCATTTCATACGATAAAGATAAAAATAAAATATCGATACACAACATTTCTAAATAAATAAAGAGAGGAATAATTCCTCTCTTTATAAGAGAACAAGAAAAACACGCATGTGAAAATGATTGTACACTGTAAAAATAATAGAAATAAATGATATTATCAACGAAAATATTCATCAATTGCCCTGGCAACAACTTGTTGAATATTCATGTTTCTGACCGCTTTTCCCATTAAATCTTTCTTAACAAACCCACCGTGCCACCAACTTTCAGGGTCACTCTTGTCGCTCACTCTTCTAAATGTGAAATATCCACTTCTTTTCTCTTTAACCGTTGATGAAATATCCTTTCTCACTAAACCCTGGTATATAGGATTTTTATGTGTGTAAGCGCCAACATTCATATTCATCCTGCTAATGGCAGCCCGTTCTCCTGGTGAATTATACGCTGGTGGTAAGATTTTTTGCGCTAACGGAGTGCTGCTACTCTTAACTAATTGCAAAACTTCACGGGGCAAAACAGAATTAAAAGCACCTGATTCCGCTAATGATTCAGAAGTCGCATGCCTGAACGGTATGGTTAAATACCACCCACCCCCTTTGGATAATTTTCGTTTAGGTGAAGTTGAAAACCCTTCCTTTTCATTGAAAGGAGGATACCCTAACTCCATCATTACAGGGACAGGGTTATCTTTCGAATAATTTAAATTAAAATCTATCGTATTACTCGATATGCGTTCAACACTCATCGCACGCAAATAATCCAACCGCGTTGAACGCAAATTCCTATTTACTTCGTCATTCCATGATTGGGAATATCTTTCCGCGAGTTTATCGAGAATATATTCACCTAATTGTGATGATTCTTCCGCGCTTAATCTTAGCCCCATCGCGATCTCACTTAGATCGATCATTACGGGTAAGTTCATAGATCTTCCTCCGAGATGATTTGTGTTTTACCAACAAAAAAATTCGCTCTCCGGGCTATCGCTTGATCGGGTAAATCGATTTTGGATAAATTCCCGTTTGAATCAACCACATTACTCGCCCTTATTTCGTGTGGTAAATCGATTATATTGTATTGAACGTAGTGTTTATAGTAAACAGAGATAATCTTGCCGGATAAACTCTTATCAACAATCTCCAGCACATAATTATTCGACTCATTTACGCTATAAGCTGTGTTGGGTAAAAGTTCGGGTTGATTTGTTTCAATATTATAAAAATATACACCCAATATCTCTATAGGTTCAAAAGTCAACCACACAAAACTCTTCTCATTTACGAGATAATTTTCTGAATAAAACCCGAACTTTTCAGTGAAAGTTATCCTGTCATAAAATGACAATTTAGGTCCTTCATCCTGTATCGTTACTGATATTGTACCCGCTCGATCAATAGTCCATTCTTTGTATTTTGTATCAACATTAACACCCGTTATTAACGCACGTGTTTTTACCGGATCAACAAAAAAATATCCATTCCCCCCGCAGGCAGGGCAACCGGGATTAAAATGTCCAGGTGTACTACCACATGGACACATAATGGCTTTTTCATGTATCACAAAATATCCCTTCGCCCATACCGCCCTATCAAATTCATTTTTGATAAATTCTGGAATTGGCCCTGCTAAATTAGGTGACTGTTGTAATGTGATTTTCTTTTCAGCCATGATACCTTACCTTATAAAACGACAAATTGATATCCCTTATATGTCGCGCCCACTCTTTTCACGGTCTCCTCAATCTCTTTTTGATAATTAATTAAACGTGCTCCATAACCGGCATTCGTTGCTGACGCCGTTGTGCTTATACTTTGACTCAACCCATCTATTGATAATGATTGCGACGCGATCCCCGCGGACCCTAAAATCAAATCACCCGCTATATTCAAAGGCCCAAACGTAGCTAACTTACCCACAACCCCGAGCAAATCCCATGGCATGTGTTCAAAATCGAAACCCGTTATGTATTGATAATTCCAATAATCAGGAATATTTTCAAATCTCTGTATTCCTATCTGTGTTAATATTCCTGTCAATATCACATCCTGATTCGCGGATGTTCCACCTGACCCCGTGGGGACTATACTTATTCTCCTCCCGCCTACTTGATCAGGGTCCTTTGCGTACGATAGCCACTCCCGGGGGTATCTAACCTGTTCAATCTTTTTTAACAACCCAACAAGAGCAAGGGGTTGCAAAACAATATACTTTGTGTTTATAATAGGAAATTGCTCCAGGTAACTATCTTTGTAAAATGATGTTCCTTCAGTGATTAACTGTTTAATAAATTTTATCGAAAACCAATTTTCAACTGTTTTTTGAGCTTCCCTGATATAAAAAGTAAACGCACCCTCGGAAAACCTCGTCCCGTTGGTTGCGTTTATCTTTATTCCGTAAAGATAAATATTAAGGATTTCGGCTGCCGAGTAAATTAACCCGGTATTCTTTCCATATTTTATCTCAAACGTTAATTTCATTATTTCTCTGATTCTTTGATAAGTAAATCAATAAGCACGGCTTTTTTCATCGCCTGATTAACATTCAAATTCATGCGTTCTGCCATATCCAGCAATTCATCCTTTGTCATCGATTCTAATTGCGCTTTAATATCATCGTCCGTGGGTTTTTGGACTTCAGCGGGGGCATCTCCCGCGATACCTTCTGTTAAAACAGAATTTGCACGAGCTTTAACCTTATCCACCTCATCTTTCCACAATTGAACTTCAGCTTTAAGCCTTGAAATTTCCGTGTCTTTTGATTCAATAATTTTGTTTAACCTCTCAATCTCCGCGCCCATCACCTTCTCCTTGTCGGAAAGCTCGTCCATAAGCATTTTTTCAATCGGTGTTTTCTCTTTCGTAACGTTACCTTCAGGAAAAACATACGGGAACTTACTATCCAATATCATTTTTCCTAAATTTTCCGATACTTCCGCCTTCGCGCCCTTAAAATGCACTATTTCACCAAAAAATGACAGTTTCTGGTTCAAATATTTTGTTGTTTCAATGATCATATATGTAAAAATTTAAATGTTAGACAACAGTAAATATATAAAAACTATAGCTTTAAACAAAATAATACCCAGAATAAATCCTGGGTATTATTAACTTATAATATTATGATATATAACAAAACTTACGCCGTTTTCGTTCCGATATTATAAATCATGGTAATTTTTCCAGGAGCATAAGCGCAAGGAGTTCCATAATTCAAAATTGCAAAACGTCTTGACGGTGAAGTAATAGCGAAATCCATCTTCATCGTATCAGCCAGTTGCAGATATTCCAAGATGTCAGCACTATTCTGATATACCATCGCAACAGTCGTACCCGCGATAAATCTATTTCTATCTCTAACTAATCCTGCGGTGGCGCCATCCCATCCCGTGGTCAGTGCGTTAACAGGAATTTCAAAGATCGGATGGAACTCAGCGGTAGCCAAATTCGCAGCGTCGGCAACGGTTCTGTAAATCACGAAACCTGTTGTGACGTACGATGACCCAACACCGGCGGTAAATTTCAAATCAACTGATTGAGTTTCCGTTACTGCTTGGGCTGCATTCGGATTCAATATTACCAATTGACTCAAACCATACCGATTGCGGGCGGCAACAGCGTAATAGTACGATCCAGCATGACCCGTAAACTTCGTTTTTGTATCCGCGTTAACAACGGCAACCGGGGTAGAACTGTCGGCAACCGGGGCAGCAGGGGCTTTATCGGTCGTTTTATCTGATCCTTGTAATCTCGGATATTTCTTCGCGAAGAATGGATCAGATTCAAAATCAATTGAACCAAACTGGGTCGCGGTACTCGTTATTTGTAAACCAGATTGACGGTTTGACAAGTTATTTGAAACTCCCGCAAGATTCAATACCTTGTTCGCTGTGTGTTCGTTCACGTAATTTTGGAACACAATCGGATTCGCCATGATTGATGTCGCGTTACCATACCGATAATTAACAATGGTATTTGATGCTTGTTGGATCATAGCATCGGTCAACACACTACCATCAGCATTGATAACAGCGATATCGCCAAAGTACTTATCCAAAATTTCTTCCGAGCTGAGGTTATCGCTACCCCCGTAAATGTCGAGGATTCCCTCCATGTGCTGTTGTAATACTCCGCTAAACTCTGTCGGAACAACCTTACTATTCGCGGTTACAAGAGCAATATCGATTTGCTGCAACAATTTCAATGTTTTGTTACGAACCTCGAGCTGATACATGTCCTGGCCCTCGGCCGCAATACGAACCAATGTCGCGGGGTGTGTAACTTGACCACCGATACCCATAAACTTCGTAACAATCGGTTTACGTCTGTACTCAGAATCAGTAAACTGAGGGGTCTCTCCTTCCAAGTTAAAAATGCCGACATCTTGTCCGTACCGAACCAATTGATTGTACTGATGAACGGTGTTGTAAATTTTCTTCTTAGGCATACCTTTCCAGAACGCCAAATTTTTCTCAGAAAACTCCAACACCTTAATCACTGCATCCAGGGATTCAATTTTTAAACCCCCACCGTTATTTAACTGATCTGCGTATTGCATACCGGTCATCAAACCAGCTTCCATCGCTTTCAACAGATCGTTGTTCATAAATTCTCCGTTGTCAATACCGGAAACAACGCCACCCGTAAAAATATCTTCAAACATAACTATATTTTCGTTTTAATCTAATTTACTTATTCAATCACAATTCCCGCACTTCGAAGAACATTCATTCCTTCTTGTGAGATATTGTTTGACCCAGAAAGACCAAATGTTAAAATGTCTTCACCAAGAGACTTTTTAATATTCATATCTTTCTCCTCGCTAAAACTCTTTGACAGTACACTCTTAATCGCTTCTCTATGGGAAGGATTGTTAACATTCAACACTTTCTTGCCTTCGCTGTTTGTGTTAACACCCATTGATTTCTCGAGATATGCCGCGTGAGGAACAGTCTTGAATGAACCGGGTTGATTTTTTAACTCATTCACCTGGGACTGCATGGATTTTTCTAACATGGCGAATTTTTCATCGATGAGGGAAGCAACCATCTCTTTCATTGAGTTAAAGGATTTCATAATCTCATCGGAAAATGATTTCTCCATCTCCTCTTTTACTTCCTCTTTGCCGGCCTTTTCTCCTTCCTTGTAATCTCTCTCACGATGTTTCCGAGCTTTATTTTCATCGTACTCAATTTCATCCTTAACGGTGCGTTTTTTATTTTTCTCCAATTCATCCTCCTCTTCTTTCTCACCTTTCTTTTTGCCCGCTTCGTAAGCTTCTCTTTCGTGCTCTCCCGCTTTTTTCTCGTCATATACGGTTTCTTCCTTCACGGTGTACCGTGATTTTAACGTAATATCACCCTTGGCAATATTTCCGATAATCCAATCGTGTCCAAAACCATCAGATACAAGGGATTTCACAACATCATCATTGATATAATCGTTGACTATAATTCCTTCGTGATCCAATCGATTTATGATCTCACTTGATAAATCCATATTCTTTAATTTTAATTTTGACCTAAATCTCGTGATAAATATATAATCTTATTTTACAATATGAAAGTTTTCGGCGATATTTTTTATAATATCGATATAAACATCCTCTGATATCCTTCCATTTTTATAGTTTTTATAAATCGTTTCGAGATTTGACACCTTGTATTTCGGACGAACCGCTATTTTTAACTTCAATTTATCGTTAAGCTCAAATTTATTACCATCGCGATCAACCCACTGCACAATGACATTATCCACGCAATCATCAAAAGTCTTTTCATCATTAAATGAATAATCAACAAAATCGGCGGACTGCAGCCCCTTCACTATATCGAAAAAGGAATTCGAATTAACAGGCTCGAATGTTAGGGCAAGATTTGTGATCAAAGCTTTCTTAACCCTTCTACGATTGTTTTTATCTCTCTCGAGTACTTTCCCCTCGATTGACATTCCCGGTTTCCGTGTCGAACCTGATTCCTCCATCTGAATGCACTTATCCCAGAATGCTCTTGCTTCAGGAGACTTTTTCCACAACTTCCCTTTAACATAAAATTTATTATCTTTCACCCAACCATCTAACGGCTCACCTATCCAATAGGCTGATTTATTTTTTTCAGCTCTCGAGGGTAGGTGGTCGAGATTAATCAAACCATTCTCCAGAAAATAATCTAATATAAAACCGTTAGGTTCCATCACTTCGCCCTCCCAATCAACGCTATCATCACTTGCCAATCCCTCAAAAATCATATTGTCATACCGGGAATCATCATCCTTATTTAAATTTCTTTTCGCTTTCTCAACTAAATCAATAGGAAGCCAAAAATTAAATTTATCTTCATTTTTCATCGCTATTCATCTTTAAATACCCTAATTTAATTACGCGACTGCTGTTCTACTAAACCTCGCGTATATATGTACATCTTTGTCCACCGTAAATCCATAAACTTTACTGTATGATAAATTTTCAAACCCGGTTTTTTTATACGTGAAAGTCTGCATATGAACACCTAATCAAAAAAAAATCTTACCTATTTCATATTTTGTTTATCTCTCCATTCGCTTTATTTTTAATTCATTAATTGCCACCCATTCAAAGTTTTCACATAAATCCTTTCGCACCAAACTTTCTTTCCACCTATCTGGGTACGTTTCGATTTTTCCAAAAATTCTTCGCAAAATTGTTGGACCTGAAGTATACTTTTTATATCTTTAGACTTAGAAAAAGAGCTGATGGAGCTAAAAAGTGTTTTATCCTTGTCCATGCCAGCGAAGGCAGAAATGTCGAGATAACCCTCGGGAGTTACAAGCGCGGAATCACCGGGATGTGTGTGATCGAAGCTCTTTTTCTTTTCCTCTAATTTTCGCGAATGGTCGTATGATGTCAAAACCCAATATTTATCACGAAAATTATCGTCCTTATCATACACAACCATTTTTCTAATCACAACACGACAATTGTCCTTGTAAATATTCACTTTTCTCCCCTTATCATATGGCTTTCCCACATCTCCTTCCTTTAAAATCTCTGGGATCTTATCGCACATCTCTTCCTCCGAGGAAAAATCATCTAATTCAATCAAATGTTTATCTCGTATATGCTTTAAACCCAAATGATCATTCCCCCAAATTATATCAATATCACCAATTCCGCTAACATTCCAAGCACCTTTAACTTGCCCTGATTTCTTTCTTAATAAAAAATTTATCGCAGCTTTGGGTCTTAATTTAAACTCCGAATAATTCGTTCCCCCCAAAATAGAATCTTCACGGGGATACTCATCTTTTTTCGCAAGTGGTCTCCAGGAACCATCGGGCCGCTTCTTATATTTAACACCAGCCCATTCTCTGATTTCACCAACATGTGCTTTCGCTTTCTCAAATATCTCGACCCAATTAAACGACATAAAAATTAATGCATTTGTAACCGATATTTTGTTTGTTTTAAACTCGCAAGGAAATCATCTATCCAACTAATTTCACCGTCAAAATCATCCTTTCCTTCGAGTTCTTTTCTAAACTCAACAGTTCTATCAAAAATTAATTGGCAAATTTTAACCGGGTCACTCTCGTCTATTTCATCCCCCTGAATTTCACCAGCCTTAAACCTCCCAAAACCCGATTGTCCCGCTTCAGCTATTTTATCTTCAAACTCTGATACATCTTTCGATAAATCATCGAGATACACATGTTTTGAGTTATCCTTCTCACCCCAATGGATATTTTTCAAACGAGTTTTAATTCCCTCAATAAAATTCAAATAGGTGTTGAATAATGATTTTTCTTCACTTAATGATTTTTCAAACGGTTCAACTTTTTGAATACCCAGTTTACCTTCAGCGCTATATTTTTCAAGTACCGATTTAAATATATCTGCGCATTCGAGATCATCAAAATCAACTCGTAACGAAAAATTTGATTTCTCAACCTTACCATCCGCGGTCTCACCATCCAATGACTCACGAGCTAAAATCTCCGCTTCATCGACACCCATCGCCTTTTCAGTATTATCGCCCCAACTTTCAGGTAACTGATCTTCCAACCCCAACTCTTTTGCTCTTTTACGTATCCATGCCTTCACTTCACTTTCGGGTAAATTCGATGCACCCACAAGCTTTATGGCATCCATCAAATCTTGTTTATTACGAATAGGATATTGTCCTCCCGGCATCGCTTCACCTTCCTTGGCTAACTTTTCACGCTCCTTCTCTGAAAAATAATGTTTGTTCGATTTTGAAACACATTCAGTGTACAATTCATACGAAATTCTTCCTTCAGCCAGCGCTTTTGTTATTATAACAGCGCTGTCATTACAAAGATTAAAGAATTTATTCAAATTATCTTGCAAATCGTAAATTAAATCATATTTACCTATTTCATAAGGAAATACCCACTGATACCCGTCATGTTCCTCACTTTCAAGAATAACAACGGGTTCATTTTTGTCTTGTAACTCCGTGAGATAATACTCGATCTGTGTATCATCGGTATCGTGTACCCCTATTAATTTGACCTCGTTATCGGGTTCCAACATGGTTTCTTCCTTCAATTCCCTGATCGCGGCTTGTTTAAAATCCTCATTAGGATCCACGTGCCCGCCCGGAAGGCACCATTCACCCTTTTCCTCGTCACGATCATTATTGAATCTATGAAGCAGAAGAATCTTACCCTCACTATCCTGAACAATCATATCAGCGAATCTTGTTTTTCCGAGTTTTTCCCTGATAATTTTATTGTAAAGTTGTTTTGATATATCCCGGCTTTTATATAGCGTTAAAAACTGCCTATAACTCTTAATGCGAGATATTTCATCTTTAACTGATTTATCCCTCTCAATCGCTGCCAGCGATTTAAGTAACTGCTCCCGCTGATTCACAAGGTGAACGACGTCTTCACTACCCTTATTTGCTTTTAAAAGACTTTTTTCAACACTCGTTAAATTCTCGAGAAGATGTTGGTATTCATCAATCTTCTGCGATTTACTCTTAAATATATTACTCAAAAAACCCATATTTCTTATCTATTATAATTTACTATCTGTCTAAATAAAGCAACCCGCATGGACTCAAAAAAGATTTCAACATCCCGCTCAACTCTCTCTTCGTCAAAATCGTCCCTGTATAATTCCTTTAAAACTAATTCGACAATGCTCTTATTGTTATCCAACGCTGGAAACATTGATAGAGGTCTTCCTTTCCAATAAAAGCAGAACAACGAATTTTTCCTATCAGCCACCCGTTGATCAACAATTTCCGTAACTTTATTCACAATTCCCGCCTTATCATCGAGATGGTTTTCTTTCTTAATTCTCAATATCTCAAAAATTAGTGCATGGCGCGCGCACTCCAAACTGTCATGTATCACCGTTTTTATCTGGTCAATGGTGCACTCCTTCGTTGCACCCTCTCTTACCTCCTTAATCAATGTCAAAAGATTGTCATTTATTTCACTTTGCTTAATCACATATTCACCGATATTGTCCTTCTCTATTAACCTATCAATTAAATCATTGTTTTTCTTCTCAATCCTCTCAATGACGACCCCCACTTTTTTTATAAGTTTTATAAAAATAAAAATCGCTATCGCTGTCATAATAACCATGGCTCCGTTATCAGCGATTAACTTAACCAATAAATTTACATCTTCCATAAAAATACTATATAGACCAATTACAGATGTAAAAATACGGTAATATTTAATATAAAACAACGATTTTCCTATCTTCAATGCATACCCCCGCTTTCTCCACAAGGAAGAGGGGTTGATAGGTTAAATCATATTGATTTAAATAATTATAACCCTCTTATTGTGGGTAGTTATAAAAATAGGTTGCATTTATAAAATGTTGATTACTACCTATCAAAGATAGAACCTATTCCCATAACTCAGTTAGAACTCGTACGCTATGTCTCCACGCATCTGACATTGGGTCTTCATCTCCTTCCTTGTGTTTCCTGTTGGTGCGGGTGGACCAGAGCAGGAATTTATGTCAGGTACTGTCTAACTCTCCAAGTTGTTTCGGCAGCATCACTACCCGGATGTCTGGAGGCGAATACACCCTTCAATAAATAAAACGAATAAATCGCCTAAACTCAACCGTAAAATTACAATTTTAATTTGAAATAACGAGGATATCTAATATAATTTTTATACCTTTAAAATTGTAATTATCTAAATGAAATAAAGTGAAAAACGAAAGAATCAACACATGGAAAAGTTACATAACGGAAGAAGATTCCGTCGAGGTAACAGCCCTTCCCCTTTCTTACTGGGAATATAAACAAAGGAAGGGAATCGAGGGGAATGATTATAGTGACGAATTACAAGGTTATATGGTCAAAAGTTTTAGCGGTGAACCAGCCGTATTCTTGCCCGCCTATTTTTTTGATTACCTGTTTGAATGTATTGATAGGTGGAGACCATGATTCATCTTAGTCTCCCCGTGTAATCTTAATATATTAACAAGGTTTCATCTTGGTCAGAATTTTCAATCCTTATAGAGAATCTCCTTGCATTATTTCTATCTGTAAGTAAAAAATCATCAACCGATACAATATTTCCCCTGGGTTTACTGTAAATATTTATTTCCTTGGTTTTGGGAGAGAAATACACAGGATCGTCATTTTCCTCAAAAATTTTATTAACAAAATTTTTAATACGTGACAATTCATCTGACGCGAATACACTTAATCTATCAAAAAAGTTAAATAGCTTTTTCGATTCCCCTGGGGTTATCCTAATTATAACTTCTTTATCGATAAGATCTTCAACCATTCGATTTATAAATGTAAAATTTGACCCTTTATCATCTCCCTCCCGTACCTTCTTTTTAACCTTATCTAACTCCCTGTGAGTTATATCGGCATCCTTTTCCAAAATTTTATCACATAGACCTTCCATAGTCTCATCGTAAACATAAAAACGATAGGAGCAGTGGTACCCCATAGTGCCCTTATTTTTCACAGTGCATAGCATCGATTTCATATTTAAAATCAAAACCATCATCTTCTTTAATATTATCGGTTAACCATTCAAACGCGCAACCCAATTCTTCATTATCATTTAAATAACAAGTATCAGAGTCTGGAACGATACCTCCATTATTATCGTAAAATTCAACCAATGCGTTGTAAACATCATCAGGTACGATCAAATTGCTATAATCAGCAGTATAAGTTACCTTGACTTTCATCCTTTCTATTGTTTTCATCCTCATTTATTATTTTAATTTTATATCAATTTAAATTCGTAAACAAAGACATACGGGTTACTATCCCATGTGCCACGACCCAAAACCTTGTCCATAAGGGCGGCGAAGGCTTCGCGAGGGGTGTCAAATAAATCTCCTGTTGTACTCCAAGAGAAACCGTCTTGCTCGTAGTAATTAATCCCCTCTGCCATACAATCAATATCCGATATATCTTGGAGCCGCTCTATCTTTACGTTGGTGATGCGGATGCGGTGGGGCATCAGTTCAGCTTTGACAAATAGCTTATTGCGCCACCCTTTGCTATTCTTCAAACCACGAACCAACATATCCATTGTTTCCAGCCCTTGTTCATGATATACACTTTCATAGCTTTGCGCAATGGCAACCACATCACGAACTCTGTATTGATTATAATTGGAGTGTCGGACATCTATAAAATCACCATAATCATCTTCATATACCAAGGTATCATCTCTAACATCCCATACTTGGGTAAAGAAATCTTTTGGAATATTTCTTCTCGTCATCGTCTTCCGGCCGTCAATAACGGCTTGGGTTAGATTGTATCTATCTAAGAACATTACCTTCTTCATGTTGTTTTAATTTTTAATTGCGCCATATATTTTCTCCCAGAAAAAGTTGTATCGTATTTTTTGTTCAATGTGCCACTCAATATCAATCTCATAGATATGACAAATTACCTTTAGCAACCCAAGGGTTGTATATATCGTGTTTTCAATTGAATCAGATTCAATAATTATGTTTTTACAAACGTTAAACATCAATTCCGCGAAAGAATAAATGTTTTTAGCATCAGGTCTTATCGAGGAAATAATTTCCTCCCACGCTTCATCAGAATCTTTTAAATCAATATCCCTTAGGCTTGCAAGGGCGAGTAAATATATAACTACATCAACTAATTTATCGGAAACGGTATCTTTGATACACTTTTCAAACGCACATATAAAACGTTTTTCTTCGTCTGATATAACGGAATAACGATTAAATTCGGTCCCAAACACCATTTTACCTTTAAAATACTTTCCTTTCTGGTCCGCCTCAAAGGCTTTGGCAGCCTCCGCCAACACAAGCATTAAATAATAATCGTCACTCAATTTTTTGTCGTGAAATCCATGTTCACGGACTAATTTATATGATTTATCTTTCAGTTCGTTTAAATCCATTTTAAAGAGAATTTATTTTACAAAATATTATTTCCTAAATTTAATTTCGATTATCTTTTGTTTTATTCACAAACAACCAACTAAAAAAATCAATGTTTCCGTAAACAAAATAAATTAACGCGGGAATTGTTATTATCATACCGATCGCCTTTCCCCCGCGCAGATTATCACTCGCCCACATCCAAAAAATTGACGCTGATAAAAAAATAAATGAAGATAAAATTTTATGTGTTCTTGTTCTCATAACTGTTTTGTTTTTAGTTAATTAATCTCGTTTGTTTCAATACCTAAAGATGTAAAAAGTATACTTATCTGCCAAATTATCGAGGAAAATTTTTGCTTAAAAATAATATGATAATGTAAAATTTTAACCGTATATTTACCAATTAATGTTAGAAGAAATGCTAAGCGAAGAAATACGAGACCTTGTACGGGATGTGATAATAAGACTCGGCCTTTACAGCGAGGATGCCGTTGAATTAATAATGTTGACCTGCGCGAACGAATCTCATTTAGGTAAATTTCGTTACTTGCCACGGAAAAGAACATGTCACGGTATTTTTCAGATGGAGATAAATATGTTTAACGATATTGTTAACAATTACCTGAGATTTAAACCCCACCTAAAGGAAAGGGTGATGGAAATTTCGGGTATTAAAAATTTTATCGCCTCCGATATGGTCAATAATGATAAATTAGCCGTGTGCATGGTACGAATCCATTATTTGAGAAAAACTGAAAAGCTACCATCATACCTCGATATCGATGGTATGGCTAATTATTATAAGAAATATTATTCGTCAACGACGAAAAACATCAAGGAAGCTATTATTAATTATAAACGGTTTGTGTTATGAAAAAAATTATTGATTTTTTAAAAAGTGAAGGTTTTTTGTGCCTTTTAATCACATTTTTAATATGTGCATTCCTCCCCGCGTGGACGGGGCTTGTATCAATGTTATTACTTCTCGCGTGTAACGTTATTTACACAAAGAACGCAGATATTTACAATGTGATCGGATTCGGGGCTGGTTACGTTCTATCTGTTATTCAACATATGATATATTGATCAGTTCAATAAAAAATGGGGTTTAAACCCCATTTTTGTTATCATTATCCCATCTCTTATTTTATTTTTTTTCACTTTTCTTAGGCTCATCGAAAGTTTTACCTTCCTCGGCCGCTTTATCTAATTGACCGGCCTCGATTTTCTTGTTTTCCTCCGATTGCGCATGAGTTTGTAAAAGAAGAGTTTGGAGTAATGCATCCATGTTCATTTGTAAATCCGTCGCTGCGTTAATCTCTTTTTCAAGATTAATTTGCATAAGATGAGTCATCACTTTTTTACACTGTAAAAAACCCATCTCAACCCATTGGATGTTCGCTTCTAAAGCGCTTTTGATTTCCTTAATTTGTTCTTCGTTCATTTTTACATTTTAAATTATTAATAGCTTCTTTGATTTTATTCTCCAGTGTTTTAATCCTGGAATATAATGATTGACACGCAAAATTATCAATAAAATATTCTTTGAATTGTTCCACGGTAATCACATTGGTATTTTTCGGGCTAAGATGTACCACGATACATAAATTTTTCATTGAAAAATAAAACTTCTTTCCCTGCGGGATACTCGCATCAAATGTTGTTATGATATATAATTGCTCCAACATCTTAATAAAATCCCAGAATTCAATCCCAGAATTGATTTCAACAAAAAAATCACGTTTATTTAAAACGGGGAAGAATTTTTGACTCTCATTTTTCGCTTTCGCTGATAATGTGAAAGCACTCGGGGTCATAATTTTTGGTTTGCTGAAACAAACAAAACCCTTCTCTTTCGGAGAAAAATACAATGGAAGATTCTGTTTTAAATTATTAATGACTGAAATAATATTTTCGTTCGCTTCGTTGAAACCTAACAAACCTTCCTCGATAAGAGTGTCCATTAATTCATCCACCTGTTTCAGTGATGTTATCTCAATAACCCCACCTTCGTCAATAAATTTTTTAAGTTCAATGTTCATAACTACAATAAATTTTTATCAAGTTCTTCAACCCATTTTTTAACTTCCTCGGAAGTACCGTAATTGTTATATACTGTTTTAGAGGTAGTCACTTTTAAATTGAATACTTTTCTCGTGGGGGAGAAAACAACTTCGTAAAAAACAATGGAAGACAATTTAATTCGGCTTTCTTTTATTTTCACAAACTGGGCTTTGTTTTTCACGCTCTCAATATCGCATTCCTTCCACCAATACCCCGCGATATTATATCTGTACTCACCATCTTTGCATTCACGATATAGTATTTTGTTCACACTGCCCACGAACATATCGCTTTGCTTACATGTCTCAAATGAATTCCTCTTCACTTTGACGAATTCACCAATTTTGAAGAGAGGAATATTTAAATTCTCATTTTCCATGATTTAATATTTTAAATTAATCGCACTTTAACTCATCAATATAACCATTGAGATAGGGTAGAAAAGTGGAAAAATTTTTCCACTCATTATTCACAAACATTCTTATTGAATCTCTCGAAAAATCACACTCCCACAAACGATCAATCAAAACAGTTATCGCAACTTCGTTATTTTTAACACGTTTATAAAGATCCATTGTTTCGCTCCCGAAATCAGTTACCGGATCAATCATAACTATAAATTCTTCCGTGTTTAATTTTGTTCCTTCCATAACTTCTTTGTTTTTAGTTAATTAATCTCGTTTGTTTCAATACCTAAAGATGTAAAAAGTATACTTATCTGCCAAATTATTTCGGAGAATTTTTGATTAAAAAACCGGGCGTTTCACAACGTGGCCGGTAGACTATGAAAAATCGATTAAAAAGTGATGAACCTATATTTTCTTCACAACGGAAACAAGTTTTTTAACTATATCACTGAACATTAAATTCATTTCCTTGTTGAATATACGTTTACTTTCATTCTCATACGCATTTATGACGCCGGGAAAACGAACGGGGTCTTTAACACCTTTCGCCCTTTTATTAACGATAGGTTTAACTGAACGGACATCAATTCCATCAATTTTCCTTGTAAAGCTCTTTTTGTTTTTCATTGTGTTTAAGCTTATCAAATTCATTCCTCATCTGTATCTCACTCACGAAAGAATTATTGTCTTTAAAACTATCCCTGACAGTAATACCGCGATAATTGTACGCCCTCCCCGTGAAAGGATTTTCCATCAACACGGATTTAACCCCGGCTTTAAAAAATCTCAGGTATTTTATGTCACCCCGGTTCTTCTCGATAAATTCTTTCAAAGGTATCATCTTCTCCGACATAGGAACGATAAATTTATCATTGAGTGAAACAACTCTCATGATATTATTGTCACCGATAAACCCCTCGTTCTCCTTAACGATAAGATGTAAATCATAGGCTGACAAGGGTGCCCGTTTATCCCTGACCATCATTTCACCCATAATCGTTTCTCTTAACGTGACCTCAATTTTTTTCATGTTACCGGGGTCACCGAGGTGGGTGAATTTGTTTCCAACCCGCCACCATAACTTCCCCGCGAAGGAAGATATTAAACCGTTCGTGTTAATATTTAGTGTGTCCATGAATTAAGCGTAAACAATTTGATCACCCACGGTAATTTTAACCTTTAAATCAGGGCGGAACTTCCTCTCATAATTTTCGGGTATCACGAACGCTCTCTTCTTCGGATCCCATTGATCACCCTCAAAATATTCCCTCACCAAGCATCTACAATAGGGGTGCACGGGGAATAAAACTGTGGGTTTCCAATCTTTCCTCTTTCTACCGATATTCGTACCGTTACCGATCAATTCTTTGATTGTGAAAATTTTAGGTTCAGATCCGATACCCGACGTAAGGTATAACTTAATACACGAGGAACACGCCCCGGGAAACACATCAAAATAAACTTTCGTGTCATATTTTTTACCGGGGTTCCGTCGTGCCATCGATTGAACGCGACCCATGTTAAACACGGCCTGGTACTCCGTCTCAACTATACGATTCCAATCACGAGACCAATCATTTAGTTTATTTGAAATATCCGAGGCGATAAGTTGGATTGCTTTACGCCCCACGACACCTCTTTTCATTGATTCTGATATGACACCCTCATATTCAGCCCTTACTCTCAACTCGGCGTCAGAAATATAGGAGGTAATATCTTTTTTTGTTTTATCACCTAATCCTTTTAGATAACCGTATGTCCGATTACATGCCATCTCATATTCCTCGACCTCTCTCGAAGAGGGCGGCGCGTATTGTTTTCTATTAAGGTATTTGATAAAATTATCATAGGTTATTTTACCCGCTTCGTTATCAGAAAGCATACCGGTTAATAACCCAAACATCCAATTTTGCCAATAAGGTGGTATAACTTCCTTTAACGCAGATACATTGACACCATATTTTTTTAAAATATCAGCATCGGAGGATGTGAGATGATCTGGTCCGAATATTCTCCAGACCAGATCGGCAAACCTGAAATCCACCAAGGATAAAATTTCTTGTATCTGTTCGTTATTGAAAAACATAGTGTATTAAAATTCTTTTTAATCTTTGTATTCTTTCCTGTAGCGTGATGATAAATAATACCCGTGTTTATGATATTATCACCCGGCTAATCCCCAAGCCATGTTCCCCGGGTGTAAAATCTTTCCCCGTGCTTTTTCAATCGCAATTCTATTGGCAATATTTTGAGCCATTTGATTCTCTAAAAAATTCATTTTCAATATGTTTTATAACTAAATCACAATACCTAAAGATATAAAAAGTATACTTATTCGCCAAATTATTCGAGGAATAGTTCACCCTTCAAAATCAATCTTCTTTTCACGCAACAATTCTCTCCATTCGTTCTTTGTCATAACACGATGACCGATAACTTTTATCATCACTTCACGCCATAACCCCATCACTCTTAACTCAACCATAATTTCATCAGTTGAAAAAACTTTAGGTTGTGGTGTGTCATTAATTTTTCGGGAGGATATATTTTTTGCCATATTAATCCATTTTTAAAAGTTCAATAAAATTTATACCGAAATATCTCGACTTCTCAGCCCAGATTTTAATTAACAGCTTACCATCTGTTACCACTATGTTGCTGAATTCAAACCCATGATACGAATTTCATCGAGATATTCACTTCTTATAATGGAAGGAGCCCTGAAATCGCATTGGAGGTCAACAGTGACAACCCGTAAAAAAACAGGAAAAGGAACAAGATCATTTTCAATTGTTATCTCTCTCGATGAAAATTCAACCGTCTGGAATGATTGCGCGAAAGTATCATACGCGCCAAGCATTAACCCGTACAGTACCTCGCTAACAACCAATGATTCAAAAAAATTTGCGCTCACACAAAGAAAATCATAGGAAAATCTTTTTGAATCAGTAAAGATATTGATATCAATACCCGGTTGACCGACGGTGGGCTGTGAAACAGGAACGACTCCCGGATATATTTTACCGACAACATTACCTGACCCATTCACCCGTGAAGGCTCCCTGATCACAACGCAGGGAGCGCCGACAACATTTTTCGGAAATTCAAACGCTGTTCTGATTGAATTTTTATTCAATCCATCTCTTATGAATATTTCTTTCGCTGTTTTAAAAAATTTCCCATCCTGGTCATCATTACCTTTTGAAAAAAGATAAAGCCACGAATTTTCATCACTGCTCGAATTTTTAAAATCTTCCTTTATCCACTCGAGGAGACTATCAACAATATTTTTAAGTCGAAAAATTGGTAACAACATAAGCTTATTTCCTTCACAAAAAAATAAAATACCCCTTACGCAAAGTCTATTTTTAAGGATTTAATTTAGCGTCCAACTTTTTTAAAAGCACTAATCAAATCTGCCAAATCACTACCCCTCGGTACCCCTGAACCTAAATTAGCATCCTTTAAAAATTTTTTAATTTTTATTTTCGTCTTCCTTGCTAATTTATCAAATTTATCCGATATCTCATCATATTCAGCTTCATATTCCTGCGCGTCAGCGGATACATCACCCTCTTCTTCATCGTACATCAAATCTTCGAGACTTTCCATTCGTTTCTCCATACTTCTAAGCTCTTTTATATCTAAAGAAATTTCTTTTCTTTGCGATAAAAGATCTTTTGGTTTTTCCTCGTTACTCGGTTTCGTTTCCCTGGATTCATTTTCTTTCGCTGGTGTTTCCTTGTAACCTTTAGGTTTGGGTCTCCACCCTTTCGGGGTTTTGATGTACTCCTTGCCGTTCCAGGTGCGCACCTCGCCAAGAGGCGCACCGCGGCCGGCCTTTTCAATAAGATCCAAACAATCCTCGGGTGTAAAATCTTTCCCCATGCTTTTTTCAATCGCAATTCTATTGGCAATATTTTGAGCCATTTGATTCTCTAAAAAATTCATTTTCAATATGTTTTATAACTAAATCACAATACCTAAAGATATAAAAAGTATACTTATCTGCCAAATTATTTGAGGAATAAGATTGTCGCGATACCCACCCCGAAACCCACAATCACACCCTTCCAAATCCATGCACCCCTCTTTTTATTTGATACCTGCAATTGGTTGATTTCTTTTTGATACATGGCGTTCATTTTAATCTGTAAATCCAATTTCTCCGAATAATTTGCGATTAAATTATTAAAAGATTTAATCATTGTATCTTTTTTCCAGATTAAATCTTTTAATTTCTCGGTATAAATGGAAAGCGAATCGCATTGAGTGAGAAGATACCTTCTCTGTAATAAACGTTGATTTATCAACCGAAGCTGCGGTATAGATATAATGACACAGGTATCATTATTCCAAACTATCTTTGCGGGATAATTCGTTTGACAGAATCCTGATATGTTCATCATCAGAAAGGCGAGTGAGATCAGCAACTTTTTCATAATACTTCTTTTTTTGTGCGTTGATAACTTCTTCGAAACCATGAATAACTGAATCAGTTTCCCTCGTAAGCGAATTAATTCTTTCCGTTAAATGGCGGTTTTCGTCCCGAAGAGAATCTCTTTCCCTTTCATACCGCGTTACATCAATAACAGGCTCTGATTCCTCCTTATCAATAAGAATAAAAACAACGGTTAGGGTAAGAGTATATAATATCGCGATAAACAGTGCTCTTTTATCATTCATCACATTTCGAATTGTGCGTTAATATAGCTCAAAGCATCTCTCATGATAGGATTTTCTGAAACCATCGATTTCATTGAATCCTCGTTAAAGGGATTCGGCATTCCTTCTTCCCCGGTTTCTTCCTCGACAATATTATTCATCGTTTCACCCCCATACATTTTCGCTTGCTGTGCCTGTTGATAAACAGAATTTAAGATGGTATCGGTTTCGGGGTCAAAATCTCTTCCCGAGTATTTCTTAAACATATCTTCCATCGATACAGCACCCATCTCGATTTTTTCCTTGTCGAGTTTGACTTGTTTTTCCTCGTCCTCGACCTCCATACCCGTAAACACAAGTTCAAAATCCTCGTTTAATTCCTCGATCAAATAATGATTAAAAACACTTTGTAGGAAAACAAGTATAGGATAAAGACCTTTTTGCTTGCTATGATCTAATCTTTCTTTTTGACCGTATTGACCTAAAGTATTTGATGAATCCCGGAATTGGAACCCAAGCTCCGAGGGGTCTATCCTGTACACTGAGCAGGTAAGAACAATAAGAAATTTGGTCCAATTGTCAAATTCCATTTCACGATTCGATGATTGTAAATCAATCCATTCAACATTTAAACCCTGAAAAACAGGTATCCTATGAGAGTTCTGTGTACCTGTCAATAATTGCCGCCAATGTTGTTTAAACTCATTCAATTGAGTTTGATTGGCGGTACTGTCTTTTATGTTCAAAAATCCCTTCGGATTCGAACCATTCTTAAAGAAATTCCCGTTATATTGAACAGAATTCAACACATAGGTTATTATTTCCGACAGGGATTCAAGTTCCGATTTCCCGTAACCGTTATCGTATATATTTGTTGATTGGTTCCTCACACCGTAACCCAGCTCCCACGGGTAATACAAAACATATTCCTTTTTAAATTTATTGTACACAATTTGTTGATCCCACACCTGACAATATTTAGGGAGGTAACCTCTGTATCGATATTTTTCAAAATCCTGGGAATATTGCGGATCATCAGCGTCAAGAATCCTAATCATTGAGGCATCAACTGCTTTAAATTTATTTAGTTCAAACCCCCTGGTTCTCACTATCTCAAAGGCAAGTTGGTCCAACGATAATGAATCAAACAAGATTTTTTTAACGAACGTGATAAGAGTATCACCGCCATCCCATTTGCTCACCTCTCCACCTCGTTCAATAAAATTAACTATACGCTCAATTTCTTTCTTATCCTTATCGGATAGGTCCTTGCTTTTATCCTTGGAGCTAAACAATGATCTCTTTCGACGAATGGTATAACCTTCTTTTTGTTCATCCGTGGAGAAACGTAAAAACCTCATCACTTGTTCTATCCGTGTTGTGATGATATTTTTAACGCAATAAAGATTTCCCATTCGCTGAAGCAGCTCAAAGGATACTCTCCCGAGATTATCCTTGTATCCTCGGCCTGAATAGGCGACATGGTCTGGCAAATAAAAAATCGATTTCATCTGGTCATCAATACTCCTCGATTTTTCCAGGAACAAATTTGCCGCCATAACATCTTCGAGATTAGAGGATTGGAGGGAGGATTGTAATTTTGATTGAAGTATTGAAGGGAATGCCTTGGATAATGCTTGTAACTCATCAAGGGATAACCCCGCCAAATTATTAACGAGGTTATTTTTTTGCCCATCATGGCTCATCGATTTGATACGCTTTCTTCTACTCATATTACAATCCTCCTATATAATTAAGCGGCTACGGTCGTGAAACTTGAAGCATCAGAAATTACTTTTCCTAAATCGGGAAACACAGCCTCAACTGTCCAACTATAATTTGTCGCATTTTTAAGGCCATTCATCGTTAATTCAGGTGCTTCAGCTGGATCAACATTGGTTTTCGTTGTGTTTTCACCCTCGGTTAACGACAAAATATAATAAGCGATTCCCTCAACTGCGTCCCATGTAAATTTTACAGCGTTAATGGCGACATCCGTTGCGTCGTTAGCTGGAGTTTTAAGTGTCACCGTGACACCTTCATGTGAAGCAGCGTTTAAAATAACCTCGCCCTTACTATCATCGCTTCGAACCAATGTTATGGCACCATTTTTCGCCATTTCAATAAATTCATTCTCCGTGTACATAACTCCTGTGTGAATGTTCACACCGGCAGAAATTATATCTTTTGATGTTTCACGTGATTCAGTAACAACAAAATTATTGAGAACCTTGTTTGTATCACTATCAACAAAAGCATCGGTGTAATACGTGTTCACACCCTGACCTTGTAAAAATTTATATACCAACATCTTGTTTAATTTTTGATCTAATTAATTCAGGAGTAAAGATATGTAAATTGACAGAGAATATCAAATATCGCGTGATATTTGATTGTTATTTTAATCGATTTTGTTAAATTTAGCGTTGTACTTATAGCAGGAAGGTATCTCATTTTTGTTTAAAATAGGAGGTCAAACCTCCTATTTTTTATTGATGGAATATATATTTGTACCATCTCGAATAACGCTTTTCATATATATACCCGGAATTGCAATGTTTAAGAGAATCCAATGCTTTCCAGTTTTGTGGGTAATCATCCTGGCCTAATTTTGCTTCGCGCTCAAAGCTTAATCGTTTATACGCTTTTCCTTCCGTGAAAAGTTTAATAAACCATTCAATAAAATACATCAAATAAAAAGGTATATACAATAACCCCCTCATCTGCCACGAGTGGATCAACTCATGATAAATAAGTCTTTTCACCCGGTGATAGGATTGATTTTCCTCGAAAAATTTTTTATGTTTATTTCTAACAATAAGCACACCAAACAGGTTTATCGCCGCGAACCCCCGGGGTGGGAACCATTTACATGAAACTATTTTCATTGCTTTGTGTTTATTATATAATACACCCTTAAAAATAATTTATCTTTTCCCCGTTCATATAGTCGTACACGTCCAGATGCACCCAGGTAACATTTTTCTCCAATCGGATCGGATAAGGTAATAAGTGTTCGTTGTCAGCTATCTTATTCCTGGCTTGCTCTGCGCTCATGCCCTTAGCATCAAAATCAATTCCAGCACCATTACAATGCGCAGAGAGATAAATTTTACCGGCAACTGTTCTGTCCCTGGGAATCTGGCAAATATTACAACGCAGCCCTCGTTGAGAGAAAGAGCCGCCGGAGTCATAATTATTAACATAAATAGGAACTTTCAGTATATCCCGCCGGACAATTAGGAGGGTATGTAATAGCTCCGTGTCTATAAATTGCCAGCTATTATCGCCAAATTTTTTGTGACAATGCGGGCAAACAAGCTCCCGCACGTCAAAGAACTCTTTAAGTTCATTTATTATTTCACTTCGATTCATTTCCTTTCATATATTTGTAAAACAAGAGAGTAGCACCTCTCCTGTTATGTTCAATTAATAAAAAAAGATGAAAATAAACTTCGATAAATTTTTATCCTCGATCTCTATCGATAAAAATAACGACAGGGAATCAGAAATCCAAAGGATTCTTCGATTAATTCGGGAAAAGAGATTGTTTAGTTTTTAGCGAAAATGATTCAATTGAAGAAATATTCAAATGGCATTCGTTGCTTTATTAAGAACAATCAGTTAAACTATACGTTTACAAGTAAATAGTTATGAAACAAAACATAGAATACGGGGATTGGGTTTATTTGAAATCAGCACCCGAAATAAAAGTCAAAGTGACCATTATCAACCCTAATCGCATAATAGATTTTAGAAGTCAAAGATCTGAACCCCCGTATTTCGCACATGAAGAAGACGTGGTAAAATTACCGTGTCGTTTTTCTATATATAAGACGAGAATACCATTCGACGGGAGAGATCAAAACCGGAACGAGAAGGATGATTTCTAACAGTTCCGAAAGACATTAATTTCGATTTTTCAGACATAATATATAAATTAAAAATTTCAATTCTACTTTAGTTCAATTAATAGTCAGGAGGACAAATCGTAACTACCAATATAACACCAGGAGAAGCATGAGCGGCAAGAAAAGCCAACAAACGATCCTGAGTAACAATAAAAAGCTCTTCGGCCTCCTTAACCTTCATAGGCTGTGCTGCAACTGTTTTTGTAATTAAAAATTTCATAGTATAATTATTTAAGATATGGATATTTTAAAGAATAAAAATTCAAAGTATTCAAAATATTCGCAGAAGTTCTATCACAAGAAAAAGAATCTAAAAACATAAAAAGATCAATAAAAGGAATGGCAAAAGAATATGAATTATACATATAATCTATATTTATCACAAAAAGTTCCTTTTTTGCAGGATAAACCTCACTAGTGAAAAAAGTAGAACAAAGACGAGAAACAGACGACAGACGAGTAAGAAGAGAAGAATTATATGCCATAACTCTACGAAGCATTTGTTTAATGGTAGGAGCTTCAGTAACAATAGAAAATTCAAAAGAAGAAGTTTTATAAGAATCATGAACATTCAGAGAATCAGAAACACTCAAAGAGCGACAATAACCAGGATAAAGAAGATTACCAAGGACAGAAACAGAAATTGAAGTTTTAGAATTTGTTTTCATAGTTTTTTTTATTAGAGTTCAACATTATCTCGTTTGTTTCAATACCTAAAGATATAAAAAGTATACTTATCTGCCAAATTATTTCGGAGAATTTTTGATTAAAAAATCTGAAAATGTGACTTTTCCGTGAAACTACGAGAGGGTTCCCTGATAACCCTGTGGGACCCATCAAAACACAAAAATTTTTGTGTTTTTACCCCGCTAACTGGGCATTTATCAACAAGTTAGCCATTGACATGGTCCCTGTGGGACCCATCAAAAACACCTAAAAATCGAGAAGGGACCCTTAAAAAGGTAGGGTGTCCAGGTCATTTTTTATCTCGGACCTCAGTTTGAACCCATAGAAATCTTCGACAAGGAGAGGGTGAGACCCACATATGCACCCATACAGTTCAGAAGAGCATGAATGGGTGCAAAGACCTATTACCCCACTGTTTTCCAACTCTTTACCGTACTCCTCGACAAAATAAGTCTTCGATGGGACATGCAAATAATAGGTGAAAAGCTTTTTATCCCCCATACTATGCAAATCGCATTTTTTGGAACCCATGGGTTCCACGTGGTCCAGCAAATTTCGTATGATTTCCATGTTATTTTCATTACCCATCTCGCAGACACCCAGGGGTACATCCGTTTTTGCTTTCCTCACCTGTGACACATACACGGTGTGTATCGTTGGTGCATAATAATAGAAGGTCCCTCTTTCCGTCCTGGGTACATTATTTGTTTTAACCTGGTCCTCTTCATAAGATGTTTGTTCCTTGTAATCAGCGAGATAGTCGGCGATTGCGTTCCCTTCTAATAGTTCATCTTCGAGGTTATTTTGGTGACCCTTAACGTGGTGGAACCTCATTGTAACCTTGTTTAGTCTTGTCTTTTCACTGAGAACCCTCTCCCAGAGGTCCCTGTTTTTCACCATTCCCGCGGAACCCACCCATCCCCTTCGAACCCATCCCTGTAACCATTCACTCATGGCCTTTTGAACATACTGGGAGTCCAGGTAGTAATCCACCTCCATGGGTTCATTATCTAACGCGTTGAGAGACAATAGAAGTGCATGTATTTCCGCCCTACCTGTGAGGGTGTTTTTCAGACCCCTTTTCAACATCTTTTCCCTTCCATCACTATACTTCATATAAACCCCTGCACCACCCAATCCATCACCCTTTATCACCGCGGACCCATCGGTCCATATTTTAATCCTTAGTTTCTGTGACGCCATTCTCTTAACTGTTCCCTTTTCTTATCTAACTGCCTGTAATACTCTTCCTTAAAGTCTTTATAGGTTATCATTTCCGAGGTCTTCATAACCTTCCATGTCCTTCTATCACCCGGTACCTTTTCAAACACTTGTGACCTGATGATGACCGAGTACATCCACGTGGATAGGGCCTTTCCGGTTTCTCGTTTGTAATAATCCTTAAACTTAACCAGGTTTACGTAGGGGTGTGTGTTGCTTAGACGGATGAATTCCCGTACCATCACCACTATTTTTCCCAGGTTCTTCTTTCTTTGTTCCTCTCTCGCGGGTGAGAGGGTGTAATCCTTCCAATATCGTTTATTACCAACTCTTTTCTTCTCTTTTTTATCTTCGTGTATCCATCGTGACCACCATTTTTTTAGCAGTGTTTTCATTCTTGTTTTCATATTTATTACAACTATGCACTCACTTTACTATAATTTTCACCGGGTTTATCCTCGAGGTATCACTCTTTTGCTATCTCTGGGTTCATGTTTCTTCAGGTCTTCTCCCCTGTATTCTCCTATAAACACAATTCTCTCCCCCTCGTGCTTGGTTCTCAGAGCTTCCTTCGCTTCTTTTATATTTTTGAATTTCCTTTTTTGAAC